>FWWL01000237.1_pt1 | contig 161715 bp, 121 predicted proteins | sample 2228331 | NCBI WGS metagenome assembly FWWL01 (sample SAMEA103939775, study PRJEB20133) | metagenome | reverse complement strand
GTCGAGGTAGCGCTCGGCCTCGGCGTCGAGCGCGATGGCTTCGTGGAGCATGTGCTCAGCCTCGAGGCTCGTGTCGATGCCGGCGACGACGCTTCCCTCGTAGGCGTCGAGGACGCCGCCGATGCGGCCTCCGAGGCTAGCGCCGTCGTGCCGGAGGATCGCGGGGCGCAGGAAGCGCCGGGTTGTCTCGTCCGACTCGTCGGAGAAGGCGCGAATGTCGACCAGCCGCCGAGCCCGACTCGCGACGCCGTGCCCGGGTTCGCAACGAGATTCTAGGCCTGGCCACGGGATCCTCTTTACGAGGCCAACCCCGTAGTCTCGGGAGGCGCTTCCCGACATCGTCTCTTCCGCTGCCGAGACAAGACCATCAAGCACGGTCTGTACTGGCATGCTGTTCAGCCAAGCGATGAGGATCCAGCCACTCCCGCCATCCATCGGATAGATAGCGGGTCCTTTCACGCTGGGCACACACCCGGCAGGTAGGGGGCGAACCATGAAGCCGCTGTTCGTCCGCTCCGTCCACGTGAGGCCCGGGCGGAAGTAGTATTGGGCGTTCTGGACGCGGGCCTGCCGACCCGTCTCTCGGATCCGGCGCCCGTCCTCCTCCCAGTCCACCACCAGGTGGATGTCCGCGTAGTAGGGCGAGTACTCGCCCCCCTTGGCGAAGGGGACCCAGCGCTTGCCCTGGAAGGTCTCCTCGCGGCTGCGGCCGATCCTGCGTGGGTCGACCTCCCAGAAGGCCCGGACGAAGCGGAAGTCGTCGGACGTCTGGAGACCGACGCGCACCTCCGCCCCGTTCCCCTCGAGCGGTGGGAAGTCCGAGAACAGGCGGCGGATCGAGGCCGGGACCCAGTACGCGAGCGGCGCGCCCGGGATCTCCTCGAGCTCCTCGGGATCTACCCGGTGCACCCTGGGATCAGTCCCACCGATGCGAGCGGCCGCGACTACATGGGAGAGCGCGGAGGGTCGGTCGGTGTCCTTCAGCAGCCGGAGGAACGTGGTTGTTTCACCACTCCTGCGCGAGTCGGCGGCCACCACGTAGGCCGCGGCCTCGACCAAGGCGCCCTCCATCACCCCGTAGCCGAGATCTGCCAGTGCGACCAGGCGATGCCGCAGGAGGAGGTCCTTCCTCCATCCCTCGAAGGTGGTGAGGAAGAGCCCCGCCCGCGAGGTGATGGCGCCTAGGTACCCTCCCTCGCGCAGCAGCTCGACCCCGCGCCCGACGAACGCAGCGAGGAGGTTGTAGTCCTTCCAGGGGATCCACGGGTACGCCGCCTTCAGGTACGGCTTGCTCTCCGGTACCGGCTCTCCGAAGGGCGGATTCATGAGCACGGCGTCGTAGCGTCCCCGCATCGCCTCGATGAAGCCGACCGCATCCGTGGCCTCGGCGGCCAGCACCCGCTCGGCGGCGCTCGACGTGACGTGCCTCGCCACCCTCCGGATCGCCTCCAGGATCGCGGCCTCCGCCTCTGCGAAGGCATCTTGGGCGGCGCCCTCGAACAGCGTTCCGGCGCCGCCCCCCGCCCGGCCTTCGGCGTAGGCCCGGATCTCCTGCTCGAGGGCCGCTTCGACCCTCAGCAGCGACCCCAGGACCGGGGCGTCCTGCAGGACCTCGCGGATGCGAGTGGCCAGGCCGCGGAGCGCTGGGTCGGCGCCGCTGAGGATCCGCTCCCAGATGCCTCCGTCGTCCGGCAGCGGCCTCGCAGTGAAGACGTTGGGTCGCGGCAGCTCCGCGTCCCGCGCCTGGCGCCGGGCCCGCAGGACGAGCGCGGCCGCCGCCACCTGGGCACACCGCGGATCGATGTCGATGCCCCAGAGGCAGGGCAGGATCCGGGGGGCGGCGTCGGCGGGTCCGACGCCGCGTTCCTTCCAGGCCCGTTCGAGCATGTCGTAGCACCCGAGCAGGAAGTGGCCAGATCCCACGGCCGGATCGAGCACCCGGACCTCCGCGAGATCGAGACCCCGTCCGGCCTCGCGTGGCACCTCCACGAGCATGTCGAGGTCCTTGCGGAGCGTCGAGTTCGGGTCGGCTTCGAGGATGCGACGGCCCAGGGTGTTGTGGACGAGGAAGTCGACGACATAGCGCGGGGTGAACCACTGGTTGCGGATGGCGAGCTCTCGGGAATCCCGCGGGGCCGCTTCCTCCCGGGCCCCCCGTCGTTCCTCGTCGCTCACGAAGTACTGGTATGTCCAGCCGAAGGCCTCGGGGTCCGCCCAGACGGTCACCAGCTCCGGGTCGGCGAACACCGCGATCAGCTCGTCGAGGGCCCTCGGCGACGGCTCCAGCGCGAGGAGCGGGTTGCGCGGGTCGAACAGCACGGGCGCGTCGTGCGCGAGCTCGTCGGCGCACAGGCGGAGGTAGGTCCAGTAGCCCGGCGTCGGGTCCTTGGCGAGGAGCGGGAAGATCTCGAGGACCTCCCGGTAGCCCTGCGACTCCTTGCCCTGAGCGAGGGACTCGGGTAGCAGTCCGACCGCCTCGGCGACCCGGACCGCCACGAGGCGGTTCAGGGTGGTGAACACCGCCTCGCGAAGGAGGCGGGCAGCGGCCTCATTGGCCTTGAGACCCACCGCGGCGAGGTGCTGCAACACGCCCAGGAGCTCGGCGCGGGAGGCGCGCTCGGTGGCGCTCAACCTGAGCCGGGACTCGTCCTCGACCGCGCCGGAGGGGTGGATCCCGAAGCGGGCCTCGAGGACATCGCGGAAGTCCGCCTCCAGGATCCGCCGGGCCTTGGTGATCGCCTTCTGCAGCCGGGATCGCTGGCTCGCGTCCATGGTCAGGAGAGGAGGAACCGCTTCCCCTCGGCGAGGGCCTCCTCGGCCGCCCGCCGGATCCGTTCGAGGAGCGCGTCCAGCTCCTCCTGGTTCGAGATCGCGCCTTGGTAGAGATCGCGCACCCGGACCCGTACCACCTCCGTCGCCGCGGCGAGCTCCTCGAGCCCGGCCGCGATCTGCTCGGCGAGGGATCCCACGGACCGTTGGTTGGCCCGGAGGACCGCGATGGGCGGAACCGCCTCAGGTGAGGCACCCGCCGGGGGCACGAGCTGGGCGAGGGGGCGGAGCGCCTCATCGAGCGCGACCTGCTCGATCCGGTCCCCGAACCGGGTCCGGATGGCGGACCGCGCTTGCTCCACGGCATCGCGGAGGGCCTCGGCCGCGTCCTGCCAGGCCCGCCCGCGGGCCTCGAGGTGCTCCGCGACGATCGACCGCACGGCGCCGAGGGTCTCGACCAGCCGCAGGGGGTCGCCGAGCAGCTCCTGCAGGCGGGCGAGCCGCTCCTCGGCCTCGGGCCCCAGGTCCTCCGGCCCCTGCCTGAGCAGCTCGCGGGCCCGCCGGAGCAGCTCCAGCGTGGGCTCGTCCAGGGCGTCGTCGAGCCGCGCCGCGGCCTCCCGCGCCTCGCGCAGATCCGACCAGGTCTCGTCGGCGGTCTTGATCGCCTCGTCGTCCGGCGCGTCCTGGAGGCTGTCGATCAGCTGTTCGGCGCGCTCGAGTAGCTCGGGGACGGCGAAGCCCAGCGCCTGGAGTTTGCCCGCGACGGTCGCGAGGCTACCCCGGCTTCCCGCGAAAGCGTCCCGGATCCTCGCCGCCAGCTGGTCGGCGGCGATCGGCGCCCGCTCGCCGGTCAGCCCCTGCAGGCGCCGCGCCACCCGCGCCCGCATCTCGGGGTCCACCTGGCGCTGGGGAACGAAGGTGGCGGCACGGAACCCCGGTAGGGTCTTGAACACCTTCTCGACCCTGGGGTCCTTGGGGTTGGTGATCCTGGCCCCCTGGTGGAGGACCTCGACCACGCCGGCCCGGAGGAGCGCCGCCATGAGCACCCGGACGACGTCGACGGTGGCGCCGTAGGGAGGCCTGGCCAGCTGCGCCTCGAGATAGCTCCCCGACGCCTCCTGTCCGTAGCTCGCCCGGTCCTCCACGAGCTGCCGGACCGTCCGCAGCGGGTCCTGGTCGGCGGCGACCTCGACCCCCTCCGGGGTCGACTGGAGGATGCGGATACCGTCCTCCCCAAGGTAGGACGGAAGGCCGTCGAGCGTATCAGCCTGCAGCAGCCGGATGGCGTCGTCAGCCCGCGCCGGCGCGGCGAACTCGCGGAGGCGCGGGAAGATCCGTTCGACTTTGGCCGCCAGTGCCGTCCTCAACGACCCCCGGACGTCTCCGGCTGGGGGATCCTCATCGAGGCCGTCGAAGAAGAGCATCCCCCGCTGCAGGTCCTCTGCGAGCAGGTCACGGAGCCGCGCCTCCAGGCGCTCGAGGCGCGCGCGTTCCTCCCCCGCCAGCGTCGTCTCCGCAGCGGAGCGGGGCGCCCCCTCCCGGCGCTTGAGCATCTCTCGGCTGCGGTGGAGCTCCCGCGCGGTCTCGAGCGTCTCCCCGGAGGGCTCGTAGGCCCAGAAAAGGGTCGTGCGCTCCTCCCGCGATCGCTCGCGGAGCTCCTCGAAGGATCCGGCGTCGCGCTCCTCGAGGACGCAGGCGAGTTCCCCCTCGAGGACCCGGTCGTGGTCGACCCGGAGCTCCACCCGGAAGGTCCTGCCGACCTCGACGGTGAGACCCTCGAACAGCTCCCGGACCACCGCCCGGCGGATCGCCGCCCATTGCGCGGGCTTCATGTCGATCCCGCGGCGCTCCCGCTCCCAGTCCTTCTCCTCTGGCGACTGGAGCTTGTAGCCCTCGGGGGTGACGCGGACGACGTCCTCTTCCTCTAGCCGCCTGAGCGCACCGGCCACACCCTCGCGGAGGGACTTCGCGTCGATTGCCGGGTGGAGGAGGGCGGAAAGGTTCTCCGCGTCGAGCCGGAGCGCCGGGACACCGCCGATCAGCGCGACCGCCTTTGCCACCGGCACCTCCAGGCCCTGCTCGTAGCGCGCCGCGAGCTGGTCCACCTCGCTGCGCCAGGCCGTCGGCAGGATCGACTCCAGCAGGTCGTACGCCATGGCTGCTGTCACCAGCGGCCCCACCTCGGCCTCGCCGAGGCCCGTGCGGGGGTCGACCACCAGCTGCTGGGCGAGCTTGATCAGGGTCCGGTTGCTTCCGCCGAGCATCGGCCCGCCGCCGCCCCGCGCCCGATGCGCGGAGACGGCGTCGATGAACAGCTGCACCTGGTAGGGGAGCAGCGGGTAGAGGCGGACGAAGTCCTCTTCCGCGAAGTCCCGCTGCCGGGCCGGGGAGTCGAGCCGGGTGTGTGCGAGCAGCTTGTTCCGGTGGGTCCGGAAGGCTTGGCGGAGGGCCTCTGCAGCCTCGGCCCGCTTGTCGAGGACCCGGCGGGCCACCACTTCCTCGATGTCGCTCTGCACGAGATCGACTGTGAGGGGGAAGCGATCGCGGACCCGTGCGAGCTCGATGCGGCGGCCCTCGAGGCTGTCCACCACGTCCTCGAGCTTCTCCTGGGAGGTCACCGCGAGGAAGATCCTCCCCCGCTGCTTCTGGACCGCGTGGGCGAGGCCCATGAGGTCGAGCATGCGCCTCTCGTCGCGGGCGACGTACTGGCCGACCTCATCGACCACGAAGGTCAGGCGGGCCGCTCCGTTCCCCCGCCGCCTGAGGAGCTCGAGGGCGCGCTCGACGAAAGCGTTCGCATCGAGCACCGGCTCGGCCGTCGCCCTGGCCCAGCTGTCGGGGCTTGGATAGGTCTCCGGGCGGAGCAGGTGGAGCGCGTGGGAGGCCTCGTTGCGGGCGAGCGCGACGTTCCGCCGTTCCCGCCATGTCCCCCGTCCCTCGACGGCCTTGGCGAAGGCGTCCTCGAACGCCCCGAGCTCCCCGTCCCCCTCGAGCTGGAACTCCAGCTCAGCGAGCTGGAAATCGCGGGAGTACTCGAGGCGCTCCAGGAGCGCCCGGTACAAGGGCAGCACGACGCTCTCGCCCTCCCGCATCACGTTCCGCGACGAGGAGAGGTCGACGAAGACGGTGATGGAGGGCGCGCGCGAGTGGATCGTGGCCAAGAGGGCGCGGAGGCGGTCGTCGTCCACCCGGGCGAAGAAGCGGTGCGAGGCTCGCTTGCCCTGGATGGTCGGGTCCTCAAGGAGGTAGCCAAGGACCTTCGCGAACGACGACTTCCCTGACCCGAAGAACCCGCTGATCCACAGGTTCGTTACCTCGCTCGGGCGATCGATGCTCTCCTGGTACGCGTCGAGCACCCGCTCGAGCTCGTCCCGGATGTGGCCAGTCACCACGTACTCGTCGATCTCGTAGGCGACCGTCTCCTCGTCGGAGAGGTCGACCTTGATCACCTCCTCGATGCGGCGCTCGATCGGCTGGCGGAACAGGTCCCGGATCTTCATGCGCCCTCCCGGGGGATGATCTTGGCCCGGTAGCCGTGGGTGGGTTCGCAGCGCCCCATGAAGGAGAGCCCGTAGGCCCCGACGAGCCTCCCGGGGTAGAGGAGCACCACCGGCCGCGTCACCCGCTCGCGCAGCTCGTCGAGGATGGCGGAGGTCCGGTAGGACGGGAACAGGGCACCGGCCCGGTACAGGAAGACGGCCGCCCGCTCCGGAGCCTCCTCGAGCCGCTCGACCACGCGATCGGCGATCGAGGGGGGCCCGTTCAGGATCTGCCAGATGGCGGTGTGGATCCGAGCCAGGACGGAGGCGTCGCCTCCGGCGCCCTCTTCCTCCGCGACCAGCGCGTCGGCGAACCCCGACTCGTCGATGGCCTGCCAGAACAGCTCGGCCAGCGAGATCGCGGCGCACTCCACCCCCCTCGTCGACAGCCAGGGGCGGAGGTCGTTGAGGTCCCTGCGGACGGCGAACTCCTCCTTTGGCGGATACACGTACACGACGTACGGCGGCGTCCCGCCGGGGTAGGACTCGGCGTAGAACGCGGTCACCTCCTCGCCGAGCTTCCGCATGGACTCAGGTAGCGGGGACACGGCTCACCTCGCCGAGGTCCGTGAGCACCCAATCCACGCGGAGCACGCTCCCCGCCTCGTGGAACCGCAGGACGCCCTGGCGATCTGCCTGGAGGAACAGCCGGCGGACCCCCTCGGGGTCGAGCAGGTACCACCGCCACGCCTCGGATGCCATGAGTGAGCGGGCCGAGGCGAGCCGCTCCCGCTCGCGGAGCGCCACGTAGGCGAAGCCCCGCATCGAGAGGTGGGGTGGCCGGATCCGCTTGCGACGGCCCCCTTTCGGCCCCTCCAGGATGCCGAAGTCCCGCAGGGCAGACAGCACCCCCCGGGCGACCCGCTTCCGCGTGTACTCGCCCCACGTAGGAGCTCTCGGCTCGTCCCGGAGCCACGCCACGACGTCTCCGACACCGACCTCCGCGTCGCCGTCCCGCCAGTAGCGCTCGTACAGGGGACCCGCGGTGAAGGCGGCGAGGACCTCATCGCTGCGCGCCGCCTCGTAGTAGCAGGCCTCCCGGAACGCCCGGGGGTCGCCCGCCAGGGACTTCAGGCCCCGCAGGACACCGGGACCGGGTGCCAGGAAGCGACGCCGGAGCGGGCCGAGGAGGTCCTCCTGGCGGGCGGTGGACCTGCCGAACCACCCGGACGCGCGCAGCCGCTGGAGGTTGTCCGCCACGCCGAGGTCGGGATCCCAGGCCTCCACCAGGCGCTTGGAGTCCTCGAGGAGGGCCCCGCCCTTGATGATCCGCGAGCTGAACATGTTCAGATCTTGAGGTCGAAGTACGGGAGGTGCAGGTCGGCTGGGTCGTTCGCGTACGCCGCGGCCAGCTGTCGCACGATCTCTGCGCTCCGGTCCGCCTCTTCGAGTTCCCCGCGGGTGACGGAGCCGAGCCGACGAAGCGGACCGAGGACCTCTCCGGCGGGGGGCGCGATCTCCGCCCATCGCCGGAGGCCGTCGATGCACGTCTCCTTGGTCCACCCACGGAGCTCCGTCAGCAGACCGTCCCCCTCGCCCTCCACCTTCCGCTCCCGCAGCCACCCGAGGGCGACCCCCTTGGCCGGGAGCTCGTCCGAAAAGAGGTGAAGGGCGTCACGGCAACCGAAGACTTCGGCGTGGTGGGCGCTGGCCGACAACACGGCGCCCTCCAGAGCAGCCAGCAGCCAGGTGCGCCGGAGCCCCCCGCCGAGGACGTAGCGCCCCGCCTCGCCCAGTCCTCGGGAACGCCACCACCCGAAGAGGTCCACCTCACCGAGCCGCGCCACAGCGAGGACGAGCGCAACCCCCACAGGCACGTCCAACTCCGGTCGGCCCGCGCCCGATCCCGAAGTGGCAGCAGCTTCCGGGGGGAGACTCACGTTGCGCTGCAGGATACCGCCCTCAGCCTTGACCGTCCAACCGGATGCCCAGCCGGGCTGGGCGCTAGGACATCTCGGGCCGCCAAACAGCTCTCCACCGGCCCGCCCGCCTGGGGGCGGCCAAGGCTCTTTCCGCCTCGGAGGCCGGCGCTATCACGGTGCGATGCTTCGGGACCCCCGGTCCCAGGAGATGCACGACTGCCCACCGGCGCACCTTCCTCCCTTGTTACTCTACGGGAGCGTTCTAATCGTGAATTGCCCCAGCTGACCCCGAGAAGCCGATGTCCAACTCGCGCTGAGCCCCGCATGTCGCTGACCGAGGGGACGAGCGCAAAAGCCCGGGACCGACTCCGGCCGACGGACACGGGTATCATACCTACCTACCGCCCCCACCGGGCTGGCCACCGACGGCAGCACCGGCGGGCTTGGGGGCGAGGAGGGGGGCGGGACCCCGGGGCGTCCACCGCATCCGCCCTTCAATCGCCGGGCAACGAGGAGTCCCTGGTGCTTCTCGGACCGGGAGCGGGAGCTGGCGGCCCCTGAGACCTGCTAGACCCACCGGGGCACGTGGTGGTCGTGTTCCGTAGATGGCACCGGGGAACCCAGTCGCGGATGCCCCCATACTAGTCCGGACTGTCGTTGACGCATATGACGTGGTGTGCTCGGGGCAGCTCGTCTGGCCGATGGTGTTTGGGCTGTTTAGATAGCAGCGGCGCCACAGAGCCCCCGCGTTCCGATAAGACCCACGCGTAAATCGCCTTCTTACGAGGAACTACCCCACCGGTCGGTTATGGCGGCCCTGCCGTCCTATACTCTGTCCAGCCCTGTATGCCTCAAGTGCCTCCACGACCCGCTCGCCCGAGTCGGGGAATAGGTGCCCGTAGACATCCATTGATACCCGGATGGTGGAGTGCCCAAGCCGGGCCTGGATCTCCTTGGGGTGCACACCTGCCTCGATCAGCCAGGCTGTGTGGGTGTGCCTCAGGTCGTGGAACCTGAGGCCCGAAAGGCCGGCCCTTCTCGCCGCAGGGGCGAAGTATCGCTTCCGCCAGAGCGAGTACCTAAGGGGCCCGCCCTCGGGGGCTTGGAACACCAGGTCCTTAGGCCCTACATCACGCCCCTCAAGGCTTCTTGTGATCTCTTGGATCACCCTCTCTGAGACGGGGACCACCCGCCTTGAGGCTTTGGTCTTTGGGGTCCCGAAGTGTAGGTGACCCCTTACCTCTACGAGAGTCTCGTCGATGCGGATGGTCCTCTTTAGGAAGTTGACGTCCTCGACCCGGAGCGCTGCAAGCTCGCCGAACCTGGCCCCTGTCTCTGCAGCCGTGATGATAAGGGCGCGGTAGGGACCTGCCTCTTCTGCGAGTCTCTCCACCTCCTCAGGAGCTAGGACCCGTGCTTCCCTGTGCTCAGGGGAGGGAGGCTTTACCACAGAACATGGGTTTCGGGCTAGAAGCTCTTGGTCGACGGCTGCCTGGAGGAGGCGGGAAAGAAGCCCCCTTGCGGCCTTTACCGTGGATGCAGACCTGCCCTTGCTTATCTCGTGGATCCAGTCCTCGACGTCAGCCGGCCTTATCGCGGTGATCTTTTCCTCTGCGAAGCGCGGGGCGATAAGTGAGTTCCAAAGGGTCTCATAGAGCGCCCTCGTCTTCGGCTTGAGGGCCTCGTGCCTTCGGGATGCCCTCTCCCACAGGCCGGCGACTGTGACCCTCGATGCGTCGGCCTCGATTAACCCGCCGGTCCTCTTGTCCCTCTCTACCTTTGTCGCAAAGGCCCGGGCGTCGGCCTTATGGGTGAAGGACTTGGAGTGCTGCCGGCCCCGGGAGTCCCTGTAGAGGACGTCGTAGACCTTGCCCTTGCTTGTCTGTCTAGTCCTGATCGAAGCCATCGCCACCCCTCCGTTTTGATTCGGATGTTGCATATTTGTTGCATGAAGAGGATAGCCGGTGACCTCCTAACTATCAAAGAGGTGGCATTTACCTGGGGTTTTGGAGGTGGAGACGAGCGGACTCGAACCGCCGACCTCCTGCTTGCAAAGCAGGCGCTCTAGCCAACTGAGCTACGTCCCCAAGGCGCTCCGGCGGCTCCCGAGTCTCTGCGGAGCCGGGCCGGGGAGCCCACCTCCCTGCAGCCGGGCCCGCCCGGAATAACGGCCACGAAGCGGGTGGTGCTCCGGTCCCGTGGTGGGGCTAGTTGGAATCGAACCAACGACCTCACCCTTATCAGGGGTGCGCTCTGACCGACTGAGCTATAGCCCCGATTCGACAGGGCACATTATCGCGATTGCCGTCGAGGACGACTCCCTACTTCTTGAGGGCAGCAGGCTCGCCCGTGGCCTCTTCGTCGGCAGCTGCCTTCGGACCTCTCCCGAGCCAGCCCCTCGCCTCGCCTTCGCCCCCTGGCGACTCCTCGACCGGCTCCGCTTCCACGAAGTCGACCAGTTCGTCCAGGGTGCTGATTTCCAGGCCCCCGACGACCTCCGCGATCAAGTTGTAGATGAAGCTCATCAAGACCGTGGCGGCGGTCGCAACGACAGCACCAACCACCAGTACAAGAAACGTCGCCAGCAACGTCCTCGATCCTATGAAACGAAAGTTCTCGAACCCTACTTCCTGCATCGCGCCCTCGATCCGGGCCATCACGCCGGCCAGCCGAGCGAGGTTGTACATGACCGTTCCGACAACCAGGACTACCGTCGCCAGGCACAGGTAAAAGACGAGCGATACCTTTAGCACGCTCCAGGTGTCTATTCGCCGGATCATCCTCCGGGCGCGTCTGCCGTACACTCACGCTCCTCTCGCCATCGAAAGCATCGGCCGCCGGGGGTATGTGCAATTCTACGCCTACAAGCTTCTCCCGTTGTCGTTCCGGCCAGGGACTGCGCTTTGCGCGTCCCGGCCGTAGGACTACCTCTTGCCGGCTATCAAGCGGCGAGGCCCGCGCCTCCCACATCGGCATTCGCCCGTCCCTGCTCTGTCTTCATAACATGTGCTCGTTTAGAGCTCGACGTGTCTCCGCCGGACTGCGGTACCCCCTTCCGGGAGGTTCTGGCGGATCGCCCACGACAGCGGGCTCGCGCGACAGAGAGGCCCTCACGGGTACTGCGGGACCACAGCGACCGGAGGTAGACGAGGACGATGCAAGACGACTTCGCCCGGATATACGAGAGGCTTGTCGTGCGGGACGGAGCCCGGGTGATCTTCCTTGTGATGGACGGGCTGGGCGGGTACAGAGACTCCCGGCGAGGCTCCGAGCTCGAAGAGGCCGACCACCCTCGCCTCGACGCACTCGTCGCCTCCGGCTGCGCCGGCCTGCTCGATCCCGTCATGGCGGGTGTCACCCCGGGATCAGGCCCGGGCCACCTGGGCCTGTTCGGCTACGACCCCCTTGTCTACGAGATAGGAAGGGGAGCGCTCTCGGCAGCCGGTGTCGGCTTCGATCTGCAGCCGGACGACCTGGCCGCACGAGTGAACCTGTGCACGCTGGGATCGGACGGGACCGTGGTCGACAGACGCGCGGGCCGTCTGCCTACCGACGAGACGGCCGCCATCTGCGACCTGCTCCAGTCGGAAGTCAAGCTGGAGGGAGCAGAGGTCTTCTTCCGGCCCGAAAAAGACCACCGGGCTCTCTTGGTCCTCAGGGGAGAAGGTCTCTCGGACGCGCTCGCGGACACCGATCCCCAAAAGACCGGTGTCCGACCACTTCGGCCCCGTCCGCTTCCTGAAGCCTCCACCGACGCTGATGCGCTCCACACAGCCGAGCTTCTGGCCGACCTCCTCTCGCAGGTCCGTTCGGTACTTGCCGATCGGGAGCAGGGCAACTTCGTGTTGCTACGGGGCTTCGCCAGACGTCCCGCGCTCCCGTCATTCGAGGAGCGCTATCGGATGCGGGCACTCGCTCTCGCCCAGTACCCGATGTACCTGGGCCTGGCCCGGTTGCTGGGCATGGACGACAGGGGTCCCTGTGGTTCCCTCGACGAACAGCTCTCGGTCCTCGAGGAAGAGGGGAGCGACTACGACTTCATCTACTTCCACGTCAAGGGCACCGACGCTGCGGGAGAGGACGGGGACTTCGAGCGGAAGGTCGCCGAGATCGAAGAGGTCGACTCACGAGTCCTGCCCCGCCTCGAGAGCCTTGGCCCCGCCGTCGTGGTCGTAAGCGGAGACCACGCCACCCCTTCGCAGATGAGATCTCACTCGTACCACCCCGTCCCCGTGGCCATGGCGGGGGGAACCGCTCCCGTCGACGACGTACGTCGCTTCGACGAGCCCTCCTGCGCCACAGGCTGGATCGGGCGCCGCCGCTCCGTCGAGCTGTTTCCGCTGGTCCTCTCCGCAGCAGGAAGGATGGCAAAGTACGGCGCCTGACCGTTCTTGGGGGTAGTTCCCGGGTCAGCCCAGCTCGCCCGGGTACACGAGTACCGCTCTGCCCGGACCCCTCCCCGCCGCCGTACCCCCACACTCGGGCGACTCCACAGGCCCGAAGTGGATCGGATCGCTCTCCGGGAAGGGCTGACAGAGTCCCGCCTCGGCTGCCACCGACAGCACGTAGGGCACCCAGCCCAGCGGCACGTCCACGGCAAGCCCTCGCTCGTGCGCAGAGGTCCCGGGTGGGGCCACCGGGTAGGGGTTGACGAAGCGCCTGGCCCACAGGGCCTGCTGCTCGGCCCTGCTCCGGAGACCGCTCACCACCGGGATCGGCGAGGGTAGCCCCCTCGATGCCAGCAGTGCGTCCGCCCGCTCCAGTGCGGCAAGGGTTTCGGGAGCAAGTCCCTCTCTCTTCCCGCCCGAGCCTCCCGTCGTCGGCACCGGCCCCTTGCCGTTGCTTTCGTTGCCCGGGTACCTGAGAGCCGCGGCGGCTACGGATTGCACCCCCCCTACGGACACCCAGACGATGCGCTCGCCAGCGCTTCCCTCCCGCACCTCGACCAGGGCTGCTCCGTTTGCCTTGGCCACATCCTCGGGGTCCATCCCTGCCAGCGCACCGAGCGCCGCCGCGTCGGCCGCCGCGTCTGCTCTGGCTCGAAGGATCAGGGACGTCCCGCTTCTGGCCATCGCCGAAACGACCACGACGATCGCCAGACAAGAGAAGGCCAGGAAAAGGGTGATCGAGCCCGCCTCGTCGAAGGACAGCCTCCTCCGGCCGCCTCCTCCCACGAAAATGGGCCGGTGTCGGGGTCGTGGGCCGGGCTCTTCGACGAGAAGCGGGCGGTACCGGACTTGGAGGCGTACGAGCCTTTGCCTCGCCGCCGACTTCAGCCCAGCGCCCGTTCGCATCCGGACCGGGACGGCGAGATCGCTGGCGCGCCACCGGACAGGCTTCCTCGAGCGGCCCATCGTTCCCCCCCTCGCCATTCTGACCACCGACACCCCCTCGGCTGCCCGAGCACAGGGCCCCGGTCACGCCAAAGAGCGCGCTGCCCTTCCTCCCGAGGCGACCGACGGTTGTTAGACTTTTGCCGCGGACTAGCTAGCCCCGTTCTCCTCTCGCTCGGCGAGCGCCACGCCGGCCACCTCCTGGGAGAGCTCCAGCTTCATCACCCTCACCCCGGTGGCCGCCCGGCTCTGCCGGCTGACGTCCGAGATCGGAATCCTGATCACGTTTCCGTCGGTGGAGATGACGAAGACCTCGTCGCCCTCTCGCACCGGCACTGCCGCCGCAACCTTTCCCTTTGCCTCGGCGAGCCTGATCGCCCTGACTCCCTTCCCGCCTCTGGACTGCAGGCGGAACTGCTTCAGCGGAGTTCTCTTACCGTACCCGCGAGTCGTCACCACCAGGATCTCTTCTCCCTCTGTCGCGGTCACTGCCGCCACCACGTAGTCGCCCGGGTCGAGCCTGATTCCCCGCACCCCCCGCGTCGCCCTTCCCTGGGCCCGTAAGTCCTTCTCGCTGAAGCGAAGCGACATCCCCTTGCCGGTCAGCAAGAGGATCTCGTCCCCCTCCGAGGTGGCAAGCACCGATACGACCTCGTCGCCCTCCTGGAGGTCCACCGCTATGATTCCGCGCCTTCCTGCCGAGTCGTACGCGGTGAAGCTAGTCTTCTTCACGAGACCCCGCTTCGTGGCGATCACCAGATAGCGTTTGGTCTCGTACTGCGAGGTGTCTATGACGGCCTGCACATGTTCGGCGGGCCTGCCGGACTCGGGATCGCCCTCCTCGAGCTTCAAGTACTTGCGGATGTGCTCGCCCCTTGCGGTCCGATCCCTGACAGGGAGCTCGAGGGCCCTCAGGCGGAAGACCCTACCCAGGTTCGTGAAGAACAGAAGGTAGGCGTGGCGGGTCGTCCGGACGATGTGCTCTGCGACGTCGTCCTCGGTAACCTTTCCTGCCGAGATCCCCCGGCCGCCCCTGCTCTGGCGCCGGTAGTTGGAAGTACGCGCCGCCTTGACATAGTCGTTGCGGGTGACCGTCACCACGATTTCCTCGTCGGCCACAAGACTCTCGATGTCGAACCTGGACTCCTCCTCGCGGATCTCGGTTCGTCGCTCGTCGCCGAACCTCTCCTTGACCTCGGCGAGTTCGGACTTGATTACCTCCCGCAGTTCCTTGGGGTCCGCCAGGATTCGTTCCAGGGTCGCTATACGCTCGGCCAGCTCCTTGTCTTCATCCCGCAGTCGCTGGGCATCGAGCCTGGTGAGGCGCCGCAGAGGCATGTCCAGGACCTCCCTGGCCTGGGCCTCGCTCAGTCCGAACCGCTCCATCAGCTTGTTGCGGGCTGCCTCCGAGTCCTCGCTCTGGCGTATCAGGGTTATCACCGCGTCGATGTTGGAGACCGCTACTAGCAAGCCCTCGACGATGTGCTTTCGCTGCCGAGCTCGCTCGAGCCTGTAGCGAGTCCGTCTCTGGACGACCTCGATCTGGTGGTCGACGTAGTATCCGATGGCGTCGGCGAGAGTGAGCAGTTTGGGGCTCTGGCCGACCACTGCGACCATGTTGACGTTGATCCGCCTCTCCAGGTCCGTGTGCTTGAAGAGGAGGTTTTCGACGACCCTCTCGTCGGCGTCTGCCTTCAGCTCGATGACGAGCCGCGTGCCGTCGCGGGAAGTCTCGTCCCTCAGTTCGCTAATTCCCTCGACCACCTTGGTGTCAACCAGCTCCTTGATTCGTTCGAGAATGGACGAGGGCCTCGACTGGTAGGGGAGCTCGGTCACCACGATCCTGCGCCTTCCCCTCTTGGTCTCCTCCAGCTCGGTCCTGGCCCGAACGACGATCGAGCCCTTGCCCGTACGGTACGCTTCCCTGATCCCGTCGGTCCCCATGATGATTCCCCCGGTCGGGAAGTCAGGCCCCTTGACGATTTCCGCAAGCTCGTCCGGACTTGCGTCCGGGTGGTCGATGTAGTAGGCGACGGCGTCGCAGACCTCGCCCATGTTGTGGGGAGGGATGTTGGTCGCCACGGCAACGGCAATTCCCTCGGAGCCGTTGACAAGGAGATTGGGAAACCTGGAGGGAAGGACCGTCGGCTCGGTCTCCTCCCCGTCGTAGTTCGGCGCGAAGTCCACGGTGTCTTCGTCGATGCCATCCAGCATCGCTTCCGACAGCGCGGCGAGTCTGCATTCCGTATAGCGCATGGCCGCAGGCCCGAAGTCCGGCGATCCGAGGTTCCCGTGTCCCTGCACGAGCGGGTATCGGAGCGAGAAGTCCTGGGCCATGCGGACCAGTGCGTCGTAGATGGCCTGGTCGCCGTGGGGATGGTACTTGCCCATGACGTCGCCCACCACCCGTGCACACTTCTTGAACGTCCGATCGGGCAGGAGCCGCTGCTCGTACATCCCGTAGAGGATCCGTCGCTGGACGACCTTGAGTCCGTCCCGCACGTCGGGCAGCGCACGTCCGACGATTACGGACATCGCGTACTCCAGGAAGGAGCGCTCTATCTCCTCTTGGAGCTGGATGCGTTCGATGCCGGGCGTCCCGACCAGTCCCCCCTCCTGGGCGCCGCCTTCGGCCCCGGGGGGCGCGGCGGCCCCGTCCTGATCAGTCACTTCTTTTCCCCCGTCGGTCATGTGAGCATCACCTCGATCTGGTCACTCCGCCCTCGATACCGGTACCTCGTCGTTCGCGAGGTGCCCCTGGCCCGGCTCTCGCTCTCCATACGCTAGGCCCTGTGGGCTGGCTCCACGGCCAGGGAAATGGGCCTCGCCATCGACGGTCTGGAGGTTCGCTGGGTGGGCTGGCTCCACGGCCAGGGAAATGGGCCTCAGATGTCCAGCATTCCCACAGCTTCGGCGTTTTCGGCTATGAACTCCTTGCGCTCCTTGGATTCCTCCCCCATCAGTGTCGAGACGACCTGCTCGGCTAGGGCCGCGTCCTCGATCGTGATCTGGTAAAGAGAGCGCCGCGCGGGGTCCATCGTCGTTTCCCACAGCTCCTCTGCGTCCATCTCGCCGAGGCCCTTGTGTCGGGAGAACTCCCACCGCGAGGCGTCCTTCTGTCTCTTGAGGAACTCCTCCTTGGCCCGGTCGTCCAGCAGGTAGACGGACTGCTTTCCGTGCGTCGCCTTGTACAGGGGCGGCCTGCACACGTAGATGTGGCCTTCCCGGATCAGCTGGGGCATGAACCTGTAAAAGAAGGTGAGCAGCAGCGTGCGGATGTGCGCCCCGTCCACGTCTGCATCGCAGAGTATGCATACCTTGTGGTACTTGAGCTTGGATAGGTCCAGGTCTTCGTCGATCCCACACCCGAGAGCCATGACCAGGTTCCGGATTTCCTGGTTCTCGAGGGCCTTGTGCTTGCGGCGCTTCTCGACGTTGAGGATCTTGCCCCGGATCGGGAGAATCGCCTGGTGCTCCCTGTCCCTGGCCTTGATCGCCGAGCCTCCCGCCGAGTCGCCCTCGACGATGAAGAGCTCCCGTTTGGTGGGGTCCTTCGAGGAGCAGTCGGCGAGCTTTCCCGGGAGACCGGCGCCGCCCTCCAGCAGCGACTTCTGTCTGTCCTGCTTGCGCCGGCGCTCCAGCTCCTGGCGCTCCCTGGCTGCCTCGGCAATCTTCCGGAGGATCAGGCTCGCGTCGTCCGGATACTCCTCGAGCCACCTCGAGAATTCCTGGTGCGTGAGCTGCTGGACGAATCCCTCGAGCTCGGGGTTGACGAGGCGCGACTTCGTCTGTCCCTCGTACTGTGGGTCGGTCAGCCTGACCGAGACCACCGCTGTCAGGCCCTGACGCACATCTTCCCCAAGGAAGTTCTCGTCCTTTTCCTTGAGAATCCCTGTGGTACGGGCATGGCGGTTGATCACCGCCGTCAGGGCCTTCTTGAAACCCTGCTCGTGCGAGCCACCGTTGGGCGTGTTGATCGTGTTGGCAAAGCTCACGATGGCGTCCGAATAGCCCCTGTTCCACTGGAGAGCAATCTCGGCGGAGGCCTCTCCGTCCTCTCTCGTTCCCGAGAAACCACAGACCCTCTTGTGGAGGGGCTCCTTCGTCGCGTTCAACTCCTCCACGAGCTGGCGCACCCCGCCGTCGAATTTGAAGGTCTTCTCAACCCGGGGGCTCTTGCGCTCGTCGACGAAGATGATCTCGAGGCCGGCCAGCAGGTAGGCGGTCTCCTTGAGTCGCTGCTCCACCTGGCGGCCGTCGAAGACCGTTTCCCTGAAAACGGTCGGGTCGGGGAGGAAGGTGATCCTCGTTCCGACCTTGTCGGTCTTCTCCAGGCGCTGCAAGTCACCCGCGGGCCTTCCTGCGACGAAGGACTGCTTCCAGGTATAGCCGTCCCTCCAGACGAGCGCCTCCAGGCGCGCGCTCAGCGCGTTTACAGCCGTCAGCCCTACTCCGTGGAGTCCCCCAGAAACTCTGTAGCCCTGCTTCGTGAACTTCCCGCCCGCATGGATCTCGGTCAGCACCACTTCCAGGGCAGACCGCCCGCCCCACTCGTCCGAGCGCTCCACGGGAATCCCGCGGCCGTTGTCCTCGACGCTACAGCTCCCGTCCTCGTGGAGGGTGACAACGATGCGTGTGCAGGCACCCTGGAGAGCTTCGTCCACGCTGTTGTCCACCACCTCCCAGATGAGGTGGTGCAGTCCTTCGGGCCCTGTCCCCCCGATGTACATCCCGGGGTTCTTCCGGATTGCCTCGACACCTTCGAGCTTGGTGATCGCCGAGGCGTCGTATCGAGAGGCCGAAGCCAGCTCGCCTACCTTGACGGCGCTGCCTGCCCTCTCCCGGACCGTCGGGGCCGGGTGATCGCCCTTTTCCTCTGCCGGGCCGTCCTCCTTGGCTGGCTCCGCTAGGGACTTCCGTGCAGTTGCCATTCTCCTCCTGGCCCTCTTTTCCGTACTCGGCAGTCGACTAGTAGTCCTGCTCGTTCATCGAGACGCTCCGGAAGCGCGCCTGGCGCATTCTCCCCGCGGCGGGACATCTCGCCTGCGTCATCGGTCACTCTGTGGTTCCCGTGCTGGTCGGTACGGTGCGTCCGTTCGAAGGCGCCCGGTTCGTACTACGACCGTGGGCTCAGGCTGGCCCGGGTTGAGAGCCAGCCAGGCTCGAGCAATCCGGTCGCTCTCGAGCCTCGCTCGGGCGGCACGGGCTGGGTTGGGGGCGAAGATCACCAGCTTGCCCGCGCGGTAGGTGTAGTCGCACCCCCGCAAGAGATCCTCGAAAGCCCGCTTCTGATGCGGGTCGTAGGATGTGTCCCATACACCCTCAAGGATACCACCCAGGCGCCGTATCTCTTCGGCAACTAGGCCTTCGAGGGGCTCGGGCCCTGGACTACGCGCCCGCCCCCCACCGCCAGCCCTGCTCTCAGAGTCGCCTCGAGACCGGTGCGAACCATTCTCCCGGCCCACCTACTCGCCCCCCTGTGCGGAGTCTCTCCCTCCGTATCGGCGCCCCGCCCCCTTCAGTCCCAGCGCGAACACCTTGCCGTCGACCACACGGATGCGTGCGACCTCGACATCTGGCCGCTCCAGCAAACCGACATCGTCGTATGCCGACGTGATGAAGCCCTGTTGGGGCTTTAGGAAATCCCATACCTTCCGGCGACGGCCCCTGTCGAGTTCGGAAAAGACGTCGTCCATTACCAGTACCGGTCGTTTTCCCAGCGCCTCTTCCAGCACGGCGGCCTCGGCGAGGCGCAGAGCAACCGCCACGAGCCGCTGTTGCCCCTGGGAAATGCTGTCCCTGGCAGACATCCCGCCCAGGCGGATGTCCACATCGTCGCGCTGGGGACCGACAAGGAGCATCCCGCGGTCCAGCTCGTCCTGCCTCCTCGTCTCCAGGGCCTTCTCGTACTCGGCCTTCACGGTGGCTGAATTTCCTGCGAGAGCTGCTTCCCACCTGTCGGCCACGACGGCCTCCTCTAGTCTGGCTCTGTACTCCAGCCGCGGCGCCCCACCAGCGTCGACAGCGGCGAGGGCCTCCTCGAGTAGCGGCCTCAACCTCAGGTAGACCTTTAGCCTTTCTATGACAAGTTCTGCCGAACGAGCCGCGAACTCCGCAGTCCAGGCATCGAGATCTCCCGCCTCTGCCGATGTCGCCCGACGATAAGCCCCTGTCGCTCGCACGGCCTTGAGCAGCGCCGTACGCTGCCTGTGGGCCCTCTCGTGGTCGCGCTTCACCTTCCCGTACGAGGGCGATAACCTCATCCCCAGGCGGTCGAGGAAGTCCCTCCTCTCTTCCCCACCCCCCTTGACGAGAGCCAGGTCGTCAGGGGCAAATGCCACTACAGGGAAACGCCTGCCTACTCCTCCGACCCTCTTTCGCTCTCCCTCCTCGTAGTACTCGATACCGCGCCCGATACGGACTGCCGTGGTTACCGCCCGCCAGCCTCCCTTACCACCCCCTCTTCCTACCCTACCCGGCTCCAGCCACACCCCGGTTACCACAGCCCCTGCCGTACCACTCCTCACCAGGTTTGCCGGTCCGCCCGCGCGCCACGTACGCCCGTTCCCGAGCAGGAACACTGCCTCCACAAGGTTTGTCTTGCCCGCTCCGTTCTCTCCCCCTACAAGGAAGATGCCAGGGCCCAGCTCAATTTCTGCAGACGAATAGTTCCGGAAGTCACTCAGTCTCAGTGCTTCCAGTACTGGAGCTGCTGGAGTGGCCACCGCCAAATTCTTCAGATCCGCTCCCACCAGCGGAAAATCAGTCCCTCAAAGACCCCGTATCACAGACGAATCGGCATTACGAGGTGTCTGTAATCTCCTCGCTCCTCACCCCGCACGAGCACTGCGCTAAGCGGATCCTTTATCTCGATGGAAACCTTCTCTCCCTCACACCCCCCCAAAGCATCGAGAAGGTATTTAGGATTGAAGGCTATTTCCAGCTCCCCACCACTGTACTCAGCGGATTCGACCTCCTCCTTTGCCTCACCGACCTCGCTCTCCTTCACCTCGACCTCGATAACCTCCGATGACAACCTCATCTTCACCGGAGTAACATCCCGCGCAAGCACGCTTACCCTACGAATGGCCTCGATAAGTTCCGGCCTTACTGCCACGCATCGGTTCGGATTGTCCGTTGGTATAAGTCGCTCATAGTCAGGAAAAGTTCCTTCGATGTACCTGGACCTGAGCACGTTTTTTCCGACTTGCATCGCGGCAGAGTCGTCTCCCAGCAGAATCTTCAGTTCCCCTCCGTCGTGGTCGCCTTTTAGTCTCGCTACTTCCTCCAGCACCCGAGCACCTACTACGACCCGCCGCGGCTCCCCTGTCGACCTGACTTCTACTATTCTCTCAGCTAGGCGGTAACTATCGGTGGCCACCACCTTCATCCGCTCGCCCGCCACATCGAGAAGGCATCCCGTAAAGACCGGTCTGGCTTCGTCCACCCCTGCGGCTACGACCACCTGAGCAATCGCTGTGTCAAATTCCCCCTTCTCCAGGGTAATCGTAGTCGCCTCTCCCCCTACGTCCGTGCTTACCGCTGGGAAGGCGTCCCTGGGTATCGTCCTCAGTACGAATCGGCTCTTTCCCGACGTGAGCTCAATCGCATTATCCGAGGAGCTGGCCTTGAGTTGAACCGTATCCCCCTGCAGCACCTTCACCACATCCTGGAGCCACTTTCCAGAAACGACTGCCTCTCCTTCGGTAGATGCTACTCCCCCCACCTCCGTTGAAAAGACAGTGGTCAAGTCCGTTCCAGTGAGACTCAGACCCCCTGAGGTTCGCGCTTCCAGAAGTACGCCACCCCCCACTCTCGAGGGGCGTGCACCGACAAGGCGAGTAGACACCTGCAGGGCGTCCGAAAGAGGACCTACGGGGACACTGATTTCCACGACGTACCTCCTACTGACGTACTTGTTTTAACTGCGTTGGAGCTGTTGTATGGAAAAAGCATGTGGAAAAGGGCCAGGCCTTGAGATTGAACTGGAGATATACAAGCGACGAGGCTGGAGAGGAGGGGTGGAAAAAAGGGGTAGTAGGGACCGTAAATGTGGAAAAAAGATCTCCCTTCGGCGAAGAACTGACGAGTAGGCTACGTACTTCTAACATGTTTTCAGGATGTTTGTGAACAATACTTTGCAGTGAAGTGGTTGTCATCTGGAACGGATTCGCTCTGAGAGTTCGAGAACTTGCTGGTACAGAGAGTCTTTCTCCTTGAGAAGGGATTCTATCTTCTTCAAAGAGTGAAGGACAGTAGTGTGGTCACGTCCGCCGAAGAGGCGGCCGATCTGGGGGAGCGAGAGGTCTGTGAGGCTCCTGCAGAGGTACATGGCGACCTGGCGAGCGGTGACGAGGCCGCGGTGGCGGGCGGGAGAGGCGAGGTCGTGAGGACTGACCCCAAAATAGCTTGCGACCTCGGAGATTATGTCGTCGGGAAGGATCGGTCTGGCGGAGGCAGGACGGGGAGCGTGGGAGCGAAGCTCGCGTTCGGCAAGCTGATAAGTGATAGGTACTCCATGAAGGGTGGCAGCGGCGATGAGCCGCGTGAGGGCGCCTTGTAGCTCGCGGATATTTGCGGTGAAGAGACTTGCTATGTAGGTGAGCACCTCGTCGGGGATGCTTGAGCGATGGAGGGAGGCGTACTTGCGGAGGATGGCGACGCGTGTCTCGAAGTCCGGAGCTTGAATGTCGGCGGTGAGACCAAGGGAGAAACGGGTCCTGAGCCTGGATTCGAGCGACCCGATCTCGCTCGGAGGCTGATCTGACGTGATGACCATTTGCTTGTCTTCGTTGTACAAGGCGTTGAAGGTGTGAAAGAACTCCTCCTGGGTCTTCTCGGAGTTCGCGAGGAACTGAATGTCGTCTACGAGCAAGATGTCCACGGACCTGTAGCGCTGCTTGAAGCGGTCGGTGCGATCGTACTGTATGGCGGTGATGAACTCCGTGATGAAGCTCTCGCTGGTGATGTACTCGACTCGCTTCTCGGGGTAAAGGCGGGAGGACTCGAGGCCTATCGCATGAAGCAGGTGGGTCTTCCCCAGTCCGGCCCCACCGTATATGAATAGGGGGTTGTAGACCTGAGCGGGCTGTTCCGCCACCGCAAGGGCAGCGTGATGCGCGAGCCGGTTGGAGTCTCCTACCACGAAGTTGTCGAAGGAGTACTTGGGCGAAAGGCCGTGGCGAGGAGGTGGCGGCAGCGACGAAGCGGTGCCGCGGGGGGTTGAAGCGCTCGGTCTGGTAGCCCCAACCGTTTGGTCGCCAGCATGGGGGCGGCCATCGGCGGAGGTGTCCGCTGGCCCGCGAGTAGGGGCAACCGGTGTGTCCCCCAGGGGCATGTCCGGGTCGACCACGAAGGAGATTCTGGGGCGGGCTATACCGGTTACCTGCGAAATTGCCTCTTGCAGCGGGGCGATCAGCCCCTCCCGGATGCGCTGCTCGACAAACGGGTTCGGTACCGCGAGCACCACGGTGTGTCCCTGGATTGAAACCACCCTCGTCGGCGAGAGCCAGGCACGGACGGTGGCTGCGGACACCCTCCCTTCGAGGGCAGCGACACAGCGCCTCCAGACATCAGTGAAAGGGTCAGCGGATGCGTTGGCCACCAGAAATTACCCCCAAGACACACGATGCTGACGCCGACCACCCTTGCGGACGGCGAAAAAAGACAGGTTTTCCACAGAATCTGTGGAAAACCTGGCAAAACAGTGCTCCCCAGCCGGCCCCCCGCTCGCCAGTGACCTGGCCGCCATGACGCCGACCCTACTTTGTCTGGGACCGGCTCTCCCCGAACGGTCCTATACGGGAGTATCCCAGAGGAGTATCCCGGGGCCGGCTGCCGATGCCGGATCATGTGGGGAGTGTCGATGAGTATACAGAGAGGCCGGGAGGCGTCAACCGGGACGGGAATTACGGCTTCGACCTGGGATTCCGGAGTGGGTGTGCTGGCGACGGACGCGAGAATCCTGCGATTTTGTGGCGCAATACTCCAGAGGCACGAGCGGCCAGAGCCTAGCTGTCACATGGGAGGATCCTGGGCGGGCCGCGGGGCTGGCGGAGACCGGCGAGGCGTCCCGGGACGGAGGCGCCCAAGGGGCGGCGAGTCGGCTCAAACCCGCTAGGCACGCGTCAAGGGCCGATGCTATGTCATTAGCAGTGGAAAAGGCCGAGGCGGAGCGGATACCCTGTAGCTTTCCCGGCCGAGGAGGGGGAGACGAGGCTAAATAGGCGCGGGGGTCTGCACAGGGGCAGCTCGAAGAGCCACCCGATCTAACTATCCAAAAGGGCTAGCGCGGGGGCGTAGATGAAGAGGACCTACCAACCCAACAACCGGCGACGCAAGCGCCGACATGGATTCAGGCTCAGGATGCGGACGCGCTCGGGGCGGGAAGTGCTGAGGAGGCGGCGAACAAAGGGCCGCGTCCGGCTGAGCGCCTAGCTCGCCGTTGCCCGACGGTCGAGCCTGGTCGTACGACTTGATTCCTCGCCAGTATCGCCTGACGAAGTCGGCCTCGATCAGGAGGGTGATGGCCGAGGGCGCCCGAGCTCGGTCCGGACCGATTCAGGTCGCGGTGGTGAGGAGAGCCGACGAGGAAGCGGCCGACACGGGGGAGCGAGGGTTCCGCAAGGACCAGGCATTCAGGGTGTGCGTCGCGGCCGGGCGGGGATTCCGAGGGGCGGTCGCCAGAAATCGCGCACGGCGGCGACTGAGGGGCGCGGTCTGGCGAGTACGGGATGCATTGGAAGAAGGGGCGGAGTACGTGGTGATCGGCAGGCCCGGCGTAGATACCCTGCCCGCAGGCGAGATCGACCGGCACCTCCGGCGGGCGCTCGGACGCCTGAAAGACAGGAAGAGGGAGGGCTCCGAGGGCCGGCAAGAGGGTGACCAAGGCGACCTGCGGGGAAGGCGCCGGGCGAGGACGAGCGTCGGGGTTCTCAGGCTGTACCAGCGGGCGATAAGCCCCCTCCTCGGGGCCCACTGCAGGTTTTATCCGACCTGCTCGCAGTACGCGGTCGAGGCGCTACAGACCTACGGATTCGCGCGGGGCTGGCTCATGGCGATTAGGAGGGTGGCGAGGTGTCATCCCTGGTCTCAGGGTGGCCACGACCCCGTGCCGGTAGCACGCGGTAAGTGATGTCTCGCTATCTTGCCTTCCTCTACGACGCGTTGCGCCACGATCTGGCCGGCGGCAACCTGTTGGGCGCGATTTACGGCGTTTTCGTGCGGCTGGTCGGGGGAGCCCTGGCGGGGCTTTACGCGGTGTTCAAGAACTACGCCTTGGCGATAGCCCTTCTCACGGTGGCGGTCAGGGCCCTGCTGTATCCGCTTACCGCCAAGCAGGTCAAGGCGATGGCAGCCATGCAGAAGCTCCAGCCGGAGTTGATGCGCCTTCGCCAGAAGTACAAGGACGACAGGGTTCGTCTCAACGAGGAGGTGATGGCTCTCTACCAGGAGCATGGGGTGAACCCGCTGGGCGGCTGCCTGCCGCTTCTGGTGCAGGCACCGATCATGTTCGTGATCTGGTCGGCGATCGGCGTGGCCTGGGGGGCGCCGGCCACACAGCGCTTCGCCGGAGCCGTGACCGACTTCTGCACCGACGAACTGGGGCAGCCGGCCCAGTGCGCGCCCGGCACGGCCTTCCTCCCCCCGTGGTCATCGCTTTTCGAGGCGATCCAGCACCACCGGGTCAACTTGCTGGGCATCGACCTTACGCGGCCGGGCTCTGGTCAGCGTGGCATGGCCTTCTTCCTTTTTCTGGTCTTGGTGGGGCTGGTCACCGCTACTCAGTGGTACCAGCAGCGCCAGATCCAGAAGTCGAGCGACGTGGAGATCAACCCGCAGGCGCAGGCGATCCAGCAGGTACTTCCCGTCGTCTTCGGGTTCATCACCTATACTTTGGCTGCGGGTCTGGGGATCTATTTCCTGGTTGGCAACCTGATCCAGATCGGACAGCAGCGCCTGCTGCTTCGCCACCGCCAGGAGGCCGCTGCCGAGATGGAGCGGCGCCTGGCGGCCCGCGCGACGAGTGACCGCGAATCCAGGGTCCGATCCCGACGGGACGACGGTCAGCAACAGGGGGCTTCTGGGGAGAGTGGAAAGCCCCGCGACCGCAAGGGGGTGCCAGCGCGAGCAGCAGCTGTGGCCGGAGGAAGGCCTCGTCACGGAGGCGGTGGCGCAAGCCCGAAGGCCAAGAAGCGGCGCAAGAAGAAGTAGGCGGGAAGAGGAGCGGGTAGACCGAGGCCTGCTGCGGGGGCCGATACCGTCCCTGGCGGGACCTGACTACGCTTCCCGGGCGCAGGCACGGCAAAGAGCTCGTCTGGGCACGCGTGACGCCGGCCGCTCGGAACAGCGAGGAGGAATCAGCGAAGTGGAGTGGATCGAGGCTAGCGGCGATACGGTCGAGGAGGCGCTTCATGCGGCCCTCGAGAAAGCACAACTTAGCGAGGACCAGGCCGAGGTGGAGATCCTTGCCAAGCCCCTGGTCGGGCGGATCTTCGGAGCCAAGGCGAGGGTCAGGGTCCGCCCTCGTGAGGATCTTTCTCCCGAGGCGCTGGCGCCTGCGGCCGCCAGGGTGGCCGAGGACTTCCTGGAAGGCCTCGTGGATGCGTTCGGGATGAGCGCTAGGGTAAAGAGCAGGGTGGAGGACGGGGCGGTCTTCGTCGAAATCGAGGGGGACGGACTGGGGGTGCTCATCGGGCACCGCGGGGCCACGCTCGCAGCGATCGAGGAGATCGTGAGGACCGTGGTCGCCAGGAGAATGCGGACCAAGGTGCGTATTCAGGTGGATATAGGTGGGTATAGAGAGAGGCGACGCTCGGAGCTCGCCGACTTCGCTCGGGGGCTGGCGGAGCGGGCGGTCCGTGAGAAGATCCAGATAAGCCTCAAGCCGATGTCGCCCGCAGACCGGAAGGTGGTTCACGACGCCGTCAAGGAGGTCGAGGGGGTGAGGACGTTTTCGGAGGGCGAGGAGCCGAGGCGGAACGTCGTCATCGCCCCTGTGGAGTAAGGAGTATCCGGCCGGGGTCGCCAACCACTCGGTGAGCGGGGGAAGGCGAGCCTCCGGGTGGTGGGGGCCCCGGCCAGAATCCCTCCTGGTAAACGCCTCCCTTTTGCACAGCCGACCCACCCATCCGTCCAGTCCCGCAGGAAGAACCTCCTCGAGACAGACTCTTCCTCGCCGCTCGCCCCGGTCTTGGCGGGGGAGCTAGACTGTGCGCACGGGCGCCCCCACGAGGATTCCATACCCCGAATCCACACGGAGCCCCCGAGGGATGGCGGCCCTGTCGATCCTCACATCGCCCATACCCCGAATCCGCACGGAGCCCCCGCATCCAATGGAACCGACGAGCGCGCTCCAGGCTCATACCCCGAATCCCCACGGAGCCCGGGTCTTGCCCGGATCCGTCCTGGGTGATAGGGCGATGCCGGCGTAGCTTCGGAAGGCAGGGGCTGTGACACGAGCGGGGGGTGACGGAGGGTCCAACCTATAACCCCTGCGTACGTGAGGGCCGTATGGCCGAGACCCGGGTCTCAGACTCCTCAATCCACATAACCCCTGCAACAAGCGAGGGCCGTATGCACCGGGGGCCCTGCCGAAAGCCAGGCGGCTGCGAGATCTCCGAATCCTGCAGGCCGTCATGGCCCCTCACCGGAGCCCGTTGCGGACGGGCGGTCAGGGGCCCGGGGTCGGCTCAGCAGCGGACATCAGGCGCTGGCGCCGGGGAGCGGATCGGCTTGGGGCACGGCCCAACTGCTCCACCGATTCCTCACAAGGCGGCGCTTCCGGGACGTGGGGAGGGGAGCGCAAGAACCCGAAAAAGGTGTTTCACGTGAAACCGCCTCGGGAAGAATCCCAGGTGCGGCCTGAGATAATCTGCCCAGCCCAGCGGCGACTGCTAGCAGCAGTGGGGAGGCGGTTGTTTCGGGGACGAGACTATCCCGCCGAGGCGCTCCTCGAGGGTCGACACCTCAGGCCGGTGTTTCACGTGAAACCTGAAACCGCAGGCAATTTCCGACGAGGTCAATGGCTGACACCCGGAGCGCCCGGCCGGATCGGGAACGGGAAGGGTAGTCTTTCCGGCAGCAGAGTACCCTGGGTGGGGTTTGGCGGTACAGGCGCTGGAGGGTGCGGTGCCCGGCCAGGGATTTCCCGGCGACCGCAGCTCCTGGCGGCCGCGGCGACTGAATCTTGGGTAGGCGGCGGGGCCTCTGGACATTCCTTGGTGGCATGAAAAGCGGAAGAGTGGACGAGGAAGGGAGCGCACTGGACCTCCTCCGCTCGCGCCTTGGTGGGGTGCTAGGGAAGGTCGCGACTCTCGGCGTGGAAGTGCCCGACGCCGCGGAGCCGACCCTCCTGCGCTACTGCGAATTTCTCCTGCGGAGCAGGGAGGCCGTATCGAAGAAGGACCGGACACCGGAGGGGGTGCTGGCACACCTGGAGGATTGCGCAGCGGTAATCGAGGTCTGCCCGGATATCGCGGTCGCCACGACCGTCTGCGATCTGGGATCGGGTAACGGGCTGCCGGGTATCGTGGTCGCGGCCCTGGTGGGCTGCTACCGCCGCCCCTCAGGGTCGACCGACCGGCCCGCAATTACCCTCCTCGAACGATCCGCACGCAGGCGGGCTCTCCTCAAGCGGCTCTCCTTGGAGCTCGGCCTGGATGTGAAGGTCGAGGAAAGCGAGGGGGCCGGGACAACCCACGAGGTGGTCCTGATGAGAGCGGTCGTACCCCTGCCGGAGGCGCCGGGCCTTGCCGTGCGCCACGTGAGAAGGCCTGGAACATGTGTGGTCTGGGCAGGGGATCCAGGTGCCGATATCCGCTCGGCCTTTGAGGATGCTTGCCGGAGGAGCGGAGTCGTGGGAGAGTGGAAAGTGCCAAGGGAGCTGCGCTCCCGAGGAAAGCTCGTGTTGATGAGAGCGACAGGCCGAGACGACCGAAATGTGACTCCCTCGGGTCGGCGTCCGGTGGGTAGGGTCGGGAGCCTGGTCGATAGTGTCGGAGCGTGCATCGGAGCCAACGGACGAAGAACCTACTCTGGTGCTCGAGATGCCCGGGAGCGGTGAATCTGTGCCGCGGATCTCCGGAGCCGCCGGCCACGTCGTGTCGGTGGTCAACCAGAAGGGCGGCGTGGGCAAGACCACCACCGTGATAAACGTGGGCGCGGCTCTTGCGGCGAGCGGGTTGCGGGTGCTGGCGGTAGACCTCGACCCCCAGGCGAACTTGACCACGGGCCTCGGCCTTGACCCCAGGGCTCTGAGGGGTTCGACCTCGTACGAGGCGATCTCGGGAAGCCGACGGGCGCGGGAGCTCATAGTGGAGGCGCCGTCCGCACCGGGGATGGGAGTGATTGCCGCGTCGGGGGATCTGGCCGGTGCGCAAATCGAGCTCGTTGCCGAGCTCGCGCGAGAGTCCAGACTGAAGCAGGCCCTCACAGATATCGAACACGAGTTCGACGTGATACTGATCGACTGCCCGCCGTCGCTTGGACTTCTCACGGTCAACGCAATGGTCGCCTCGCACGCACTCCTGGTGCCAGTGCAGTGCGAGTACTTCGCGCTAGAGGGAGTGAGTCAGCTCATCGAGTACGTGGGGCGGGTACGCCAGAGCCTAAACCAGAACCTGAGCGTGGTAGGCATGCTCCTCACGATGGCGGACGCGCGGACCCGACTTTCAGCTGAAGTCGCCGCTGAAGTGCGGAAACACTTCGGTGTGACCGTTTTCGAAACGGTCATACCTCGCACGGTCCGACTGGCGGAGGCGGCGAGCTACGGCGAGCCGATCCGGGTCTTCGACCCGGGCTCTAAGGGGGCGGAGGCATACGACGCCGTCGCAGCGGAGCTTGCCCGGCGCCTCGACCTGGGATCCGGTGGGGAGGCGGAGCGAGCGCGCCCCGCAGAACGAGCTGCGGGAAATTGACGGGACGCTCGCTTGCCCAGATACGACGAGACCCCACAGCGCAGGCGCGGACCCGAGGACGTCTGGCGCTGGGGGGCCGTGGTGAAGGGGTTGGCTGCGGTGCAGGTTCGGGTAGCAGGAGGAGCGGAGTTCGTGGTGGGCCTGCCCGGGCCGGGTGTCGTGACGATCGACCGGTCCCGGCCGGCAACAGCCCGACCGATCCGGGTTTACGGCGGCAGAGCGGAGCGAGGGAGGGAATCAAGAGGTGAGGAAAAGGGGCGGTCTCGGCAAGGGGCTGGCGGCGCTGTTGCCGCCTGGCGAGGAGGCAGGGCGCCTGGAGGAGGTGCCGGTGGACAAGATCAGGCCCAACCCCTACCAGCCGCGCCAGAACTTCGACGAGGAGGCCCTCAACGAACTAGCGGAGTCGATCAAGGCGGTGGGCCTCCTCCAGCCGGTAATCGTCAGGCAGCGAGACGAGGAATACGAGCTCGTGGCGGGGGAGCGCCGGTGGAGGGCGGCTCGCAGGGCCGGTCTTGCATCGGTACCCGCGATCGTTAGAGACGTCGACGATACGGAGGCCGTGGCCCACGCGCTGACGGAGAACGTGCAGCGCCAGGAACTGGGGCCGCTCGAGGAGGCCAGCGCCTACCAACAACTCATCGAGGACTTCAACCTTACGCACGAGGAGATCTCGGCCAAGGTCGGAAAGTCGAGGCCTGCCATTACCAATGCCCTGCGCCTCCTGCAGCTTCCCCCAGCGGTGCAGCGACTGCTCGCGGAGGGCCGCATATCGGCGGGCCACGCCCGCGCTATCCTCATGCTCGAGGACAAGGCGGCCCAGGAGCGCCTGGGCCTCGAGTGCGCCAACCTGGGTCTTTCGGTCAGGCAGGCGGAGAACAGGGCCAGGGCGATGGCCGAGAGCAAGGCCAGCCCGACGGCAATGGCCTCGGGGGTCGCACGGCGCCGAAGTCGAGTGCCGGCAGCGGGTATCCTCGAGGCAGAGCGGGCCCTGGAGGAAGCTCTGGATACGGACGTCTCGGTAGAGCCCAGGGGACGTGGGGGCGGCGTCATCTCGATTCGCTACGCCGATTCGGAGGATCTGGAGCGGATCGTCAGGTTGATCTGCGGCTGAGAAGCGAGGGCTCGCCTCGGGCCAGCCGCCGGCCTCATCCGGCGATCGCGCCCCGGAATCGCTTACTCGGTTGCGCAGTAGGCTTCCAGGCCGGCGCGGAGGGCCTCGGCGACCGCCTCGACGACGGATCGGTCGCGGACCATGGAAGCGTCGGTCGGATTCGAGAGGGTGAGGGGCTCGACGACGCAGGCGGGCGCCTGAGTCCTGCGGAGGATGGTCCAGTTCCTGCCGTGAATCCGACAGTCGGGGCGGCCAAGTGCAGCGACGAGCTTGTCCTGACAGAGAGCAGCGAGCCGACGCCCCGCCCTGGAGTGTCCGCTGGTTCCGGAAAAGTAGTAAGAGGCGGTTCCCGCTGCATCGGGGTCGGAGGCCCAGTTCAAACCAATCGAGACGACGAGGTGAGCATCCGCGGAATTCGCAAGAGCCGCTCGCTCTTCCGCCGTGAGGAATTCGCCGGTCTTGCGCCTGCTAATAGGTACGGCGCGGCGCTCTTCCAGCTTTCTGGCAAGAGCCTCCGCAACCGAAAGGGCGAACCTGGCGATCTCCGCATCGACTGCAGGCTCGTACCTCTGCTCCAGCCCCGACGGCGTGTCGAGGTAGACCTTTATGCCCTCTAAGTCCTCCGAAGGCGGGAAAGTCTCGCGTGGAGAGCCGGCGCTCAGGTGTCGGCCGCGGCGGCCGAGCGTCTCGAGGGCAGCGTGGGTGAGCGGCCCGAAGACTCCGTCGGCGACGAGGCCGGCCTGGCGCTGGAACTCCTTGAGCGCGGCCTCGGTCGCAGGCCCGAAGACTCCGTCGGCTCGCCCACAGGCGAAACCGAGGGAGTTCAGGCGACCCTGGAGTTCGGCCACGTCTCGACCCTCCAGCATGGGCTGTGTGAAGTAAAGCAGTCGGTCGCCCAGAGAGAATCCCGAGCGGAGTATGTCTTGCCAGGTCTCCGGGCCTACGAGGCCGTCCACCAGCAGACCGTGGTCTTGCTGTAGCTTCCGGACCGCCGCAGCCGTGGACTCCCCGAAGTACCGCCGGGAGACCTCCCCTTCGGCGACCGAGTAGCCCAGGGCTATCAACCGAGCGTGAAGATCGGCGACCTTGGGGCCCGTGCTGCCTTCGCCGAATACGGAAGAAGTGGGTGGCGAGGCTTGTCCCTCGGCGGTAGAAGCCTCCCCAGGCCCTGTAGCGCCGCCGGTGCCCGCACGACCGACAGCCCCCGGAACCTTGCGGTGTCGGCTCATTGCGGTCTGGCCCCGGACACGAGGTGTTAGGCGGCCGGAACGAGGGCTCGCGCGGCTAAGACGTCGAGGACTGTGGACCGGATCCGGAGGTCGACGGGGATGCAGGGAGGTGCGGCGCGATTCGCTCCATGAGCGCCGGGGCCGGCATGGCGCCGCGGATCCGGCAGACCTCCTCTCCGCCCACGAAAAGAATCATGGTGGGTATAGCCATGATTCCGAAGCGGGCAGCAAGGTCGGGATTGGCATCCACGTCGACTTTGGCCACGACCATCCGCTCCGCCTCGCGGGAGGCGACCTCCTCCAGGACCGGTTCCATTGCCTTGCACGGTCCGCACCATTCCGCCCAGAAATCGACCAGGACCGGGCGGTCGGCGCCTTTGACGTATTCGTCGAAAGTTCTCTCTTCGAGTTGGACGGGGTGATCCTGGCTCATCTTGCTCCTTTCTTGCTAATGGGGTACGAGTGCGCCTGCGGGGTTAGGGGTGACACGCTCGAGGTGCCCTCCCGGGGGTGCAGCAAAGGGCCTGCACCTGGCGGAGTGCCGGTGTCGTTGACCGCATGAGCATTGGCTACGACGCAAAGCGCCTGCACTTGGGGGAGTGGGACGAGTCTGTGAGGTGCCCTCCCGGGGGTAGGGGTAAAGGGGATTGACGCGTACACCTCGCTCAGGCCTCGTCCAACCATCGGGAGGCGTCGATTGCGGCCATGCACCCCATGGCGGCCGCGGTGATGGCCTGGCGGTAACGGCGGTCGGCTGCGTCGCCGGCTGCGAAGACGCCTTCCACCGAGGTACGGGTGAAGTCGTGAGTCTTGATATATCCCAGCTCGTCCAGCTCAAGCTGCCCCTTGACGAGGTCGGTATTGGGTGCGTGTCCTATCGCTACGAAGACGCCGTCCACCGGGAGTTCGGAAACCTGTCCACTGGTCACGTCCTCGACCTTGATCGCGGTCGCAACCTGCTCTCCCAGTATCTCGACGACCCTGGTATTCCACAGGAAGTCGATCTTGGGGTTGGACATGGCGCGCTCCTGCATGATCTTGGAGGCCCGGAGGACGTCGCGCCTGTGGATAACTGTCACGCGTTCGGCGTATCGGGTGAGGAAGAGGGCCTCCTCCATGGCCGAGTCGCCCCCTCCCACCACGACTACTCTGCGGTCCTTGAAGAAGGCGCCGTCGCAGGTCGCGCAGGTGGAGACACCCATGCCCATGTACTCGGATTCGCCGGGGACACCCAGGCGCTTTGGGGACGCGCCCATGGCCAGGATTATGGAGCGGGTGCGATAGGTGCGTTCGCCGGCTCGTACCACGAAGGGTCTGGTGGACAGGTCCAGCCCCGTGGCAGCGGCTGGGATCAGGCGGGCGCCGAAGCGCACGGCCTGAGACCGGAATTTCTCGATCAGCTCGGGCCCGAGGACGCCGTCGGGAAAGCCAGGGTAGTTCTCCACATCGGTGGTGAGCATGAGCTGGCCACCGGGCTGCTGTCCGAATGGTCCAAGCTCTCCCTCGAGCACGACGGGTTCCAGGAGGGCCCTCGCGGTGTAGATGGCAGCGGTCAGGCCAGCCGGCCCCCCACCTACGATGACGACCTCTTGAGTGCGTTCTTCCAGGCCAGATTCGTCGGACATGGCGACACCTTTCTCGTGTGGGGCCGGTCAGGTACGCCGGCCTGCGATGTCAGAAACCGAGCCGGACGGTTCCGGCTTCCATGCGGACGGACCCCCGGGCCGCAACGGCTGGCCGGGTAGGGGTCCTGGCGGCCTCCATGGACCTGCCAGCCAGCCAGCCGGTCAGGGAGTCAGGGTCCGCTTGCCGCTTTCCGCCAGAAGACACCGACTCCAAGGGTGACAAATAAAACCCCGAGTACGGCGTGGACAATCCACTCGTTCGGAGCCAGTAGTGCGGAAGCCAGGCGGAATGCCCCGACGAGGAGCACGACGACGGCAGCGGTACCGACGATCGCGCTGAGTAGCGCGAGCACCAGCGCGCGGACGGAACGCTCGAGGGGTTGCGCGACCTTGGTCCTGAACAGGTCGGCGATCCCGTCTATGCGGTCGACGACCTTCCTCGGAAGGTCGGGATCGCCGAGCGGGCCGGCAGCGGCGAGACGGTCGCGCTCCGCTATCGAGCTCAGTCGTGCGCGATCGGAGCCCGTGCCGGTGGTGCCTGAATCAGTACTGAGGGTTCGACGACTGGTTGCCATCTGGGTCCTGCCTCTGCTGCCCGTTGTAAAAAGCGACTATAACAGACGCTATCAGGTGCACCCCCGGGGCGTCGGCGGAGGCAGTCGCCCGGCAGCGAGGCTCGTGGCCGAGGTCCCCGCCAGGTTCAGTCCCAGAACGCCGTTCCCAGGAAAGTGCAGTCTTCGACCGCCATGGCATAAAAGACCACACCAGAAAGCGGCTCCCTGGGACCTACGTCCCGGGCGTAGACGAAGACGATGAGCCAGGCGTCTTTCCCGGCGAAGCGGGCGTGCTCCACGTAGGCGGGGAGCATGGGTCTGGGCACGGCACGGAGGACTGCGTTCATGCACTCGGCGGGCGAGCGCCCGCGTACAGTGGCTGCTGCCTCGCCAAGTCGGAGCTGCATGGTCCGTTGGTTTCCTCCGACATCCTCGGCTCGGTAGTAGTCCCTGAAGGCGCGGACCGTGTCGTCGCCCTCTATGGCCGCGCGTGCAGCGTCGAGGTCGGGGAAGGAGCGGCCCCGGTCGACGAAAGCCGGTACGGGCCCGCCAGGTGGACTGGAACCATCGGTGGCGGGGGGAGTCGGTGCCGCGGGCGAGGTAGCGGGCGTGGGGCTCTCCACCGGACGGCCGCCGCGGGCAACGAGCAGCGCCCGTCCCGCAACGAGAAGCAAGATTCCCACGACCGCGACCACAGCCGCTACACCGACTCTTCTGAGGGCCCGCGCCCTCTCGGCACGAGCCAGCCGGATCTCGGCGGCCCGCCTTGCGGCCTTGGCTAGACGAGTGGCGACGGCCTCGGGGGGGTCGGGACGGGGTAGCTCTCGGAGGAGGTTGCCAAGCCCAGCAATCCCTTCTCTCGCCAGCTTGCAGGTCCTGCAGGACCGGGCGTGGGAGGCGGTGTCGTTGTCGGGGTGACGCCCCGCAGAGGCGTCGAGGACGAGCCTGAGGAGGTCGCCCACGCCGGGGTGGGAGCCTGCCGTGTCGGGCCCTACTCCTCGCTGGTCGAGCTCTTCCTCCACCTTTCTAATATGCTCGAAGACGGTCACGACCGCCTCGGAGAGGAGGTCGACGAGGGAGTCGGCCCGTTCGGCAGCAGGCGGGCCCTCGCCTCGGTCGCCCCTCTCGGTGCGCGCAGGCGTCTCCCGGGCGGAAACGAGGGCCTGAATGGTCTCGGTGTCGACAGGAGAGGCGAGGGCCAGGACCAGCGGGACCCTCAGTCGGGGAGTGAGCGCGTCGAGGGCTTCCCGGAGCACAGGCGCCTGCGAGGCGTCGAGCCTTGACGCCATCGTACGTACGACTTCCATCCCTGCGAACGCTTCGGGCGAGGGGGTGGCGCTGGCGTACTCGTTTCGACCGGAATGCTCGGTCTGCCCCTCCTCCTCGCCGGCACTTGTTGCCAGGGCTCGTCGCGCCGCCGCCAGATAGGCCAGCCGGGCCACCTCCCTGGAGGCAGCTCGACTCGAGGCAAGGCGGTCGGCCTCCTCGACCAGGCGGACCGCGGCCTCTTCCGAGGCGAGGGAGATGTTGGCGAGCCCTCCGCCGAGGTCGTGGGCAGCGCCGAAGATCAGAGGCGCTGCTTCGGCTGCGAGCTTGAAAGCTGTGTCTGGCTGACGGGTCCGGGAGTAATCGGCTGCGAGCCGCGCAATTCTCCGGTCGAGACTCGAGGCCCCCCGGGACCTCGATGCAGCGTGCCTGCTGGGGGTCATGGACCGAGTCGGAGAAGTCCCGCGGGGAGCACTTCGACGAGTGCCTCGAAGAGACGCGAGGCGAGGAGGTGACCGGCCAGGCCGGCAATCGAGCAAGCCGCCAGGCCGATCCCTATCCGCAAGCCCGTCCTGAGGCGGACGGATTTCCAGGCCTGTGGGTAGGTCGGGTGGAGCTCAGCGCCGTCCGGGGGAGGCTGGTGGAGGGGTGGCTTTTCGGGAAGAGCGGCTTGCTCGGTGTAAGCGGACGGGGACACGCCTGCCGCTGCCGGCCGCCGCGGCTGCTGCAAGGGGTCGTCGACCAGGGTGAGATCCGGGCCTGCCCGTTGAGGCGAGAAACCCAGCACGACCTCGGTCCTGCCCTCACAGAAGGGGACCAGGGCCTCTGCGACCTCCCGGGCGGAAGCCGGACGGAGGTCCGGGTCGGTCTCAAGACAGGCGTCGACCAGCGCGGCAAAGGTCGGATCGAGGTCGGGAACTCGCTCCGCCACCGGCGGGATGCTGCGATTATCCCGGCCCGATAGGCGGGAAGGGTCGGCCGTCGCCCTCGGATTGAGGCCTGCCATGGCCCGATACATCACCAGACCGAGGGAATACAGGTCGGAAGCCTGACTGGCGGGAGCCCCCTCGAGCTGTTCTGGAGCCATGTACGAGAGGGTACCGACCAGCTGCCCGGTCCCTGTGACTTCGTCGGCCGGAGAGCCGAGGGGGCGCGCGATACCGAAGTCGGCCAGCTTGGGGAAGCCGGTCTGAGTAAAGAGGACGTTCGACGGCTTCACGTCTCGGTGGAGAATCCCCTTGGAGTGCGCGTAGTCGAGGGCCAGCGCTACGGCGCGACCCACCACAGCGGCGTCTCTCGGGCCCAGGAGCCTCGTACGGAGCAAGCTCTCCAGGGAGCCCCCTTCGAGAAGCTCCATGACGATGTAGTAGGTGTCGGAATCCCGGCCGGAGTCGTAGACCTGGGCGACGTTGGGATGGACCAGGCCAGCAGCGGCTACTGCCTCGCGCCTGAACCTGTCGAGAACCCCAGGTCTGCTCGCCAGCTCTGCGGGAATCAACTTGACGGCGACGTCGCGTCCCAGCCGCAGGTCTCGGGCTGCCCAGACGGCAGCCTGCCCCCCGCTGGCTATGGGCCGGTCCAGGACGTAGCGGCCCGACAGAGTGCGCCTAGATCCCACCGCTGTAGCGGACGCTCACGTCCACTCGCACGGTGTAGTAGTTCTTGAGGCCCAGGTGCTTCAGCACGAGCGATGGAGCGCTCTTTTCGGCACTGAAGGTCACGGTCCCGTCCATGTCGAGATCGGGACAGTCGCTGTCCGGTCTGGGGGGAATCAGCGTCGCTCCATAGTCTTCGAGGGCCCTGGTGACGGACGAACAGACGGTGTTGTATCGCTGTGCGTACGAGGCAGCGGTGGAGCGTACGGCAGTCTGGGAAGCATCGAGGGCTACCGACTTGGCCTTGTCCGAGAGCTGGACCTTGACGATCTGGGGCGCGACGAGGTCGAAGCCGAGTACCACGAGAGCGACCAGGACCAGCCCCAGCTGCCACAGCTTGCTCTGCCCAGAGTCGTCCAGCCGGCGTCCGCCGCAGGCTCGTGCACTGGGGACGACCAGTACCGAGGATGCCTGTCGGCGCACGGCTCTGTGGTTCAACACGCTCTTCACGGGACTCCTCCGCATACCGCGAGGAACGGCGCGGCTCGACCGGTCCGCTCGCCCGCCCTCCAATCTCGTGTAATCGACGGCCGTTCAATACTAGCCTCGGGGAGGCGAAGGGAAGGGGAAGGCGGGTCTCGCCGGGGCGGCAACTGCCCCAAGCTGATCTGCTCAAGAGGAGTGCTGGGGGCGTGGCCGCTTGCGCCTGACCTCCTGCGCGATCCACCAGTACAAGAGGGTTCCCAGTGCGGCCGCGCCGAGGAGGATCGCCAGTGGCCCGACGCGCATGTACCGCACCTGAACTCTCTGGCTGGCCAGTACGAGCTTGCCGTCGGGGGAAGACAGCGAGATGTGCAAGCTGAAAGCCCCGGTAGCCTCTGCCTCTACGGGTACGTTCAGAGTGAAGCCCCCTGGCGGGACGGTGACGGGGGCGATTCGCTCCCCCTCCGGGAAGACCAGCTTGTCGCTCTGGAGGAGGACGGAAAGCTGAATCTGCTGAGGTAGGGCGTTCTCTATACGAACCGGAATGAGCGATTTCTGCGCGGTCAAGGTAATGCCCGCTGCCTGGGGCAGGAACACTTGCGAGGCGAGCTCGCGGACCAGGGCGTTCACGGTGTCGTAAGAGGCTGCCAGCGGGCCAGTCATGTCCGTTCCCCCGAGAGAGTTTCCTGGTGGGAGTGCTGCCGAAGGGGCGGCGGCCAGCGCCCTACGGATCGTTCGGGAGGCATCGGATTCGGATCCGAGCATCGAAGCGAGGCCTTCTACCGACGCCGCCGCGTTGGAGAAAGCGACTTGGACGGGCGCGAACACGCTTCCCTGAACGCTTCTGAGGCGCAAGACAGCCCGCGTCCTCCTGGATGTGAGGGCGGGAGGCACTTCTTCAAAGAGAGAAGAGGCGGACACAGGTTCCAACCATTGGGCCTCCTCCAGCATCGAGAGGAGGGCGGCAAGCCCGTTGCGATCGGGGTTCCAGCGGTATGGGGGGAGCAGGAACACGCCCCGGCTTCCCCCCGACTCTCTCGCCGCAAGGGCGAGGCGCGCCATCACTGCAGCCGGCGAACGGGAAGGGGATTCGAAGTCCAACGAGGAGAGGGCCGGTGAGACCTCTTCGTAGGCGGCATAGACGGGCATCGCTTCCGCACCTGTGATCTGCCCCAGTGCGGGCTGGAGGGTGGGAACGGCTTCTCCGTCCGAAAGATCCGTTTTCCTGATGACGGCAGACTCGAAGCCCAGCTCTGCGGCCCGCTCCAGGGATTGGGCGTCGAAGCCGTCGATGGGGGGAAGGGCGAGCTCGGTCGAGGTCGCGGTGGCAAGTACCGAGGATACGAGCTCGGGGCCTTCGCTCCACTGAGAACGCATTTCCCGCTCTAGACCGGGGGAGGAGTAGTACGCGCTAGGGAGCAGCGAATAGGGGAGCCGGACGACGTGAGCGCCTGCTTGCCTGGCAGCGATTGCGGAGAGCGAGGACAGGGCTTCGTCGGCGTCGGGGTCACCGGATCGAGCGATCTCGACGAGGTCCGACAGGGTCGACGGCTGGACCGCCAGGACCACGGGAAGCGATTCTGCTCTGGCGAAGGTCCGGGCCAGGTACGCAAGGCGGGCGACCTCCGAGGCGACGTCCTGCCGGTCGCCCATTCCGGCGGTATCGGTCGCAGCCAGGGGGCCCGTCAGAGGACGCGATGCGACCGGTAGCGCCAGCGCGACCCGCAACGGCCTCTGGTTTCGGGAGAAGGAGAACTCCACCAGCGTCCGGGTTTCGGCCTCCGTGCGGCCGCTCTCGTCGCCGGACCGGAGCGAGAGGCGTACTACATAGACTGCTCTGGCGGGGAAGTTGACGGCGCGTTCCTGGGGCGAGGAAGGGTTTACTGCGAAGGCCAGCCCGATGGAGGTGGCCCTCCCAGGAGGGCTTTCGGAGAGTCCGATGGTCGTGACCTCTCGGAACTGGACGCTTTCCGGGTCCTCCAGTGCCCGTTCGAGAGCCTGGACCGACTGAATCGGTGTGCTCACCGAGACGGCCAGTGCGGCTGCGGGAGCGGTTTCGGTAGTTGGCCTTCTGACGAGGACCTCGATGTGGAGGGTGGACCCGGGCGAGTGCGAGAAGGTCTGGCCCGTCACTGTGACGGTCGGCCCAGCCGGGGGATCCGATTGCGCGTCCGGCCCGGTCTCCCTCTCCAGGACTGGTTCCGACGCGACGGGTCGCGTCGGGAAATCGGCTCGCGAGAGAAGAGCGCCTGGCCGGTGGGAGGTCCATGGGGAGGGTGGTGCGGCAATTCGGTCACTCGCCGGAGCGAGTCCCGAGGGCACCAGCGCGGCCAGGACGGCAGCAAGGGCGGCCACGACGGCAGCGGTGGGTCGAGGTCGGCCGGTACGAGAGCGTCTAGCTGCCATCACCCAACCCTGAGCCGCTTACAAGGTCCATGTGCAGAACCAGGAGTGGGCGGCCAAGTGGAGCGAAGCCGAGCGACCGGTAGAAGGCCAGAGCCCCCAGGTTGGTGGTCGGAGTATTGACCCAGAGCATCGAAGCAGTGCTCTTGCGCGCCAGTCGGATGACCGAGGTCGCGAGTGCCCTTCCCAGACCTCGACGCTGCCATCGGGGGTCGACCCCCAGGCGCTGAAGATATGCGGTGCGACCTTCTATTCCGAGGATCGCGTAGCCCAGCAGGGGACCCTCCAGCGGGCGGTGCGGCTCTCTAGCAGGTGCCATGCCTTCGGCGACGAGGACGACAGCAGACCGAGTCGCCCTCACCGCGTCCTCGATGCCCTCTGGGGCGAGGCTCCAGAACTCGGGGAAGGCACGCCGGTCGAGGTCGGAGATCTCCGGATAGCGATTTTGGTCTACAGAAACGATCCTTGCGGGAGGCTTCGCAGGGCGCTCTCTGGGTACACGACTGAAGCGCCCCACCGACCTTTTCAGCACGACCAGCTCCTCGGCGACCGAGAACCCCGCCTGCAGGAAGGGGAGAGCCGCTTCCTCGTCCAGCGCTTCCGTGAACACCCGGTCGAGTCCCATGGCTGCAAGACGGCCTACGGCTTCGCTCACGGCGTCAGCGGAAGGTGGCGAGGCGCCGCGCAGTGCCAGCAGCGGCCGAGGGCCATGAGGTCCCCGCCAGTAGGAAAGATCGATCGTCGCCTCGCCGGAGCCGGCGAGGGCCATGCGGTCTTCGGGAGCGGACCCGGAGCCCGGCGGTCCTTTGGCTGCTAGCATGGTCGTGATCCCTGAAGCTGCCGGAAGCTGGGTAGCGGGCCAGAAAGCCGAGTGTTACAAGGTCCCACGGTGCCCCACGAGCCGGGGCTCCGTCAGCCCATTATCTCGGCCCGGGGCATGGAGGGCTGCAGACGTGGTGTCAACTTTTGGCCTCAGGGGGCCGATAAGCGAATTTGGCCGGGCAGCTTCGCGCCCTGGACGGAGGAATTCCGAGGAAGGGGGAACGCTCCCATGACTCAGCTTGACATAGACGAGCTCTTACGAGTCGTCGTCGAGGTCAGGGCCTCCGACCTGCACATGAAGGCGGGTTCCCCTCCGATAGTCAGGATCGACGGGCAGTTGACGGTCCTGGACGACCGACCTCCACTTACCCCCCAGCAACTCGAAGAGGTCGCGTACCGCATCATGCCGCCGAACCGCGCCGAGGAGTTCACCAAGAAAAACGAGGCCGACTTCGCGTACGCGATCTCTGGTGTCGGGCGCTTCAGAGTGAATGTCTTCCGCCAGCGCGGCTCCGTGGGTCTGGTAATGCGCAGAGTCCTCCCTGGAGCCCCGCCCTTTGAGACCCTGGGCTTGCCTCCTGTGGTCAAGAGGTTGGCCGAGGAGCCGCGTGGGCTGGTTCTGGTCACCGGCCCTACCGGATCGGGGAAGACGACCACCATTGCGGCGATGATCGACCACATCAACTCGACCAAGAGGGTCAACATCGTCACCATCGAGGACCCCATAGAAATCCTGCATCCGGACAAGATGGCCATCGTCAACCAGCGTGAGGTCGGGACCGACACCGAAGACTTCCGGGAAGCGATGAAGCGGGTACTGCGCCAGGATCCCGACGTGATTTTCGTCGGCGAGATGCGCGACCCGGAAACCGTCTGGGCGGCGCTGGCAGCGTCGGAAACAGGACACTTCGTTCTCTCCACGCTTCACACCACAGACGCCACCGAGACGATCAACCGCATAATCGACTTCTTCCCGCCACACCAGCAGAAGCAGGTCAGGCACTCGTTGGCGGGCTCTCTAAAGGGGATAATCAGCCAGCGGCTGCTCGAGCGCGCGGACGGTTCGGGACGGATCCCGGCCGTCGAGGTTCTGGTGATGACGGGGCGGATATTCGACAAGATCGTCAAGCCAGAGGAGACCCACCAGATCCCCGAGATCATCGCCGAGGGCGAGTACTACGGTATGCAGACCTTCGACCAGTCCCTCTTCAACCTGTACAAGAACGGACTGGTGTCGCTGCGCGACGCGATGGCAGCCGCTACCAACCCGCACGACTTCAGGATCATGCTCCAGCAGGCGGGCCTGCTGGCACCGACCGGCTGAGGTAGCTTCGGCTCCGGCTCGTCCCGGAGAGAGTGCCCCGCCCGGTGGAAGGGGCCGGCGGGACCACCGGCGCTGCGGTCCTGGGTCCGGGTGCGTCCGCCGTCGTTGAAGGTTCCCTCGATATCGGATAGCCTGCAGGGAGCCGCGTCTTCGCGCGTGGGAGGCGCGCAGGCACGGCGTCGGGGACGGAGAGCGTCTCGGTAAGGAAGTCTGCGAGAGGGCACGTAAGGAGAGGGTCATGGGAACTCCACAGTACGGGACTCCCCCTCCCGGGGGATACGGGCAGCAGCCGGGGTACGGCCAACCTCACCCTCCGGCCCAGCCCGTATACCAGCAGCCAGCCGGATACGGTCAGACCGGGTTCGGGTACGGCGGCGGAGGGGGGCTGCCGCCTGCCGACATCGGAAAGCGCGTCGTAGCGGGAATCATCGACGGCCTAATTGCCTCCGCTATCTCTATTCCGTTCTTGATCGTCGCCATATTCATCCTGCCGTTCATCAGGTTGGGCATACTCAGCATCCTCTTCTTTCCACTAGCCTTCGTGGTTTCATTCATGTACAAGCCGTACTTCGAGGTCACCAAGGACGGGCAGACCATCGGCAAGAAGATGCAGGGGCTAAAGGTCGTCAAGCAGAACGGTGCCCCCGTGGACTGGGGGGCGGCCATTCTGCGGCAGTTGCTATTGGTCCTGCTGGGCGGACTCATAGAGCTGATCGTCATCCTGATTAAAGAAGACAGACTGAGACTCGGCGACATGATCGCGGGCACCACGGTCGTGGATGCCTCCGCCGTCGGCGCGCCGGCCGTCGGTTACGGCTACCCCGGCTACCCTGCACAGCCTCCGCCTCCCCCGGCGCCTGCTGCTCCAGTACCGCCTCAGGCGCCTGTCGCTCCTCCGGTGCCCCCGGTGGCGCCACCTCCCCCGGTTTCTCCGCCGCCCCCTCCACCTGCCCAGTCGGGCGGCTACCAGCCCCCTCCGCCTCCCCCACCTCCGCCGGCGCAGGGCTAGGCCGGCGGGCATCGCTATTAGCGGGATTGTCCTAGCGAGTCTCGGGGCGGGGGTAGGGCGAACCGGTCGCATCCCCATGGGCAAGCGTGTCGTGTCCGAGGACTCAGGGGCGCTACCTGCCGCCGAGTCGACTCTTCGTCCGTGGGCCCGCTGATCCCCTGCTCGGCAGCGCCGGATGGCGACTGCCCGGAAAGTCCACCGGCACCCTCTTAGCTCCTCTCTGTAATCTGCATATCTCATGAACCACAGTCTTCCCGCACGCCTCGAGGCGCTCCTTTCGGGGCGCATCGCCAGGCTCGTCTCCGCATTCGACGAGGCGGGCCACAGCCTCTACCTGGTGGGGGGAACGGTGAGGGACCTGTTTCTGGGACGCCCCCAGACAGACATAGACTTCGCCACGGACGCCCGCCCCGACCGAATCGAGGAAATCGTGAGGGACCTGGGCACGGTATGGCTGGCGGGGAAGGAGTTCGGCACCGTCGGTCTCGACCTCGGGGGAACGAAGGTCGAGATCACCACCTTCAGATCCGAGGTCTACCCGAGAGACTCGAGAAAGCCCGAGGTGAAGTTCGGAGACTCTATCGAAGCCGACCTCGAGCGGCGCGACTTCACCATCAACGCCATGGCCATACAGGTCCCCTCGGTCAGGCTGGTCGACCCGTGGGGCGGCGTCGAAGACCTCCAGAGGAAGCGGCTGCGGACGCCAGGTCGTCCTGAGCGAGCCTTCGACGAGGACCCGCTCCGGATGCTGCGGGTCGCCCGCTTCGTCTCCCAGCTCGGCTTCCGGGCGGACAGGCCGGTGCTGACGGCCGTCACCCAGATGCGCAAGCGCCTGGGGATCGTCTCCAAGGAGAGGATCAGGGACGAGTTCTCCCGCCTGGTGGTCGGGGACCACGTCGAAGACGGGCTCTGGGTCCTCATCGACACCAGACTGGCCGAGGAGTTCATACCCGAGATTCCAGCCTTGCGTCTCGAGCAAGACCCGATCCACCGTCACAAGGACGTCTTGCGGCACACGGTCGCGGTGACCGCCAAGGTCTCCCCGCGGCTGAGACTTCGCCTGGCTGCGCTCTTCCACGACGTGGGGAAGCCAGCTACCAGGGCATACGACAACGGGAAGGTCACCTTTCACCATCACGAGGTCGTGGGTGCCCGGCTCACCGCCAGGCGCCTCAAGGAACTCAGGTACCCCAACAGCTTGGTGGAGGAGGTCTCGACCCTCGTATACCTGCACCTCAGGTTCCACACCTTCGCAATGGGATGGACGGACCGGGCCGTACGACGGTACGTGAGGGACGCAGGACCGCTCCTGGAGGATCTCAACGAGCTGGTGCGCTGCGACTGCACTACCCGGAACAGGAAGAAAGCGGAGGAGTTGGCCGCGCGGATGGACCAGCTAGAGGAGCGCATAGCCGAGCTCCGAGCCAAGGAGGAGCTGGCGAAGATAAAGCCGCCTCTCGATGGTCACCAGGTGATGCAGTACCTGGGAATCGGGCCGGGGCCGCTGGTAGGAGAAGCCCTCGACTACCTGCTGGAGCAGCGCCTCGACCTGGGGCCCATTCCCGAGGAGCAGGCCTACGAGATGCTGGCGAAGTGGGCTGCCGAGAAGGGCTTGGAGGTCAGGCCCCGCACTTGACGACGAGTACCGGAGGGAGTGCCTGCACCAGGCTCGGCGGGTAGACCCTGTACCACGGGTCGGTAGGGGGAGCCGAGGCTGGTAGCTCCAAGAGCTGCTGGATGGAGAAGCCCTCTCGCATCAGCAACGAGACCACACCGCTCACCGTATATGAGTAAAAGTCGAGTGCCGAGTCGGGGCTCCCCGGAATCAGCTCTCGACTCGACCGGGAGCCGTCTGCGTACGGGCCGACAAAGGTGCCCGACGCCCGGTCCATGGCCGACCAAAAAGGGTGCTCGATGCTAAGGACGAACGTCCCTCCGCTAACGAGCACTCGGGAGACGGCCCGGAAAACCCGTGCCCAGTCAGGGACGAAGTTGAGAGCCCAGCAGCAGACGACCACGTCGACGGTGTCGGCAGGGATGAAGATCAGCTCGGCTAGTCCTGCCCTCCTGAACTCGACCTTGACCTCTTCTCGCTCGGCGAGCTTGCGGGCGATCTCCAGGCGACTTTCGGAAAAGTCCACGCCGGTAACGTGAGCGCCTCCCTTCGCCAGCGCCACGCTTCCGAAGCCGGCCCCACAGCCCAGATCGAGCACGCGCTTGCCATCAACTGGCCCGAGGAGCTTGAGGTCGTTCTCTCCGGCCACGAGCGGGCCGTAGGTTAGCTGGCCCTGAAGCGGCGGGAACGCCCGGTAGAACTCGGCCGCGTGGCTGTCCCACGCTCCCGAGAATTGCGACTGGGTAGCCGGCATGGAGGGCTGCCGGTGGGGTGGTCGCTGCGGTCCCGGTTTTTGCTCAGCCTGGAAGGTCTCGCCCATGGACTGCTCCCGAACTGGCCGGAGTCGGCTTTGCAGGGCCCCGGCGTGGCACGGCACCGAGCGAGGTAGGGGCGTCCGTCGCGGGTAACGGACCGTGCCAGGCGGGCTCAATAGGATTCTCCCACAGCAGTTAGGTATCGTGATGGATGCGACTCCACTCGAGCGGCTTCGACTCCTCGTCTCGGGAGGCCTCTTGGTTCAGGGCTGTCCGTCTTGTGGCGCCAAGGTACCCTCCGGTGCGCGCTATTGCGCCGACTGCGGTGCTCCCCTGGGTGGCCGGTGCGGGATGTGCGGTGCCGCGGTTCCTGCCGCGGCCCGATTCTGTCCTTCCTGCGGTAGCCGGCTTTCGAGGCCGACGAGGAGAGGGGCTCTGGCGCGCAGGCTCATCTCGGGCGTTGCATCCAGGGCGGTCGGAGAGCGGAGGCCAGTAGCTGTCCCCGATGAGGTCGTGCCAGCGGAGGATAGAGCCGGCGAGGCCAGCGTCGTGCCAGAACCACGGGAATCCGGGGGCGGCAAGGCAGCACTCTCGGGGGGCCCACTCGGGAGGGACGAGCGACGACTCGTCACCGTGCTCTTCGCCGACATTACCGGGTTCACGTCTCTGGCCGAAAGGCACGACCCGGAGTCGGTCAAGGCTGCCGTGGACCGGCTCTTGCGTTCCCTGGCCGATGTCGTCGAGAAGTATGGGGGAACGGTAGACAAGTTCATCGGCGACAACATCATGGCCGTTTTCGGGGCGCCGTTCGCGCACGAGGACGACACGGAGCGAGCACTTCGGGCGGCCCTGGAGATGCGTGAACGAGTGGAAGCGTTCAACAAGGAGCAGGGAGACGCGGGCTTCCGCTTCGACGTCCGGATCGGCGTGAATGCGGGCGAGGTCGTCGCCGGAAGGCTTGGCGGCGAGGGGGCGGCAGAGTACACCGTGATAGGAGATGCCGTCAATGTCGCCGCTCGGTTGCAGCAGGCAGCGGCACCAGGAGAGATCCTGGTCGGTGCCGAGGCGAAGCAGCTATGTCCCCCGCTACTCCGGTTCTCCAAGCCGCGGAAGATATCCGCCAAGGGCAAGTCGCAGCCTGTGGTGGCGTACTCCCTGGAAGCGGTCCTGGGCCCTCCCGGAGGGGCAGGGAGGGAAGTGGAGAAGGCTCGAGGGATCGAGTCGCCGTTCCTCGGCAGAGAAGAGGAGCTCCAGGCGCTCCGGGTGCTCGCCCGCGTGGCGGCGGACCTGAGGCGGCCCTATCTCATCACCGTCGTGGGAGAGCCCGGGATCGGCAAGACCCGACTCGTGGAAGAGGCGGTCACCGCCCTGGAAGACGAGGGCTTCGTGGCCCTTTGGGGGAGGGCACTGCCGTATGGCGCCACCTCCCGCCTCTACCCGCTGGTCGAGATGGCCAAGGCGCTGTGCGGCGTGAAGGAAGGAGACTCTCCGGAAGCTGCGAGAGAGAAGGTGGTGAAGACGACGTCGGTGATTTTCGACTCGTCCCCCGCCCCCTCCAGCGGGCTGCAGCGGCGCATCCTCGAGGCGATGGGCATGCAGGAAGCCGAGGCCACCGAGGTGGCACGTGATGTCGCCGCCCCGATACTCGCCCTCTTCGAAGCTGCCTCCCAGCGCTTCCCTCTGATCCTCGCCTTCGACGATCTTCACTGGGCGGAGGACGAGCTGCTCGACGTCGTGGATCGGGTGACTATGGATCCGGGCGCCGGGGCACTGGTCGTCTTCGCAATCGCACGGCCCGAGCTGCTCGAAAGGCGCCCTTCCTGGGGTGGCGGCAAGAGGCAGTCGCACATCACCGAGATCGGCTCCCTACCGGAAGAAGTCTCGATCCGGCTGGCCACGCAGCTCTTTGCGCCCGAGGAGCCCTCGCCCGATCTGGTCGACCTCGTGGTCCGGCGCGCTGGAGGTAACCCGCTTTTCATCTCCGAGCTGGTGGCGTATCTCAAAGGCCACGGGCTCACCAGAGGCCGGGAAGGGCGCCTGGAGCTGGACGAGTCCGCCCCGGACACTCTCCCCCTAACGCTTCGTTCGGTGATAGGGGCGAGACTCGACTCGCTCAGCTCGGAGCTGCGTGAGCTAGTCCAGGTCGCCTCGGTCATGGGTGACGAGTTTTCCGCAGAAGCACTCTCCGTGTTGTCAGGCCTCGAAGAGGATGAGGTAAAAGGCGCGCTCGAGGAGCTGGAGAGGGAGGGTCTCGTCGTCGAAGACCCCCCCTCGGGGGAGGGTCGGCCGAAAGCCTACAGGTTCAAGCACGGGCTGGTTCGTGAGACCGCCTACAGACTTCTCCCCAGGGCGAGCCGCTCCCGTCTGCACGCCGCCTACGGCGAGTGGCTCGAGTCGGTCTGGGTACCCAGCGGCGCAGCAGACCTGACCGCGGAGGGTGCCGAAGTAACCGAAGTCGTCGCGTACGACCCGTCGGCCGAACAGATCGCATACCACTACGAGGAAGCCGCCAAGCTCGCCGCCCCCGGAGAGGAGGAGAGGGCCCGCAGGAGGGCATTCGACTTCCTGGTAAAGAGCGCCCACCGCGCCTCGGGAATGGCCCTGTACAGGGAAGCCGAGAGGCTATATGTGCGAGCCCACCGTCTCCTTCCCCCCACAGCCTCTTCTCTCGAGGGCCTGGCCTGGGCGAAGTTCTGCATGGGGGACCTCGACAGCGCAGAGGAGGTCGTCGCTCAAGCAGTGGAGCTGGCGGGCTCTGCCGGAGATTCTTCCGCAGAGGCGAGATGTCTGTTGACCCTTGCCCATATTCTGCAGCGTAGGGGGGAGCTGGAGGAGGCCGTGGCGCTGACCGAGCGAGCCGCTCGGGTGTGGCAAGGCGCCAGGGAATCGGGCGGCGTCCTCAAGGCGGAGATCGCGCGGGCGGAGCTGCTGGTGCTGGGCGGTGCGCCGAGGAAAGGCATCGAGTATGCCCTTCAAGCCGCCTCGAAGGCGAGGGAGATCGGGAGCGAGTACCTCGAATCGACTGCGTTGCAACTTGCCGGGGTGGGTCACTACCTGGTCGGTGAGCCCGTCGAGGCCCGCAAACACCTGGAGGATTCGCTGATGCTCGCCTCCTCAGCGGGGAGCATCCCGGCGGTAGGGGGGGCGATCGTCGCGCTGGGGCTTCTGGACTACTGGGAGGGCCGACTCGAAGACGTTGCAGCGACCGGCGAGAATCTGATGAAGCTGGCTCACGAGGCCGGGGAGCTCAGGGGGGAGGCGTTTGCCTCCGGACTCGCAGGCGCAGCCTACTTGGCGCTGGGGCGTACGGGAAAGGCGACGCGCCTGCTCGAGGAAAACCTCCGACTCTCCGAGCGAATCCAGGACCGGCTGTCCCAGGCCCTGGCCGCGGTCTACCTCGGGCACGCAAAGGCATACGCCGGCCACGTAAAGGCCGCCGAGGAGATGCTCCTGGAAGCGTACGTCCTGGCCCGCTCCTCCGGCAACAACGCCCTGGCGGGCGGTGCGCTGGTCGTGCTAGCGGAGGTACTGATCGAGACGGGACGGCTGGGCGAGGCGGCTCTGCGCCTTCGGGAAGCCAGGCTCAGCTTCGAGGACTTTCAGGCTCCCGGGAGCCCCTGGAGGCTCGAGATGCTGCGAGCAGCAGCGAGCCTGGCCGAGCGTTACGGCGACACCGACCGCGCTCAGGAACTCAGGAGGGCCGCGCTGCACCAGAGCGAGGGCGGGTACGAGGAGCGGGCCATCGTGGTCAGACCGCTCATGTTGGAACTGGCGAGGGCCCTGACAAGAGACGGTTCCCTCGAAGAAGCCGAGGAGCTCGTGGAGGAATCTGCGGGGCTTGCCACCGAGGATGCGGCAAGCGAAGTTCTGGAGCCGGTGGTGAGAGGGGAGCTGTCGGCTGCACGGAAGCGCTTCGAGGAAGCCGAAGGATACCTCCAGAGTGCCCTGGGAAGAGCCTCCAGGCGCCAGAACGTGTTCCTGGTGAAGCTCGCCGGTGAGGCCTTGCGGGAGTTCTACGTGGCCCGGGGGCAGGAGGAGAGCGCAGCAGAGGTGTTGGAGGCCACCCATTCGGCTATCGAGCGGATCGAAAGCCTTCCCCTCGAAGACCAGTGACTGGAGCAGGCGAGACAGCGGTCAGATTTCGGTGAAGGCGATCTGGACCCCCGGTGCTTCTATGGGCCTGGTCTTGGTCGGTATTTCGCCCGAGAGTACGGCGTTGCCAAGCTGTATGTGCCGGTCGACCGATTCCTTGAAAACGACCAGCGCCGTGAAGACGTGGCTCTCGCCGGGCTCGAGGGCAGGGAACTGACTCAGGTCCAGATCCTGCCCCGCCGAAAAAGTGCCCGCCGATGTGGCTATGGTGGCCGACCACTTCTTTATCCCCATTTCGGAAAGGGCCCCGGCGTCGAGTCTCCGCGCGGTGGTGTTGACGATCGAGATCCGCAGAGCTAGCTGAGGGTCGGGCAAGACGGTCAGCGACTTCGGCGCAGCCGGAGCGACGAGGTAGGTAGGCAACTGGGTCAGCCCTTCCTTGGGGGACGGCGAGCTTCTGGCCTCCACGACGACGGGTCTGGCGGACTGCCCGACCTGGACCGGGGAGGCAGCCAGTGCAGGCACCACCTTGTTCCCGACCTTGAGTGCAGCGAGGTGCACGAGGATGCGCTTGCCCGGGGAAGGTACCAGTTCCGGAGGGACCGGCGAGTCCGGGGGCCCCGGTATGTAGACCTCCACGTCGCCCCGACACTGGTACTGGTTGTACCCGGCGAGCTCGCGCTCTATTCGCAGGCCCACTCGCAGGACTTGCTGGCCCTCCAGGGTGGAGCGAGCCGGCGGCAATACCGGGCTGGCGATTGCCACGGTGCCGGCGACCCCTCGCGCCGCGACCGGGTCGGTCGGTATGGGACCCGGCGTTGCGGGCAGGGCAGCACAACCGGCAACGGGTGCGCTCCGGGGCGACCTGGAGAAGTCCAGCCTTCCGGACTGAACCAGAGCCACCGCCGCCAGGAGGGCCGCAACGGTGACGAGCGCCGCGGGAGCCTTGCTACCCGAACGCGCTCCACCGACGGCCATGGGGGCGTACCGCCAGACCTCGGTTCAGCCCGCGAGGTGCGTGGCGAGCGCCTCCTCGGCAGCCTCCGATGACCTGCCTGCGATGAAGTCCTCGACCATCTGCCTGGCCTCTTCGTCCGAGAACTGCGCAGGCGGGCTCTTCATGAAGTAGGCCGACGGCCCGATCAGCGGCCCGCCCATTCCCCTATCCTTTGCAAGCTTGGCGCAGCGCAGCGCGTCGATCACCACACCAGCCGAGTTCGGGCTGTCCCAGACCTCGAGCTTGAACTCGATGCTGATCGGAGCGTCTCCAAACTCTCGACCCTCGAGGCGTATGTACGCCCACTTCCGGTCGTGGAGCCACGGTACGTAGTCGGACGGTCCGATGTGGACGTTGTCGGGCTCGATTCCGTGGCGGAGCTGGCTGGTAACGGCGGTCGTCTTGGAGATCTTCTTCGACTCGAGCCGGTCTCGCTCGAGCATGTTCTTGAAGTCCATGTTCCCGCCGACGTTGAGCTGCATGGTCCGGTCGAGAATAACGCCCCTGTCCTCGAAGAGCTTGGCGAGGACACGGTGAGTTATCGTCGCTCCCACCTGACTCTTTATGTCGTCTCCCACGATGGGCACTCCTGCCTCGGCGAATTCCCTGGCCCAGCGCGGGTCCTTTGCTATGAAGACCGGTACGCAGTTGACGAAGGCCACGCCTGCTTCGAGCGCGGCCCTGGCATAGTGGCGAGTCGCCTCCTCGGAGCCGACCGGGAGGTAGCTGACGAGGACATCGGCGCGCGTCTCAGCGAGGACCGAAGCCACGTCGACAGCCTCCGCAGGCGACTCCTCGACGGACTCCTTGTAGTACTTGCCGAAGCCATCGAGGGTCGGGCCGCGCAGCACCTCCACCCCCAGCTCGGGAACCTCGGCGAACCTGAGGGTGTTGTTGGGCGCGGCGAAGATGGCCTTTGCCAGGTCCACACCGACCTTGGCGGCGTCGACGTCGAATGCAGCCACGAAGCGGACATCGCGGACGTGGTAGCCACCCAGGGTGGTGTGCATCAGGCCGGGGACGAACTGGTCGGGTTCGGCGTCTTTGTAATACTCCACGCCCTGGACGAGAGCAGAAGCACAGTTGCCGACTCCGGCGATCGCTACCCTGATCTCGTGTGCCATCGATTACCTCCTGAAGCCCTCTCTTGCCGGACGGACCGTCGCGACACGCCTTCCGTGGAAGATGGCGTCGACGGCTCGGTGCAGGCTGCTCGAGCACAGACAGACGGTGGGCCGAGGAGACCTGACGCCGGCCTGGTGTGGTCGTCCGGGCCCGAAGCGTCCGGCGGTCTGGCCCCAACGACACCTTGGATCGTTACGGCGTCGGTGTCGGTAACTGGAACGGCCGGCTCCGCAAAATATATCAGAGCGAGCGGCATATGCGCCCTGCCATTGGCAGCGGCGAGTCCCCTCGACGATCCTTTTTCAGGCCTGGATGGGTGCTCGAGCCGTCGGCGCCCCTGCCGGTCTGGCGGTCGCCCGGACTACTTGTGGTGACCCGGGCCAAGGGAGTCACCAGGCGGCCCGGCGATCTCGAGGGCTGCTTGCTGCCAGCGTTCGGGACGGGGGCAGCTCCCTGAGCGGGGACCCCATGGAATCCTGGGTTATCTTGGATTGGGCGCAGTCGTTGCGTCCCGTTGCGTCGGCCGCGATTCAACTCGTGAAGCAAGACCGGTGGTGATAGGAAGAGTCGTCGATTACACCTTGGCCAAGCGAGACCTGCTCAGGCGCTTCAGGACCGGCAGGGTTCAGAAGGCCGACATCTGCGACGCGCATCCCGAGTTGGTGCGCGCGGCGGCAAGCGTCGGCGAGCAGGTCGAGGCCCGTTGTCCGGTCTGTGAGGAGAAGTCCTTGAAGCGCATTGCGTACGCCTTCGGACCGACTCTTAGGCGCATGAACGGGCGAATTTGCACCCCGGACCGCATGGAGAGCCTCCTGGAAAAGCACGACGAGTTCGTCTGTTACGAGGTCGAGGTATGCATCGCCTGCAGCTGGAACCACCTGATCAGAAGACTGGTCACCGGCAGGGCATACCTATCGGGACGTGCTTCCGGCGCAGGAGAGGCGACGTAGGCGGGCAGGTGGAAGGCCTCGACTCGTCGGCGCGACTGGGATGACGAGACGTCCGTCTGAGAGGCGGGCGGCAGCCGGACGGAGGCCTGGCCGTTCGCTTGCCGCCGACGACAGCGCTCGGGTCCTCGAAGCGACCCGTCCGGTTGGCGAGGCCGTAAGGACGGCCCGGGGCTCGGGGGGGACTGACGGTGCCCGAGGCCGGGCAGCAACCCGACGAGACCTCGGTACCGAAGGAGAAGGCGCTCGGCGCAGGTCGAAGGGGGGCCAGACCCACCGGCCGTCATCTTCCAAAGCCTCGGGGCGAACTCCCGGGGAAAAGGCCAGGAGAGGAGGAGGCGAGAAGGCCCCCAGGCGGAGGCGGCGCCGGGTTCCCTACCTGCCGCGGCTGAGGTGGGTAGTACTGACCTTTCTCCTGCTGGCCGTGGTGGCTGTCTTCGGGCTGGCATACGTCCTGTCCAGGGTCGAGCTGCCGCCCGACGTGGACGCGCCCCCTCAGACGACCTTCATCTACGACTCGCAGGGGGGCGAGCTCGCGCAGTTACACGCGGGCGAGAACAGGGTGATAGTTCCCCTAGAGGCGGTCTCCAAGCCCTTCAAGGACGCCGTCATCGCAACCGAAGACCGCAACTTCTTCGACCACCGCGGCGTTGACTTCAGGGGTCTTGCGAGAGCCACCTGGGCTGCACTGCGGAATCGAGAAGTCACTCAGGGCGGCAGCACGATTACCCAGCAGTACGTGAAGCTCGTCTACACCGGCGGGGAGAGGACCCTCGCGCGCAAGCTCAAGGAAGCCGCACTGGCGGTGAAGCTCGAACAGCGCCACTCCAAGGAGGAAATCTTCGCGCTCTACCTGAACCGGATCTATTTCGGTCGAGGCGCGTACGGTGCTCAGGCTGCTGCGAAAGCCTACTTCGGCAAGGACGCCTCCCAGATCGGCCCCGCGGAAGCCGCTCTGTTGGCCGGGCTTATACGGGCTCCCGAGGTGGCCGACCCCCTCAAGGCACCGGAGACAGCGAAGGCACGGCGAGACGCGTCCCTGCGGGCGATGGTCGCGACACAGGCAATTTCGGGGGAAGAGGCACGGCGGTTGAGTGAGCTCGGCTTCGAGAGGTGCGAACCGGGGCAGGCCCCGCCGGAGGGCAAGATGTGCGTGGTGCCTCCTCCCAGGGCGAGGGGAGCCGGCGGCCTTTCCGCTCATTTCGTCGACTACGTGAGGCAGGAGCTTGTCTCGAAGTACACGGCAGAGCGTGTCTTCAAGGGCGGGCTCAAGGTCTACACCACCCTCGACCCCACACTCCAGCGCCACGCTCGGGAGGCCATCGACTCGGTGCTCGACAGGCCGGGCGACCCGGAAGCGGCTCTGGTGACCCTGGACTCGGAGGGGAGGATCGTGGCCATGATCGGGGGCAAGGACTTCGAGTCCAGCGAGGTCAATCTGGCGCTCGGCAAGGAGGGGGGCGGTTCCGGCAGGCAGCCTGGATCTGCGTTCAAGCCCATCACTCTTGCAGCCGCAATAGACAAGGGCATCTCGCTCAAGTCGAGGTTTCCCGGCCCTCCGTCGCTGACCTTGCAGCTGCCCGGCGGCGGGACGTGGACAGTAAAGAACTACGGGGGAAGTGCGTACGGTACAGAGGATCTGGTCGTGGCGACCGCCAATTCGGTCAACACAATCTACGCTCAGCTCCAGCTGGAGGTCGGCGCCGAGGCCACGGTCCAGATGGCCAGGCGGCTGGGGATCAGGGCCGAGCTGCAGGCGACGCCCGCGATCGTCCTGGGATCCGAGGAAGTCTCGCCGCTCGACATGGCGACCGCCTACCTGGTCTTCGCCAACAGGGGGCTGGCCGTCGAGCCGAGAGCGGTCGACAGGGTGGTCGACGCGGACGGGCGCGTGCTAGAGGAACCCGGGACGTCCAGGCATCGGGTGCTTGAAGAGAACGAGGCCGACCAGGTGAACTTCGCCCTGCAGGCGGTCATCACGTCGGGGACGGGAAAGGGGGCGGCGATCGGCCGACCGGCTGCGGGGAAGACCGGTACTACCGAAGACTACGGCGACGCCTGGTTCGTCGGGTATACGCCCCAGCAGTACGCCACCGCGGTGTGGATGGGTTACCCCGAGGGGCGCCAGCGCGCAATGACCGACGTGCACGGTCGCTCGGTATCGGGGGGCTCGTTTCCTGCCACGATCTGGTCCCGATACATGAAAAAGGCGGTCGAAGGAAAGAAGGTGATGTCGTTCCACACACCGACCCTGAGCGGAAGGGTGATCGGAAAGACCTCCGACCCCTGCGGAGATCCGGATTCGTCGCCTATCTCGCAGGTCGACAGGCCTGCCTGCCCCACGCCTTCTCCCTCGCCGGAGCCCTCTCCCACCCCCAGCGCCACACAGCTGCCGACCCCGACGACTTCCCCCGGCCCCAGGGGCCGGACTCCCCCCACGCCGTCGGCTAGCCCTCCCGGGCCCGCGCCTTAGGCGCAGCGGCAGACGGGCGCGAAGTTGTCCAAGGACTTCTCGAAGCCGAAGCGAGACGGTCTGTCCGCCATCACGGACGATTTCGCCGGTCGCGGCGAGGCCTCTGGCAGGACGGCTATTTCCGAAGGAGTCGGTGGGGGTAGCCGGGCTGTAAGGGCCCCAGGTGGGCGGGGCGATGAGAGGTGGATGCTTCTTGCTCTGGCAGCGACGGTAGTGTCGCTGGGAGTCGGCCTCCTGATGAAGTCGCCCTGTCTGTACAGGGCCTGGGGTCCGCCCGACTACGTCCAGTACCGCACGCTCTGCTATAGCGACCTGCAGCCCCTCTACGGCCTGAGGGGACTGGACGAGCGGCGCCTCCCGTATGTCGAGGAGAAGTCGTACGAATACCCGGCCCTGATCGCGCTGGAGATGTGGCTGGCTTCTCATTTCGCCGACTCGCACGTGTCGTACTTCCTGGCGAACGTCCCCTTTCTTGGCGGTGCCGCTCTGGTGTCCACCTGGGCGCTGGTGCGGGCTATGGGACCACGACGTCGGCGAGTACTGTTGTTCGCACTGGCTCCCCCGCTCGTCTTCTATTCGTTCCACAACTGGGACCTCCTCGCCGTGGCGCCCCTGGCCCTCTGTGTCTGGGCGTGGTCGCGGGGCGACGCGTTCTGGGCCGGTGGCTTCTCCGGACTGGGTGCCGCTGCGAAGCTGTTTCCCGGATACGGAGTGCCATTCCTCGCGTCCTCACTACTGAGGCCGTCGTCGCGTGGCGTGGCAGAGGCCGGCTCTGGAGACGGAAGGACGGGCTACGGCGGACTCAATCCGCCCATCCGGCTGGTTCTTGCGGCAGTGGGGGCATGGCTGGGAGTCAACCTGCCCTTCGTGGCCCTCGAGCTGTTGCGAGACGGATCGCTCCAAGGGTGGCTGGGGGTCTTCGCGTTTCACGCGCGCCGTCTTCCCGACTTTGGGACCGTGTGGTACTGGTGGCCAGAGTGGGTGCGTGAGGTCGGGCCTTACAGTACCGCAGCGGTCCTGGTACCCGTGGTCGTGTGGGCGGCAGGCGTCGGTTCCCTTGCCGTCTTCGCGTGGTGGCTTTACCGGCAGGGAAGCTGTACTCGTGTGGTCCCGTTCGGCACGTGCCTGGCAGGCCTGGTCGGCATGGTTGCGATCGCAGTGTTGGGCGTCGGTCCCAGGGTGAGCGGGGGGCCGACGACGCACGAATACAAGGGCTTCGTCGACTCGGTGTCGCTCGGGCTCTTCGCGGTCGGATTCGGCCTGATCATCTTGCGTCACTGGCGTCTGAGACGGGACCCCTGGGCCAGCTTTGCTGCAGTGGTATGCCTCTTCCTGTTGGCGTCCAAAGTTCACTCGCCTCAGTACGCTCTCTGGCTTGTCGTCTTCTTCGTCGTTGTACAGACGCCGTGGCCTCTCATCGCGGCGTACTTCGTGGCGGACGCGATCTTGCTGGCTTCGGGGTTCTGGTGGTTCGCCGACTCGCCGGAGCTGGGACCCAACGGGTGGAGGACGGTATTCGTGGTCTCGGTCTACATCCGAGCGCTGGCTTTAGGGGCGTTGCTGGTGTGGTACTCGACAGCCGCAAAGGATTTGGTCGACTTCGGTGGGACCGGAAGAGGGGTAGACTTGGACGCGACAGTGACCGCCGGTAGCCACGAGGGCTTCTCCGGAATGGGAGCCCGGCACTGGACGGAGGTAAAGCGATGACCACCACCCCGTCGGTTCCCTCAGAGAACCCCTTTTCCCGCCCCCCGATCACCGTGCCCGAGATCGCCTCCTGGAAACGCAGGCCCTATGGGGGAACAGCATCTCCCGAGAGCAGCCCGTCGGGTGGGCCCGAGCGTCGTCCGCTCGTGATGGTGACCGCGTACGACGTGGCTTCTGCCAGGGCCGCCGAGGCGGCGGGCGCCGACATGGTGCTCGTAGGCGATTCCTTGGGAATGGTCGTCCTGGGCTACGACACCACGCTTTCGGTCACCGTCGACGACATCGTACGCCACACGGCCGCGGTAAGGCGCTCGTTGCGGACCCCGTTGGTGGTGGCCGACATGCCGTACCTGAGCTTTCACATCTCTCCCGAGGAGACGGTGCGCAATGCGGGGCGCATGGTGGTCGAGGGCGGGGCTGCAGCGGTCAAGGTGGAGGGGGGCGCCAAGCGCGTCCGGACCATCGAGGCCCTCCTCGATGCGGAGATTCCGGTGATGGGGCACATCGGCCTCACCCCCCAGTCGATCAACGCCTTTGGCGGGTTCAAGGTCCAGGGGCGAATTCCAGAAGCTGCCGAGCGACTCGTAGAAGACGCCAAGGCGCTGGAGGCCGCCGGTGTCTTCAGCATCGTGCTGGAGTGCGTTCCCCACGAGCTCGCTCGACTGATCACCCGTTCGGTGGGGATCCCCACGATCGGCATCGGAGCCGGTCCGCACTGCGACGGGCAGGTGCTGGTGTTTCACGACATCGTCGGGTTCACCACCGGGAAGCGTCCCAAATTCGTCAGGACCTTCGCCAACCTTCAGGAAGCTGCGAACCAGGCGGTGTCGGCCTACGCCGCTGCGGTGAGGGAAGGCGACTTCCCGACTCTGGACGAGTCGTATTCTCTGCCTCCGGAAGTCGCAAGGGTGCTGGCCGAGAAGTATGGATCGGGGTGAGTCCCGCCCTCAGGAGCTCGAGTCGGGGAGACCGGGATTCCTCGAGGAGGGCGGCAAGCGGGAGCCAGATCACCCAGCCTCACCGGCCGGACATTCCCCGCAAACGACACAGAACCGTCTTACGAAGATCATCGGACTCGGCCTGTTTGTGGGCGGCCTAATCGTGCTGGCGGTAGCTGCCGCCCTGGCGGCCTCTCTGGAGTCTACGCCGGGGGAGCGAGTCTCGGCACTGGATACGGCGATGCTGTACGGAGGCCACTCTTACCTTTGCCTTGAGGTGGCTGCCACGCCCGAGGCCAGGAAGGCGGGCCTTTCGGGGAGGCGGGACGTCGGACCCTACGACGGGATGGTCTTCCTCTTTCCGGACGAGACGCCCGCCCGGGCCTCGTTCTGGATGAAGGACACGCCGTTCGCGCTCGATCTCGTGTTCGTGGGGACCGACGGCCGCATAACAGAGGTCTTGGAGATGCCGCCTTGCACCGAGGACGCTGAGGGCAACTGCCCCACGTATGGGAGCTCTTCCCCCTACCTTTTCGCCGTCGAGGTCCCGGCAGGGATGGCGAAGGAGTTCGGACTCGATCCCGGTACGTCGGTAGAGCTTCGCGGCGCCTGTCTTCCTGTGGACCGCGACTGAGCAGGTGTACGGCCCGGGCGCGACCGGGCGAAGTCGTGCCGAGGCCGGGATGGTAGGGGCGAGGGTCGGTCCGGGAGGGGGAGATCGTCGGCCTGGTGTGTCAGTGAACCTTCCGAGATCTACGCCGAGAGATTCGCAAAGTATGTCCAGCTTCGAACGGGGCTCTATGGAGACGAAGTCGCGGGGGAGAGTCGGACTGGTACCCGTCGAGGCAGCAGCAAGTATCTCTCGTCTGAGCACTTCAGGCGAGAGCACTACTCTGGCCCGAAGGCGCGTGCGGACGGTCTCAGCGTCGGTCAGCTGGGCGTCGGAAAGGGAGGCTCCCCCAGCCGCCAGCGCGTCCAGTGTCCGGGCGATGGTCCGGGAAAGGTCGGCCCGGGCGCTGACAGAGACGACCGCAAGGAGCCGACCCCCCTGAGTCTCGTAGATGCCCGCTCCAAGAGGTGCCTCGCCGGCTGTGGCCACTCTCTCGTCGAAGACCAGCCCCAAGACGACGTCTTTTCGCCCGGGTCGTGCGGCGTTTGGTTCCGGGGCGGACTCGGAAGGATCCGGCAGGCCGGAGCCACTCTGGGGGGGTGCGGCTCGAGCGACTTCGGGTTCGGACGTCGGCGTCGGCTCGTCCCCGAAGGCACTGCGAATCGAGGGGCCCAATGATGCCTCCCCTGGTAGACAGGTTAGACGAAGACGAGTCTGCCGACGAAGTAGGCTGCCATGAACGCCATCGAGAGCGGCAGCATGATTCTGACCGAGTATGCCTCGCCGATCCGTGAGGGGGTGACGATCTCCTCGGGGTCGGGCTCCCCCGTCACGAGGGCGGCGACCAGCCTCTTGCCCAGGGCCACAGCGCCCGAAAGGACGACCGCGAATCCAAGGTATGCCGCGGTGGATCCCGAGGGCTTCTTGAGAGTCGACGCGACCAGAGCCACCAGGACCGCTGCCAGCAGCCCCGCCAAGTCCGCGCCCAGGCGCCCTCCTACCAATGCACCTCCGGTGGAGCGGGCCCGCAGAGAGTGTTCCGCGACTGCAGAGGCGGAGAGGGCGGCGACGGCAGTGAGCATGGTCACCACTGCCAACGCCTTTCCCATAGACTCTCCGCCTGCAAAGGGCGAGACGGCCACCAGCCCCAGATGGGAGGCCGGAACCGCCAGCAAGGCTAGCACGGAAAACGCCGAGAAGAGCGAGTCCGACGTCCCTGGAGCAGGAAGTCGCGACATCGCCCAGATCGCCACGGCAAAAAGGGATACGGTGACGGCGGGTAGGTAGAGAGCGGGTCTGGCCACCGCTACCACTACCAGGAGCACCGTCGCCGCTCCCACGAGGAAGCGGTTGATCTGTATGGACCGAGCTTCCATGCAGGAGCACGTCCCCAGGGCTGCAAGAAGCGACGCCGCTGCCAGGGGAAGCGCTAAAAGAGCGGGTCTTACCAGTACCAGAACCAGCGCTACCAGTCCCAGCACAGGTAAAGCCACCAGACCGAGGTCCCGCCGTGGGATCTCGGCGAGTGCCGGCTGGTCCGGGTTCGGATTGGGGGCCAGCGACACGGGCCCGTCCGTATCACCCCTGGGCTATGTGGGCAACGCCGTCCTTGATCACGGCAGCACCCTCTTCGTTGACGGTCTCGAACTCGTAGACCTTTGCGCCGTCCTCCTCGCCTGCCTCCCAGAACCGTGTGGTTATCTTCTGCCCGGGAAGGACGGGCTTGGAGAAGCGCACCTTGAGACGGCGCAGCCTCAGTGGGTCGTTTCCAGCAAGCGCCTCGATTGCCGCCCGTGACACGAAAGCCATCGTGCACAGTCCGTGGTTGATGATGCCGGGGAGGCCTACCGACTTGGCGAAATCCTCGTTGAGGTGGATCGGGTTATGGTCTCCCGATGCCTCGGCGTAGCGGTAGGTCTGGTCCTCGTCGATCTTTTGAGTGACCTCTGCTACGGGCTCTCCCCGTTCGGGCTCGGGTGGCTTGGGGGGTCGCTGCCCGGAGCCGGTTCCCCGGATGAAAATTGTCATGCGAGAGACGGTGGTCGTCTCGCCGTCCTGATTCCGGGTCGTCACTTCGGCCGTTGCAGTCTCGCCAGTGGCCTTCTCCTCGACGGAGATGACCTTCGCCTTGGAGGTCAGCTTGTCGCCAGGTCGGACGGGCTTGTAGAACCACATGTCCTGTTCGCCGTGGACGAGACGGGGAAAGTCGCTGGACGGGACGACCTGCGACATTGCCGCACCGGACGCTTGCCACGCAGGAACGACGTTGAAAATCGGTGGGGCAATCACTCCCCCTTCCCTGGACTCGTCCAGGAAGATGGGGTTCTGCTCGTTGGTCGCCTTGGCGTAGGCTATCGTCTTTTCGGCAGTGACTTCGTAGGTGAATTCTTCGGTTTCCTGTCCTACGGCCTCCCTCTTGAGCGGCATCTGGCGTCCTCCCTTATTTCGTGTCTATTCCCTGGCGTTCTTGCCCGACCCTGCAGGCGCCCGTTGCAGTACGCAGGCGCCCCGAGGGCGTTAAGTTTACCTGCTGGTATCCTCGGTGGTCTCTTTCGGGGGCGCAACCATGTCCCGGTCGCCATGCCGGCACCACGCTGCACTGCTTCCGGCCGGAGCAGAGACTACCTCGTGACTGACAGTGCCCCGCCCACTGCCCGGAGAATTTCGTGCGCGCATCGCCGTCTTGGGGGCAAAGTTTCCCATCCGGGGACCTGCGCAGAGCCGACCGTGGATTCGGGCTCCCAAGATGAAGAAGAGCTGTGGGCAGGCCCTGCCAGGGGTGCCCTAGGGGGAGGGAACCTTGTCCTATCCAGGCAAGAGACGCAGGACTGACACAGGTTGGGCCGGGGGTGGCTCGGGGGAGGACGGCCTGGCGGGGTCGGCTCCTTCACGCCGGACCGAGTACAGGAAGGACCCCGACGGCCTCGGAATCGTGATCCACCGCTCGCCTCGCAGAAAGCTGACCGTCGAGGCGCGGGTGGTCGGTGGCGAGCTCCATGCGTACTTGCCCGCAGGGATGTCCGAGGCCGAGGAGCGGAAGTGGCTCTCGAGGATGAAGCACAGGTTGCGCCACAAGCTCTCCTCCGACAACGACGATCTGGTCGCGTACCTGGAGGCGAGGGCCAGGAAGCTCAACGACCGCTACTTCGGCGGGGAGCTCTCCTGGAAGGCAATAAAGGTAACGCGGGCGAGGAAGTGGGTTTTCGGCTCATGTGATTCCAGCAGGAAGGAGATCAGGATCTCCGAAGAGATCCGCCACCTGCCGACGTGGGTGCAGGACTACCTGCTCCTGCACGAGCTCGCACACCTGATCTATCCGGATCACGGAAAGAAGTTCTGGGAAGTCGTACGGCGGTACGAAAAGGCCGACCGCGCCGACGGCTACCTTCTCGGATGGGCCCAGCGGAAAGAGCTGGACAAGGCAGCCGCCAGGGCGAGTTCTCGGAAGGGAGAAAGGACTCGTCTCGGATGCGCCAGGTAAGGAGCCGACCCGTGACGCTGCTCAGGCGGTGGCCTGGGTGGCTGACCGTATCGAACGAGCCGGCTTCACCTTGGGGCCTCGCTGAATTGCGATGCGCCCGGTCTTGGTGAGCTCGATGATTCCGTAGGGACGTAGGAGCTCCTCCAGGGCGTGGATCTTGTCCGGAGTGCCCGTGCACTCTATGATCAGCGAGTCTGCGCCCACGTCTACCACCTTCGCCCGGAACACGTCCGAGATCTCTATAAGCTGAGCTCTGGTCTCGGGGGGCGCCTGGACCTGAATCAGGATGAGCTCCCTGCTCACTGAGGTGCTCTCGGAAAGCTCGACGACCTTTATCACGTTTATCAGCTTGTTGAGCTGCTTGGTCATCTGCTCCGTCGTACGTTCGTCGGCGTGAGCGACGATCGTCATCCTGCTGAAGGCCGGGTTCTCGGTGGGCGCCACGGCCAGGGAGTGAATGTTGAACCCGCGCCTGGCGAAGAGTCCCGCGACACGAGCCAGAACGCGGGGCTTGTTCTCGACAAGCACCGAGAGTATGCGCATCTTTGCCGTATCGTCGACTCGCTCGGGCACGGGGGTCCTTCCTTGTTCCCTATCTCGTGTCTCCCTCGGAGGGGATGTGGTCCTCGGTGGCGTCCGGATCCTGCTCCTTGGAGAGGATGATCTCGTCGTTGCTCGCTCCGGCGGGGACCATCGGGTAGACGTGCTCGGAGTAGTCGATACGGAAGTCGATGACCACCGGTCTGTCGGTAATAGACTGGGCCTTCTCAAGGGTGGGAACGACGTCGTCGGGGCTGTCGACCCGGAAGCCGTAGCATCCCATCGCCTCGGCCCACTTGACGTAATTCGGAATCTCGTAGCCGAGCTCCACCTCCGAATAGCGCTCGTCGTAGAAGAGCTCCTGCCACTGACGGACCATCCCCAGATATGCGTTGTTGAGCACGGCCACCTTGATCGGTATCCCGTGGACGGTTGCCGTTATCAGCTCCTGAGCGGTCATCTGGAAGCAGCCGTCCCCGTCCACTGCCCAGACCGTCTCATCCGGGCGGGCGACCTTCGCGCCGATTGCTGCCGGGATGGCGAACCCCATCGTTCCGAGCCCTCCCGAGTTGATCCATCGGTAGGGCTTGTTGAACCGCCAGAACTGGCTGGCCCACATCTGGTGCTGGCCTACTCCCGATACCAGGTAGCAGTCGCCACCTGTGACCTCGTAGAGCTTCTCGACGACGAACTGGCCCTTGAGGGGTCCGTCGGATTCCTGCTCGTATCGGAGGGGGTACCTGGCCTGCCACTCCCTTAGCTGGGCCCACCACTCCCTGAGATCGGGCTTGGGGCGCTTCTCCAGCTCGGCTCGCAAGCTCTTGGTCAGCTCTCCTATGACGTGCTTTGCCTCTCCCACTATCGGGACGTCGGGACGCCGAATCTTTCCCAGTTCTGCAGGGTCGATGTCGGCGTGAATTACCTTCGCTTCGGGCGCAAATGCGTCTACTCTGCCGGTCACACGGTCGTCGAAGCGGACCCCGAGGGCGATCAGTAGGTCGGAGCGCTGCATGGCCGTTACGGCCGTGTAGTTACCGTGCATTCCCGGCATCCCGAGGCACAGCGGGTGGTCGTCCGGAACCACCCCGCGACCCATGAGCGTGGTGACTACCGGAATCTCGATCAGTTCCGCCAGTTCCAGCAGCTCTTCGGCGGCGCGACTCTTGACGATTCCCCCACCTACGTAAAGCACGGGGCGCCTGGCGTTGAGGATCAGGCGGGCTGCCTCTCTTATCTGGCGGGGGTGCCCTCTCGTGGTGGGCCTGTAGCCGGGCAGGTCGATCTGGCTAGGCCAGTGCCAGGTCATTTCGGACTGCGAGATGTCCTTGGGGAGGTCAATGACCACAGGGCCGGGGCGCCCCGTGGAAGCTATGTAGAAGGCCTCGGCCACCACTTCCGGAATGTCGTCGGGGTCTGTAATCAAGTAGTTGTGCTTGGTTATCGGCATCGTGATGCCCGTGGTGTCGCACTCCTGGAAGGCATCGCTACCGATCACCTTGGTGGGTACTTGCCCTGTAATGACCACCATGGGGACCGAGTCCATGTAGGCGTCGGTGATGGGGGTGACGATGTTGGTCGCGCCGGGTCCGCTGGTCACCATTGCCACGCCGGGCTTGCCACTGGCCCATGCGTAACCTTCGGCGGCATGTCCTGCACCCTGCTCGTGGCGGACGAGAATATGGCGGATCCTGGATTCGATCAGGGGGTCGTACACCGGGAGGATAGCCCCCCCAGGCAGTCCAAAGATGACCTCTACCCCCACTTGCTCGAGAGACCTGATCAGTGCCTCGGCACCGGTGATCTTCATATCCGACTCCTGGAGGCTGGCAATGAAAGTCCAGATACCGACGGGCCGGCACGTCCGGGTTCGGTCTTACTAGAGTACTTGGATTCGACGACATTGGTAGCGGCGAATTTGCCTGAGCGTATCCGTACAAATTGACGGATCCGCTTAGTTGAGGTGTCGAGCTCGACCAAGACGGGCAAGCTCGGGGCAGTGCGATCCGAAGGGCGGACTCGGGCGCGCACAGGGATACCTCGGAGCGAGCCATGGGGCGGACGAGGTCTCACCGCGGTCCGGTGAGGGGGTCTTGGGTTACCCAGGGGGACTCTCAGCAGACAAATGAGACCCGGCAATGACGACGCGTACGGTGCCGGTCGCGACGATCACGCTCGCGCCCGCCGGATCGGACCGGCCACCTTCTGGAGGTGGCTCGGAGAGGGCGAACGGTTCCTCTGGCTCCTGGCGGGGCTGGCGGTCGCGTGGCGCCTCTGGTGGCTGTGGAGGTTCTGGAGGAGGCACCCGGCTGCACCGGAGGACTTCGAGGAAGGCGACATCGCCCGGAACATTCTCTCCGGAAGAGGGTATTCGGCCGGTCCGGACTGGCTGACGCCGTTCGGTCAGCCGACGGCTCACAAGCCGCCCCTCTTCACTTGGATACTCGTCGCTTGCTACTGGCTCTTTGACGAGTCGAGGGTTCCGGTCACAGTCCTCAACTCTGCTCTGCTGGTGCTCGCCAACGTATTGCTCTACCTCCTCGCCCGAAAGTTGGTCGACGAGAGGGTGGCGAAGGTGGCGGCCCTGGCGTTTTTGGCAAGCCCCGTGACCGCACACACGGGACTGTCGGTCACCAACACGGCCCTCGCCATCACCGTCGTCCTGTGGGCCCTGAACGAATTCGCGTGTTTTCTGGAGACCCGCGGCAAGAGAAGGGCAGCCAGAAGCGGACTGGCTCTGGGGATCCTTGCGCTCGCCATTCCGGCAGCCCTCGCTCTTGCCATACCGACACTCTGGTACGCATGGAGGGGACGAAGTGGCGGCCACCGCATGGAAGTTCGCTGCCGACCCGAGGTCACTCGTGACGCACAGCCAGCCGGACCTGCCCGGCCGCAGGCTGTCTCCGAGGCCGGCTCTTCCCGGCCCAACGCGACGGTCGAGTTGGCCCTCTTGTTGGCGGTTGCCTTTGCGATCGTCCTTCCCTGGACCGTACGGAACTGGCTGACTTTTAGGGCTTTTGTTCCCGTAGGTTCGAGTCTGCCCCTGGAGTTCGCCATCGGGAACGGGCCGAACGCCAATGGAGGGCTGGTCACCGCCGACGGCCAGCCGGTAGCTCAGCCTCCTCCCGAGCAAGTTGAAGAGGCGAGGGCGGCAGGCCTCGACGAGGTGCGCGCCTACCAGAGCTACGGGGCGAAAGCTCTGGCGTGGTCCGTCGAAAATCCCCGGCGCTTCCTGGTTCTGAGGCTGCGTTCCTTGGGGTTCTTCCTGGTGCCCCAGAACTTCTTCTACTACCCGCTCGACAGGCTGGCGGTTGCCAAGCTGACCTTTACCCTGCTCTTTCTACCCCTTGCTGCAGTGGGAGCGGTCACCGCATGGAAGACGCTGCCGCGGTCCCGTTTCCTGGTGGTCGGCGTCATCGTGTTCACGGCGCTTTATGCGATGACTCACGCAAACGTCAACTCGCGCTACCGCGAACCCATCGATCCACTCCTCGTTCTGCTCGCCTCGGTAGCCGTCGTGAGACTGGGCGATCTGGTGGCTTCACGCTCACGACCCTCCCCGTCGAATGGCCGGAAGGCCAGGAGCCCCAAAAGTGCGAGGCACCTCGGCGGTGTGGAAGAGGACGGCGCGGGACACTGAAGGGGCGAGGCTCGATTCGGGCGATCTGAAGTATCCGGTCCGGCTGCGGAGGGCATCCGAAGGTAACGAGATTCCGGTCACGGAGTGGTGGTGGACGACCTTGTCGACGACCGGAGTACGGACCTGGACGTCTGCCCAGCATTCTTGTCTGGGCCAAGGAGGGATTCGAAGGCCACTCCACCTGTCCGCCTCGCTGCCTGGGGCCGTGGAGCGAGAGGGCAAGCTGCTGGATGTCGCATGACCGACCACGGGTCTGCGCCACGAGATCGTGGCTGGGCAAGGCCCAGGAAGACATTCGCCTGGCGGGGCTCGCGCTGGCAGCAGAGCCTTCGCTCATGCGTGCCTGTTCCTATGTCTGGCCGATGTCTGGCCGAAGAGGACCAGCCCCAAGTGGCCGAGGTCGAGATGGCCAATCCGACTGACCGAGGGACAGTACGGTGCTGCACTGGGGCGTCTTCCCCACGAAGTGAGACCCTGGCTTTGCTTCCAACGGTGAAGACGAGAAGTCGCTTCAGACGCCAACCCCTCCCAAGTGGGCAATCCTGGCAGTGGCCTGCAGCTTTCTGGGAAGGTGGCTCCCAATCGCATGGCGGCAAGACGGTAGGGCAAGGGAAGGGTCGGTCGAGGGCTCATCGCAATCCGGGTGGTCGCCAGCATCACACAGGGATCGAAGGCAGCAAGATAGCTAGCCGATGGGCATCCTCCTCAGGCGCAGCGAATTCGCGATGACCGAAACCGAGGAGAAGCTCATCGCGGCCGCTGCGATGACCGGGCTGAGGAGGAGTCCACAGAAGGGGTAAAGGACGCCGGCCGCCACCGGCACTCCGAGCGAGTTGTAGACGAACGCCCAGAACAGGTTCTGGCGGATGTTGCGCATGGTGTGGCGACTGAGGAGGCGGGCCCTCGCGATTCCCCTCAGGTCTCCTTTGACGAGCACCACGCTTCCCGCCTCCATGGCAACGTCGGTACCGGTTCCCATCGCGATACCCACGTCGGCCCTGGCAAGGGCAGGGGCGTCGTTGATCCCGTCCCCCGCCATGGCGACGGTCCGACCCTCGCTCTGGAGGCGCTCGACGATCACGGCCTTGTCTTCGGGGAGGATCTCGGCGTGGACCTCGTCGATACCGACTTTTGCAGCGACCGCCCTTGCCGTCGTCGGGCTGTCGCCCGTCACCATGACGACGCGCAGGCCGTCTTTGTGAAGCGTCCTTATCGCCTCAGGAGTGGTGGGGCGAATCGGGTCGGCCACTCCCAGGAGTCCTATCGCCTTCCCTTCGCGGGCGACGAAGACCACGGTCTGCCCGTCGTCGCGGAGCTCCTCCGCCCGTCTCGCCAGGTTTCCGAGGTCGACGGAGAACTCCTTCATCAGGGTCTCGTTGCCGAGGACGACCTGCCTGCCGTCGACGGTTCCCACCGCCCCTCGTCCCGTCAGGGCCTCGAATGACTCGACTGGCCGGGGCTCTACCCCTCGTTCCGCAGCGCCAGACACGATGGCTGCAGCCAGGGGGTGTTCGCTCGCCTTCTCGATGGATGCCGCGACCGAGAGGAGGTCGGCTTCGGCCGTCCCCTCCCGCGGCTCAACCGAGACGAGACGGGGCCGCCCCTCGGTGAGGGTGCCGGTCTTGTCGACGACGACGGTGTCGACCTTGCGCAGCATCTCGATCGCCCTGGCGTCCCGGAACAGGATTCCCATCCGAGCACCCTTCCCCATGGCGACCATCACCGACATGGGCGTGGCGAGCCCCAGAGCGCAGGGGCAGGCGATGATCACTACCGCGACGGCGTTCACCAGAGCGTGGGCCATACGAGGCGTGGGGCCGGCGACTCCCCAGACGACGAAGGTCGCGGCGGATACGGCGATGACGGCGGGGACGAAGTAGGCGCTGACGGTGTCGGCCAGGCGCTGGACCGGTGCCCTGGAGCGCTGCGCTTCGGCGACCATGGCGACGATCCTGGAGAGCAAGGTCTCTGTACCCACCTTTTCGGCCACGATCACCAGGGTGCCGGTGCCGTTCACGGTGGAGCCGACCACCCGGTCGCCCGGACCTTTCTCGGTCGGGATGGGCTCCCCGGTGACCATCGACTCGTCCACCGCGCTGGCGCCCTCCACGACCACGCCGTCGACGGGGATCTTCTCGCCGGGTCTTACCCGAAGGCGGTCCCCGACGCGGACCTCGTCGATGGGAACGTCGACCTCGCTTCCGTCCTCCTCGACGCGCCTCGCCGTCTTGGCCTGCAGTCCCAGAAGCTCCCGGATCGCCTGGCCGGTCTTCGAGCGGGCACGGAGCTCGAGGACCTGGCCTAGGAGTATGAGGGTGGTGATGACGGCAGCAGCCTCGAAGTAAAGAGCCACTTGGCCGTCGGAGCGGAACGAGTCGGGGAAGATCCCGGGCGCAAGTGCCGCCACCACGCTGTAGCCGTAAGCGACGCTCACGCCCAGACCTATGAGCGTGAACATGTTGAGGCTCCTGTTTCGCACCGAAGCCACGGCCCGCTGGTAAAAGGGCCATGCGGCCCACAGGCAGACCGGGGACGCCAGCAGCAGCTCCACCAGCGCCCACGTCCGGCCCGATCCCAGCCTCGAGAAGAAGTCCTCGGCGAACTGGTGGCCCATCGCAACGAGCACGAGAGGTACCGTCAGGGCGGTGGCGACCGCCAACCGCCTGGTCATGTCGCGGAGTTCGGGGCTCTCCTCCGGCGGCTCCGCCGAGACTGTTCTGGGCTCGAGAGCCATGCCGCAGATCGGGCAGCTACCCGGACGGTCGCGCACCACCTCCGGATGCATGGGGCAGGTCCACTCGGTGCGAGAAGCGGGCGGCGTGGGTATCGCCGGCTCGAGCGCCATCCCGCAGAGAGGGCAGGCACCGGGTTCGGCTTCCTCGACTTCGGGATCCATCGGGCAGACGTAGAGGGTGCCCGAAGGGGCGGCCTTCGCACCGGCGTGGGCCTCGCCCGGCGAGGCTCGCGTGATCACAGAGACCGCAGCGGCCTCCTCCGAAGGGGCTGCCTCCCCCCTCGAAGGCCGAGCCCCTCCGTGGCAGTGGCAGTGGCAGCCTCCGCCGGTGGAGGCTTCGTCCGACTGTGGAGAGCCGTTATCCTGCTGGACGGCGTCGCTCGCCTCGGAGTCCTCGATACCGGGATCGTGACAGTGCATGACTACTTTCGTTCCTTGAAAACTGCGGGCGGGATCCTCCGGGATGTAGCAGAAGGCGCTCTCGATCTCGTAACATTGCTCGCGGACTCAGTCTTCCCCGCGCCGCCGGTGACGGGGAGGGGAATATCGGCCGACAGCGACCTCAGGGAGCAGCCGACGGGCGAAGTCGAGTCCGAATCTTGCAGGGTCCTTCGCGGGCCCATTTCCTTCGCTCATCGGGGCGGGAGGCATCTGGCCCCCGACGGGGGCGAGATACCTGAGAATTCCCTCGAAGCTTTCCAGGCCGCCGTCGATTCTGGGGCCCGGGGGATCGAGGCCGACGCCTGGGTAACCGCCGACGGTGTGTGCGTCCTCAACCACGACCCCTTTGTCTGGGACGGTCCCGTCCCAATGCCCATATGGGAGCTGCCCGCCTCCAGACTCCCGCCGCACGTACCCTCCCTCGAGCAGTTCTACGAGCGCTTCGGTGGAGAGGTGTACCTCTCGCTCGACTGCCGTTCGAAAGAGGCGGGTGTTATTGCAATCGAGACGGCCAGGGCTGCGGGTGGGGAGGCGCCCTCGCGCCTGTGGTTGTGCTCCTTCCTGTACTCGCACTTGCGGGAGTGGAGGAGGCGGTCGGAGGAGGTAATCCTAGTGGATTCCTCGCCGGTGTGGTGGCCGCCGCGTCTGGTCGAGTCCCGGTCGCGGCGGTCCGCAAGCGAAGGTATTGACGCCTTCAACCTCTATCACGCAGGGTGGACGCCTCCTCTGGTCGACACGGTCCACCGCCTCGGGATGACTGCGCTTGCCTGGGGAGTGAACGACATCCACAAGGCCGAGGGTTTCAAGGCGATGGGGATCGACGGGATCTACAGCGACTGGCTGGAGATAGTGGTCTCATTCAGAGACGACCATGCTCCAGTCGAAGCGGCAGATTCACTGGGTCGCTAGGAAGGGTCTCCGTCGTCCGTTCCGGATTGGCCCCCGACAGGGAGTGGTGCGAGGCCCGGACCCGGGTCGGATGTCCCCGCCTTCAGTCCCAGGGTTCGAGCCGTCCGAGGAAGTCGACCATGGCCGAAGCCGTCTTCTCGGGCTGTTCGAGCTGGGTCCAGTGGCCGCAGTCTTCTATCAAGACCTTCTTGAGGTTGGGGACTCGAGCTTCCATTCCCTCTGCCATCGCGGGGGTAAGTACCGGGTCGTTCTGGGCCATGATCATCAGAGAGGGCACCTCCACCAGGCGGTCAGCGACCTTTGCGGTCAGCTCCCAGTTCCGGTCGAGGTTGCGGTAGTAGTCGAGGGGCGGGGTGAAGGCGCCGTAAGGGCGGAACTGCTCGCAGTAAAGCGCGATGACCTCGTCAGTGAAAGCCTCGCGTCTCCGGGTCACCGGTCCCAGGAACATCAGCCTGAAAAAGGCCTCGACGTCGGCCTGGATGAAGTACTCCGCTGCGCCCGGAGTCTGGAACTGGACGATGTAGATCGGCTGGTCCGGATTCATGCGGCGCAGGATCTGCACGGGTGGGGCCGGGGGTCTGGGGATGTCGGGAGTGTTGACCCCGATGACGGTCGATACAAGGTCAGGGTAGAACCTGGCGAAGCTCCAGACTATGATCCCGCCCCAGTCGTGACCGGCTACGGCCATGCGCTTGCGACGGTAAAACGCGGAGATGCCGGCGATGCAGTCGCACAGGAACTCGATGTCGTACCGCACATCGGGTTTGTCGGAGCGACCATACCCGGGAAGGTCAATGGCGACCGCCTTGAAGCCCGCCTCGGCCAGCTTCTCGAGCTGGTAGTGCCAGCTCCACCAGAACTCCGGAAAACCGTGCAGGAGCAAGACGAGGGGCCCTTCTCCCGCCTCCACTCCGTACAGGCGGATCCCGTTCGTCGGTATGTAAGTTTCCTTCACGACACTCCTCCTGCAAGAACCTGCCGACCGGGCCCAAGAGGCTCGCGGGTCCGAGCACCCCGAAAATCTACAGGACGGCGACCGTCACCGCCCCTCGGGCAACGGGATCCGCACCGGCCGTAAGGGGCAACCGGACAAGTTCGACCTCTCCCCTCCCCTGACGTACTGCCGAGAAGACGAAGGTCGAGCGGGAAGTGGGATCCTCGGTACTTCCCTGAGGCAAGAACTCGGAGTCTTCGGCGGACAGGAAGGGTGGGGCGTAGTGCAGGGCCCACCTGGTCTGGGAGGGCTCGGGCTCTTCGAAGACGAGCATCAAGGACTCCTCGGCTGTCATCGTTACCTCAGGCCCTTCTGGGAGGCCGACGGAACCCGTATTGCCCGAAGGCTCTGTTCGAAGGTATGGGATCAGGCCGAGGCTGTCGAGGTCTATCGTGACGGCCCTCGTCGGCCTCGGCGGCGTCGGCGACGGGGCCGGCTCGACCAGTCCGCCGCAGCCAGGAACGGCGAGGAATGCTGCAGCGAGGATGGCGAGGGCTACTCCTCTGGATAACGGGGCCTTTCGAGACCCCGTCGATGCCACTGTGCCGTCGACTGACTGCACCCGTCGCGAACGGCCCTCCGTGGCGCTCAGGAGGACGGGGGGAGGCAGACAGCGCCGTCGGAGGCCGATGAGACCATCGCCGCGTACTTCGCCAGGGCTCCGGTAGGGAACTTGGGCGGTGGCGGGGTGTACTCTGCAACCCTTCGAGCAAGGGTATCGTCGTCGACTTCTACTTCCAGGCGCCTGTTCGGGACGTCGATGCGGATCACGTCCCCGTCCCTGACGCCTGCTATCGGCCCACCCACCCGCGACTCGGGTGCGATGTGGGCGATCATCATCCCGTGAGTCGCACCGGAGAAGCGGCCGTCGGTAAGCAGGGCCACCTTGTCCCCGAGGCCCTTTCCCTGAATGGCTGCGGTAACGGCGAGCATCTCCCTCATTCCGGGCCCGCCCCTGGGTCCCTCGTTTCGAATCACGATGGCCACACCTGGCTCGATCCGACCCTGGGTCACCGCCTCGAAGCAGGCTTCCTCGCCCTCGAAGACGCGGGCAGGTCCGGTGAAGGTGAAGTCCTCGTGGCCCACGACCTTTGCTACACAGCCTTCGGGGGCCAGATTCCCTCGCAGGATCGCCATCCCCCCCGTCTGCTGGATGGGGTCGGAGGTGGGGCGCACGACCTCGAAAGCGGGATCTCTGCTGACACCCTCGAGGTTCTCCGCGACGGTCTTTCCGGTGATGGTCAGCGCGTCTCCGTGGAGGAGTCCAGCGTCCAGCAGCTCCTTCATCACGACCGGCACCCCGCCAGCGAGGTCGAGGTCGTGCATCACGAAGCGGCCCGCCGGCTTGAGGTCACCGATTACGGGGGTTCTGCGGGCGATCCGGTCGAAGTCGTCTATCGAGAGGTCCACCCTGGCCTCTCTAGCTATGGCGAGCAGGTGCAGGACTGCATTCGTGGAGCCTCCTAGAGCGAGCACCGTTGCGATGGCGTTCTCGAAGGCCTTCTTCGTGAGGATCCTGGAGGGGTAGAGCTCGGACTCGACCGCCCTTACCGCCAGCTCGCCTGCAATACGTCCGTAGTCCAGTCGGCGATGGTCGACTGCCGGCGGACTGGCGCTTCCGGGCGGGGCCATCCCCAGGGCCTCTGCTGCGGAGGCCATGGTGTTGGCGGTGAACATCCCTCCGCAGGAGCCGCCTCCCGGGCAGGCAACACACTCAAGGCGGTACAGCTCGTCGTTCGACATCTCGCCTGCGGCGTGCTTGCCTACGGCCTCGAAGACGTCCTGAATGGTGACGGTCTGGCCCTTGTAGTTTCCGGGCATGATCGTGCCCCCGTACACGAACACCGAGGGCAGGTCCAGCCTGGCAGAGGCCATGAGCATTCCAGGGAGGCTTTTGTCGCATCCAGCAAGCGTCACCAGCCCGTCGAACTTTTCGGCTATGGCCATCAGCTCGACCGAGTCCGCGATCACCTCTCTCGAGACGAGGGAGGCATGCATCCCGGAGTGTCCCATTGCCACGGCGTCACTCACCGCAATGGTGTTGAAACGGAGCGCGGTACCGCCGGCTTCGGCTACCCCTTCCTTGGCGGCAAGCTCGAGTTTGTCCAGCTCCAGATTGCACGGCGTCACCTCGTTCCACGACGAGGCTATGCCGATCATCACCTTGTCGAAGTCCTCGTCCCTCAGACCGACTGCACGCAGCATCGACCTGTGGGGGGCGCGGTGCGGACCCTGGGTTACTTCGAGGCTGGGACGCTTCGGACGCGCTGCTTGCGACATCTGGATCCTCCTGGCGACTTCTCGGGCAGGACGTGAGGCACGGAGGGCCTCCGCGTGGGTGGCTCTTATCTTAGCTGCAAGGTGCGGGTGGCAGCTCAGGGAGGCTGTCGGTGAGGCGAAGCCCGCCTCTGTGCTGCGTTGCAGCAGGCAGCCGGCGAGCCAGGCTGCACCGTCGATCACGTGGCCCTACGGGGCTCGGCTTGGAGGGGGATGGCTCCTGAGCGGCACGTCTACTGCAGCGTTGCGGCGCCTGAATACCAGGGCGGCGGGCTCGTCGGAGACCGGTACTTCGAAGGGGAGGATGCCCTGGATCCTCTGGTCGGGGCCGAGCATTCCGAGCGTCTCTCCTCCCGCCGAGATGTCCTCGGGCTGGGAAACCAAGACGGCGACTCTGTATGTGGATCCCAGCCTTCCCACGAGCGAGAAGTCGACGGCGGGCTCGATGACCTCCGTCTGGCTGGAGTGGTTCGTGATCGAGATCCTGACGGCCAGATAGCGGGACCCGGCAGCAGGCTTGTTGAACGGATCCGCCGGCTCGAGCGGGTCGATCACAGACTCGACCAGGACCGAAAAGGGGCCTTCGCTTCTGGGAACTGCCCCCGGCGGGTCTGCTTCTTGCGAGCAGGATGCGGACAGCAGTACCGCTAGGAGGATCACAGCGAGGGCGGTTGCGGGCAGTAGGACAGCGGGGCGAGACAGTGTCCGGTCCCGGTCCCGCTCCGGCAGTGACGACACAGGCCTCGGGCCTCTCAGGACCGGGGGGCGAGCTTCTTTCGAAGCAGGTCGTTGACGACCTTCGGGTTGGCCTTGCCCCGGGTCTCCTTCATCACCTGGCCGACGAAGAAGGAGAGGAGCTTCTCCTCTCCGGCCCTGAAGCGCTCGACCACATCGGGGTTCTCGTCCAGGACCTTCTCCACGATGGTAGCCAGCTCTCCCTCGTCGGATACCTGAGCGAGCCCCAGCTCGTCGACGACCTGGGCCGGGTCCTTGCCGGTTTCCATCACTGCCTCGAGGGCTGTTCGGGCTAGCCTGGTCGAGAGCTTGCCCGATGCGACCATTCCCAGAAGGTCGGCGAGCTGCTTCCCCGTCAGCCCAGGGTTTCGGGTGTCTCCGGTCGTCTCGTTTATCCGGCCCAGCACCTCGCCCGTGACCCAGTTGGCAGCCTCTCGCGCCGGCGCCCCAGCCCTCACGGCTGCTTCGAAGAGCGAGTCGAGCCCGACATTCGCGACCAGAACCTCGGCGACCCGTCGTTCGATGCCATAGGTCTGGACGAAGCGGCGGCGCCTGGCCTCGGGAAGCTCGGGCATCGATGCCGCTATCTGGGAGACCCACTCCTTCGCCGGGGAGAGCGGTACCAGGTCGGGCTCGGGGAAGTAGCGGTAGTCCTCCGCCTCTTCCTTCGAGCGCATCGGGTGCGTGGTCCCGTCCTTCTCGTTCCAGTGCCTGGTCTCCTGGACGAGTTCCTCTCCCGCCGCCAGCGCCCTGGCCTGCCGTACCGCCTCGTACTCGAGGGCCCTCTGCAGGGACCTCAGGGAGTTCATGTTCTTTATCTCGACCTTGGTCCCCAAACCCTCCGAATGCCGGGGCCTGACCGAGATGTTGGCGTCGCAGCGGAGCGAACCCTCTTCCATCTTCGCGTCGGACACCTCGGTGGCGACTAGGATCTGACGGAGTTCGGCGACGTACGCTCTCGCCTCGGCGGGACTGTCTATGTCGGGAGCGGAGACGATCTCCAACAGCGGTACGCCGGCCCGGTTGTAGTCCTCGAGGGAGTGGGCGGCTTCGTGGATCCGACCGGTTGCCCCGAGGTGAATCGACTTGCCGGTGTCCTCTTCGAGGTGCGCCCTCACGATCCCCACTCTCTTCGATCTGCCGTCAGGGAGGGGGACATCCAGGTAGCCCGCTCTGGCGAGGGGCTCGTCGTACTGGGATATCTGGTAGTTCTTGGGCATGTCGGGGTAGAAGTAGTTTTTTCGGTGAAAGAGGCATACGGGGGCAATTTCGCAATTGAGGGCCAGTCCTACCCTGATGGCCAGCTCCACCGCTTTCCTGTTGACCACCGGTAGTGATCCCGGCAATCCCAGGCAGACCGGACAGGTGCGGGTGTTCGGTTCTCCGCCGAATTCGTTCGGGCACGAGCAGAACATCTTGGTGGCCGTCGAGAGCTCGACGTGCACCTCCACGCCTATGGTCACTGCAAGGTCGTGCTCTTCGAGAAGTTCTTCAAGGCCGGGAGCTTCGGTCATGCCCATGGGATCCTCTGGTCCCTCCGGAGGTCTTGCTCAGCCCAAGTCCACCACCACGGGAGGCAACGCGTCGATCCCCGTCGCGCGCTCCAGCAGGTGTGCCACTGCGAGCAGACGCGGCTCGCAGAGGACGGGAGCCATGAGTTGCATGCCGATGGGGAGCCCTTCCTCGTCAAGCCCTACGGGGATCGAGACCGCCGGAATTCCTGCAAGGTTGGCCGGGATGGTGCAGAGGTCGGACAGGTACATGGACAACGGGTCGGCTACCTTCTCGCCCAGACGGAAGGCCGTGGTCGGGGACGTGGGGGAGGCGAGGATGTGGAATCGCTCGAACGCCGAGGCGAAGTCCCTCGCCACGAGGGTACGTACCTTGAGGGCAGTGCCGTAGAAGGCCTCGTAATATCCCGCAGAGAGGGCGTAGGTACCCAACATGATGCGGCGCTTTACCTCGGCTCCGAACCCCTGACTCCGGGTTCTCGCCATCATGGAGGTGGCGTCCTCGGCGTCCACCCTCAGGCCGTAGCGGACACCGTCGTAGCGCGCCAGGTTGGAGGAGGCCTCTGCCGGGGCGATCAGGTAGTAGGCAGAGAGAGCGTACCGAAAGGAAGGGAGAGAGACCTCCTCGACGGCAGCACCCAGCTCGGTCAGGCGGTCGCATGCCTTGCGGAAGGTATCGGCGACGCTGGCCTCCACCGCGTCCCCGGAAAGCTCCCTGACGACGCCTACAGCGTACCCCGACAGGGGTCGCTCGCCCGCAGCCTCCGCCCGCTCGACGGCATCCAGGGCAGAGAACCTGTCGTCTCCCCGGACAGTCATGGACATAGTCCCGGCAACGGCCGTGCCGCCGCCGTCTTCTCGTCCCGACCCGCTGTGGTCCCTCCTGGTTCCGCTCACAGCCCCGTCGCTCTCCGGTCCGGCCGCGACGACGCTGGCGGCCGCTTCGGGGGGGATCGAAGTCGAGTCCCTCGGGTCGTGCCCGGATATGCAGTCGTATAGCAAGGCAGCGTCTCTTACGGTGAGGGCGAATGGCCCTACCTGGTCGAGCGAGGAGGCGAAGGCCACCAGCCCGTAGCGGCTCACCCGGCCGTAGGTCGGCTTCAGGCCGACTACCCCGCAGAAGGATGCAGGTTGCCTTATCGAGCCGCCGGTGTCGGATCCCAGAGACAGGACGGCCTCTAGTGCTGCTACAGAGGCAGCCGACCCTCCCGAGGAGCCCCCGGGGACTCGGGTCTCGTCCCAGGGGTTCCTCGTGGGACCGAAGGCCGAATTCTCCGTTGAAGAACCCATCGCGAACTCGTCCATGTTCGTCTTCCCCAGCGGGACGGCGCCGGCGGCCAGCGCTCGCTCGACCGCTGTTGCTGTATACGGAGGGATCCAGCCGTCGAGGATCTTGGACGCGCATGTTGTCGGGATCCCCTCGGTGCAGAGGACGTCCTTGATCGAGATGGGCACGCCGGCGAGTGGTCCTGGAGGCTCTCCTCTAGATCGCATCTCGTCGATGCGGCGGGCTTGGGCGAGTGCCCGGTCGGGGGTGACCGTCAAGAAAGCGCGGATTCGAGGATCGCACTCCTCGATCCATGCAAGGAAGGCCTCGGCGACCTCGACCGCCGAGATCTCGCCCGAGGCGACGCGGGCCGCGATTCCTCCGGCACCCAGGCGGGCCAGCTCCAGCGGCGCGGTCATTTCCTGGTCGACTCCATCCCCTGCGCCAGAGCCCTTGTACGTCAGCCGGCCTCTTCGGCCTCGAGGATTCTGGGCACTTTGAACATCGCGTTCTCCACCTCGGGGGCACCGGCGAGGACCGTCTCGGGAGGCAGGCAGGGCCGGGGCACGTCTTCTCGCCACACGTTGGCGAGCTTCAAGGGATGAGAAGTGGGCTCGATCCCCGCCGTGTCGAGCTCCTTTACCAGGGAGGCGTGGTCGAGGATCTGGGAGAGCTGTTCGGTGAAGAGGGCGAGCTCTTCGTCGGTAAGGTCGAGGCGGGCTAGCCTCGCCACCTTCCTCACTTCGTCAGGGGAAATGGGCACTACTACTCCTCCGAAGTAACGGCTCTGGGTCGACCGACGTATTCGTCGCCTGACGGCCGGGGCCCAGCCAGGTCGTCCGCAACGCCCGCGGTGCCCTCGCCCAGATTAGTGCGCCTTCAGAGCGGCGGAAAGTCGAGATGCCGCCGAAACGGTCGCGTAACAGAGAACTTGCCGTCCGGTAACACTGTGGACAACGCCTCGTAACCCGGCCTTCCTAGTCTGATCGTGTTCGGAATCGCATCCGGCCGCAGACATGGCCTCCCTCACGTGTCGGCGGAGAGTTCGTGGAGTGGCCGGAAGATTGGACGAGGAGGCGAGACGGGATGAGAGCGAGAGCTCTGGCACGCCTTGTAGCAGTGGCCCTCTTCGGGTTACTGCTCGCAGGTACCGCTCTGGCAGCCGGTGCAGAAGCTCCTTCGGCGACTGAGGCGGGCTCCCAGGCCGGACCTGCTGTACCTGCCGTGCAGGAAGCGCCCAGTCCTCCGGAAAGCGTGGCTGGCGGACCAGCAGAGGCACCTGCAGGAGCCGACACCCTGGAGCCTGGTCCGGCAGAGGAGCCTGTTCCGGGCACCGCCACCGCCGAGGATGCCGCAGACGAAGGCGAGGAGGCACCGTCGGAAACTCAGGTCGCCCTGGACACGGTCTGGACGCTGGTCGCTGCCTTCCTCGTCTTCTTGATGCAGGGCGGTTTCGCCATGGTCGAGGCCGGCATGACCCGCCAGAAGAACGTGGCGAACATCGTCATGAAGAACCTGATGGACTTCTCGATCTCTTCGCTCGCTTTCTGGGCGGTGGGTTTTGCCTTGATGTTCGGAGCGGGCACCGCCCTCGTCGGGACGACGGGGTGGTTCTCGAACCCGCCTGCGGCGTTCGAGTCGCTGGACTGGGCCACGCCGCCGCTGATGGCCAAGTGGCTCTTCCAGGTGGTCTTCGCCGGGACGGCGGCCACGATCGTCTCGGGCGCCATGGCGGAGCGGACCAAGTTCCCGGCCTATCTTCTGTATAGCGCCTTTATATCGGGATTGGTCTACCCGATCTCGGGCCACTGGATCTGGGGCGGAGGCTGGCTTGCCGAGCGGGGTTTCCTCGACTTCGCCGGCTCGACCGTCGTTCACTCCGTTGGCGGGTGGGCGGCTCTTGTAGGGGCGATCCTGCTGGGCGCCAGGATCGGTAAGTACGGGAAGGACGGGAGGCCCCGTCCGATCCCCGGCCACTCGATGTCCCTTGCAGTGCTCGGCGTCTTCTTGTTGTGGTTCGGGTGGTTCGGGTTCAACCCCGGCTCGACCATGGCCGCCAGCTCTTCCATAGCCGAGATCGCTGTCACCACGAACCTAGCAGCGGCAGCCGGAGCCGTGGCTGCGATGGTGACGATCTGGCTGGTAGGCCGAAAGCCCGACGTGTCGATGACGGCCAACGGCGCACTCGCCGGCCTGGTCGGAATCACGGCCGGTTGCGCCTTCGTCGAGAATTGGGCGGCAGTGGTGATCGGCGCCGTTGCTGGGGTGGTCGTGGTGTTCTCGGTCATGGCCTTCGACCGGTTGCGGGTGGACGATCCGGTCGGCGCCGTGTCGGTGCACGGCGTCTGCGGGGCATGGGGGACGCTCGCCGTCGGGATATTCGCCTCGCCCCGCCTGATCGAGGCCGCAGGTGTCGGGAGCCCCGGCCTCGTCTACGGCGGGGGGCTCACCCAGCTCGGAACCCAGGCGCTCGGGGTGGCCGCAGTCTTCGGCTGGGCCGTACTGGCGTCCCTCGTCATCTTCGGCGCCATCAAGCTCACTATTGGACTGCGAGTCTCCGAGTCGGAGGAGTTGGAAGGCCTCGACATCTCCGAGCACGGGATGTGGGGATATCCGGAGGTGTTCCTCGGGCCCGCGACACCGGCTGTCCCCGAGGCGGTCGCCGCCGCCAGGAGCCGTCTTGGGATGCGGGAACGGAGCGTGGTCACGGCGGAGCCCGCGTGAGCGGCTAGAAAGCTCGAGCGAGCGCAGCGTTGCGACAGCCGCTCACGCGGAATGAGGCGCACGAAGGGGTGTAGCCTCTCCTCTCCCTCGGCGACGATGGGCCCGGAATCTCCCGGAGGTTCCGGGCCCTCTCGCTTGCAACGGCAACGCGTGGGCCGGGTGATCGAGGTTCTCGATTGACGACATGCCTCAGGATCCAGCCGTGAGTTCTGCTCGATCGTCGAAGCCACCTCCAGCGTCGCAGTTGTCCGGTACCCGTCAGGATGCAGTCGATTAGTCCCCGGCGGTGGGTCTGGGAGGTTCAGTATCGTTCAGAGGTAGGTCCGGCTGGGGTCGGCCGGCAGGAGAAGCCTTCCTTAGGGCCGCTAGCTCAGTCTGGTAGAGCAACGGACTTTTAATCCGGTGGTCGTAGGTTCGAATCCTACGCGGCCCACCGTGCGAAGTCGACAAAGACCGGACCGACGGCCGCGCGCCGCCTCCCCTGCCGGGCGACGCCGCTAACCGGCCATGCTCATCGACCGGGACAGCACCTCGTAGGCCCAGTTGATCTCGGCGGTCTTCTTGTCGTAGTAGGAGCGGTCGCCCTTGGCGGCGTGCAGGTCGGGGTGGAACTGCATGACAAGCTCCCGGTAACGCCTCTTCAGTTCCACGGGGCCGACGTCTCCGTCCACTCCTAGGATTCGGCGAGCGCGTACGACGTCCTCGTCTTCCCGACGACCACGGACCCGAGAGCTGGTGCCGGCCAGCCCCTCGGCCTTTCCAAGAATCTCGTCAACGACATCGCGGGGAATCCCCAGTCAGTCCGCGTGCTGCCTGAAGATCTTCCGTTCGGATGGAGATACCGAGCCATCCGAGACGGCTACCAGCGCCCCAGCGTGAAGGCAGACGAGGCGCATCATCGGATCGACGCGGCCCGGGTCGGCCACCGCTCGGTAGCGGCCCTGGACCCACTCGCGGACCTCGGTCTCTTCTAGGAAGTCGTCGGAAAAGCGAGTCACAATCCGGGCCGCCATCGCAGCCTCTTCCGGTGTGACCGAGCCGTCCGCCCAGGCGATGCCGGAACAGGTCGCCACCATCAAGTCGAGGAAGGAGGCGGCTTCGGCAAGTTGGGAAGGGCCACTGAGGCCGGCCTCTTGGAGGAGCTCCTTGAAGTTGCGCTCCCGGGTATAGGGGCTGGTGAAGAACTGGAACAGGTTCTGCAGGAGGACGAAGGAGGTGAGGATAGCGGAGGTCACCGACCACCAGCCAAGAAGCAGGTTGGCCAGCAGGTTAGCCCCGATTCTTCTGAACAGGCAGGCGGTGCAGCCGAACTCCGGTACCGAACCCACCTTGAAAAAGATGACCACTCCCCTGATGACCCAGCACTTGACCGCCCCCTCGACAGGCTCCCTCATGCAGTGAGGGCATCGGGCCATGAGCTGGGACTCGACCATCTCGCCGAATCGAGAGCGGACGGACTCGTAAACGGTGCCGGGGGGTGCCGACCTGGCCACGGACGAGGCTGCGCTGCCCGGCGACTTCTGCCCGGCCGAGGGCCCGCGCTTGCCACCGCTCCCGGGCCGAGGTTTGAATCGCCCGTGGCACTGACCGCACCACTCTGCTCCCATCGGATTCAGGGCACCGCACCTCTTGCACTTGAGCCTGGGCATGGGTTTCCGTCCCGGTACTGCACAGCACGACAGGTCGTCCCAGCCACGGCGGGACGCTGCCAGGATATCGGAACGCCCCGACAGTGAAGGTGGCGCCCGACGACCCTGCCGGGCGGTGAATGCGCTGCATGTGCAATCCATTCACTGCGTGAATGATTATCATTCATGCAATGAATGCGCTTACCAGAATCATCGAGAGGGCGCTCCACGAACAGTTGTCGGTCATGCCGGTGGTCGTGGTCACCGGAGCCAGACAGACCGGCAAGACGACTCTCGTCACCACTCGGTTGAAGGGTCGCCGCTACTTCTCCCTCGACGATCTTGAGGTCCTGGAGATGGTCCGCCGAGAGCCCGAGACGCTGTTGCTACCTGAAGGCCCGCACATCACCCTCGACGAAGTACAGAGCGATCCGGCGATCCTCTCTCATGTCAAGCGCGCGGTCGACGAGAGCGAGAGAAGGGTTCCTGGGAGGTTTGTCCTGACCGGCTCGGCCAATTTGCTGCTCATGCGACGAGTCGCCGAGTCGCTGGCCGGGCGGGCAGGATACCTGACCCTGTGGCCGATGACCTCCGGAGAGCTGGCAGGGGAGGGCCGTGCGGGCTTGTGGGAGGACCTGCTACGGACCGACGACGAGAACTGGGTGGACCTCGTCTCGCCCGGTGGAGGGAAGGCTCCAGATTGGCGAGAGGCGGTCGCTCGAGGAGGATTCCCCGTCCCGGCGCTGGAGCTTCAGACAAGGAGGGAGCGGGCCGTATGGTTCGAGGGATACGTGAGGACCTACCTCGAACGAGACCTGCGAGACCTGGCTGCCGTGACCTCCCTGGTGGACTTCAGGCGTCTGCTCAAGGCCGCGAGCCTGCGCCTCGGCCAGTCGGTCAACCAGACTGAAGTGTCGAGGGACATCGGCGTCTCCCAGCCCACGGTCCACCGCTGGCTGAACCTACTGGAGGCGTCTTATGTCCTGGTGAGGCTCCCGGCGTTCTCCCTCAATCGCACGAAGCGCCTCATAAAGTCGGCGAAGCTTTACTGGGTCGACACCGGGTTGGCGCTTCACGTTTCGCAACTGGAACAGCCTACCGGAGCCCACCTGGAAAACCTGGTGCTCTGCGACCTATTGGCATGGAGAGACGCGAGAGCAGAGCGCGCCGAGGTGTTCTACTGGCGGACCTCCGCCGGAGAGGAGGTCGACTTCGTGCTAGAGGCCGGAGGAAAGTTACTCCCTGTCGAGGTGAAGGCGACCGCCAGACCCGGCCTGAGGGACTGCAAGGGAATCCTGGCGTTTCGTCAAGAGTACCCGGATCTGGCGCGGGCCGGGCTGCTCGTACACACCGGAACCAAGGTCGGGTGGCTTGCACCTGGAGTGCTGGAGGTCCCGTGGTGGCAGGTGCTAGGGGCGTGACCCTTTCCGGGTTGCACCACGTCGCCTCGTCGGCGTCGAAGGCGCCGGTGGTGGGGGTTGCTCCAGGCATGACCCGTTCCGAGAGTAGCATGGCCGAGGCAGTTATGGGTCCTCCGCGCCTCAGTGCTCGATGTAGTCGACGAAAGAGACTACGTCGTCGAGAAACTCTGTGTGCTTGCCCGAGCAGCTCAGCTCGAGTACGTCACGGGCCCTGCTCATCGCCACGTACAGCTTGCTCAAATCCATGATCACCTTGTCCGGATCTCCGGTATCGACCCAGGGGAACCGGTGCCAGAGAAGCGGCAGGAAAATCCTCTCGAACTCGAGTCCTTTGGCCCGGTTGTAGGTACCCACTTTCACTCCGGGCACGGTCCGTCCCGAATACTGCTCCAGGCTCACGACAGGCAAAGAGGCTTCTTCGATTCGGTCGAGCCATGCTTTTACCTGCTTGTTTGAATGGCACAGGATGGCCGTGCCATCCCTCTGCTCGGCTGACAGGCTTGACAGCTCTGCGAGGATCCAGTCGACTTCATCGTCGTGGGAGTCGAAGACATGGAGCCTCGGCTTGGGGCCGAAGCGCACGGTCTTCTTCACCAGCCCTCTTACGCCGTCCGCCCCGAACTCTTCAGTGGAGATCGACTTGCCCAATGCACCTACGGCCCGCATTATCTCGTCAGTCGACCGGTAGCAGACGTCCATGACAAATGACCGTCCCCTGATCTCGAGGCCGAGGTCAGTCAGGCGGTAACCGCCCGGATAGATGCGCTGGGCCATGTCTCCGATCAGCATGATGCGACCGGTCGATCCCCCCTCCAGGTGTTCGAGGAGCAGTCTGAGGCCGACTTCTGTGAGGTCCTGGGCCTCGTCGACGACTATCGCAGAGTACTTCTTCTTGGGCGGAGTTGTCTTGACGGTGTCCAGCGCAGCTACCAGCACTCGATCCCAGTCGAATACGGGAGGGTCTTCGGATTCGCAGCCCGCGACGTAGTCCTCGTACAGGCTCCAGATGCGGGTCCGGGTCTTTCGGTCGAGGGGTTGTTTCCGGCCATGCCTTTCCAGGGACAGATACGACTCCAAGTTCTCGACGCCACGCCCCTCGATAACGCGAGTTACCTCCTCCCAGAGGTAGTCCCCTGAGAGTCGCTGGCGGTCGAGGAGAAAGTCTCGCCGCTGTGGGTCGGAGTCTAGAGATTTCTCGAAGATCTCTCTACCCTTGACGTCGTCGGGTACCAGATTCTCGCCGGCCAGGGCCCTCATTGCGAGCTTGTGGATGTTCTTGAACTCGACGCGGTCCTTGAGGTCGGGAGCCAGCCTCTCGAATAGCCCTTCCAGTACGCCCACTACCGTGCGGACGTAAGAGGTCATTAGCACTCTGGAGCTGCCTTCTGCCTCCGCGGCGAACGCGGCTGCGCGGTGTAGCCCGATGACTGTCTTGCCTGTGCCGGGTCCTCCGGTGACCCTGGATGGCCCTTCTACTGCCCGGTCCACGGCCCGACGCTGGACGGGGGACAGGAAGACCATCCAGTCCTCTATGGTCCCGTCGCGCCACCCCTTCAGGACTTCCTTGTCGACTACCGTCACCTGGTCGGTGACCGTGACGATCTCTTTGAGGGAGGGGCGCTGCTCGAAGAGGGCGTCTTCCTGGGATCGCGCTCTGCGCGACCTGGTACCGAGCCCGGCTTCTTCTAGAGTGCGCCTCTCCAGTTCGGCAAGGGTCGTCCGCAAGGCCGCTTCTTCCAGGGGATCGTGCGCTCCCACCTTTACGAGGAGCACGTCCCGGCCTTCGAGAGCCGCGAGCATCCTGAACGAGTCGTCGACGTTCATGAAGTGGAAGCGACCGTCGACATGGCTCTTGACTTTTCTCGTGTGGAACTTGGGATATCTCGGTCCGTGCTCCTCGAGGATGTCGATGTCCTTCTCGACCTTTTCGGCTGTGACCTTGTCCAGCTTCGTGAAGTCGTCGAGGAAACGCTTGTCGACCCATACCTTCCAGGCTCCGGATGATGAGTCGAGATGCGTGCTCATGGTCCGGTGCTAACTCCTCGCAAGACTGACAACAATCCTTCACACGCGCGGAAGATGTTGCGACGACCACGGTTCCGAGATCCGCGTGGCTGACTCACGCGCGCGGAGGAAATATCGGCCTACCCCAGGAGACGTTGAAGAGAGAGTTTTCCTGCATACGCCACCCCCCCAAAATGTCGGTGGCCTGGATAAGATGAAATCAGAAGCAGGCGCTAGCCTTTGGAGCGCAGGATGGGGAGACAAGGGCCGTTGGCTTGGGGTGAGCCCTCCGACGCAACTTCGCCGGAGCAGGGCGACGAACAGGCGATTCCCGAGGGGTCGCCTCCTCTAACGCACGCCTACGAGACGGCTGGTCCGGGGCAGATCGCTCCTCCGCCTGTCGGGATGCCCCCCTTGCCACCTGAACCGGAGCAAACCGGTGTAGGTGAGCAGCAGTCCACAGATCGCCTGCTTGTTCCGGGTCAACCCGCTGCTCTCGCAGGCGAAAGCTACACGCAGCGTCCTGCACAGCCTCCCCAGACAAGCTCCGGAGCTGCCAGACAGCGAAGGTGGCCCCTGTTTCTTGCCTGGGGAGTCGCTGCAGTCTCGCTGATGACCGCGGCGGCCGCGGGCTTCCTGGGCTACGACCAGCGGCGGGACAGGGAGTTGGTCGAAAGAGAACTGGCCCGGACCCAACTAAAACTTGAGCAAGCCCAGGACGAACTGTCGGGACTGCGCAAGGACTACGAGGCGGTCGTGGGGGCGGGAGTCGATCTGTTGATCAGGCTAGACGAGGCCAAGGAGATCGTGAAGGAGATCGACCGAGTTCTGGAGCGTGCTCAGGTAGAGATTGAGCGGATGATCGAGCATTTCGGAAGGGCCATGTCCGATGTGATCTGGGAGCGGTACTACTCGGCGAGCTCCGAACTGGAACAGGCACGTGCCAACTACGAGACGTTCCAGGGACTGCTCGCTCAGTACCGGCAGCTGAGAAGTCGCTTCGACGATCTTGTGAAAGGGCTACCGACCTGAGACGCTCTGCGAACGGCACGAGTGCCCCGTGGGGGCTAAGGGGCTCGGCAAATCGAGACAGACGCTCCGGACGTCGCCATGCTATCGAAGAGGCTCTCCCGCTTAGGAGGCGTTCAGGGGCAGTTTATGCGGGTGGCTGCAAGTCCTGCTCGCTCACCTTCTCGATGTCCACGAAGATAGGCCGGTCGGTCGGCACTGGCTGCCATTCGAGCGGCGCATATGTGAGGTGTCCATAGCCGCCGGCAAAACCAAGGTACTTGACCATGCCAGGCTCGACTTCGTTGGGCCCTTCCCACCCTGGAAACATCAGCGGGTCCCACCCGTTGTAGACGGTTATCCCGCCAGGCTTCTGTGCGGGACTCAGTCTGGCCCTCACCACGAAGGACCCTGCGTCGTTGAAGACCTTCACGTAGTCGCCGTCCCGTATTCCCTTGGCGGCAGCGTCGGCAGTGGAAATCCAGGCGAAAGGCTCCCCCCGGTGCGTCTGGAGCAGCCAGTGATTCACCATGTTCATCGAGTGGATCGACCATCGGTTGTGGCCGGTAGTCATCTTGAAGGGGTAATGCCCGCCCACTCTGGGGGGATCCTTGTGGACGGGAAGCTCCTCGCCTGCCTCGACGAACCAGGGGTGCTCTATCAGGAACTGTGCTCGACGGGTCAGTGTCGGGTAGGGGTCGCCCCGTTCGACGTGATATCGAAAGGGGACGAATTCGCCTTCGGCAGGGTGCGGGGAGGCCTGCCCCTTGGCCATGGCCATCCTGCCCCACCCCGTAAAGGGTAGGTACCCCTTCTCGCGCACCTTCTCCAGATCCGCTCCCTCGGGCAGGGTGCCGGCATAGGCCGAGTCCCGCACTACCTCGTCCGCTACCTGGTCCTGGGTGAGAAGGTGGCCGTCGAGGGTGTAGCGCTTCCAGAGCTCGTCGTAACGGACCTCCCCCTGGGTCGGATGCACGAAACTCTCGATTCCCCTCGCCCTCGCTCTCCGCTCGAGAGCCTTGCACAGTTCGGCGAAGATCTCCCACTCCGTCCTGGCCTCTCCAGCAGGCTCTACGGACCGGTCGGAGAAGACCAGGGACAGTATGGGGATGTGGTAGCCGACCTTTTCGTAGTGCTGGGCAGCGGGCAAGACGATGTCGGAGTGCTGGGCGGTGGCGGACATCCTGTAGTCCACGGTGACGATCATGCGGAGCTTGGGCCAGAGGTTCTTGAGCAGCATCCCTCTTCCGCCCCTGGTACGGCGCAGGATGTTGCCCCCGCACTCGATCAACACACGAGGCGGCGTCGTAGGGGCAGGTCGGTCCAGTCCCTCCCACCAGTCCTTGGCCAGGGCTTCCTGGAAGTACTCGTCGAAGCTGCGTCGCATCTCCGGGTCGTTCCACTCGGGCCGGTTCCAGCGTTCCCTGTAGCCGCAGTGCCAGTACCAGAAGAAGGCCGGCGGGACCATGCGCCCAGAGCGTGCCATTCGCCGCCAGAACTCGATGGCCACCAGCTCGTCGGAGCGGGTAGGGTCTTCGGCCTTGATCGCAGCTTCTGCAGCGTCCAGAGCGGCGAGCAGCTCCTCGACCCCCTGCTGGCCGATGCGGTTCTTCATTCCCATGAGGAGGGCGCCGTCGAGCTGGGACGCGGCCCAGCAGTTGATCCCGGTCCCCTTCTTGCCCCAGTTGCCGGTCAGGGCGAGGAGAAGGTTCATCGTGCGCTGGTACAGATCGGAGTGGTAGGCCTTGTTGGCCCCCATGCCCATCAGGATGCGCGTCCTGCGGGTGGCGACTTTGCGGGCGATGGTCCGGACGACCTCGGGATGCACTCCTGTGATCGAGCGGGTTGCATCGGGTGTGTACCGGGAGAGCCTTTCCTTCAGCACCTCGAAGAGGGGGCGCGCGACGACTCTGCCGTGGAGCGTTTCGACATCGACCGAGCCCTCGAGGGAAGGGTCGTAGTCGACAAGGAGGTTGGCCCTGTCGGCGGCCACGATTTGGTCGGTTCCGGACCGGCCTCCGGTCTCGGGCTCGCCCGCTGCACGACTGGGCAAGTGGTAGAAGACCTCGGAGGACCCGCCTTCGACCAGGTCCGACTCGCGCAGGTACCGAAGACCGCCCTCGGAAGATTCGGTGACCAGGAGCGACAGGTCGGTCTGGGTGGCCACGAAGCGCTCGTCGTACAGACCCTCCTCGACTATCACCTGGCACATGGAAAGCGCCAGCGCGGGGTCGGACCCGTACTCGACGGGGATGTGGTAATCGACGTGGCTGTGGGTGGGGCTGACGTCGGGGGAGAAGAGGACTACCTCGGCTCCTCTGTACCTCGACTCGACGAGGTAGTGGAAGAAGGGGATTACGGTATAGGCGGGGTTGGAATGCCAGATCAGTGTGAGGTCGGCGTCGAAGAGGTTTCCCGGTATGGGGTAGAACTTGCCGAAGACCAGGTGGTGACCGGGGGCGAAGTCGTTGATCGACCCGTTCAAGTCGGTAATCACACCGCCGATCATGCCGATGAAGCGGTCCGGGGCATGTACCGCGGCCATCTCGGGTGTTCCCTCTCTGACCACCGATTCAGGACCCACTTCGAGGTGGGCGTCCAGGATCGCATCGGCGACGGAGTCGAGCGCTTCTTCCCAGGAAATCCGTTCCCACTTGCCCTCGCCCCTCTCGCCTGCCCGCCGCAAGGGGTAGAGGACGCGGTCCGGACCGTGTAGCTGGGACGACCACGCAGCCCCCTTCTGGCAGCCCATGGGGTTTGGGTCCGGCGTGCCCGGCGAGCGGTCGGGCACGCTGCCCGAGACTTCCTCCCAGATGATCCGGCCGTCCTTCACGAAAACGTAATAGGGGCAGCTCCCAGGGTAGCAGTCGACGCAGTGGGTTCCCCAGCGCCAGTAGTCGAAGGAGATCTTCGCTCTGTACCTGTCCTCGGTGGCGGTCGAAGCGCTCATCGGATCCTCCTGCTCTCGAGTCGCCCACCAACTCCCTGGCTCAGGTGCCGTCGGACCATGCCTTTCCTTCGGCAGGACGTGGCCGAGTCCCTCTCCCGCTCGCCACCCGGGATGTCATGTGGCCCGACCAGGTTGGTAGGCACAGGTCGGGTCGGCGCCCAGCGGATCTCCGGTCAGCGCCCAAGCTCTGGCACGGCTCCCTCCGCAGAGGCTCCTGAACTCGCAGACCCCACACTTCCCGCCGAGCGCCCCGGGGTTGCGGAGGGACAGGAAGAGGTCGCTCTCGCGGTAGATGTCTGCCAGGGGGCGCTGACGGACGTTTCCTGCCGGAAGCTGGAGAAACCCCGACGGGCAGACGTCGCCCACGTGGGATACGAAGGCGAAGCCGTTCCCGTCGTTGACCGGGGCCCCCGGTGGGCGCCCGCGCAGCGCCAGCACCCTTCTGTAAGAGGGAGCCGCGATGGTGCGCACCGGGAATGGAAATTGCGTGTCGGCCAGCCATTCCAAGGCGGCCTCGTGCTCCTCGGCGTCCAGGACTTCTGCGGCGGTTGCGCGTCCGGTTGGAACGAGGAAGAAAAGGCTCCACAGCGACAGATCGGGAACGATCTCGGCCAGCAGCTCGGCCAGGCGGGGAAGGTCTCTGACCGTCGACCTGGAAACCGTGGTTCCGACCTGGAGGCGCCAGTCGAGCCTGGAGGCCGCCTCTATGGTGCGCAATGTCCGGAAGAACGACCCCCTCACCCCCCTCATCCCGTCATGGGTTTCCGGCGAGGCGCCGTCGAGGCTGATGTGGATGCTCGAGGCTCCCGACGCTCTAGCGTGCTCCAGGGCTCGCTCGGTAAGTCGCGGGGTGACCGAGGGCGAGAACCCCGTGTGCATTCCGGATTCGGCAGAGTGCCGGATGAGATCGAATACGTCCTTGCGGGCGAGGGGATCTCCCCCGGTTACGACGAAGACCTTCGTTCCCATCTCCGCTGCCTGCTCGATCAGCGAGAAGCCCTCGTCCGTGGAGAGCTCTGCAGGGTCGCGGTAAGGCTGCGCGACGGCCCTGCAATGGGCGCACTTGAGCGGACATGCCCTGGTGATTTCCCAGGCCACCGTGAAGGGGGACTCTGCCGGGTCCCACCTCTCTCCGGCGATCTCGAGCAGGCGGGCCCCCCTCGGGATCCTTGCTGGTACTGCGGACCGGCTCGAGACGGAGGCTGAGCGAATCGGTGGATTCATCGGATACCCCATCTCTTGCTCAGTTCGCACCCGTGCACCGGGCGGCTAGTCGGTCGTGCTGCTCGCTGCGGTCGGTGTCCGGAATCTCTTCGACCGGACCGAGCACACAGGAGGGGTCGAAACCGGCTGGGTCTCCGGTGACGGCCTCGGCTCGCACCCTCAGTCCGCCTCCGCAGATCGACAGGTAGCCACACGACCTGCATCGCTGGGGTAGCGAGATCTGGGAAGGACCGGAGTTGCGGTCGGCGCGCCAGCGCTCCCATAGCCGGTCGAAGGGCTCTTGTCTGACGGAGCCGATCGGCCTGTGACGAGAAAACTGGTCTGGATACACGGTGCCTTTCTCGTCGATACATGCCAGCCCCACACCCGAGCCGTTGCGGGCACCGCCGTTCCAGGACATCGCTGCGTAGGCAGCCTCGGCACGGTCGGGGAACCGCTGCTTCAACCACAGGTAGAGCGCCACCGCGTCCGAAGGATTGGCCACGGTAAGCACCTCTACACCCAGACACGACGCGGCGAACTCGAAGACCATGTGAAGTGCCTCGAGCCGCTGCTCCCATGTCACGTCGAGGAGGCGTCCGCCTCGACCCGACGGCACGAGGTGGTACATGCAAAAGCGCTCTATACCCAAGGCCCTGACGGTCTCGAGAACCGCCGGCAGGCCCTCGTAGGTCTGCGGCGTGAGGGTGAAGCGGACGCCACGCTTGATCCCCGCACGACCGAGAGCCTGAAGACCCGCGACCGAGGCCTCCCATGCGCCCTTCATGCACCGGAGCTTGTCGTGGATGTCTGCCGGTCCGTCCAGACTCACTCCTACGTAGCCGATGGACACCCGGGCCAGAAACTCCGCAAGAGAGCGGTCGATGAGCGTCCCGTTCGTCGAGATGGTCACCGGAAGCCCGACTCTTCGAGCTCCCTCGAGGATCTGCATGAAATCTGGCCGGGCGAGGGGCTCCCCCCCGGAGAGGAGCAGCGTGGGGACCCTGTATGACGCCAGGTTCTCGAGCAGAGCTACTGCCTCTTTGGTGTCGAGCTCTTGGGGGTCCGGCACCGCCTTGGCCGAGGCATAGCAGTGACGACAGGCGAGATTGCAGGCTCTGGTCGAGTTCCATACCACGACGGGGCGGCGCTCAGAGGCGGAACGGTAAGGTGCGCGTCGCCCCGTAGCTCGCCCGTACCGGAGCGCGTCGGAGGGAGAGGAAGAAGTCCCGCATAGTGTGGACACGTTGAGCACCTTGATCCTCCGGTCCGTACGAAGGTGGGAGCCGCTCGCTCTTCTAGGTTACAGTATCTCGATAGACGTTCTGTAAGTAGTGACGCCTGTCACAGTGCGGCGGCGGTCGACAGGTCGGGGGATCGGCCGAGTCGAGAGCTCGATGCAAGACGACGCTCTGGGGCGCTGCTGGTACGCTCGCGAGGAGCAGACTCCAGAGAGGCAGGCCCTTTGAAGACCAGGAGGTAGACGATGAAAGCCTTCCAGATGGTGGGGTGGCAGCAACCTCCGGAACTGAGAGACGTTCCGGTCCCCGAGCCGGGACCGGGTGAGGTCCTGGTAAAGGTGGGCGGGTCGGGCGCCTGCCATTCCGACATTCACCTGATGGAGTGGCCGGGAGGGATGCTTCCGTGGGAGTTCCCTTTCACTCTGGGGCACGAGCCGGCCGGCTGGATCGAGGCTCTCGGGCCGGGGGTCGACGGCTTCGAGGTGGGCGAGGCGGTTGCCGTACACGGACCCTGGGGGTGCGGATCGTGCCGCAACTGCCGGATCGGCCTGGAGACCCTCTGCGACCGCGCGGAGGAACTTGGCTACGCGGGGGCCGGGCTCGGACGCGACGGGGGAATGGCGGAGTACATCCTGGTCCCCTCTGCCCGGCATCTGGTGCGCCTCGGCGACCTCGACCCCGCCGTGGCGGCGCCCCTGGGAGACGCTGCTCTGACGCCCTACAGGGCCGTTAAGCGCTTCCTTCACCTCCTCGTACCCGGATCTACTGCGGTAGTCGTAGGGGCAGGAGGTCTGGGACACATGGCGATCCAGATCCTCAAGGCCGTGAGCCCGGCGAGGGTGGTGGCCGTAGACCTCTCGGAAGCAAAGCTGGAACTGGCTCGCTCGCTGGGAGCCGACGAGGTGGCGGCTCCGGCAAAAGCCGAAGAGGTGGTCAAGGGCTGCACGGGAGGGCTAGGAGCGGACCTGGTACTCGACATCGTCGGATCGAACGACACCATGTCTCTGGGTATCAGATTGATGAGGAGGCCGGGGGCCTTCGTCCTGATCGGGCTCGCGTTGGGCTCGGTCCCGTTCAACTTCTTCGCCGTTCCCTACGACGGCGTGCTGGCGACCAGCTACTGGGGCACGGTGTCGGAGTTCATGGAGGTAGTCGAGCTGGCCAAGGCCGGAAAGATCCACGTCGAGGTGGAGCGCTTCCCCCTCGATGCTGCCGAAGAGGTCTACCGGAAACTGAAGGAGGGCGACATCAAGGGACGGGCCGTCGTCGTCCCGTAGCGGGACGATAGAGCCACTGGTTACAGAGCCCGCTGCGAGCCCCAGGACCTGACAGCACGGCCGGGGGAATCCGGTCGCCTGCAAGGAGCGGTCGGCTTACTCAGTCCTCGAAGCTGCCGTGCCGACCGGCCCCTTCCCGGAAGCGCCGGGCGCCTTCTAGTGCCTCCCCGCTACGCAGCGCCTCCATGCCTCGGGCATACTCGGCGGCGACCGCTTCCTCGAAGGGAAGAACGGAGGCTTCGTAGACTGCCAGCCTGTCGGCCTGCAAGGTCTTCTGTGGGAACGCTGCGATCTGGTGGGCGAGATCCACGGCGGCTGCCAGAGCACGTCCCGGCTCGACCACTCGGTTCACCAGTCCCATCCGAAGCGCCTCGTCTGCGGAAACAGGCCTGCCCGTCAGCACCAGTTCCAGTGCGCGGCCTAGCCCGACGATTCGGGGGAGCCTGAAGGTTCCGCCGTCCACCAGGGGAACGCCCCACCGCCTGTTGAAGACGCCGAACACCGCGTCCGAGGCGGCGACTCTCAGGTCGCACCAGAGGGCGAGTTCCAGACCCCCGGCCACAGCGTATCCCTCCACTGCGGCGACCACCGGCTTGGAGAGAAGCATCCTGGTCGGGCCCATCGGCCCCCGCCCCTCCTCGGTGACCCGATTCCCCCGTCCGGCAGAGACGGCCTTCAGGTCTGCGCCGGCGCAGAAATTGCCGCCGGCTCCTGTAAGGACGCCCACCCTGGCGACTGGGTCGGCCTCGAAGCTCTCGAAGGCCTCGGCCAGAGCCTGGGCGGTTGGCTCGTCCACGGCGTTGCGGACGTCGGGCCTGTCGATGGTGACGACCCAGACGGGGCCGTCCTTCTCGACCGTGACGGATCCTCCCATGGCGTCGTCTCCTGATCGCGATCGATCGTGATTCACACGTCCAGACGTGAGCCCTCACGGTAGATCTGCCGGTCAGCCCGCTTTTCTGAATTGCTCGTAGCGTTCTTCCAGGAGGGTCCTGTCCGGGTACCTGCTGCGCTTGTCGGGAAGGTGGATGCGGGTCCCATGAATTCCCTGAAGGGCGTGTCGGAGGGTGGGACCGTCCTCTTCTGCCAGCACGTCTTCTCGCACTTCGACCACATAGTCGGGCCTGATGGCCAGGAACGAACCGTCGTATGCGGCGTGATGGAGCTTGCACATGGCAATCCCGTTGGAAACCCGAGGCTCTCCTCCTGAAGCGTCCGGCGTGATGTGAGCGGCGTCGAGGAGTTCGGGGTGGCGGAGCCGGCACAGGGCACACATGCAACGGTAGGCATGTAGCACCTGTGCTCTAAATGCGGGCTGGTGGATTCGGTGGCGCACCAGGGCTTCTGCATATCCACGTCTTATTTCCGGGTATGCGGGCTCGCTCACCAGAGGTGCCAGGGGTCGGGATACCGGCTCGGTGTCGCCTCTAAAGCGCCCGAGCCCGTCCTCGGGGAGGACCGATGCACCCTCAAGAGAGACCAGGACCTGCTCGAACTCGGGCTCCTCTGCCACCACCCACACGGGAAAGACCGGGAGGTACAGGCCGTCGCCCAGCCCTCTGAACCAGATGAGGGGATCCCCGTGGCGGATGGCTTCCCTTAGGGCGACGTTGTCGGGGTGATCCGGACCGCCCCGCCTCCACTTGTAGGAGAGAAGACCGTCGTAGCGGATGGCGTCACGGTAGGGGCTTCCTTCGACCGAGGTGATGCTGAGCGCCGAGCGGAACCCTTTCGGCTTCCAGATGCCTGCCTGGGGTGCCATGAGGCGGATACGGCGTCCTTCCCAATGGAAGGCCGACATGTCGTCGCGCCTGACCGCGCCTCCGCGCCTGGTCGAGAAGTGCCTCAGCCATTCGAAGGCGGCGTTGCGAATCTGCGCTTGTAGGTGGGCGTCCATGGGGTCGGGGAAGCGGTTCTTTTGTAGGATAGTCGAAGTTCTGCCAAGCGAAAGCTCTGCCCCAAAATCGAGCGGTACCGTCGGGCCAGCCTCGCCCGAGGAGAAGAGGAGCCGCTGTAGGGGCGAGAGTCGGGATGAGTCTCGATTCGCTGCATGACGAGGAGGTCGTAGCGGTGCTCGACAAGTTCAAGTGGTACAAGCAGTCGGCTTACAAGTGGGAGGGAGGCGGCCTGACCGTCTACATCGACCCCTGGGGGATTCCCGAGGGAGACCCCCCGGCCGACGTCGTCTTCATCACCCACGCTCACTTCGACCACTTTTCGAAGGAGGACCTGGAGCGAGTCTCCAAGTCCGACACGCGTTTCGTCGCCCCCCGTGACGTGGCGGCAGAACTCTCAGGCTCGGTCGTCCCCGTGGCGCCGGGCGACAAGGGAGAGGTGGCGGGCATCTCCTACGAGGCGGTTCCGGCCTACAACGTAGTGGAGGGGCGGCTCGACTTCCATCCCAAGGCGAACAACTGGGTGGGCTACATCCTCCGGCTGGACGGGCGCGACTACTACCATGCGGGCGACACCGACCACCTGCCCGAACTCGAGACGCTCCGTGTCGACGTCGCCTTCGTGCCCATCGGGGGCTTTTACTGCATGGGAGTCGACGAGGCTGCGGGTCTGGTAAAGGCCATGGAGCCGAAGACGGCGGTTCCCATGCACTACGGATTCGTGCCCGACGTGGGGCGGGAAGAGGACGGACAGCGCTTCGCCGAGGCCGCGGCCCCGATAGAGGTCACGATACTGAAGCCGCACCACCCCTTCGCCTCTTAGCGGCTTCGGGACCCTAGCGGGCCGCCCCGTGTCAGCGAGTCGACCCTGCGGCTTTCTTGGTCCTCGAGGCCGACGCCTGGATCTTGGGCTGGCGCCTGTGACTGTTGACAGGGGCGTCCTTTTTCCCCTCCTCCAGGGCGCGGTCGTCCTCGGCCACCTGGGCCAGAGTCGCTGCCTCCAGCGCCTTGATTAGCGCGTGTTGGGCTCCCGACCATACCCAGTGGAGGGCGCAGACGTCTTCCCAGTGGCATGGCCCGCCCCTCAGAGCACACTCCTGGGCTTCGAGAGGACCTTCGAGGGCTTCGACTATCGCCCGAATGGTGATGGTCTCGGGAGGTCTCGCCAGAGCGTAGCCACCGGTCCTACCCGGTCTGGAGATGACCAGACGTGCCCTCTGCAGTTCCTGCAGTACCTGGTGTAGGAAGCCGATCGGAACCTCCATCGCCTCCCCGATCTCGGCGGCCTTACCCGGCCGGGGATAGCGGTGCGCGAGGAACAGAAGTGCGCGTATTCCGTAGTCGGTACGGCGAGTCGGAACGAGTTTCATTCTTTGATCCTGTTCGAGCTAGACGGCCAAAGCCCGAGAGTCGGCCATGGAGCTTGAATCGAGTTTCCGATGGCCGACCCCCACCCGTGGTATGCAGAGAGGATCCCTGTCGAGCTCGGAGACCACTCCCCTCTCCGATGCGAGATACCTCTTGATCCTACAGAATTTCTCATCACTTTGGAACAGCAATCTGGTGAAATCCGGCACCGTCGGACGGAGCGAGCGTTCCAGAAGGCGACATCCGTCTCCACAGACACAGGCATCCCTATGGGACCCCTTAGGAAGGGCCGAGGTCAGGGCCATAAGTTGACAACTTGTAGCCAAATTGTCATTGTTTATGTGAGCCTCGGTATCTGCACCAGCCCGCATCCAAACAAAATACGACCAAAGCTGAAGCCTCTCTAACTGACCTGCAGCGGGCCGGTTCTGCCGAGGAGTGGGGTCGCCGCTCCTTGCGGCGGCCCCTTTTTTTACGCAGCGCTGCTTCGCCGAATGGATTCGAAGAGCGGGTATAGGCGACCATGTCTCCCTGGGAGGTCGAGACGGTTGCGGGAGTGAGCTCGGCATCCGAGAAGGTGTGTCGCAGGTCGTGACGAGGGCCGGCGGTTGCGGGGGTGAGTGTGGGAGCTGCCGACACAGGAGACACATTCCAGCGCCGTAGGGAGGCCGCAAGGCGGCTGGCCGGGGAGATACGGCGGGTGATCGAGAAACTGGTGCTGGTAGATGCACCCGCCGAGGATCTGGAGCGAGCGGCCGAGGCGGCAGCCGCTTTCGCAGACCGACTAGACGGGATGAGGCGGAGGCGCTGGTACGAGGGCTTTGCAGAGGCCGCGAACGCGGGGTCTCCCTCGGCATTCTTCGATCACAGCCCCATAATCGGGCTTGCCAACCCTCTCGCTCCTCCAATCGCGATTGAACTGGTGGAGGTGCAAGACGCGGGAGAGGACCACCAGCAGCCGGGAGAGGGTCCTCAGGACCAGGGGGGCCGGTCGGGTGAGGCGAGTTCTGCGTCCACGGACTTGCCTTTCCTGACCGGCCTCCCGGGGGGAAATCGACGCAAGGTGGTCGGCCGGGTCCGGTACGGCTATGCGTACGAGGGCCCGCCAGGTTGCGTCCACGGGGGGGTGATCGCCGCAGCGTTCGACGAGGTCCTGGGCTTTGCTCAGTCGCTGTCCGGCAGACCCGGCATGACCGGTACCCTGACCATCAGGTACCGGAAGCCGACACCCCTCTACACAGACCTTGTCTTTGAAGGCTGGGTGGAGCGGGTCGAAGGGAGGAAGATCTTCACAGCGGGCGTCTGCAAGGCGGGGGAGTTGGTGACTGCTGAAGCCGAAGGCCTGTTCATCTCGGTCGATTTCGAGAAAATGGCCCAGCTCCTCAAGGACCGCCAGGCACGTGAAACGGAGCACTCTCGGAGCGGGTCGCCTCTACAAGAACCCGACGGTTGACGGTTCTGGGCCGGACTCCCCGACATGTATGCGCCAGTTCGCATATAATCGTCGAGCCCGCCGCCGGGCTCTCCGGCGACGATGCGAAGGTCGGCACGGGAACCCTGCACGCATCATCTACTTGCCTTGAAGGGCACTTTCCCTGGAGGGGGTGGCGGGTGAGCAAGGGGACCGGAGGAATCGTGGACAGGAAGTCACGCAATCGGCAGGCCCTGGTGGGACGGGTACTCCTTGCGGCCCTCCTCGCGTCACCGCTCTTGGCCGTTTCGGTTCCCGGCATCGCACAGGTCTACACCCCCACGCCTCCACCGCCCCCACCAAAACCAGCGCCGACTTTCGCTCCGAAGGTGTCGCCTACGCCTCCTGCAGTCGGTGAAGAGGTGGTGCAGGAAAGCCCTTCACCCTCGCCGACACCATCGCCCTCCCCTGCAGCAGAAGAACTGGGGCCCCAGGCGACGCCACCGCCAGCCAGAACCCCTGCAACTTCTCCCTCTCCGACATGTCCTTGTCCTGAGGAGCCGCCAGCCTGGGCTCGGCCTGTCACGTACATCGCTTGGTGGTTGATCCTGGTGCCGATCTGGCTGATTCTCGTCGTCCTCTTCTACCTGCTGGGTAGGCGCTCTGCGTCGACTGAGTGACAGGGACGATCATTTCTTTCGGCCTTACGAAAGACTGCTGGCAGCTCGCCTTGTTCTCTCGAAGAGAAGCTGCGCGCTCACGCGAGTCTTTACGGGCGGCACTTGAGGCCTAAGCACGCCGGGGCGTCTGTGAGGGCGTGCTATGCTCACTTGTCCCTTTTCGCCCCCATCGTCTAGCGGCCTAGGACGCCGCCCTTTCAAGGCGGTAACGGGGATTCGAATTCCCCTGGGGGCACCCCGGGGGCGTGGTGCAGCTTGGAGTGCACGCCGGCCTGTCAAGCCGGAGGCCGCGGGTTCAAATCCCGTCGTCCCCGCTCCCCGGCTGGGTAGCTCAGTTGGAAGAGCATCGGTCTGAAAAACCGAGGGTCGGCGGTTCGATTCCGCCCCCAGCCACCTCTTGCCGATCCTCCGGACGAGCCGGGATGAGCCCGCGCCGTGTAGGATCTACGGGATGGCGCTTCCCACGAAGGTTTCCTTCGCCAACCAGAAGGGTGGGGTCGGAAAGACCACCACCACTCAGGCAGTCGGGGTGGCTCTGGCCGCGATGGGCGAGCGGGTGCTCCTGGTCGACCTCGATCCCCAGGGCTGCCTGACCTTCAGCTGCGGCCTGGAGCCGGACTCCCTCGAGCCGTCTCTGCACGACGTGATACTCCAGAACGCACACGCCCGGGATGCGTTGCAGCACCTGGGCGGCGACGGGCGGATCCTGGACCTCCTCCCTTCCAACATCGACCTCGCAGGCGCGGAGGTCGTGCTTACCGGAAAGACGGGGAGGGAGTTCGCTCTGGCGCGCGTGCTGTCCGATTTAGCCGAGCGCTACGACTGGATTCTGATCGACTGTCCGCCTTCTCTGGGAATCCTCACGATCTGCGGGTTGACGGCTTCGGACGAGGTCGTCATACCGCTCCAGTGCGAGACGCTGGGGCTGCGGGGGGTGGGACAGTTACTGGAGACGATCGAGGACGTCAGGCGGTATACGAACCCGGGGCTGAGGGTAAGGGGTGTGGTGGCGACGATGTACGACCCGAGGACCAATCTCGGCAGGATCGTGGTGGACGAGATAGTCGCCAAGTACAACCTCCGTGTTCTCGGTCCGCCCGTACGCAAGAGCGTGAGGTTCGCCGAGGCCCCCGCTGTCGGCAGGTCGATCTTCGAGTACGCTCCGCGGATTCCGGGGGCGGAGGCTTACATGGAGATCGCGCGCTTGCTGAGGGAAGAGCGGTGAGAGAGGACCGACCGGCAGACCGTAATCCTCCGGAGCGCGCCAGAAGGGGACTTGAAGGCAGCGACGGCATCGACAGGGTAGGGACGAGCCGCTCCCACCGGCGTGGGGTTCGTCGGTCCGAAGTAGCAGGAAAGCACGCCCTCTTCTCGGTGGCCGACGCCGACTCCGCCAAGAGGATGTCCGGGGCCGACGTGGCAGCAGGAATGGGCGCCGGGAAGCAGGCCTTGTTCTCGAGGAGGAAGTCTCCCTTCGGTACGGCAAAGGTCGAGTGCAGTAGCTGCGGTCGGTCGACGAGAGTCACCTTGCCCGAGCTGGTGGCCGCCCGCTTCCCACTGTCGCTCTGGCTCCCGTTCAGGAGCTACGACCACCTAATGCGCTGCCCTGCCTGCGGGAAGCTCGCGTGGTGCCGGATGTCGCTGTTCTCTTGAATCGGGAGCTCCGAAAGGGCCGGTCGCGCCCGGTACTCTCCTTAATTCAGCGAGACGGTCTCGAGGGATTTGGCCCCTCAGGCAATCGATTCGATGCTTAGCTCGGTGTTCCCCTTGTAAAGGGGTGTGAGCTTGCCCTCCTCCAGAATCTTGAGGAAAACGGCCACAATGTCCGGGTCGAACTGCGTCCCGGCGTGCCGCCTTAGCTCGTCTATCACCCGCTCCATGGGTAAGGCCTTCCGGTATACCCGGTGGCTGGTCATGGCGTCGAACGCGTCGGCCACGAGGAGGCAACGGGCTCCCAGCGGGATCTGTTCGCCCTTTAGTCCGTCTGGGTAACCGTTGCCGTCGAAGCGCTCGTGATGGTGGCGAACGATCGCCGCGATCTGCCCGTCGACTGCACCCTGGAGGATTCGCTGGCCGATCTCCGGGTGGAGCTTCATCTCTGCGAACTCGTCATCGGTGAGGCGGGCCGGCTTCAGCAATACCGCGTCACGGATGCCGATCTTTCCGACGTCGTGTAGCAAGGCGCCGATCCTAAGCGTCTCCAGCTCCGGCTTGGACAGACCGATCTCGATCCCAATCAACTGCGTGTACTCGGCAAGGCGCTGCGAATGCTGAGCGGTGTAGCGGTCCCGTGCATCGACTGCTGCAGCCAGAGCGAACACCGAGCGGAGCAGGAACTCTCGCCGGACGCGCTCCGAACCGTCTTCGATGTCGTCGGTCCACGCCGGCTTGTATACGACGACGGTGTCCTTTCCCAGAGCTTTCGCTCGGGAAAGAGCGGTATTGGTGCGCGTCAGGAGGTCGTCTCTCGTGGCAGCGTCGGTGGGGTACCCAGCTACCCCGAAAGAGCATGTGAGTTCGCCGACCAGCTCGAAAGGTTCCGAGGAAATCCTCTTTCGCAGGCGTTCTGCGAGGTGACCTGCTGCGGTGGAGTAGGTCTCGGGGAGCACGATCGCGATCTCCTCGCCACCTATCCTGCAGGGAATGTCTATGGAGCGGCACTCGGAGCGGATCCGGGATGCGAGCTCTTTTAGTACCTGGTCGCCGACCGAGTAGCCAAAGCGTTCATTCACCAGCTTGAAGTCGTCTATGTCAAGAATCATGAGCGAGAGAGGCCTACGGTAGCGCTGCGCCCGAGCCAGCTCTTCCTCGAGACGATCGTGAAAGTACCGGTGCGAGTACAGCCCTGTGAGGTAGTCAGTGATGGTCAGTTCCTGGAGCTGCCTTACCAGAGCTTCAAGTTCACGGGTCCTCTCCTGCTCCTTCTGGTAGAGGACCTCGATCTCGTCGAGTACGGGACGAGTAGTCGCTTCGTCCAGGACGCTCCTGCCGTTGAGCACGGAGGTCAGTGCCTCGGTGATCTGCTCCGCTTCAGCGCCCTTGAGGAGGTAGCTCTTGGCCCCTGCCTTTACCATGTCCGAGACGAGGGTTGCGTCTTCGTAGGCGGTGTGAGCCACTACCTGCACATTGGGATCGGATTGGCGGATTCGACGGGTCGCCTCGATGCCGTCCATTCCCGGCATCTTCACGTCCATGAGGACCACGTCGGGAGAGAGCTCTCTGGCAAGCCTTACGGCGGTCTCCCCATCGGCCGCCTCCCCTACCACCTCCAGCTCTGGGTGCGTCCCCAGCAGCTCTACGAGCGCATGGCGAATCCCGTCGTTGTCGTCGACTACGAGGACTTTAGCCGGCATCTCTGTTCACCTCGCCGCCAATGGTCACGCGGACCGACGTCCCCTGCCCCGGCTCGCCGTGCACGACGCAGCGACCCCCGGCCAGCTCGGCACGCTCGACCATCGAAACGATGCCGATGTGACCTTCCTGCACGGCCTGCTTTGCGTTCGACGGGTCGAAGCCCACTCCGTCGTCGGAGACGACCATGGTGACCCCGCCATCTGGGGATTCTTCAAGGCTAATCTTCACGTGGCGAGCGAAGGAGTGTTTTTTGACGTTGGCCATGGCTTCCTGGAATATCCGGTAGAGCACGGCCTGTACGCTCTTGTCGAGTTCGAGAGCCTCTGGGGCTTCCACGAAGACCTTGATCCCTGTCTCGTTCTCGAAAGCTCGGGCGAAGGTCTGGATCGCGTCGGGAAGTCCCCTTTCTTCCAGAACCGGCGGGCGCAATTCGGTCATCAGCAGTCGCAGGCGCAATACTTCGGCGCTGAGGCTGCGGCGGACTTCGCTCAGCGTGTCGAGCCCTTGCTGGAAGTCCCCCCGGTCGAGATGCCTCTTGGCAATGTCCAGTGCAATGGCCAGGCGGGAGAACTCCTGGACGGGCCCATCGTGCAGGTCGGCCGCGATGCGGGAGCGAGTCTCTTCCTCGGCCCTGATCAGTTGCGAGAGCGCCTGAGTACGCAGCCTCTCCTTCTCGGCAAGCTGTTCGTAGAGCTCGCGAAGCCGCTGGGCGTAGTTGTGGCGTTCGGTAACGTTGCGGACGACGGCCTGGATCTTGCCGTCCCGCCGGGTCGACTGATGGATCTCGAGGATCTCCTCTCCGGATGCAGACTTCACGGCGGTTGTGGTGCGGGTCACCTCTCCGGGGAGCGGGGCGCTCCACCTGGGGATGCCGAGCAGGTCGGGGAAGCTCTCCCCCAGGAGCTGTATGGGTTCCCTGTCGAGCATCTCGGCGAAGGCCCTGTTCGAGAAGAGAATGCGCCCTTCGGGGTCGAGCTCGACCACTCCGTCGGCAGATTCCTCGACCAGGACCCTGTAACGCTCCTCGGAGGCCGCCAGCTCTCTGAATAGCCTCATCCGAGAGAGGGCCAGGCTGACGTAGTCGGCTATTGCCTCCATCATGCGGGTGTCGTCCTCGCTGAAGCGGGCGCCAGGTGTGGTCGTATCGGCACAGATGATCGCCGTGCCACCCTCTTCCCACCCCGAAATCGCCGTCGAGGCGAAGGCCTGCGAACCAAATTGTGCGGAGGTATCGCCAAGACCGGGGATCGGTGTGGCAAAGGTGACCACCGTCCTGCCACCTCTCAGGGCCCTCTGCAGGGAGTAGGGGTCCTGCAGGGCGTCTCTCAGCTCGGCGAGATCCTCTTCGGAAAGTCCTTCCGCCCCAAGGATCTTGACGGTGTTCTTCACCATGTCAACTACCAAGAAAATTGCCCTGCTCGCGGAGGTGGCCTGCACCACGGCCCCCACGGAGCCCTCGACGATGTCCGAGAGCCCCCAGCCCTCCGACACCCGCTGTAGGATGTCGAGAAGAGCCGCTTCCTTTGCGGCCTCTCTCTCGTAAAGGCTCTCCACGGCGGCACCCCTTGCGGCCAGGGTATCGGCCCGACGGGCGGTAGCGCGCTGGGCACCGGCCGCCGCCAACGAGATCACCCCTGCCGCGCCGAGCACCACTCCGACACTCCAGGCAGTCCTGTAGGCGGGGGAGGAGATGACGTGGATAGCCGGGGCGACCAGTCCTAGTGTGCACAGTCCGGTAACGGGGTTGGAGGCCACCCTTGCATTGTCTGCGGGGCGGGCGGTAAGGGCTTTTCCGGTCTCCACCAGAGGTGCGACGGCCAGGGGAGTGACCACCACGAGGGCCAAAAACGCCATCACAGCACTCTCGACCGGCCGGTCTCCGAGCAGGTACCAGACATCCACGATGGAAAAAACGATCGCGAACGCGACGGCTGCGGCGAGCACTCGGTCTGCCGGCCGAGCGTGCTCACGGTGGCGCCTGAACAGCACCACGAGAAGGTAGCCCAGCCCCGTCGCCGCGACGATCACGAGACCTATGAAGATGGAGGGGGAGAAACCTCGCTTCCTGTAGAGGTTGACGAAAGGAGCGTAAAAGTAGTAGCAAGCGGCGACGGCACTGACTGCGGCTACGTTGGCCAGGTTGAGGGGCGCGGTTCCGGAGCCCTCCATCGCCTTCATCCGACCAGCCACGGCCAGACAGTAGAACGTGGCACTAACCAGCGCCATGGCAGTGGCTGCGCCGGCGAATAGCCGGTAGTCGGTCATCAGGGCAAGGGACCAGGCGGTGAAGCCGCCGCCGAGGGCGAGGTTTCCCTTGGAGAGATAGGACCAGAAGCGAGCCACCGGACCGTAGAGCTGGCCGGCTACCTGGTTTGCCAGGAACCACCCGAAGGCCATCAGAGGTCCGGCGGCCCCGAGGATGACCGCCGGGGTGGCTGGTATCCCTGCTCTGCTCGAGTAGAGCCCCGCCGCGCCAGTAAGGCAGAGAAATGCGACGACGGCGACCAGCCCCGCATTCCGGATTCGGGTATCCGTTACAGTCGGAGCGCTGGTGGAACTAGCCGCGTCGCCGATTTCGGATACCTCCGTGACCCCGAACCTTCTGGCGCCAAGGTTACATCATCGGCCGGCTGGTCCACAGGCGACGCCAAGGTCATGGCACCGAGGGAGGCTCTCTTCAGCTGGTACGGCAGCGTCGAAGAGTCAGTTACACGGTCGCGGCGGCCTCCTCCAGAGAGGGAGACCGGTGCGGAGGCCACTCAATCCCGAGCAAGGACGTCGTTCACGATCTGGATCAACCGGTCGGGGTCGAAAGGCTTGGTCACGTACTCGTCGGCACCAAGATTGTGAGCTCGGGTTATGTCGTCGTTCCCGGCCTTGGCGGACAGGACGATGATTTTCGGGGCAGGGTCCAGCTTGGCGCACTCCTTGAGTACTGCCCAACCGTCCAGGATCGGCATCATGATGTCGAGCAAGACCACGTCAGGACTGTCTTCTTTGATTCGCCTGAGCGCGGTGGCACCGTCCGAGGCCAGTACGGTGTCGAAGCCCTCTGTCTCGAAGTTGACGCGCAGCATCAACAAGATGTCGGGCTCGTCGTCTACTATCAATACGCGGTGCTTTGGTTTGAGCATGAGTGGCCCGCCCCCTACTCCGTCGATCCATTCCGGGGAAGGGTAAAACAAAAGCGGCTTCCTTGCCCCACCTCGCTGTCGACCCAGATCTTGCCTCCGTGGCCTTCGACCAGGTTTCGCACTATGTAAAGACCCAGACCCACTCCCACCGACTTTCTTCTGGAAGAGCCGTCGATCTGGCGGAACCTGTCGAAGATAACCTGCTGGTCTTCGGGCGCAATGCCCGGCCCGCGATCCAGGACGGCCACCTCCACCCAGTCGGAGTCAGCTACCCTTCCGGTGACCACCACGGGCCCGTCCGGTCCTCCGTACTTGAACGCGTTGTCGACCAGGTTGATGACTATCTGCTGAAGGGCACCCGGGTCGGCCATGGCACGCAACGGCTCTTCGGGGAAGTCCAGGACTATCCTGTCGCCTCCCGCCCTCGGTACCACAGCTGCGATTGCCTCCGAGACGACGGCTTTGACGTCCACCGGCTCCAGTTTCAGGGGCTTTTCCCCCGCCTCGATGCGGGAGGCGAAAAGGATGTCTTCGATGAGCCTTAGCAGGCGCTGACCCTGGCGCTCCATCATCCGTAGGAACTCGGCTTTGGACTCTTCGTCGAGCCGGTCCGACGCCCGCCTCAGCGTCTGGGCAGCACCGATGATCGAGGTGAGAGGAGTCTTCAACTCGTGGCTTACCGTCGCCACGAACTCGGACTTGAGCCTGTCCACCTCCATCAGCTTGGCGACGTTAGCCCGCTCCTTCTCGTACAGCGTGGCGTTGGCTATGGCCACCGCAGCGTGGTCGGCAAATAGCTTGAGAGTTCTGAGGTCGTAGTCCGAGAACTCGCGGGTGCCCTCCGTGTCGTTTATGTTGAGCACACCGAGAAGCCGCCCGCGCGAGATGAGAGGAACGCACATGGCCGAGTGGATGTCCACCTCCTTGTCGGCTACGTCCACGAAGACCTCGGGGTCGGGCTTTCCCTGTACGACGACGGCCTGCCTGTTGGCGGCAACATATCCCGCTACCCCCTGCCCGACTCGCAGGCGGGACTGGGTCTCGTAACGGTCCGAAGAGCCGCGGTAGCAGTAGGTCTCTAGAAACTCGCCGTTCTCGTCGAGGAGCATTATCGACCCTTCGGTCCCTCCGAGCAGCCCCAGGGCCGAGGTCAAGATGACTCCCAGGACGTCGTCGAGTTCGAGAGTCGAGTTGATGGCCTTGGCTGCGTCGGTCAAGGCGGTCAGCTCTCGAAGTCGGTTGGACAGCGCGGCGGTCACGACCCGCTCGTCGATGAGCATCTTCGTAAGTTTCCGAAGCGCCGCTTCCTTCTCGAAAAGATATGCACAGAACAGCCCGGCCGAGACCAGCAACGCCACGCGCATCCACGGGAAGAGTCGGTCCGTCGTGTCTTCGTACCCCAGGAGGCGCAGGACGTATGAGTATCCGGCGAACGACATTGCCAGCACGATGACGGTGACGGTGGCGATCGTCCACAACTGGCTGCGCCGCCTGTCCACGGCCTCGAGGGACGGCGTCTCGAACTCTCGCAGGCCAGCCATTCTGGCCTGCGCGGCTATCGCCCTTCGGATCTCTCCGGTGGTCGGCAGTTTGCCCTCCACGTGAACTGTCGACTTGCTGATGCCGGACCGCAATATGCGGAATCGACCAATCGCCGGACATTCTTGACCCGAGGAATCCTAGTCTCTGGGTGGTCCAGGGCGAGTTGCAGTCGGATGAAGCCGGGGCCGCTCGATCTCCAGATGCCAGGCGAGGTAAAGACGTCTGGGAGTATCCGGATACCGCTGTCGAGCTCGCTTTTGGAGGGGTGGCGATGCGAGTCGCACTGATGATCGAGGGCCAGGACGGCCCTCTCTGGGAAGACTGGCTGGCGCTCGGAGTGAGTGCCGAGGAGGCGGGGCTGGAGGCTCTGTTCAGATCCGACCACTACGCTCCGATTGACGCGGTGGCGGAGGCGCCGGCTCTGGACGCGTGGGCGACCGTGGCCGGTCTCGCTGCTGCGACGAACCGGTTGCGCCTGGGAGTCCTGGTCTCGCCCGTGACCTTTCGGCCCCCTGCGGTGCTGGCCAAGCTCGCGCTGACGTGTGACCACATAAGTGGAGGAAGAGTGGAAGTCGGGGTCGGAGCGGGTTGGTACGAAGCCGATCATTCCCGCTTCGGCCTGCCCTTTCCCGATCCGCCGCGCCGATTGCTGATGCTGGAAGAACAGCTCCAGATCCTCAAGAAGTTGTGGAGCGGGGAGCGGTTCGATTTCGAGGGAAGCTACTACTCGCTGAGGGGATGCGTCTCCGCACCTCAGCCGGTCCAGAAGCCTCATCCCCCTCTGATCGTAGGAGGTCGCGGGGGCCCAAGGAGCGTCGGGGTGGCCGCCCGCTGGGCCGACGAGTACAACACCGTATTCGCGGACGAGGAGGGCTGCCTGCAGGTTCGCAAACGCCTGGACGACGCCTGTAGGTCGGTGGGACGGGATCCGGAGACGCTGCCGATGTCGCTGATGACAGCGTGTGTGACGGCCAGCGGGAGGCGGGACCTCGACGACCGCCTGCGGGCAGTAGCTGCCCTGAAGGGGTGCCCGGACACGGCGTCGCTACTGTCCGGGCCGGCGAGCACATGGATCGTTGGTACCTCCGACGAGGTGGTCGACAGACTCCGAGCGCTGAGGCGGGCGGGGGTGTCGCGGGTGATGCTCCAGCACCTGCTCTTCGAGGACGTTGATGCAGTAGCAGAGATTGGAGCAGTGGCCGAGGCGCTACGCTAGACGTGCGGAGACGCCGGCCACAGCTCTCAGTGCAGGCCTTGCAATACGACCCGGGGCTGGGCGGCGCGGGTCTTGCGGATCTCGCCGATGCGGTGGGCATGGTGGCCGTGTGAGCGGAGGAGGTCGAGCACACCCTCGACGGAGTCAGGGGAGACCACCACGACCATCCCGATGCCCATGTTGAACACCCTGAACATCTCCACGGCTTCGACCGAGCCTTTTTCGGCGATGATCTTGAAGATCGGATCCGGATCCCATGCCGAGGTGTCGATCACCGCCTCTGTTCGGGGCGGCAGAACTCGTGCCAGGTTGCCGGGGATTCCGCCTCCGGTCACGTGGGCTATCCCCTTGACGCCTTCGAAGCGCCGTAGGAGGTCGAGCACGGCCGGTGCGTATATGGGTGTCGGCTTGAGCAATTCGTCTCCCAGGCGGTGCGGGATACCAGCGAGCTTGACCGAGAGGTCGTATCCGGCTTGCTCCAAGAGCACTTTCCGGGCGAGCGAGTAGCCGTTGCTCATGAGCCCGCCGCTTTCCATGCCTATCACGACGTCGCCTTCGGCCGTCTTCGAACCATCGATGATTCTGGACTTCTCGACGATTCCCACGGCGAAACCGGCAAGGTCGTAGCGGCCCTCCCCCATCATCCCGGGGTGCTCGGCCATCTCCCCTCCGATAAGAGCGCAGCGCGCCTCTCGGCAGGCAGCCGCTATTCCCCCCACAATCTCATCGATGAGGGGGGGATCGAGCGTAGAACAGGAGATGTAGTCGAGGAAGAAAAGGGGCTCGGCTCCGGTACAGACCACGTCGTCGACACACATGGCCACCAGGTCACGACCGATCGTATCGTGGCGGCCCATCGCCTGAGCAATGAGGAGCTTGGTTCCCACCCCGTCCGCAGCTGCGACCAATACAGGCTCTCTGAAACCCTCGAGGTCTGGTTCGAAGAGGCCTGCGAACCCACCGATGTCCCCGACCACTTCGCGCCGGAAGGTGTTTCGGATCTTCTGGCGGATCCTGTCCAGCGCGCTCTCTGCTGCGGCAACGCTTACACCGGCGTCTTCGTATGTGAGGCCCTTTCGACTCTGACTGCCCGGTGAACCGGGTTCGCCATCTTTTGGTCGTCTTTTCCAGATCACGCTCTTGGGCCAGAGAACGGGATCTTGCCAACGGAGGATCGGAGACTTTTCGCTGCGACTTCACCCAGCGTCTCCTTGCCGAGCTCTCCCTTTATCGGTACCGGGTACTCGCCGGTGAAGCAGGCGGTGCAGAACGAATTGGCCGGCACACCCGTCGCCTGTACGAGGCTTGAAAGTTCGAGGTATTCGAGGGAGTCCGCTCCCAGGTACTCCGCTATCTCGACTTTGGAGAGGTTCGCTGCGATCAGTTCGCTACGGTCGTAGGTGTCCATACCGAAGAAGCAAGGCCACTTGTAGGGGGGTGAGCTGATCCTCAAGTGGACTTCCAGCGCCCCGGCATTCCTGAGCAGGGAGACGATCTGGCGAGTTGTCGATCCCCTGACAATTGAGTCATCGCAGACGACCAGCCGCTTTCCCCTGATGTTCTCGGTGAGCGGGTTCAGCTTGATCCGCACGCCCATGTCGCGCAGGATCTGGTTCGGCTGGATGAATGTCCGCCCGACGTAGCGGTTCTTGACAAGGCCGTCTCCGTAGGGGATACCGCTCGCCCGACTGAAGCCCTGGGCGGCGGGAATTCCCGACTCGGGTACGGGCATGACAAGATCGGCCTCGACCGGTGCCTGGGCAGCAAGCAGCTCGCCCATGCGCTGGCGGACCGCGTGCACGTTCTTACCGAAGATCACCGAGTCGGGGCGAGCGAAGTAGACGAACTCGAAGAGGCAGAGGGCAGCCCGCCGGTGCTCGGCATACAGGTGGGACCTCACGCCCCCCGCGTCGACGACCACCATCTCGCCGGGCTCTACCTCTCTGACGAAGTGGGCCCCGACTATGTCCAGGGCGCAGGTCTCCGACGCGATGACCCAGCCCTTGTCGAGCCTCCCCAGTACGAGGGGCCTGAAGCCGAGAGGGTCCCGGATACCGACCAGGTGAGCTTCGTCCATGACCACCAGACTGAAGGCCCCCTGCAAGCGCGGCAGAACCCTGGATAGGGCTGCCTCCAGCGCGCGCCCGTCCGAGCGCTCTCCCTCGGGGTACTCCTTCTCGACAAGAGCGCCGATCAGTTCGGAGTCGCTCTCCAGTGGGAAGTCGAGGTCGCCTGACTGCTCGACCAGCTCGGCGGCGTTGGTGAGGTTCCCGTTGTGTCCCAGGGCCACCCCTGAGTCCCCTACCGGCCTGTAGACAGGCTGCGCGTTCTCCCAGGAGCTGGAGCCTGCAGTCGAGTAGCGCACGTGACCGATCGCGATGTGTCCCTGCAGCCCCGCCAAGCGAGGCTGGTCGAATACCTGAGTCACTAGTCCCATGTCCTTGATGACCTGGATCGTGGAGCCGTCCGAGACGGCTATGCCAGCCGACTCCTGACCGCGGTGCTGCAGGGCGTAAAGTCCCAGGTAAGCGAGTTGAGCGACCGGGTTCTCGGGCGCGTAGACTCCGAATACGCCGCAGGCTTCACGGGGCTTCACCTGGCTTTCCTCTCCACCTCGTACCAGTTATCTAGAACGTCTCGTGGCTCGCCACAGTTCCGGGCTCCTTCGGGTTCGCCCTGGGAGTCGGAGGCGAGCTGCTCCCTCGGGGGAGGGGCAGTTCACCCGGGCAGCGCCCGTGGGTGTCCGGTGCTCCTTACTGCCCAATCGTATTACGGATTACTGCCACGAGTGCAGATCGGACCCTCAGGGCAGATGCTGCCGGCTGGCCCCCTCCGACTGGTCGGCGGACCGGGCGCTCAGCGCGTGGGGGACCTTTGTCTCGTCGGGTCGTGGCTCCAGGTTCGAACCGGGCGACCAACGCGTGAGGGGGTGAATGAGGGAGTCCAGCCAGGATCAGCTCATGGCCACACCGCAGGCTCGCGGGCGCCCAGCGCGGTTGGGAGGGCGCCCTGCCAGCGACTTGCGAGCTCAGCCACCTGCACTTCCAACACCGACGAGCTTTCCTCGGTTCCGACCCCAACGCGCAGGGCCTCTCCCCCCGTGGTTCCCAGGCGGGCCAGGGGAATACTGTACTGTGCCGCCATGGCCTCGACGGCCCCGGCCACTTCTTCGGGCACCGCAACCAGGACCCTGCCTGGTGTCTCCGAGAAGAGCGCAGTGGTGATCGGGGGAAGGGGAGAGTCGACCAGGTCACCGAGCAGCGGCGCGAGGTCCACCTCGGCCCCCACCCCACCGGCTGCACAGGATTCGGCAAGAGCTACGGCGAGACCGCCGTCGGACAGATCGTGGACGGCGGCGAAGTCTGTATTTGGTGGACGGCCGGCCGCCTCAGCAGCTTCCGTAAGTACATTCCCGATCTCGACCAGGGCCTGTTGGAGCCGGGTTTCCATGTCGAGGTCGACCTCGGGGGGAACGCCGCCAAGGTGCTCCAGAACGTGCCAGGCATAGGCGCTACCCGCGAGTCCGTCACCGGTCGTCTTGCCTAGGAGGTAAATGACGAGGTCGTCTGCAGCAAAAGCGATTCCGGGCGGCCGCCGGCGGAGGGACTCCAGGATCCCCAAGGCTCCTACCACGGGAGTAGGCCAGATGTCCACGCCGGACGTCTCGTTATAGAAAGAGACGTTTCCTCCCACTACCGGGACTCGGAACGCCAAGCAGGCTGCAGCCAGACCTTCGACTGTGCGCTCGAACTCCCACATGACCTCGGGATTCTCCGGGTTTCCGAAGTTCAGGCAGTCCACCAGGGCCACGGGGCGAGCGCCCACGCATGCGAGCTTCCTGCACGCCTCGGCCACGACGGCCTGGGCCCCCCTGTAGGGGTCCAGATAGCAGAGCCTCCCTCCGCCTTCGAAGGAGACGGCAAGGCCCTTGTGTGCGGTCGTACGCCCCCCCTTGCTGTCCCCACCAGAGACCGGTCTCTCGTCGGGAAGCCTGGCTCGCACGACGGCTGCTTCTCCGCCGGGTCCGACCACGGTGTTGAGGAAGAGCTGGTGGTCATACTGTCTCCAAATCCATGAGGAGTCGCCGATCTGGGGATCGGAGACGAGCAGAAGCAGTGCCTCGAGGTCGCCCGGGACCTTTCCGGCTCGACGGACGGCTTCCGAGACGTCCTCCTGCGCCAGGCGGGAAATGCGCTCAGGCTCGACGGACGGCCTGAGAAGCTTCGGTCCCTCGGCCAGGCTCGCGGCAGGTACGGTAGCCACGGGCCTTCCCTTCTCGTAGACGGTGAGCTCGGAGCCGTCCGTCACCCGTCCCACCACCGACGCCTCGATGCCCCAGCGTCTAGCGACCTTCAGGACCTCGTCCAGGTTATGTGGCGGTACGGTGAGGAACATTCTTTCTTGGGACTCGGAGGTCATCACCTCCTCTGGAGCCATTCCGGGTTCCCGCCGATGCACGGCGGCGACGTCTATCTCGATGCCGGTGCCCCCTCGGGCGGCAGTTTCGGACGCAGCGCACGAGAGTCCGGCCCCGCCCAGGTCCTGAATGGCACTGGCGAGGCGTCGCTCGAATATCTCGAGGCACGCTTCGATCAGCTTCTTTTCTTCGAACGGGTCGCCAACTTGCACCGAGGGCCGCTTCTGGATGGAGTCCTCGTCGAATCCGGAAGAGGCGAGGAGGCTGACCCCTCCTATTCCGTCCCTTCCGGTGGAAGCGCCCAGCAGCACGGCGAGGTCACCGGGATTGGTAGCCCTGGCGCGCTGCAGGTTCTCCTTACGAGCGAGCCCGAGACAGAACACGTTCACCAGCGGGTTTCCTGAATAGCAGGGCGAGAAGGCGATCTCTCCCCCGATGGTGGGGACTCCCACGGCGTTCCCGTAGCTGGAGATGCCGGCGACCACTTGCTTGAACAGAAAACGGTTGCGCGCTGCATCTTCCTCGGTCACCTCCCCAACAGGAGTGTTTTCGGGTACGAGGGGCCCGAAGCGCAAGGGGTCGCCGAGGAGGACGGGGCGTGCTCCCATGGAGAGGATGTCCCGTATGATCCCGCCGACACCGGTAGCCGCCCCCTGGAACGGCTCGACAGCTGATGGGTGGTTGTGGGACTCGATCCGCAAGGCGGCGACCAACCCGTCTCCGATGTCGATGACTCCAGCATTTTCTCCGGGACCCAGGATTACCCAGGGCGCCTCGGAGGGCAGTTTGCCGAGGTGGGCCCGGGACGACTTGTAAGAGCAGTGCTCGCTCCACATGACCGAGTACATGGCCAGCTCGACCAGGGTCGGCTCCCTTCCCAGAAGCTCCCGGATCGAATCCATCTCCTCGTCGGAAAGGCCGAGAGCCCTGTGGGGTGGCATCGGGTCAGGGCTGGCCACCGGGGCGTTCGTAGCTGACATACCTTCCATCGCCTGACCGCCTCGACGAGTCGCTCTACCCGGCCGTTTCCCCTGTCTGGCTCGGCGGCTCCGAGGGCCTACCCGGTGCGGGGACAGCTGTCGGCAGGACGCGATCTCGGACGCGCCGGGCATAGGTGGTCATGGATTCCAGGATCGCCAACCCGGCGGAGGACCCCAGGATCTCCTCAGCGGCTCTCTCGGGGTGAGGCATGAGCGCTGCGACGTTGCCCCTGCGGTCACAGCATCCCGCGACCGAACCGACGCTGCCGTTGGGGTTGAATGCATCGGACAGCTCTCCACCCGGGCCGCAGTAGCGAAGCTGTATCTGGCGCTCGCGCTCCAGCTCGCCCAATACTTCCTCGTTCACGGTGAAGTTTCCTTCGAAGTGGTTGATGGGAATCCCTTCGAGGACCGTACCCGGATCGATGGCACAGGTGATGGGAGAGCGGTTGTCCTCGACCAGCAGGTCGACGGGCTTGCAAAGAAAGGTCAGTCCTCGATTCTTCTGCAGTGCGCCGGGGAGCATTCCCGCCTCGCAGAGGATCTGGAATCCGTTGCAGATTCCCACGACAGGCTTTCCGACCGCCGCAGCCTCTTTCACCGTTCGCATGACGGGAGAGAAGCGAGCTATGGCGCCCGGGCGGAGATAGTCTCCGTAAGAGAAGCCGCCCGGAATCACGTAGAGATCATAGGTGTCCGGCGGTGACTCCGAGTGAAAGACGGTCTCGGCTTCCACTCCCACGAGCCCCAGCGCCCAGACGACGTCCAGCTCGCAGTTCGTCCCCGGGAAGACGACCACGGCGGCTCGCAGCCCGCTGCCTGAACCGTACCTTCCGCCAGCTGCCCGGTCGGCGCTGTCAGGAGTCGTGGCGGGCGGCCGCCTGGCCGCACCGATTTCGCCTGGGGGAGGAATTTCCCGGTCGTTCACTTCGGAACTGTCGGTGGAGCCATGCCGCCGTCGCCCGCTGCCGGAATGGGTGCCTCTGATCGTACTTCCGCAGGTCCGGGAGAAGGCGAGCCAGCTCCGTCGACTCCCTGGACCGAGTATGTGAACTCTTCTATGACAGGGTTGGAGAGGAACTCGGAGCACATCCTAGCGACCGTTTCTTCTATGGACTCCATGTCGGAGCCCTCGATCTCGAAGGTGATCGACTTACCTACCCTCACCGCCGATACGCCGTGAAAGCCCAGAGCGGGCAGGCTCTCCTCGATTGCCTTTCCCTGTGGGTCCAGGATTCCAGGTCGCAGATGCACCTGCACTTCTACCTTCGCCCGCATGGAAACCTCTCGCTTTCCAAGTGCTCTGCCATTTCGTCTCCCCACCTCGAAGGCGCGGACCCCTTGTGGGCACCCATACCGTCAAGCGCTGCGAGCGGATCCTCACCCCCGGGCAGCCCACCCGCGCGGGCACCCCCACATGCCCTTCACAAGCTGCGTTCCAGCAGACGCTCGAGCCGCTTCTCGTAAGTGTGCTCGGCGTGGGCTCTCCGGGAGGCTGCATCCCCGATGGCTCTGCGTTCGTCCTCTCTGGGGAGCCAGTACTCGATGGACCTTCGCAGCTCGGAGAAGCTCTGGAAGTAGACGACTTCCTTGCCGTGCTCGAAGAGGTCGTCCATCGACCTCCTCCACTCCACGAGCTGGAACGCCCCGCACCCCGCAGCCTCGAACAGCCGGGCGTTGGCCCCCTCTATCTCGCCGTAGTGCAACATGTTGAGGGTGATTCGAGCCGCTCTCAGCGCCGCTGCCTTTGTCGACCCCTCGAGGAATTCGGTATCCCAGACCGACCTTGCAGGCGACCTTATCCACGACGGGAAGTTCCTGCCGTAGAGCTTCATGCTGTACCCCATGCCCAGCAGCCGCTCCAGTGCCTTCACCTTGCTTGGGTACGCGTTGCCGTAGTGGATGATGTCGCACTCGAAACGAGCCCTCTCCTCGTCCGTCGGCTCGACCGGGCGGTGGACCGACGGTTCGCAAGCCTCTGGCAGGTACTCGACTGGCAACGCGGCGAACTCCCGGGCGTGACGGACCACGTAAGGATCCTTGAGGAAGACCACATCGTAGGGGGCCAGGTAAAAGAACTGACGCCCGAAGTTCACGAGGGCATCCGGACACCACGCTACCACTGTTACACCGCCCTTCTTCAGTTCTGCTACGGTCTCGGGCCAGAGGTTTATGTCGGTGGAGACGACCAGGTCGGCTTCCCAGTCGAGAATCTTCCTGGCCATCCTCGTCTCGGCCGCTCGTGCAGCCTTTGGCGAGTTGGCCAGCACGGCACGCGTGGCGACCTCGATATACCGGTTGAAGACTATTAGACTTGCCGGTGACCTGAATACCCTGGCTTCGTGCCCCATCCTGACCAGGGCTGCGGCAATGAAGGTGGAGAACGACTCGGGGAATTCCTGTCCCACGACAGCCACGCGCATGACCTGACCATTCCCTGGGCGAGTGCACAATCGGAACTGCTGCTCTGCATCGAAAAGGTACACGGTTGGGAGGACCGATAGGAAATATGGACGTGGTGGGCAATAGGGGCGTGCCGGCGGAAGCGGGCCCACCAGGGACGCCAGTGACGCCCGGCCCCAGGAGGAGAAGGCGCAGGAGGCGCAGACACAAGCGCCTCGTAAACAAGATCCTCCTGGGCCTCGGCATACTGGCCGTGACGCTGGCCATTTACGTTCTGGTGTTGGTGCTGCGTCTGGGTCAGGCCACGACGCACCTGCGCCAGGCCAAAGTGGCTTCCGAAAAGGCCGCGACCGCGTTGCAGCAAGAGGACGTGGCCTCGGCCAGGGCAGATCTCAAGCGGGCCTCCGACGAGTTCGTGAGGGCCAGGAACTTGCTCTCCGCAATCGAGGTCAAGGCCGCCCGTAAGATCCCGGTGGTGGGTCCGAACGTGAAGGTGGCGGCTGCCATCGCAGTGGCCGGGGCCAAGGTCGCCGAAGCCGGGACGGTCGTACTAGAGCGGGCGCGAGTTCTCGAAGACGAGAACGGCCGCCTGAAATTTCCCTACGAGGGTGGGAAAGTCGACCTCGAGAAGGTCCGTTCCCTCGAGGAGCCCGTCAGTGAGGCTGCCGAGTCGGTGGCTCTTGCCCGTTCGACGCTCGAGGGCGCCCCCACCTCGACCCTTCTCGGAAGCGTGAGCTCCGCCAGAGAGGAATTCCTCGAGCGCATCACCGAGGTCGATCGCCGACTACAGGAGGCCGCCGTCTACCTGGAGGTTGCCCCCGAGCTACTGGGTGCGGAGGGTCGCAAGACGTATCTGGTCGCTATCGGAAACAACGCCGAGATGAATTCGGGCGGTATGGTGCTGGCGTACGGCTTTGTGGAAGCGGACCGAGGGTCTCTTTCGTTCGGCCACGTGGGATCGGTGACCGAGCTCGATCTCGACACCCCCGTGTCGGTCGCCCAGGAACCCGCGTTCTACGCCCGGTGGTCCTGGGCGAATCCCAACTTCGCCTGGCAGCGAGTGAACGTATCCATCGACCCAGAGGCGTCGGGCTCTCTGATGGCAGCAATGGTGCAGGCGAAGACGGGGCGGCCCGTCGACGGTGTCGTTTACCTGGACGGGGTGGCGATATCCTACCTGCTCGACGCGACGGGCCCGCTGCGCTTCTACTCACCGAACGTGCTCCTCGACGCATCGAATTTTGCTGACTACACGATGAATCGAGCCTACTTCGAGTTCTCGTCCCAGTCCGAGCGCAAGGAATTCCTCGTGGAGGCTGCGGCCAGAGCGATAGAGGCGGCCTTCCAGATAAGGGGCGCCGGTTCGGAGAAGCTGGCGAGCGGGATGGCCAGAGGGATCTCGGAAGGACGTATCTGGGTGTGGGCGGCCGACTCCGATGTCCAGAGCAAGCTGGCCCGGGTCGCCTTGGGCGGGAAGCCGCAGCGGGCGTTGGCCCAGGTGAAGACTGCGTCAGAAGAAAAGCGAGAGCCGCCTGGCGACATTGTCTCCTACTCGCTGATCAACCTGGCAGGAAACAAGGTCGACTACTACATTCACAACACCATCACCCACAGGGTCGTGATCGAGGCGTCGGGGGAAGCGAGAGCCTCGGTCGAATTCGAGATAGAGAACCGGGCACCGACGGACCTCCCCGAGTACGTCGGAGGTTCCGCTGGCCCTAATCAGGCTCAGAGGTCCCGGGGGGAATACCTGGGATACCTTACCTGGTACGCACCTCTTGGGTCGGAGCTGCTGGACGGAGGAGAGCTCGAGGTACAGAGCACCCTGCCCGATGGGGGATTGTCTGCCTTTTCGTGGTCCGTAAAGGTAGCTCCGGGGGATCGGCAGACTGTCAGATTCGAGTACAGGATCCCGCAAGAGGCCCTCTGGGGCAGCGACGGCGGGCCTCGCTCTTACGTACTCGTCTACCGGCCTCAGCCACGGATCAGGCCGGACAGGTTCAGTTCGGAGCTTGTCTTCGAGGGAAGCGGGGGGGTCGAACCGGTGACGGGCTACAGCAAGGGCGACGGAGGAAAGTTATACTATTCGGACTCTCCGTCGACGAGCACGCGCTTGGAAGCCGTGGTAAAGTTCCCCGAGCGCTGAACGGAGAGTGCCTGGAGCCCGAAGCTGGTTAGTGGTAGCCTGATCAAGGCAAGCAAGGGCGCCTTGACGGTTTCGGGGAGGGAGGGTACTTTCAGCCGAGCGTGTCCACGGTCCGGGACGAGGCGATCGGGCGAGACCCTTCGGTGTACTGCCGGGGCTGGCAATCGGCTCGCTCGGGCACGGAGGCGCTCCGCATTGCCCTGCAGGGTCGGCAGGAGAGCTCGATTCGCTTCTTTGCCGGGGAGGATGGAGCAGAGATGACTCGAAATGCATTGACACTCGGTGGGAGGCAGCGACTGTGGGCAGCCGGTCTGCTACTGGTCGTCGCCCTTTCGACTTCGGCGACGAGCGCGCTTGCACAGGTCTACACTCCCACTCCCCCGCCTCAGAACGTCCTTGAACTCAGCACCAAGACTCCGGCTCCCAACGGGTCGTTTACGGCCAGGGGATGCGGGTTCGCTCCCGGCACTCCTATCGAGGTCACCATTGGGGGGGTCGCGGCGTCATCCATTACCGCGGGATCCGATGGTTGCGGCTTCGCATCGCTGGTGGCACCGGCTGATCCAGGAACCTACACGGTGTGCTTCACCGGTCTCACGCCCAGCGGAAGCGTGCAGCAGCTCTGCGACACGATCACGGTAAGGGTAGCTGGTGCCGCGACGGCGATTCCGGCCGGGCAGCTGCCTTTTACCGGTAGCCAGAACCTCGCAAAGCTGGTCGTTGGCGGGATGCTGATGGTGGCCCTCGGCGGCCTTCTCCTGGTCTACGCCAGGAGGCGGGCCGAGGAGTACTGAAGCGAAGGCGCCTGAGCCCCGAGGGAAGGCCTCGCAAGAGACGCCTCGCAAGGCGGTTTTCAAACGGCTCGGGGCCGCCTCGATGCGTGTGCGGAGGGGGGTTCGGCCACCACGGCCCGCTTGAGCTCTGTAAGCTCGGCTCTCAGGGAGGCAAGCTCTGCCTCGAGCTTGGCCACCGCCAGGTGTACTGCGGCGGTCGACTCCAGCAGACGGGCCATGCCTGAGCGAATTTCCGCCAGCGATGACCTCTGCGGAGGTGTTTCGCCCGCCGACACCCGGGCTTCCGTCTCTCGGCTTCTCAGGTGCGGCGGTGATCCGACAGGAGATTCCGGGCTCAAGTCGTGGTGGGCTGAGGGAGCTGCGGCGCCGCTGTCGGAGGGAGGCGGAGCAGGCGGGCCGGGGACCTGAGGCAATCCCGTGCCTCCGTGCGCGCCTGCCACGGCGGTCGCAGAGGCGCCACTGCGCCTGCGGCTGAGAGCGTCCAGTACCTGCTCGGGAAGGCACCTGAGCTGGAAGTCCAGTCCTCCAGGCCTGAAGACTATCTCCCGGCAGTTCGAAAACTTTCCCGTGCAGGTGGCGCCGCACGACTCGCACGCGCACGACTTCGAGTACTCGCGCACGAGCATCGGGTCGTTACAGCCGGCCCCGCAACGTATGCCGAACGTATAACACCAGCCCACCAGGACCTCCGGTAGAAGGGAAGTGACGGTACCCGAACCCAGCCCGAGCCAGATCGGTGTGCGTCTTCACGTCAAGATGAGATATCGGGTGCTGGGAGGAGGTGCTGAAGGTGCTCGTTTCCTGAAAGGATCGTGGAAGCGGTCGTGAGCTGGCTGCGGCGCTTGTTCATTCCGCTCAGCGATGACCGACGGGCTCGGCGGCACGTGAACCTGTCGACTTCTTGAAGCGCCCTCGGAATATGGAGGAGATCCCCCCAGGTGCCCGCGGGGACTGCTTCGGAGCACGCGAGGTGTAGTAGTAGTAGTCGTAGTAGTAATAGTAGTACCCGCTCTCCCCGAAGGCCGGGGTGACGTCGTTGAGCACTACTCCGAGGAGGTTGGCCCCCGCAGCGTCTGCCCGCTCTCTCGCCAGGCGAGCTGCTCTTCTCGATGACTTGGGAGCCCGCGCGACCAGCACGACGCCGTCGGCACGCGGCGCAAGTACGGCCGCGTCCGAGAGGGCGATGATCGGGGGAGTGTCGACGAGGACGTAATCGGCCAGCTTGGAAAGACTCTCCAGGATGTCGGCCATGCGCTGGGAGCCCAGCAGGTCGGCCGGGTTGGGAGGAGTGGGACCGGAGGTCAGTACCAGCAAGTTGGGCGGACTTCCTGCCAGGCGCGGCCTCTGGAGCAGGTCTGCCAGGGGTCGCTCGGCGAGGATGGCTGTGGTAAGCCCCTGGGAATTGTTCAGGTGGAAGAAACGGTGTGCGCGCGGCCTTCTCAGGTCGGCGTCGACCACTATCACCGACTTGCCCGACTGGGCGAGAACCACCGCGAGGTTGGCTACGATCGAGGATTTTCCTTCCCCCTTGGACGCGCTGGTGATCACGAGAACCCTCCGGTCGCCTTCCAGGAGAGCGAACTGCAGGTTCGTCCGGATGGACCGATAGGCCTCGGCCACCGTGGAGGCCGGGTCTCGCAGCGATATCAGCATGGCCTCTGACCGGTCCGTCCAGCTCTGGGCATGCGGCACCATGCCCAGGATCGGGGCCTGGAAGGCGGCAGAGGCTTCTTCCTTCGTCCGGATCGAGTCGTCCATGTAGTCGACGAGGAAACTGAGTGCAGTTCCGAGGATCAGCGCGATGGCGAGAGCGAAGGCCATCTGGCGACCCAGCCGCGGCTCCACCGGCGCCGAGGGGAGGGCTGCCGGCGAGACTATCTCCGCTGACGCTGTCTGCATTCCGCTCTGGATCTGGAGCTTGTCCAGAGCCGTCTTCCAGAAGCTCTGAATCGATGCAGCCTGGTCTCTCCTGGCAGCTGCAGACTGGACCGCCGCCTGCCGTCCGACATCCACGGTCTTGTCGCCGCGTGCAGCTGCGATGGCAGCGTTGAGCTCCTCTTCCGCCTTGTTTAGCTCGGCCGTCGCCTCGTCCAGTTTCTGCTGGATATCCGCTGCCTGACGGGCGTAGTTGTCCAGCGCCGCCTTTCGCCTCAGGTCTATGTAGGTTGCGGCGACGTTGTTGGCCAGATCCCTGGCCATCGCCGGGGAGGGGTGGCGGGCTGTGACACGGATGATGTTGGTCTGACCGAGAATTTGAGCACCGATACGGGACTGGATCGCCTCGGGGCCGGTGTTGAGCCCTAGCCTTCGAACGACCTCTTCCGCTACCGGCTTCGAGAGAATGATCTGTATCTGGGTCTGCAGCTCTCTCTGCGCGTCCACCGCAGGCAAGTTGAGGTCCACGGCGGCAGACGCCCCTGCATTGACCGAGACCATGACGTCGACCGATGCCTGGTAGATCGGGGTGGTGAGCAGCGATGCCACCAGGGTGGCGACCACTATGACCGTCGAGGGTACGATGATGTACCACTTGCGCCGCCGAATTATGGCTATGTAGTCGCGCAGTTCCAGTGTTCCCTGGCGGTCTTCCACGCTCGCCCTCTCAGTCCATTCGTCTGCTCGGGCCACCTGTGCATCGAACCTGCTGTTGAGGGGGCCCGATCGTACACCTGGTTACCTGGTGCGCATGTCGCCCGGAGCCCTCCTCTCTCCAGGGCACGTGGCGGACTCTGGCCCGTGAGAACACGGTTCTCAAGATCCCACAGCCCGAGGAATCTGTCGATTCTGGCGACGTCGCCCGATCAAGGAGACCTGACTTCGCCGTACCGGGCTGCGTACTCCTCGAAGGGCTCCCCTACCAGCATCTCATATGCCTTGCGGTACCGCTCGGCGGTTGCGTCCACGACGTCTTGGGGGAGGCGGGGTGGCGGCGGATTTCGGTCCCAGCCCGTCGAATCCAGGTAGTCCCTCACGAACTGCTTGTCGTAGCTGGGGGGGGAGCTACCTGGCTTGTAGTCGCTCGCGGCCCAAAAACGCGAGGAATCAGGGGTAAGAATCTCGTCGGCCAGGACGAGCTCGCCATCTGCGGTCCCGAACTCGAACTTGGTGTCGGCCAGGATCAAGCCAGCCTCCCGGGCTATTCCTGCTGCTCTGGAAAATACGGACACTGCCTTCTGGTGTGCCTCGTCGAACAGGTCAGGGCCGCACAGCTCGGCAGCTTCGGCGTGCGTGAGGGGTTCGTCGTGGCCGACCTGTGCCTTGGTGGTCGGCGTGAGAATCGGGCGCTCCAGCTCTTCCCCTACCTTCATGCCCGCGGGAAGCTCGATTCCTGCGACCTTGCCTGTCTCGCTGTACTCCTTGTAGGCGGAACCGAAAAGGTAGCCCCTCACCACGAACTCCACCGGGATCATCTCGAGCTTGCGCACGAGCATGGCTCTCCCGGGGGCGTCTTCCAGGCCCGGAGTCTGGCGCCACTCCTGTGGGAACCGTGAGGGGTCTGCGGTGACGACGTGGGTCGGGACGATGTCCTCGATGCGGGAAGCAAAGAAGAGCGTGAGGCCGGTGAGCACCTTGCCCTTGTCGGGGATCGGGTCGTCGAGGACGACGTCGTACGCGGATATCCGGTCGGTTGCGACCATAAGCAAGTACCCGTCGCCAGCGTCGTAGAGCTCGCGCACCTTACCGTGCCCGATCTTCGCTAGCGCCATCTTGCTTGCCTCCTCATGGTTCTTCTTCCCGACCAGACCCTGGTTCGCGACACCTCGCCGTTCCCTCACCGGCCTGAGGGGGTGGCTCGTGCGACCAGGGTACGGCATTCGTACTTTACGCCAGACCCCCGCGAGCGCGAGACCTGGGCCTCCCTGACGGTGTGAGACTCAGAAGGGGCTCTTCGGAGGCTTCGCCTCGGCGAGTCGCTTGATTATCGCAGTAGTGCCGGCCAGGGCGAGCTCGAGGTCGAAACAGGCAGCGACACCGTCCTCTCCAAGTGCGGAAACTACTTCGGGCTCCTTGGCTGCGACCTCTCGGAGGTGTCTGCCTTCCAGCGCAGCCCGATTCGCAGTCGCCTGGACGATACGGTAGGCGCGGTCCCGCTCCAGCCCCGACCGCACGAGCGCCAGCAGCAGTCGCTGGCTGAATACTGCCCCCCGGGTAAGCTCCAGGTTCTCCCTCATTCGCTCCTGATTCACCCGGAGGCCGGATGCGAGCCAGCTGGCTTCGGTCAGCATGAAGTGAAGCGTCGCGGTCGCAAGAGGGAGTAGTACACGCTCGACGGACGAGTGAGAGATGTCTCGCTCGTGCCATAGAGCGACGTCTTCGAGCGCGGCCGTCTGGGCCGACCTGACGACCCTCGACAGTCCGCACAGCCGTTCGGAAATCACGGGATTCTTCTTGTGCGGCATGGCCGAAGAACCTTTCTGTCCTTCGGCGAAGGGCTCTTCGGCCTCGCCGACCTCGGTTCGCTGCAGGTGCCTGATCTCGGTTGCGAATCGCTCGACTGCTGCGGCGCCCAGAGCAAGAGCGCCCAGGTACTCCGCCACTCGGTCTCGCGCCACCACCTGGGTGGGCGCCTCTTCGCCGGCAAGTCCCAGCCTGGCCAGAACCGCTGCCTCTACTCGAGGGGGGACGGTCGAGTACGTCCCGACCGCCCCCGAGATCTTACCGACCAGGACCCTCGAGGTGGCCTCGTCCAGTCTCCTTATGAAGCGAAGTGCTTCGAAGGCGAAGGATGCCAGCTTGACGCCGAAGGTCGTGGGCTCGGCGTGGATTCCGTGGGTGCGACCCACACACGGCAGGTCGGCCATCTCCAGCGCCCGCGCCTTGAGGGCCTCGAAGTAGCCTACCGCCTCGTCACGGACCAGCTTCGTTGCCTCTCTCAGCTGGAGCGCCAGAGCCGTGTCGAGGACGTCCGAGGAGGTGAGTCCGAAGTGGATCCAGCGCCCTGCCGGCCCACACCTGGCCGCTGCAACGTCAACGAAGGCGGCCAGGTCGTGTCTGGTCACTGCCTCTCTTTCGGCTACTGCGGAGGGGGTGGCCGAGGCGCATTTCCTTATGGTCTCCAGGTCGTCCTGGGGCACGACTCCGGCTTCTGCCCATGCCTCGACCACCGCAAGCTCCACGTCCAGCCACTTCCTTATCTTGTTTTCTTCGCTCCAGACGGCGCGCATCTCCGGCCTGGAGTAGCGGGCGGGCAGGGCCGGCAAGCCCTGTTGGCCGGCACCGAGCGAGGTTTCGGGGCTGGCAGAAGAAATCCCGACTTGGATTACCTCTCCGGTGGCTTTCTCCGGGTTGTTCTCTCGGGGATCGATTTCGCTCAAGCCGGACTCCTTGTTCTCCTCGAGGAACTTCCGCCTCGCTTTGGTCCGAGACCCTCCATCAGCTCTGTGCGGGTGATGGGCTGTCCGCGCCTGCCCTCCCAGCCGAACGACACGCTACCTCAGCTCCCAACCGGGGCCGCTATGTCCCTCCGGTAGTGCATTCCCTCGAAGGAGATCTTGGAAAGGGCTCCGTAGGCTGTAGTCCGGGCGGCCTCGAGGTCGGATCCGACAGCCGAAACCGCCAACACCCGCCCTCCGGCCGTAATCAGGCGACCTTCGCTGTCGAGAGCCGTGCCTGCATGGAACACCAGCACGTCAGGGTCCTCTTCTGCCTCGTCCAACCCTTCGATCGGCATCCCTGTCTCCGGCCGCTCCGGGTAGCCTCGTGATGCCGCCACCACCGTGAGAGCGGCTTCTCGCTCGACCGGCAATGACACCCTGTTCAGCTCTCCCGAGAGGGTCGAGTCGATCACGCTCCCGAGGCAGGGCCCAAGTCGCGGCAGAACAGCCTGAGCCTCCGGGTCGCCGAACCTGACGTTGAACTCGAGCACCTTGGGGCCTTCCTCGGTGAGGACGAGGCCACCGTAGAGCACTCCGACGTACGGCGCCCCCTCCCTGGCAAGTCCGTAAAGCACAGGCTCGAAAACTTTCTCGATCACGTAGTCGAGTTGGACGGGATCTATCTCAGGCACCGGAGAGAAGGCTCCCATCCCTCCGGTGTTCGGCCCCTCGTCCCCATCCAGGAGGCGCTTGTGGTCTCTTGCGGGTGGCAGGGCGAGGATGTCCTTTCCGTCGGTTACCACCAGGACAGAAGCCTCCTTGCCCGGGGCGAACGACTCGACCAGCACCGTACGGCCTGCGGCGCCGAACTTCTCGCCCGAGAGGCATCCCCTGACCCAGTCGACGGCGCTATCTGGGTCAGAGGTGACCAGGACGCCCTTCCCGGCGGCCAGCCCGTCGGCCTTCACGACCCAGGGAGGGTCCTGGCTCGAGAGGAAGTCGAGAGCGTCCTGGAGGGCCTCGAGGCCGGTAAAGGCCCGGGCCTCAGGGGTCGGTACGCCCATCCTCTTCATCAGCTCCTTGGCGAAGGACTTGGAGGATTCCAGCCGTGCGGCCTCCCTGCAGGGACCGAAGACACTTAGTCCCCTGGAGCTGAAGAAGTCTGCCAGTCCTTCTGCCAGGGGGGCCTCGGGGCCGACGACGGTGACGTCGACGGACTCGGCGGATGCAGCGTCTGCGAGAGCGGCGAAGTCGGACGGCGGGACAGGCAAGCACCTGCAAGATTCCATTGCCGCGATGCCCGGGTTTCCCGGAGCGGCCACCACTTCCGATACGGTCGGGTCCACAGAGAGGGCCCAGCAGATCGCGTGCTCCCTGCCTCCGGAGCCGACCACCATTACCTTCATCGCTTCACCATCCCCTCTCTAGAACAGCGCCGGTCCGCATCCTTCTGGCGAATCGTTGCGAGGCGGGATCTCGTCGACGCGGTTCCCCTGTGCCGCTCCTCAGGACAATCCCCCGAGCTGGGCCGCAGCGCCAACAACCGGAGGAGGAGAGACGCAGCTCGCAGTGCATCCCGTGAGCTGGCCGCAGTGTCGGCCTCGGGGCCACCTCCAGGCCCAGCCCAGCGGGTGTTCGCGCCCAATTTCTCAGTCCAGAAAGACGGTCTGGTCTTCTGCGGGCCCGACAGAGATCGAAGCGACCTTGCACTCCGACTTCTCCTGCACGAAGTCGACGAAAGCCCTGACCTCCTTGGGGAGGTCGGCCGGCTTCCGCGCTTGGGAGATGTCTTGGGACCAGCCGGGTAGCCGCCGGTAGATTGGCCTGGCGTGGTGTAGATCGCTCTGGTGGTATGGGAAGTCCGGTGTCCGCTCCCCGTTTACCTCGTACTCGACGGCGACCGGGATCGACTCGAATCCGCCGAGGACGTCGACCTTGGTGAGGTGTATTTCGTCGAAGCCGTTAATCCGGTGGGCGTACCTCAGGGCCACGGCGTCGAACCACCCGCACCGCCTCCGCCTGCCAGTGGTCGTCCCGTACTCCGCGCCGGCCTCGACCAGCCTGGCCTGGGCCGCCTCGTCGGCTTCGGTGGGGAAGGGGCCCGAGCCTACTCTGGTGACGTACGCCTTGACGATCCCTACCACCTTTTTTATGTGACGGACGGCCACACCGCTTCCGCTACAGGCCCCCCCGACTGTGCAGCTCGAAGACGTCACGAAGGGATAGGTGCCGTGGTCGATGTCGAGCAAGGTACCCTGGGCGCCCTCGAGCAGGACGTCCTCGCCCGCTTCCAGGGCCCTGTTGAGCATGGAGGCGGTGTCGCAGATGTATGGACGCAGGCGCTCTCCGTACGTGCTGTAAGCCTCGGCCACCTCGGTAGGGTCGAGGGGCAACTGGTTGTAGACCTTGGCCAGCACCTGGTTCTTTTCCCTGAGCACGGCTTCGAGTTTTTCGAGGAGGATCTTCTTGTCGAGGAGGTCCTGCACCCGCAACCCGACCCTGGAAGCCTTGTCGGAGTATGCGGGACCGATTCCCTTCTTGGTCGTCCCCACCCTGTTCTTTCCCAGGTAGCGCTCTGTGACCCGGTCGAAGACCTTGTGGTAGGGCATGATCAGGTGTGCGTTGGCCGACAGCTTGAGGCGGTCCACGTGATAACCCGCGTCTTCCAGTCGGGAGATCTCTTCCAGCAGCACCTCGGGGTCGACCACTACCCCGTTTCCTATCACTGGAGTGCAGGCTCTCCGCCTGATTGAGGAAGGGATCAGGTGCAGGCGTACAGGCCTTGCTCCTCCTGCCGGGACGATGGTATGACCGGCGTTGTTACCTCCCTGGAATCGCACCGCATAGCTTGCCTCAGAGGCCAGGATATCTGTGTACTTGCCCTTTCCCTCGTCTCCCCATTGGCCCCCGAGGACGACGGTAGCAGGCACTCGGGATTTCCTCTCCTCGACTCTACCCTGTCGGTGAGCGGACCTGGCCGTGCGGTCCGCGGTTGCCACCTTTCCCGGCCGCTTCGTGCCGGCCTGTTGTCTAAGCCGTACGACCGGCCCCTCCGCACTCGGTAGTGCCGCCGGCCCACCTCGAGCGGATGGCCATCCGTCGAAGCGCCCATGCAGGATACCTTCCCCTTACGATGCGAGCGACGGCATTGCAGTCGGCCAGGCCCCAGGCCCTTGTCTAACTGCGATTGCCGGCTCGCAGGTGTAGGTTGGATTTCAAGCGGTGCAAGTTCCGCTCAGGTGATCCAGCTGAGGCATCGCGCCCGCCTTGGTCGGACCGCCTACGCATGCAGCCAGTAACTAGTCCCATCTGACCATGCCCAAAATAGCCCTCGGCACGGCCTTGCGGGGTGACGACGAAGCGTATAGAATCGTGCTACAAGTCACAGCGGGTGGCAGGGTGCGTGCCCGGTCTACGCGGGCATGCGCCCTAATTGTGTATGGTCGGTAGAGGGAAGAGAGGATATCGCCCATCGGGTGGCCGCCGAGAGCTGTGGCGCCGGGGCATAACCGGGGTAGAACGAGGAGAGGCAAATGCTTCACGCATCGGTAAGGCGCAGGATCGTCGGGGTCGTGGCTATCTCCGCCCTGGTGTACTCGCTGGTGGTGGCACTCAGTCCGCCTCCCCAGAGTGAGGCCGAGTTCCTCGGCGACGGTAACTGGATCAACCAGGACATCGACGTTCTCGTCACGTCGACGTCTTCTCCTCAGTGGGCGATCGACCCAGGCTCAACCCCAGAAATTCGAATCATCACTCAGAACAACGCGCTTCGAGCGAGGGTCGGCTGCGGCGTCACCTGCGAGATAAACTTCATGCGGGACGCTCGCCAGAAGATCAACACGATAACCATCACCTTCGAGCCCTTCTACTCTCCGGACACCGACTACCAGGTGATGTCAGCCACGGCGCCGGGTCTGAGCGACGGCTTCAGGCTCGGGGGGCGCGGAGGCAGGCCGGGCAACTCCTCCTCGAACCCGACCAACCTTTCCGGCAACCCCGATGCCGGCACTGCGACTGCCAGGGCGTGTGTGAACTTCTTCATCGCCAGCGCATGCACCTGGGCAAGAGCGGTGCCTACTGGGGTGAACCTGGGAGGCTGGTGCATAGGGTGGAACAACGGAGAGATTCCAACCTACGGTACGAACTCCGGTGAAGGTCCCCCTCACATCGCTGTCATCACCCAGGACACCGGCCCGGGCTGGATCACGGTCCCGCCCTACAACGGGCAGAGCCACCCACGAGGGCGGCTCTTCGACTACAGGCGCATGCGTTGGGCGTACAACCACATCCAGTTCGCGGGCTGCGCTCGTGCGACCATTTCGATCGCTACCGTAGACACCGCAGTCTACGGGGACGCCTACGTCTACAAGGACGACCCGGTTCCCGGTGCGATAAACATGATCCTCTACCAGAGCTGGGATTCCAGGGCCGGTGGCCCCGCGCCTCCCAGCTACAAGAGCTGCGGTGGCTCCACCACCAACCCGTGCCAAGCCATCTACTCTCTTGCGCCGGCCATCCAGTTCTACTCGTCCGGCAAGAGGCTCGGGCAGGCACCGCTGGTCTGCGGTCAGTCGCGGTTGAAGATCACGCTTGACGACGACGTGACCAACCCAGGTCACACCGTCCACTCCAACAGCGGGGTCCGCAACATGGTCGGGTATCCGAACTGCCCGACCGGGCTGAGGGGAGCGGTCGCCCACAGCAGCGGCAGGCCGCTGCAGGGCGCCTACGTCTACGCGTTCGACGCGGACACGGGCCAGCTTGTCAACGCCCCACCCAACGGGCAGAACACCACGGCTTCCGCGTCGGTTCCCTGCCGAGGTGGGGCCATCCCCAACGACCCGCCCACCGGACCGACGGGTCCGGGCCCGGGCACGGCCGTGTCCTCCTACGGCTGCGCCAGGATCCGCGGTGGACAGACCAACTTCCCGCACAACTCGACCCAGGCGGACGGCCGGTGGTACATAAGGACGAACCACGGGACCAGGTACAAGGTCCTGGTGTCCTCGCCTGCAGGAGACGGCAACGTCTCGAGGTGGGCGTCTACCACCCCGCCGGCCAGCGGGATAAACGACTGGAACACGGCGAGCGTATGGCAGCCGTCCGTGGGTCCGCTCCCGCTTACCGTGGGCGACTCGGGAACGCTCACCACCACGCTTTCGACCGGTAGCGCGATCACCGGGTCTGTGACCCGCAACGGCTCCTGGACTACCGGCACCGACAGTGGCGGCGTCTACATTTGGAACAGCGCCGGCACTCAGTTCGAGGCGACCTGGACGGCACTGACCGGTAACGGGACCTATAATGTCGACGTGAGAGCCACCCAGGCCAAGGTGCGGTTCCAGGTAGCTGACGGTGCGGGCAACCCCGATCTCGTCGGGTGGTACTCCGGCTCGGCGACGCCTGCCGACAATTTCTCCACGGGCGCTGTCGTGACCCCGCCCGCTTCGTTGGCAACGACCAACTTCACCTCCGGAGCGACGATCGCCGGTACGCTGCTGTACAACGGGTCGACGCCGTCGACGGGAGCCCCGGTGCACGTCTTCCGAGTATCGGACGGGCAGCTCGTGTACACGGCAAGCTCCGTACCGAGCCTCGGCGGGGCATATGCTGCCCGTGTCGCATCGGCAGCGAGTGCGTACAAGCTCTACGCGCCGGGAGACGGGACCGTTCAGGCCAAGTGGTACAACAACCGTGACACCTACGGGGCGGCGGACCTGGTTAGCGCCCCGTCGACCGGCATCAACTTCAACCTGCCGGCCGGATCGACGATCCAGGGTTACGTCAAGGCCAGAGGCACTGGCGGCGATGGCCTCGCGGAGGCCCAGGACATACCCGGGGCACCGGTCTACGCCTACAACGCCTCGACCGGGGCCTTCGTAGGCTGGACCTCCACTGGCTCGAACGGCCGCTACCAGTTGACGGTGCCCTCCGGCAGTTACAAGGTGCTGACGAACTCGACCTCGCAGCGGGAGTCGCTGTGGGCTGACGGTGCGTGGTCGTACGCGGAGGCGACGGCGGTATCGGCGCCCGCCACGGTCAACTTCAGCGTGCGGGCGGCCGGCAACATCTCGGGCACGGCGACCCAGGGAGGTGCGCCCGTCGCCAACACGTTGGTGACCTCATTTACCTCGGACTGCGCCAGGTTCGCCGCACCGAACGCAGTATCAGCGGCAGACGGTACCTACACGGTGAAGGCTGCCACCACGACTGCCTCGGGATGGCAGTACAAGGTACGGTTCATCCCGGCGACTGGCCAGACGAGGTGGTACAACAACCAGACGAGCTGCTCTGCAGCGACCCTGGTGAGCTCGCCGGCGAGCGGGATCAACCAAGAGACCCCGCCGTGATGTGGTGGCCTCTGTTCCCTGGCGGGGAATGGGAGGTCGTGAGTAAGGCTAGAAGCGTACCGGGCGGCCCGCAGGCCGCCCGGTACGCGTGTCGGGCAGGTGGGGAGATTCCAGTGTCATCCGAGGTGCGAGTGAACAGCCACAGCGCGTTGCGGCCGGATGCAATGGTAGACGGACGGTGACTTCTCTGCACAAGCTGGGCTTCGACCCGAAAGGCTAGATCGGTCAGGGAGTGGACACGCCAGTTGTGTCTGGGCAGAGGACCGGTATCGCTGGATCCCTGACGGGGGGCACCCTGGACGGCCGGGCCCAGCAAGTCATGCGAGTTATTTCCGCCAGGAACTACCCACGCCTTGCCGACACGAGCCTTCGCCAGTTCGGGCGGCTGGTCCTGTACCTGTGTGTCGCCGGGGCAGTAGCAGTCCTGGGCTTGTTAGGCCGGGACATGGTAGTCGTCAGTCTGATGTTGGGGATGTACATGGCCTTCATCGCTGCTGCTAGGAAGCCGCTCTGGGCGAGGACCCCGTGGCCGCTCCCGCAGCCGGTGCTCATCCTGTCAGTGTGGTGGCTCTTTTCATACGGGATCTTCTCGCTTCCCAAGTTCCTGGGAACCTACGACTTGCACTGGGACCTGATTGGCCATGAGAGCTACCTCTACCTTGCCCTCCTTACTGTCATCGCATCGAATGTCCTCGTGGTCGCAGGCTACATGCTCACCTGGCCTGGCGCTCCTCCTGATGTCCGTAAGTCCGGCATTCTACTTCAGGGGAGCCTGTCTCTTCTGATCGTGGTGGGCTTCTGGGTGTTGTCGCTGGCAGCCCGGGCCTATCTGTTCGGGATTGGGCGGTTCGGTTATGTAGCTGATTTCTCGAGGGCCGAAAGCGGTTTCAGGCAGACGGCGACATTCGTCTACGAGTTTTCGTGGCTGGCCATAGCTGCCTTGGTGGTGGAGTATCTGACGATCCAGGACTCGGCGAAAAAGCTGCGGATAGCCTTGCTCTTGTGCGCGATCTCGGTGGTCGAGCTGGTGTCGGTAGTGGCGATGGGGTTCAAGGGGTATGCGATACTGACCTTCGGCCCGGCAATCGCTGCGCTGTGGGGCATGAGACGAAGACTACTGCTCAAATTCGTAGGTGCCGGGGCACTGATCATTCTCCTGATAGCGCCAGGAAATTACGCGTACAGAGAGGACGTGAACACAGGGAAAGTGCAGCGGGGAGACTTCCTCTCTGTAGCCGAGACTTCTCTTGTCTACACGGTAAGACACTTTACCGACGATCCGATAGAGAGTCTGGTTCTGGTATGGGATTCGGCCACTCGGGAATTCGCAGACAATCTGGAAAACATTGCCCTGATCTTGTACAAGACGCCCTCGCAGGTTCCCCATCGGGGAGCCGACTGGTACTTCACTGCTGTGCCCAGGGCAATATTTCCCAGGTTCGTCTGGAAGGACAAACCGATCGACGACATGGCGTCGTACATGACGGTCGTGTATCGGGGTGTGGCTGCTACCTCCGGATCACCCCCGGGTTATGCCGGTGAGCTTTACATGAGAGCGGGGGCCGGAGGGGTAGTGTTGGGATCCCTCTTCACCGGCCTGCTTCTGGGTCTGCTTACCCGGATCTTTGCCAGGGGGAGCAAGAAGGCTTACTTCGTGGCTTACTGCGGCGTCGTGGCCGCAACCATATCCAATACCCATCTGGACTCGCTCATCGTCTATTCCGTGCAGAGGGGGGTCCTCTACACGGCAGCAGCGTGGCTCATGTTCTTGCCGGTAAGGGGGAAAGGCGAACTGTCAATCAGGTAGGCGTTCACGACCAACTGCCCCGAGACGTTGCATCGGCGGCAGGCGCTCTCAAGTCGGTGGCGATTTTCCTACAGGGTCCCCTGGAGGTTCGTCACGGGGGTCGAGCCGTCCGCACCGACTCGCAGTCTGTTTCCGCTCGCTGCAGCAGCCAGTGCGGTAAGAGTCAGTCGGGAAGACACGAACATTTCCTCGAGTATCGGGTTGTCGTAATCGGCGGCCAGACACGCCGTGGCAAAAAACTCGGCTGTCCTTCTAAATCCCTTGTCGGCGACGAGCCCGATCCGGGGAAACGCACGAAACATCCCGGATCGGTACAGCGTCCGAAAGTCGACGACCCCAGCAGCCCTGTCTGTGCCGATTATTTCGAAACGCTCTCGCCCGAAGCTTCGAGGCCCGGACCCCGCATAGGTTATGGACGCAGTCGAGCCGTCTTCGAATTCCAACAGCGCCTGAAACCCCTGTCGGCGGTCCTCGCCTCGAGGAGTGGTTATCGAAGCCGATACCGCGACGGGTGAAGACTTAGCGAGCGCGCAAGCCAGGTCGAAGAAGTGGCAGCCCTCGGAAACGAGCCGGCCCCCGCCCTCACGGGGATCGAGTACCCAGTGCCCCGCCTCGAGGGCACCTGGGTTTGCTCTGATCCAGATATAGAAGGGGCCGTGTCCGTTCAGGTGCTCGAGGACGGCAGCGGTGAAGGGGGAAAAGCGACGGTTGAATCCGACCATCGCGACCCTTTTGTTTCGAAGTGCAAGTCCTTGAATTCGGTCTATGTCGGCCACATCGAGAGCGAGGGGTTTCTCCACCCATACATGCTTGCCGGCCTTGATTGCCTCGAGGGCGAAGTATGCATGGGTGTCGTGCCTGGTGGCTACGACTACCGCGTCGACGCCTTCCATGGCGAAGAGTTCCTCTGGCTCCGCGGCCACCCTGGGGATGCTATACCTCGACGCGATGTCTGCAGCTCTGAGGCCCGACGCGGAGGCAATCGCCGTCACTTCTAGGCGGGGCACTGACGCCATGACCCTCATCAGGGTGGAGGCGATATGGTTGCCCGCACCGAGTATTCCGACCCTAAGTACCGAACTTTCTCGAGGGACCCGCCGGTCCGGCTCGGGCTGGAGACGACCTTCAGGGAGAGTTTCGTGTTCGACCCGACCAGCGAGCTTTTCCTCCGGCCGCGACTCTGGTACCGGCACGGTCTTCGCACTCTCTCTACGGCTCCCTTCCTCGCTAGCCGGACTCTCTCTACCGCTCCCGTCCGCGCCAGCCGGACTCTCTCTACCGCTCCCGTCCGCGCCAGCCGGACTAGAGCGCTTCGGTATCGAGGCGGGGTAACTGATGACTACGCCCAGGGGTCGTTCTTGGGGGTCGCTGAGAATGCGGTATGCGTCCTCAGCGCGATCGATAGGGAAGCGGTGCGTGACCAGGCGCCGTGCACTCACGGAGCCTGCCGCCACGAGCTCGAGATAAGTCTGCATGTTGCGGGGAGCGGTCCACCTGACAAGGGAGGGGGGGTAACCCTCCGAGAGACCGCGCTGCTGGAAACCGGGGTCATAGGTTCCCGGACCCCATGCTCTGGAGAACTCGACCGTGAGCTCCTTGTCGTACCCGTACCGGCGGGGCAGATCGGGGGGAAAGTTGCCGATCACGACGACGTGCCCGCGTTCTCTTGCGATGTCTGCCGCCCAGACGAAGGGGGCGTTGGTGGGAGACGTCGCGGTTACCAGTGCGACATCCACTCCCCCGGTGGGCCCGCAGTAAGCTCGGACTGCCTCAGCCGACCCCTGTTCGTCGGGCACCACGGTGAGGTCGGCTCCCAGGGTGACAGCGAAGTCGCACCGGTCCCGAGAGACGTCGGCGGCTATCACGGTGGTGCCGCTGGCCTTCGCGAGCTGTACACCCAGTAGGCCGAGCAGACCCAACCCGACTATGGCGACCCTCGACCCGATCTCCACGCCGCCGCGCCTCATCCCGTGTATGACCACTGCCGCGAGCGCCGAAAAAGCTGCGTCCTCTGGATGGACCCCGCCGGGGACCGGACTGCACATCGTCTCCGGGACGACGACGAACTCCGCGTGCGTGGCTGCCTTCGCGCCCGAGCAGGCGACAAGATCTCCAGGCCTGAAGGCGGACACTCCCTTACCCACTGCCTCGACGATCCCGGCCGAACTGTAGCCGAGCGGAAACGGCTCTTCCAGGCGGGAGCGAGCCTCACGATAAGCTGTGAGGGGGCCTTCCTGTAAGGACCTGGACACGACCTTTGCGACGAGGTCCGGCCGACGTCTCGCCTTTTCTACGATGCTTGCGCGCGCGAAATCCAGGTTCCCTCGCTCGGTACCGGTGCTGACTGCGGAAGCCAGGGTGCGAACGAGGAGCTGGCGAGGTTTCGGCTTCGGAACCGGTACCTCGACGAGGCAAATCTTTCCGTCTGTGGCGTACTGGACCAGTTGCTTCATGAGCCCTATGTAATCACACTGCTGGACTCGTCGATCGACTCGAGATCGGGCGACTCGCCGTTCGACTGCTCTTGGCAGTCGCACAGCGAGAATCGGGGGTACTCGGGTTCGATCGATGACGCGACGGAGCGGAGGTCGGCGTCTGCAGGGGAGCGTCTAGCCGCCTCCAGAGCGTGCAAGACAGCCTTTACTCTTCGTCTGAAACGGGGGTAGGAAAACTCCAGAGCCCTGATCCGAGCCATCCTGCCGAGCTCGCGTCGGCGCGCGGGGTCGGAAAGTATCGAGTCGAGCGCTGTCTTCACACCGTCCGGAGAATCGGGATCGGCGAGGAGCCCTGAAATTCCGTCCAGCACGGTCTCTGCCGAACCTCCAGCCCGGGCGGCTACCGAGGGAACACCCCAGATTCCGGCTTCGAGGTAGACAAGGCCGAAGCCCTCACCTTCCGCAGGCTCGAGTGAGATCCTGCTCGGCATCGCAAAGCAAGTGGCCGTGCCGTAGCAGCGCGCCAGTTCGTCCTCGGTCAACTTGCCGGTGAATTCCACGATATCGGCCACGCCAAGGGTTTCGGCGAGACGTTGGAGGTGTGGGCGGTAGGAACCATCGCCCACCACCAGGTATCGCAGCCGAGGATACTTTGCCCTGAGCTCCGCCACCGCCCTCAATACCAGGTCGTGCCGCTTGTAGGGGGCGTTCGCATCCAGACGGGCGACCGTCAGGATGGTCTGGACACCTGACTCATGCCCATTGCTGGCCTCGAGCGGCGCGGGCTCGCCGACCTCGCTCGCACGGTCCCATGGCGGAAAGCCTGTGGGTATCCGGCTCTCGTGCAAGTGTTGTAGGCACCTCAGGTTGGTGTACGCGACAGAACTTCTCGACTCCAGTGCGGCAGCGTAGCTTTCCGGTTCGGCGCGGGCAGCGAGAAGCTCGAGTCGAGGAGAGAGAATGCTGCCAGTCACGTAGGTCCTCTCCAGGCGGACATCGGCCCATCTCCTTACGACTTCCCGGGTGAAATGACTCACCGGAATCAGCAAGTCGGCCCGAGTTACCGCCCGGCGGATCGACTTCTTGGTGGGAACTCTCCAGGAGTCGTCGCCGTGCAAGCTAACTGCATAGGGGATTCCCAGGACCCGCCCGATCGTCCAGGCGACCGGGGAGAGCCCTATGTGGGTAGCGACTACCGCCACCGGCCTCCGCACCAGGGCGACGGCCATTGCTGTCAGCAAAAAGCGAGCTGCCCTTGCCGGACCCACGCGGGATTCGGGTTTGACGCCCCCGCGCCACAGCACCACGGTCCGCGAACGATAACCGAGCTCATATGCAGCTTGAGCCCACATCTGGGCGTACCGCTGGATCCCTCCGTAGGTCTTGGAGTCGGTGGAAAGGATCAGTACCGACAGCGGTTTTTGCGGAGGACGTACATCTTCCGATCGTCCCGCCCGGCTGTCGGGCTCGTGCCACGCCGCGACAGCCTTCGCAGACGGGAAGAGCACAGGGGCCCCGATACCGCCTGTAACGAAGGTGATTGCGGCTGCAGTATCGTCGTCGTCGGGGTCGAACGCGGTCTCGAAGTACCTGGCAAACTTCAGCCATAGCGAGGCCAGATATCTGCTGGTTCGGCCCCCGCTGGAAGCTATCGGACGGACCAGCGCGCGGCCGGCAACCCTCGACAGGCGCCTCATACGCCTTTCATGGAGATCATCACGCGCAGGGTGTTGAGTATGATCGCGAGATCCAGGAATACAGACTGGTACTTCATGTAGTAGAACTCGTACTGGAGCTTTTCGAGGGCGTGCTCGACGCTGGAGCCATACCTGTAACGTATCTGAGCCCAGCCCGTGAGGCCGGGCTTTATGAGGTGCCTTCTGGAGTAGAACGGAATTTTTTCTTCCAGCGCCTCCACGAACTCGGGCCTCTCGGCTCTCGGGCCTACCAGACTCATATCTCCCTTGAGGACGTTCAGGAATTGGGGTAGCTCGTCCAGCCTGGACTGCCTGAGGAACTTTCCTACGCGCGTCACCCGGTCGTCACCTTCGAACGACCATCTGGGGCCATCGGTTTCTGCGTCCACTCGCATGGTGCGGAACTTTATCAGGCGGAAGACCTTGCCGTTCTTGCCCACGCGGTCCTGGAAGTAGAGTACCGGCCCCCGACTGTCGATCTTTATGGCAAGGGCGATCAATGGAAACAGCAACAAGAACAGCGCCGATCCGACGAGGGAGCCCACCAGATCAACCGCCTGCTTGAGGCGGAGGTAGCTAGTCCTGTGAAGCTCCCCGGTGTCGAAGAGGAACCACGCCTCGTTTATCGAGGAGACCGGAACCTTTCCGAACATCTGCTCATAAAATTCTGAAAAGGTCCGGACTCTGACTCCCCTGGCGTGCAGCTCCGTCACCTGGGAGAGCAATTCGTAGTCTTCCAGGTAGCGGGCATCGACCACGATGACGTCCGGATGCAAATCCACGGCCTGCTCGACCAACTTTGACCGGGGCACCTCCACCCAGGGCCCGATCTCGGAAGGCCTGGGGTGGGACTCTCCGCCGTCGATGTGGCCCACGATTCGGCAAGGTGGCACCCCTTGCCCTTCGATTTCCTGTTGCAACTGGTGGACGTCGTCGTAGGTTCCTACGACCAGGACTCTGATGGGCTCTGTGGTCCTTGATATGACGACGGCGGGCCATCTCGACAGGAGGGCAATCAACGGAGAAAGGGCCATGAACGGGACGGTTACCTGGCGGGGAAGCGCATGGGTTGCCAGGGCGGAGAGTACAGACACGAGAGCAAAGGTTACGGCGCCGACTTTCAGGCCGGCATAGGCGGACCTTGCGAGGCCAGGTTCCGGCCCCTCCACTTGCCCGATCTGGATTAGCCAGCCCACCGAAGTGGCGATCGCGGCCATCGCCACGGCCCACCAGAAAAATCTGGGAAAAACAGAATTCAGTTGCAATGATGAGTGCACGGCCAGGATGCCAAGAGCAGCGCCCAGATTAAGAGATCCGTACAAGAAGTAGGCGATGCTCCTGGAAACCCTGGTTGCCAATTCCCTGCCTACCCCGCCGGTCGAAGTGCGTTTTACGGTGCTCCGCCCTGAGCCGCTCGCGCGTCTTTCTCGACGTCGTTTCTTAACGAGCGCGACGCGATTCCCCGTTCCTGCCGGTGCGATTACGGCAGCGCGTTCATATTAGCAGCGAACTGCCTACTCGCGACGTGAGGAAGTCGTCTTTGTCGCCAGTCGTTCGAGTTCGGCCACCAGCGAGGTCATGATCTCTCGCCGGCGAAATATCTTGAGTACATTGGCACGTGCATCGAGTCCGCGAGCGAATGAGGCGCGCCGGTCCGAGGCAAGCCTTCGTATCGCCGCTGCTATGGCCGCGGGAGATTCAGGATCGGCTGCCTCTCCAGCTCCGATAAGGCGAAGGACGTCCACCGACTCTCCCGTCGCAGCCAGGATCACGGGGACTCCCAGGGCCGCCCCCTCGAAGAGCTTGGAGGGAACCGACCTTTCCAGGCTCCGGGAGGCCAGGGGAACGTAGATCGCGTCCTGCCTGACCAGCAGTCCAAGGACCTCTTCTCTGGGCATCGGCGGGCGGAATTTGACCTTGTGCGAGGCGAGATGGCGGGCCTTCTCCTGGAGGGCCGGTAGTTCGGGGCCCTCGCCCACGACGGTTATGGATAGCGGAAAATCGAGCAGGGAAGCGGCTTCGAGCAGCGAGGAGACCCGCTGTGCCGGGCCCAGCCTCCCGGCGTATGCAATCTTGAAAGGGGAATCCGAGCAGGGCTCGGGGGGTGGCGTGCGCTCCCTCGACAGCCCCGCGGCTATGGCCGTCTCGTCGGCTCCGTTGGGCGCCAGGATGAACTTGGACTCGTGAAGCCCTTTTTCCTTGAGTTGCACTGCATCCCCCGATGTGACGGCGACCACTCGGTGGGCTACGCGGTAGAGGAGGTTCGCCATGGTTTCCCCGAGAATCTGCAGCGCCTTCACCGACAGCCCGTGCCCCTGCTTGTCGCCGAGGGACGAGACCACCACATCGGGCCAGACGTCCCGTATCTCCACGACGACGGGAACACCTGCTGCCCGCCCCGCAAGGGCCGCTGCGAGAGCGAATACGAGGGGCGGAGAGGAGGTGTAAAGGAGGTCGGATTCACGCGCTCTCCTCCAGATGGGCGGTGATGCGAGGAGCGACGCTGTCGTTTCCGAGACGATGCGTGCCAGCCAGCCTTCGCCCCTTCCCCGGAGGGAAAGAGGGGTTCTGACGATGGGCGTCGGGTCCGTACCGGCTGCTGGGCTACTGGTCGACTCGGGCAGGAAATACGAAGGACGCGGGGCGACTACGGTAACGCGGTGCCCGGCCTCCACCAGGGCGTCGACGAGAGATCGCGCCCTGACCGACGCTGCTCCCAGCTCGGGCTCGTAGTAAGGGACGGCGAGACAGACCCTCAATCGACCCGACTAGAAGGGGCTGGGTCCCGCTCTGGCCGAGAGGGCGTCGATGACCGCTTCTGCTGCTCGCATCCCTGCCTTTCCGTCCCAGAGAGGGATCTGCCTGGGATCGGGGTAGGGCGCCTCGAGAGCTTCTCTGGTGGCCTTCAGAATGGACTCGGGATCGGTGCCCGCAATCCGGTTGGTCCCGTGCGTCACGGTTATGGGGCGTTCGGTGTTCGCTCTCAAGGTGATACAGGGAATGCCGAGGACACTGGTCTCTTCCTGGACGCCACCAGAATCGGTCAGCACTGCCCTGGCCGCATCCATCAACGAAATGAAGTCCAGGTACGGAAGGGGCGGCACGAACCTGATTCCCTCGCTCGCCAGGTCTTCTACGACCAGCTCCTCGAGCTGTCTGGCTGTGCGGGGATGAGTAGGGAAGATCACGGGCAGGGGATCGACAGCAGCTGCTACTGACGACAGAAGCCCGGCGAGCCTGGGAGCGTCGTCGACGTTGGTCGGCCTGTGCAGCGTAAGGAGGGCGTAGCCGCCTCTTGTCACGCCGAAGTCACGCCAGCGCTCCCTCGACCTCGCCGAATCGATGCACGCCAGCAAACTGTCGATCATGCAGTTCCCGACCAGTGCTATGCGCTCGGGCGGTACCCCCTCCGACTGCAGGTTTTGCACCGCGTCGTCCGACGGAGCCAGACATAGGTCCGCCAGCTGGTCTGCCACCACCCTGTTTATCTCCTCCGGCATGCTTCGGTCGAACGAACGCAGTCCAGCCTCCAGGTGGACGAGGAAGACCCCGCATTTGGCCGCCGCAATTGCACCGCCCATGGTTGCATTCACGTCACCAGCTACCACGAAGGCGTCGGGCCTGTGCTTCTCTAGAAACTCCTCGACACCCAGCATCGTCCGGGCGGTCTGGTATGCGTGAGTACCCGAGCCCACCTCCAGGTTCACCTGCGGCTCGGGGATTCCCAGTTCTTCGATGAAGGCGTCGGAGAGGACCTGATCGTAGTGCTGGCCTGCGTGGACAATGGTGGGCGTGACTCCGAGGGACTCGAGACCTTTCACCAGAGGGGCGACCTTGACGAAGTTGGGTCTGGCCGCCACCAGCACTGCCACGTTCAACTCACAAGCCTCGCAGCGATCCTTTGCGACACGGCGAGCAGGCGGTTGGTCACGAACGGAAATCGGCGCCAGAAGTAGGACACGGATACCTCGAAGCCGGCTCTGGAGAAGGCCTCGTATATGGTGGGCGCCGTAATCGGCCACTCGTTGGGGGAGACATGCGCTCCCTTCAGCACCCGGTAGCGCACGGCTGGGTTGTAGAAATTGGGTTCTCTTCCGAAGAACCTCCCTCCCGGCTTGAGTACCCGGGCTATTTCGGCGGCCACGGCCTCGGTCTCGGGCATGTGGTGAAGAGCCCCGTTGCCAATGACGATGTCGAATGTGTCGTCGGGGAATGGGGTGCAGTAAGCGTTGCCCGCCACGACCTGCAGGCCGTACAGAGATTTGGCCCGCCGGGCGGCGGCGATGAGTCTCTGGGGGACGAGTTCCAGGGCAACGAAGAGTTTCGGGGCGTACCGTTCGGCCACGAGAATGCCCTGTAGGGCTTCACCTGCACCTATGTCCAGAATGGTCGCCCCTGTCATGACCTCGGGATAACCTTCTATCCAGAGGCGCATGTCATGGTCGAGCCAGTCGTACGGCTTGACCTGGGTTACGGGCTCCGAGAAGAACTCGGTCTCGGCGCGGTAGTCGAAAGTCTTCTTCTCAGCCATAGCTACAGGCTGCTCTCCTGAGCGGCGAAGTATGAACCGGATCGGTTAGAGCTTAGCGCAGGACGGTCGCATGGATTCGAAGTTCCTGGTGGCGGTACTGACAAAGGACGAGCAGGAGAACATCGAGCACTGCCTCGATTCGGTAGTGCCGCTCGGCTGCGACGTTCTGGTCGTCGACTCCGGCAGTACCGACTCTACGGTGAGCATGGCCGAGGCGAAGGGAGTAGAGGTGGTCTTTCACCCCTTCGAGTCCATCGCCCGACAGAGGAACTGGGTGCTAGAAGAGTACGGGGACAGGTACGACTGGGTGCTCTTCCTCGATGCAGACGAACGACTGTCTGCGGGTCTTGCACAGGAACTTGCCGCCCTTGAAGCTCCAGGACCCGAAGGACCGTTCGGGTACTACATATTCCGTCACTTCTACTTCCTGGGCAAGCGCCTGCGTCACGGCGAGTTCGCCCGGTCGAAGGTCCTGCGGCTACTCTGCCCGGCCAGGAGCCGTGTGGTCGAGCAGACCAGGACGCTGGAGTACGCCAAGGTTGACGGGCCAGTCGGAATGCTGAAGAACCCCATGATCCACGAGAACCGCAAGCCTCTCTCGGACTGGATCCGAAAGCACGACTGGTATTCCACCCGAGAGGCGGAGGACGAGGCAGCGGGGATGGGTTTCCAGGCGGAACGGGTGAGCGAGAACCCGATCAACTCGTTCCTCAACGCCAAGGTCGACCGTGCCCTTCCGCCGCTTCTCCGTCCGTTCGCGATCTTCGCTTACTCCTACTTCTTCCGGTTGGGTTTCCTCGATGGGAAGGCCGGTCTTATCTACTACTTCCTCCACGACTTCTGGTACCCGTTGCTTACTGCGGCAAAGCTGTACGAGCTGAAGCTGAGTGGGGGAGGGCCGGACGCCTCTGGGGCTCGGCATGCTCCATAGGCCAGAGGGCGGCGCCACCCTGGGGGTACACGGGAGTCCTCAGCGAAGGGAGATATAGGCAGCGACCACGGACTCCGACGCCACACGTCGGAAGCCCAGTGGCACGAGCAAATCGTCGGCGTGACGAAGGAGTGCGTCCGTCGACGTGTCGGCAGGGTCGCTGCCTGCCCGAGGGTCTGCATGCACTTCGACGACCAGCCGCTTGCACCTCTGGGCGAGCAGGTCGGCTTCCGAGCTCATCAGGCTCCACTCGGTCCCTTCTATGTCGCAGAGAAGCTGGAACGGAGCGCTTTCGGGTAAGTACCGCTCGACCAGTTCGCGGAGCGTGATGACGGGCACGTCGATGCCCACCAGGCCTTCGTCTCCAAGCTTGCGCTCGTCGCCCCCTTCCATCCGCGCACCGACCCAATAGCCCTCTGTTCCGGTGAGGGTAGGCCTTCCGCCCGAGTACCAGATCCCCGCCCTCACCGCGACCCCATCGACCTGGTTGACGGCCATGTTCCGGCGCAGGTTAGCCCATGCGTCGGGGTTGGGCTCGCAGGCGACGACGAAAGGTATCCCCAGGGCCCTGGCCGAGGTTACCGACACGGTACCGATCCCGGCACCGAGGTCCACGATTGGCCAGTCCGAGCAGAAGGTGGCCAGCGCAAGCCGACGCTCGGAGGACTCGTGCGAGCCCGCGAGCATCATGAGAAAGGTTCGAGGGTCCGCGGCGGCGACCCCCTCGGCAAAGAACTTGCAGCCCTCCAGGCGGAACGTGTGAGGCAGAGTTCGGGCGGCAATCGCCGAGATGGGGCTCTCGACGACGGCGGATAGGGCTCTGCGCCTCAGTCCGGCGGGTGCGATCCGTCTCACAGCTGAGCGAATGGACATGTGGGTGAAGACCTCCCTGGTGACCCGCGCAACAGGGTTCCGGGTAGCGGGAAGGCTGGGCGGCCGTCAGACTCGCACCGCCTTCTGCTCAGCCAGGAAGCCCGCCGGGTATTGGCGGTACTCATGCAGAGACAGCCTGCGAGACGGGCGCTGCTCGGGAGAAGACGAAGGAGTCTCCTTGCCAGTCTACTTCCACGACGTCGCCCTCTCCGAACTTGCCCTCCAGAAGCTCCAGGGCCAGGCGGTCGGCTACCTGCTTCTGGATCACCCGCTTGAGCGGACGAGCGCCGAATACCGGGTCGTAGCCCAGTTCGGCAAGCTTCTTGCGAGCAGCGTCGGTGGCCCTCAGCTCGATCCCCTTCTCGGCGAGCCGCGCTGCGAGGTGGTCAAGCTGGAGGTCGACGATCTTCTCGATGTGCTCCCGGTCGAGGCGGTGGAACACGACGATCTCGTCGATCCTGTTGACGAACTCGGGACGGAAGGTCTGATGCACGGCATCCATGACGCGCTTCTTCACGATCTCTTCCGGTATGTCCGGCTCTATGTAGGCGCTGCCCACGTTTGAGGTCATGATGAGGACCACGTTGGTGAAGTCGACGGTGCGGCCCTGTCCGTCGGTCAGACGGCCGTCGTCCATTAGCTGCAAGAGGACGTTGAAGACGTCTGTGTGGGCTTTCTCTATCTCGTCGAGCAGCACCACCGAGTACGGGCGCCTGCGGACGGCCTCGGTGAGCTGGCCTCCCTCCTCGTATCCGACGTATCCCGGCGGGGCGCCGATCAGGCGGCTGACGGTGTGCTTCTCCTGGTACTCGGACATATCGATCCTCACCATCGCCCGCTCGTCGTCGAAGAGGAACTCCGCGAGCGCCTTGGCCAGCTCGGTTTTGCCGACCCCGGTGGGCCCCAGGAAGAGGAAGCTGCCAATGGGTCGGTTGGGATCGGCCAGGCCGGATCTCGAGCGCCTGATCGCGTTGGCCACCGCGGAGACGGCCTCGTCCTGGCCGACGACCCTGCGGTGCAGGTTCTCTTCCATGTGGATGAGCTTCTCGACCTCTCCTTGCATGAGCTTCGAGACCGGAATCCCGGTCCAGCGGCTGACGACCTCGGCGACGTCTTCCTCGTCCACTTCCTCCTTGAGCATCTTCCGCTCTTTCTGGAGCTCGTCGAGGCGGGCCTGGCGCTGCTCCAGCTCCCTGGAGAGCTCGACAAGCTCCCCGTAGCGGAGCTGAGCCGCTCTCTCGAGGTCGCCTTCTCGCTCCGCCCTCTCGGCCTCCAGGCGAGCCTCTTCGATCCGCTCCTTTATCTGCTGGATGGCCGTGATCGCCTCCTTCTCGTTCTGCCAGTGGGCGATCATGTCGTCGAGCTTTTCCTTGAGCTCGGCGAGCTCTCTGTCTATGGCCTCCAGGCGAGCCTTGGACGCCGGGTCCGTCTCGCGGGCCACCGCGGCCCTCTCGATCTCCAGCTGCCGGCGGCGCCGGTCCGCCTCGTCGATCTCTGTGGGCATCGAGTCGATCTCTATACGGAGCCTCGAGGCGGCCTCGTCGATCAGGTCGATCGCCTTGTCGGGGAGGTATCTTCCCGTGATGTAACGGTGCGAGAGCACCGCCGCGGCGACCAGAGCCGAGTCCTGAATCCGCACCCCGTGGTGGACCTCGTAGCGCTCCTTGAGCCCGCGCAGGATCGCTATGGTGTCGGCCACGGAAGGCTCGCCGACGAAGACCGGCTGGAAGCGGCGCTCCAGGGCAGCGTCCTTCTCGACGTACTTGCGGTACTCGTCGAGGGTGGTGGCGCCGATCATCCGGAGTTCGCCCCTGGCCAGCATGGGCTTGAGCATGTTCGCCGCGTCCACTGCCCCCTCCGCGGCGCCCGCGCCGACGATGGTGTGCATCTCATCGATGAAGGTGATGATCTCACCCTCTGATGCCCGAATTTCTTCGAGGACCGCCTTGAGTCGCTCTTCGAACTCCCCCCTGTACTTGGTGCCGGCGACCATGCCACCGATGTCCAGGGCGACCACACGCTTGTTCTTGAGACCTTCGGGGACGTCCCCTGCTGCTATCCGCTGCGCCAGCCCCTCGACTATCGCTGTCTTGCCCACACCCGGGTCTCCGATCAGCACCGGGTTGTTCTTGGTGCGCCTGGAAAGCACCTGAATGACGCGCCTAATCTCGTCGTCCCGGCCTATTACGGGATCGAGCTTGCCCTGCCTGGCGAGAAGAGTCAGATCCCTCCCGAACTTCTCCAGGGCTTGCAGTTTGGACTCGGGATCGGGCGTGTCGACCCTCAGCGTCCCCCTTACCTCGCGCAGGGCCTCGAGTACCTTGTCGGTGGAAAGCCCGGCGGAGCGCAGGATCTCGGCCGCGGCTCCGTCGCCTTCCAGCAATGCGAGAAAGAGGTGTTCAGTGGAGAGGTAGTCGTCTCCGAGGGCCTTGCGCTGAGAGTCCGCTCTTTCGAGCAGATCCAGGGTTTCGCGGCTCAGTTGCGGCTCTTGGGAGGGGCCGTAGACCTTGGCGAGCCGTGAAAGCCTCTCGGCGACGGCGTCGCGCAGGCTTGCCGGCACCACCTCCAGCCGCTGAAGGAGCGGGAAGATCACCGTCTCGCTCTGCCCCAGCAGGGCGTAGAGGACGTGCTCGGGCTCGACGAACTGGTGCTGGCGATCTCGCGCTGCCTTGACGGCAGCCAGGATCGCCTCTCGGGACTTCTGGGTCAGGTTTTCTAGTTCCATCGGATCGGTTCAACGCGGTGTCTGGCGGGCATTATTCCCCGCTACGTACGGTGTGTCTTTCGGGTAGTGGAGGGAGCTTTCGGGGGACGCCGCACCGCCTCCCGGGAGATAAGCCCGCAGCCTTATGGGGATTTTCTCGCAGAGAGTGCCCGGATGGCGTCGGTGACCCCTTTGACCCGCTCCTCCATACCCCAGGTCTTCATCCTCTCCAGGGCCGCCTGCGCCATGCGCAAGCGCAGGTCATGGTCTCGCAGGAGCCTCTCGAGCGCCGATGCCAGCCCGTCGGTGTCGCCACATCTGAAGACGAGGCCCGTCTTTTCTTCCACTACGATGTCGCTGAAACCCCACAGGCCGACGCGGTGCGAGATGACCGCCGGTAGCCCCGAAGCCATGGCCTCGGCCACGACCGTAGCCCGGGGGTCTTTCTCCGATGGGAGTACCAGTACGTCGCAGGCAGCGAGCATCTGGGGGAGGCGGGACTGGTTCACGAAGCCGGGGAAGTATATGTCTTGCAGTTCCAGCCGGGTGACCATCGAGTCCAGAAGGGGCCGGAGCTCTCCTTCGCCTATGAAGACGGCCCCGCACTCCAGGCCCTTTCTTTGTAACTTCGCCATGGCCTCCAGCAGGTCCAGAGGTCGCTTCCGCTTGATGAACTTCCCGCAGAAAGCGACGAGTGGGATGTCGGGCGGCAACCCCAGGTCGGCCCTCAACTTGTTCTTTCTTGACGGATCGGTGGTGGCGGCCTCGAAGAAGCGGTCGTTGTCCACGGTCCAGGGGTGAAAGAACAGCCGCTCGTCGGGAACACCGAGCCTCTCGTAAAAGACTCGCTGGAGCGCGCCGACGTAGAGGCAGGCGCCCGCTCGTCTCAACAGCCAGGCCAGCATGAGGTGCTTCACGGCACCCCTCAGGGGCTCTTCGGGGAAGATCGGGGTGGCGTCGCCGGTGACGAAGAAGGGGACTCGGTTCAGAATGCAAGCAAGCAGCGCGCTCCTCGAAAACCAGTCTCCCCACCCGTACACCAGCACGGCGTCGTAGCGAGACGGTTTCAGTTCGCTCAGGAGATGCGGGCTGATCAGCTCCCACCCGTGATCCTTGTCGGTCCGACGAAGAGTCGGCACCTTCTTGTAGGAATAGCCCTCCAGCAGTGGGATGTCCCACGAGTACGAGATGCCGAATCCCTCGTCGAAGGACTTGTAAGTGTGGGCCAGGGTGCCATAGAGGACGGTCAGCTCGATGCCGGGTTCTCTGGCCAAGCGGGAAAAGAAAGGCGAGTTGTACTGCACGGGCAGCGGTGCAGCCACAGCCAGCCTGAACTTCTCAGATATCTCCGTCACGCACGGCCCCTTCGATCAGTTTCACGAACTCGCGCGCGTACTCGCTCCAGCCCGGGAAGAGCGACCTCTGGTAGTCCTGGATACCCGCCGCACACGCGGCGCGCAAGGGCGGATCCGTGACAAGCCTCCCCAGCGCCTCGACTGCCTTATCGACGTGCAAGGGCTCGAAGTAAAGAGCACTGTCTCCCAGCATCTCCCTGTTGATGGGGGTGTCGGCAGCCACGACGGGAAGGCCGGCGGCCCCAGCCTCGAGCATCGGGTAGCCGAAAGACTCGCAGAGGGACGGAAAGAAGAATACGTCCGCTTCGGCCAGCACCCTGGAAACTTCTCGATCGCCAAGGCGTGGGTGAATCTCGAAGAGGTCCGACGTTCGGGAGCCCCTGACCTTCTCCATGAAGGCATGGTGGAGGCGGGGGTTGTCAGAGCGGTCGATCGCAACGACAAAGACAAACTCGTCTCCCACCTTTTCTCTCAGCCTCGAGGCCACATCGGGGAGGATCGAGTGAGCCTTGTGCGGCTCGAGGTGGCTGAGGTAGAGGATCCTCAGACGGGAACCGGAGCCGGCATCGGATGGACGGGAGACACGGGTACGCGGATCGGCGAAATCTGCCTCGAAGGGGTCCCGTAGCACGGTGACACGCTCCTGTAGCACCGGCTCGGCGTCGACGATGGCATCGGCGAGAGCTCTGGAGGGGACCACGACCTTTGCGGATCGTCTCATGACGCCGACCAGGAGCCTTGCCATGGCCGCCGTACGCATCCGCTCCGGCAGCAGGCGCTGGTAGCCGCGCATGGCGCAGAAATATGTGGAGTCCTGCAGGACCGTCACCTGAGGGGTTCCTGGAAAGAGCGGACCGAATCCAAGGGCGTTTACCGAAACGTCTGCTCCGTACCGGCCAATCATTCGGGGCAGCCGAAGCTGGTCCCAGGCGAGACGGCTGAAGTCGGAGCCGATGTAGACGGGTACCAGCTCGACGTTGTCTGCCGCCTCCAGCAGCGCCTCTCCACCCCGACCCGCCGCCACCAGCCGATTCCTGCGCGCCAGAAGTTCGAGGAAGCTTGGCGAGACGAAGAACCTGAAGTGGTGCTCGGGCGCCACCTCGGGCAGGGAGTCGATCAGCTTTTCCAGGATCAGCGTCGAGCCGCCTGCTTTCCGGGCGGCCACGGCGCCTACCGCGACCCTCACCCTCCGCTCGCCATGCTTCCGGTTCCCATGGAGTTCCCGCGTCGAGTCTGCTGGGGAGTCGAGTGGTATCGGCGCGGGTCCGAGTTCTCGGGTCTGGGGGCGCCAGATTTGGACGGGCCGGTGGCCGAGTCACGCAGCTCGTCGTCGATCCTGCCCAGAGAGGCCACCAGCATTGCAAGTTTTCGCTCGAGAGAGGACACCTCTCTCTCCAGGAAGGAAAGGCGTTCCGAAAGAGCATGCTTTTCTTCCTCGAGGGCGAGGATCATCCGGACTGCCTCGAGCCCGACGCCCCTCCTGGTGAGGCTCTTGATCTTCAGGAGCTGCGCGAGATCGGTGGCCGTGTAACGTCGAGCGTTGCCTCCTGTTCGAAGAGGCTTCAACAGTCCTCGCTTCTCGTACCAGCGCAAGGTCTGGGGGTGGATGCCGGCGAATCGGGCGGCCGCTCCGATCGAGTAGAGCGTCTCGGCCCCGCCCAGATCGCCCTTGTCCGAAAGGCGGGAATCACCGCCGGTCTCGCTCATCTTGCCCGAGCCTCCCGTGACAGATCCGGGAGTGCGATCCTGGAATGGAGGTTCACTTCGCTGCTACCTTCTCGGAGCGCATGGCTGCCAGATAGCGGTCTATCTCGGGCCGGGGGGAGGCCTGGTGGGTAGCCGCGAATTCCTCCAGGGCCTTTCGCTCCTTGCCCGACAGGCGCGTCGGGACCACGAGGCGGACGGTGACGAAAAGGTCGCCCCTTCCTTCCTTGCCCGGCACACCTCGGCTCTTTACACGGAACCTGCGCCCGTGCTGCGTTCCCGGTGGGATGCGTATAGTAACCGGGTCTTCCATGGTGGGGATCTCGATCTCTGCCCCGAGGGCAGCCTCCGGGTAAGAAATGGGGAGGTCCAGATAGAGGTCTCGCCCCCTCTTTTCGAAGATCGGGTGAGGGCGGACGTGAACCCTCACGTAGAGGTCGCCGTCGCGCGCACCAGGCCCTCCCACTCCCCCCTTTCCCGGTACCCTGAGGGTCTTCCCGTCGTCTATCCCTGCGGGGATCTTGACCTTCACCCTGACCTTTCCTGGCCGCGAACCGGTCCCTCCGCATCGAGGGCAGGGATTCTCGATGACCTTGCCGCTCCCCGAGCACCTCGGACATGTCCGGGAGAAGGCGAAGGCTCCCTGGTAAGCCGATACTGTCCCGGAGCCCCTGCATTCCGGGCAGCTCCGAGGCGCCGAACCGGTTGCGGATCCGGACCCGCGACAGGACTCGCAGGGCTTCTCGGCCTCCACTGTCAGTTCCCTGACGGTTCCGAAGTAGGCTTCTTCGAAGTCGATCGTGATGTCGGTGTAGACGTCCTTGCCCCGACCGCGGCCGGAGCGGCGTGCTGATGCGCCTGCCCTCGTCCCGAAAGCGCTACCGAACAGGTCGGCGAATATCCCGACATCCCCGAGGTCCTCGAAGAGACCCTCGGGAAAGCTACCCACGAAGGGTCCTGAGAACCCCACCCCGCTCCGCAGAAGCCTGCGCCCCTCGTCGTACTGCTTGCGCTTTTCGGGATCCGAGAGAATGTCGTAGGCGTGCGAGATCTCCTTGAACCTCTCCTCGGCCTGCTTGTCTCCCGGATGCCGGTCGGGATGGTACTGCTGGGCGAGGCGACGGTAGGCCTTCTTCAGCTCCTTGTCGTCCGCGCCCTCAGATACGCCGAGGACGGCGTAGAGATCCTTTTCAAGGTCCTGGGGGTTGATGCCCACCTCGATCCCCTTGTCGGAATTGAGGCTCGCCTGTCTTCGACTTGCTGCTCGAATTCCCGGCCACGAGCCGGCTCAGGAGCCGGCCTCGGGATCCGGGTTTCCGGGTGGTAACCGGTACCCGACCTTGACCTCGGCGGGTCGCAAGACGTGTCGCTTCATCTTGTAGCCAGGACGAAATACCTCCACCACGTACTCCTGCATCCCCTCCTCTCGCATGCCTTGGTGGTCGAGGGCGTGGTGGAGGTGGGGATCGAACGGGACTCCGGTCTCCGCGATCCGCACGACGCCGGCCTTCCCGAGGGTGGCCATGAGTTCGGCGTAGACCAGCTCGATCCCCTTGACCACCGCTGGATGAGACTCCTTTATCTGCTCCAGCGTGGGAAGTGCGAGCTCGAACGCGTCTAGCACGGGCAGGAGCGACTCCACGAGCCCCTGGGAGGCGACCTCGAGGTGGTGAGTCTGCTCCTTTAGCATCCTCTTGCGGTAGTTCTCGAAATCGGCCTTGAGCCTCTGGGCGGTCTCGAGGTACTCCGCAGCCTTCCGCTCCGCCTCCTCCGCCCTCGCCAGTGCCTTGGCAAGCTCGTCCTTTTCCTCCTCTGTCCTCTGATCCGGGGCTTCCGCCTCCGAGGCCGAATGGGCGGACGCGGCAGCCGGGGCGTGCTGCGAGTCGTCCTCGGCGGGAGTACTAGCCCCTTCCGCCTCCGAGCCTTCTGGCGAGGCGGCATGCTCGGGTGTGGTCCTGTCTTCGGCGTCAGGCATCATCGCTGGCGATAGCGATCTTCCTCGGTCTTGCTGACGAGCCCTTCGGGATCACGACCTTGAGGACCCCTTCCTTCAGGGTGGCTGTCACCTTTTCCGACTGAGTGCCCTCGGGCAAGGCTATGGTCCTCTGAAAGTTCCCCGAGGGCCGCTCGATGCGAAGGTATTTCCCGTCCTTGCCCGGACTGGCGGGGCGGCGCTCGCCCTTCACGGTAAGCATGTCGCGCTCGACCGTGACGTCAAGGTTCTCGGCGCCGAACCCCGGGAGATCGATCAAGATCCGGACCTCCTCCGGGGTCTCGTAGATGTCGACAGGGGGTACCCAGACGCCCCTACGGGAACTCACGTCCTGGGCTTCCCAGGCGAGGTCGAGGAGACGCCGCATCTCCTCGGGAAGCCCGAGCATGTCGCCGAGTTGGCGCCGGTAGCCCATCCGCGTCAATCCACGACCTCCGCCTCGACGACGTCGTCACCGTCGTCGCCCTGAGTAGCGCTCCCACCTGCGCCCCCTGCAGCTGCGGCCTGGCGACCCTCACCGTAGATGCGCTGGCCGAACTGCTGGCTCGACTGCAGGACCGCCTCCATTTTCTCCTTGATCGCTGCGATATCGTTTTCCTTCAAGGACTTCTTCAGGTCGTCTACAGCCGACCTGATGGAGGACTTCTCGTCCTCGTTGAGCTTGTCCTCCTGTTCCTTCAGGAGTTTTTCGGTCTGGTAGACCAGCGCGTCGGCGCTGTTCCGCAGCTCCGCCTCTTCCCTCCTCTTGCGGTCCTCCTCCTCATGCTTCCTGGCGTCTTCGATCATCCTCTCTATCTCGTCCTTGGGAAGGGCGGTCCCGCCGGTGATCGTCATCTTCTGCTCCTTGCCAGTTGCAAGGTCCTTGGCGGAGACGTTGACGATCCCGTTGGCGTCGATGTCGAAGGTGACCTCGATCTGCGGCACCCCCCTCGGAGCAGGAGGCAGGCCCTCCAGGGTGAAGGTGCCCAGAAGCTTGTTGTATGCGGCCATCTCCCGCTCGCCCTGGTAGACCTTGATCTCCACGGAGGGCTGGTTGTCCTCCGCCGTAGTGAAGATCTCGGACTTCCTGGTGGGGATCGTCGTGTTGCGCTCGATGAGCTTGGTCATGATCCCGCCCTTGGTCTCGACGCCGAGGCTGAGCGGCGTGACGTCGAGAAGGAGGACGTCCTTGACATCGCCTTTCAGGACTCCGGCCTGTATCGCCGCCCCGACAGCGACCACCTCGTCGGGGTTGACTCCCTTGTGGGGGGTCTTGCCGGTCATCTTCTCGACCAGCTCTGCGACGGCCGGCATCCTGGTAGAGCCGCCAACCAGGATCACGTGGTCGATCTGGTCGAAGGTGAGGTTGGCGTCCTCTACGGCTCGGATCATGGGCTCCTTGCACTTCTCCAGGAGGTCCTCGGTCATGCTCTGGAACTCGGCTCTGGTCAGCTTCATCTCCAGGTGCAGGGGACCCTTGTCGGTGGCCGTGATGAAGGGGAGGTTGATGGTGGTCTCGATCTGCGATGACAGCTCGATCTTGGCCTTTTCGGCGGCCTCCTTGAGCCGCTGCAGCGCCATCTTGTCAGTGGACAGGTCGACGCCGTGCTGGTTCTTGAATTCCCGCACCATCCAGTCGATGATGCGCTGGTCCCAGTCGTCGCCACCGAGGTGCGTGTTTCCGGAGGTGGCCTTCACCTCGAAGACCCCTTCCCCGATCTCGAGGATCGAGACGTCGAAGGTCCCACCCCCCAGGTCGAAGACGAGGATCGTCTGCTCGGCCGCCTTCTTGTCGAGCCCATATGCGAGTGCGGCCGCAGTGGGTTCGTTGATGATTCGCAATACCTCGAGGCCTGCGATCTGGCCGGCCTCCTTGGTCGCCTGGCGCTGGGCGTCGTTGAAGTAAGCAGGGACGGTGATGACGGCCTCGGTGACCGTGTCACCCAGGTAAGCCTCGGCGTCTCGCTTCAGCTTCATCAGGATCCGAGCCGAGATCTCCTGGGGCGTGTACTTCTTGCCGTCGATCTCTATCTTCCAGTCGGTACCCATGTGGCGCTTTACCGACCGGATGGTCCTCTCGGCGTTGGTGATGGCCTGGCGCTTGGCCGCCTCACCGACAAGGACCTCCCCCGTGGTGGTGAAGGCCACCACCGACGGAGTGACGCGGCTACCTTCGGCGTTGGGAATTACGGTTGTGTCCCCCCCTTCCAGCACCGCGACGACCGAGTTGGTCGTACCCAGGTCGATTCCCACTGCCTTGGCCATATCCAGTACTCCTCCTCGCCTTCGCGCAGGGACGATCCGATGTCCGGCGAGCCGCCGCCGGCGCTAAAGTTTAGCGATCCGTTGTCAACTTCGCAGTGTCGCGACTATCAAACGCGGGTCTGGAGACCTTTTGTTCCCGCGCCCAGGAGGTGCCGGAGCATCTAATGGCTCGCAGACCCCCCGTCCGGGGTGGCAATGCAGGTGCGCCGGGGCCTGATCCTGGTCGAGCTGGAGGCAGTGTGGCTGGTCTTGACCGTAATATCGCCCTTGTCACCCCTGGGGAGGTGCGAGAGTTGCTCTGTAAGGTCCGTGAGCAAGGCGCTTCTTTGGGGACACGGGGCTGGTGGTCGGGGGCCGACTCTGCCTCGGTCCACGGTTCGCCCGCCCGGCAGTCTGCAGGACACCACATGGTCGTGCCTCCGAGGACCAATGAGTGAACCTGAGGTAGCTTCCAAGGTTTACGAGAGCCCGCCGAACAGGGCTCTTGTCGACCTGGTGTTGAGGAATCGCCCTCGCTCGGGTCCCGGGTCAGGGGGCGGGTGGCTGCTCGACCTGGGGTGCGGGACTGGATCGAACCTGAGGGCCTTCGACGAGGCCGGCTATCGCACTGTGGGCTTGACCATCTCGGTCGGCGAGGCGAGGACCGTGAGGAAGGACGACCTCGCTGTCGTGGTGGGCGATGCAGCGCTCCGGCTTCCCTTCGTTGACGGAGCGTTCGACGTCGTCGTGGCCTCACACGTCCTCGAACACCTGGTGGACCCCTGGGGATGTCTTCGTGAGGTCCGACGGGTGCTCTCTCCGTCGGGCAGGCTCTACGTGGCCCTTCCCAACGTGGCGTTCTTCAGGGTGCGCGCCCAGTTGCTGGCCGGCCGGTTCCGTTACACGGAGGCGGGATTGTTGGACCGTACTCACCTACGCTTCTTCGATCTTCACTCGGCTCGGGAACTCCTCCGGGAAGGAGGCTACGAGATCGTCGGAGAGTACTACGATGGCTGGATCCCGGCAGGTCCGGTCAGAAAGTTGGCACGGGCAGTCGTGTCGAGAGTCGAGCAACGGATGCTCGACTTGTGGCCGAATCTTTTTGGGTACCAGTTCGTCTTCGAGGCGGTCCGGCTCAGCTAGCCGGAGGCTTAAGCGTCGGGTAGGGCGCCCACGAACCCCTCGGGCCACTTGCGACGCCGGATAATCTCGGGTAGCTCCTCTGTGGGGACGTACTCGGCACGGGGAAAGACTCCGGGTTCTGTCGGGTGGAAGTTGCGGGACGACGGAGTCCACTTGGACCAGACTTCTTCGATCCAGCGCTGCATCACCCGGTCTCTGTGGGCTGAGTGAGCGAGCTTGCGCGCGATCCTCTCGGTGGTGGCCACATACGCAGGGTGGTGAAAGACTCCCACTTCGGGAGGAACGATCCGCCTGCCGGAAAGGACATTGGCGACTCCGAAGCCCACGCGGGGGATCAGGTGAGCGTAGGAGAGTAGCTTTGGCATGTGGGGGTCGCGGGCATATGCAAGGAATGTGCCCGGTCTCACAAAGGCTGTGAAGGGCTGGGGCTCGGGAATCCGGTAATTCCAGGTCTTGAAGTAAACATATGCGTGGACCTTGAAATACCGGGCGTTGTGTGCCCTCACGTACTCGAGGATCCTGGGAACCGAAGCCGGGTCGTAGATCTCGTCGCCGTCGACGATCCAGAAATAGTCGGGAGGTTCGAGCCATCCCTCTATCGATCGGATGTCGTGAGCGTGGGGCTCGAGGTAGTAATCCAGCCGGTGGCTAGCTGCATGCATCAACCAGTTGCGTGCCAGCGCCTCGTCCGGGCACCACATCTTGACGCAGCAGATCTTGTTCTCTGGATCCGGAAATTCCAGGACTCTCTCGAGCGTGCCGTCTGGGTCGACCGGCGTTCCGTCCCACGTCTTGTCGCGTGCAGTGAGCACGAAGATCTTCGCGGCGAACGGATAGACGGACTCCAGCGAGGCCTCGATGAACGGCTCGTCGGTGAGGGTGACGTAGATCGCGAAGAGTCTCAATCCCGTTGGGGTGTGTTCACGACGCATCGCCCTCTTCCCCGCTTCCGGGCATGTGTCTTCGACTGGGCAACACCGAGAAAGCGAGGCTCAGCTCTGCCTTCCCTACCAGCCCCGTCGCAGCGAAACCGACGAGCGATCCGGTTACGGCCAGGGCCCCTGCCAGGAGCACGTTCGTCGAAAGCCTTCCCAGAGCGAACCCGGCGACCAGGCCCGGTGCGGCAAGCCCCAGCGCCCGCAGTCCCACCCGATTGAGGTTCCGCGTGGGCTGCATCGACTCGTAGACGAGCAGGCTCGAGGTCCAGTAGCTGCCGACCGTAACCCAGGCCGCCCCCACCGCTCCCCACCTGGGGACCGCTACCAGGTTGGCTGCGAAGTTTAGCGCTGCTGCAAGCACCGTGGCCACCAGCATCGCCCTCTGGAGTTTCCTGGCCAACAGGCCCACGCCGAGGATGGCGCCGTAGTTGGCTCCCAGTTGCGCGAGCAGCAAGACGCGCATCAAGGCCCCGGAGCCGACGAAGTCGTCCCCGTAGATCACCCTGAGGATCCTGGGACCCGTGGAGTAAAGCCCCACCACCAGAACGGAGATAAGCACTATCGAGGCACGGAACGACGCGCGGAAAAAGGAGGCGAACCTCTCCCTATCGTCCAGGCGACGGCAGAGCTCTGGATAGATAGACCTTCCGAGCGCAATCGGGACGATGGTTATCAGGCCCGAGAAGTTGTCTGCGACGGCGTACAGTCCGAGCTCTCCAGGGCCCCGAAACCTTTCGATCATCACGCGGTCGACTCGCATGTTCACGGCTATCGCGAGCGATATGAATGCAAGAGGCCAGGACTGTCTGAGAAACTCCGCGGCCAGGGAGCGTGAGACCTCGAGCTTCTGGGCCATCCTCGAGCGCCCCCACCAGGCAATTGTCAGTGCCTCGAGTACGGCGATGACTGTCCTTGTAGCCACGAAAGCCACAACAGGTGCGCGGGTCGCGGCTAGGTAAGCGACGGCGGAGAGCCAGAGCAAGTGCCGAGATACCATGACTGCCGTCTGTCTCCACATCTCCAGACGGACCTGAAACACGACACCTACAAGCTTCGGGGGGGCGAGCGCGATGGCTTCTACCCCTGCCATGGCCAGCAGTATCAACACGGATCCCCTGTAGCCCAGCGCCAGCGCTACCAGCGCCGCCACCCCCGCTGCCAATACCGACGTGACCAGGGAGGCGGCGGCGCCGCTGCCGATCACCCTCCCTGCCGGCGGCGCCGCCTGCTCGGCAGGTTCGGTCTGGCCAGACGATCTCGCCGCCTCGCGCACCAGCGTGTTTTCCAGCCCGAAGGTGGCGATCCAGTCGAAGAGACCGAGAAACGAGTAGACGAAGGCAAAGGTTCCGTAACCATCGGCTCCCAGGGCCCGCACGATGAAGATGGAGGTGACGAAGCTGACCGGCATCTGGATCGCCTGCCCGAGGACCATGGCACCGGCATTCGAGACGACCCTGACTGCAGTTCGGCCGCCTGGAGGGGCCGGCGGTCCTGAGGATGCGCTGTCCGGAGGGATTACGGGGGCTCCGCTCATCTCTGGGCGTGATCGTGCCGGCCTAGCTGGGGAGTCCTGGTGTGTCCACGGAGCCTTGGCGGCTCGCTGGTTTGTCTTCGCTCAGGGTTCACTTCGGGCCCAGGGAGCCTTCCCGGATTCCCACATCACTCTCACTCGCTCCAGATCCTTGGAGGTGTCAACGCACGTCCAGAATCCTGAATGTCGGTAGGCCCCGAGGCGACCCTGTCTGCCCAGCTCCTGTAGTACGTCATATTCCAGGCTGGTCTCATCGGACTCGATCATGTCGAGCACCTCGGGCTCGACCACCATGAATCCCCCATTGATCCACCGACCTTCCAGAGGAGGTTTTTCGAGGAACCGGGCAGTGACGCCGTCGGCTTCGAAAACGACTTCACCGAATTGCGACGGTGGGGTAACCGCGGTCAGAGTCAAGGCCTTTCCGCTCGATCGGTGCTGACGGAGCAGGGCGTCTATGTCGACGTCGGACAGCCCGTCGCCGTAAGTCAGGAAGAAGGGGCCGTCGCTCAGACGATCGCGCAGGCGCCCGATTCGACCGCCGGTCGCAGTGTCTTCCCCGGTGTCCACAAGGTCAATGAACCACGGCCTGCTGTCCGGCCTGGAGAGCTCCACGGAACCCGTCGACAGCGAGATCGAGATGTCGGTGTGCAGGTAGGGATACCGGAGGAAGTACTCCTTGAAGGCCTCCGCCTTGTATCCGAGAGCAAGGACGAAGTGCTCGCACCCGTAGTCGGCGTAGTGCTTCATGATGTGCCACACGATCGGGTACTTGCCGACCTGAAGCAGGGGCTTGGGCGTCGTGGAGGTCTTCTCGGCGAGCCTCGTCCCTCTGCCGCCGGCCAAGATGACGACCTTCAACATCCCAACGCTGCCTCCAGAGTCAAGGGCTGCCGCAACACGGTCCGCAGCAGCCCGGCAGTCTTTTCGTCGTCGGACGCGACGGACACAAGGACAGACTCCCCCCGTGTTTCGGCCGCCCGAACATCATGGTCCCCACCTAGAAGTACCTCCCTCACGCTGGCTTCCAGCCTCGCCCGCGCTGCTTGGGCCGCCGCGGCTCCCTGGTACCGGACGACGAGTACAGCCAGAGGTGGGGAATCACGTAGGTAACGCGCACCCACCGCCAGCCACTGCGGGTCGAGACACCCCCCGGGCTCAGGAATCCCCACGAAAGCCGTGGCTCTGCCGGCCGATACGGCGAGACTAGCCGAACCTTCGAGCCCTAGAAGCGAATTCTCCCCTCCTCGGAAAGCGGTGATCTCTTCTGCAGCGGTGTAGTCGGTCGAATGGACGATCCTGCGCGGGCCGATCCCCAGACCTCCACCTTCCGGCGTCCTGAACAACTGGAAAAGACCTGAGGTGGTGCGTGGCCAACGCCGCGAGTCCAGTTCCTTCACCGCTGCCGCCGCGTCGAAGTCTCCCACCAGCATCGTGGAGGTGGATTCCCCCGCTTTGTAGACCTCCAGAAGCGCCTCCAGCTCGTCGGTCCGGTAGAGCGTGTGCAGTTCCGGCGCCGTGGACTCGAGTCTCGCCAATGCATCGCGCAGGGGCAGTGGGTACGAATCCGCAGGGGCGCCCCGGGGGATCCCCAGGTCTTTCCGCGCCTGGCTGAAGTCCGTGAAGAAGTAGGACGGCGGGCGCCCGCCCTTGCTCGTCGGCACGGCTCGTAACATGGCAGTAAGGGCGTTCGGCGGATTCGGCGGTCGGCAAGCCGACGTCGTCGCAAGGACCGCTAGTGCGACCACGAGTGCCGCTGCGCGGGCTGCTCGAGATCGCAGGCGCGGGCAGTGGGCGTCCTGAGGTTGCCTCACGCAGCAGGGACCAGGGTCTGGGGCGGGAGTTCCACAGACGAGCCCGCCACCACCGTCTTGAGGGTGGTGCGCTGTGCGTAGCCCGGCACGTTGAAGGCGAGTAGCCACTCGCCGTCGGGCAGCGGGAACTCGTACTCTCCGGTGGAGGTCATCGTCACCTCTCCAAAATACTGGCCTGAGCCCGCGTCGAGGGCTGCCACGGACGACGACGCGGGTAGCTCGGCCTCTCCAGTCAGTATCACCCGCCCCTTGCAGGGCCTGAGTCGTTGCAGGGAGAAGTCGATTTTGAGATCCTGCCCGGGCTGGACCTCGAATGTTCCGTCGGGTGTCTTGTAGGGCCGCCCACCGGTCCATGACGGCGCGAAGCCGTTCCACCCGAGGGGGTGGGAAGGATTGACGATGTTGGCAACCCCGGTGTACCGACCGGGCGGTAGCTCTAGCTGGTAGTGGCCGGACAGGTCGGAGTTTCCCGGCGGCCCGACCTGGTTGCCCGAGAGGTCGAAGAACACTACCTGGACGTAGGGAACGGGCTCATCGGAGTCGGCCGCCGTGACCTTCCCGCTTATGCGGACGGGGCCAGGCGAAGGTTGCTCGTCCCCGCTACCTCCACCCCGATCTCCCGCACCTTGGCAGCCGACCAGTAGCGCTGCGAGCAGCCAGGGCAGGGCAAGGGCTACTATCATTTGACGGCCGTGCGCGCGGGTTTTCGGAAAATTCATAGGAGAACGCCTCCGCAGACCGTCCGGAGCCTCACGGTTCAGGTGGCGGACGCGTGCAAGCGGCGGAGTGCTATTGAGTTTACAGGTCCCGAGGCCGCATATAACCTGAGTCGCCAGCTGCGGCAACTGCCCATCGGGCGGGAGGAGCGGGAGGGCGCTACCTGAGATGTTCGGACTGAGCGGTCCAGCGATGCCTTTGATCGCCTCCGCCGGAGGACCGAATTCCCAGGACTTCGTCGGGCGAGAGGTATTTGGCAACATTCCTCTTCTACTGGAGGCGGTCTTTTACGCCACATCTGCTTTCTTTGTCGCTCTGGCTGCGTACATGTTCTCGATCCGGTTCCGTAACTGGCTGAGGGGGCGGCCAGAAGACCGGGGCGGGAAGACCGAGAGGCGGTTGGCCGAATTCTCCGGTGGGGTGCTGATGCGGACGCTGCTGCGGGACCGCTCGGCAGGAGTCATGCACTCCCTCATCTACTACGGCTTCGTGATCCTGCTCGCAGGAACTATAACCCTGGAGATTGACAACCTCGCGCCCGAGCGCCTCAAGTTCCTCAGGGGGAACACCTACCTCGCTTACTCTTTCGTACTCGAGCTAGCCGGAGTCGCGTTCCTGGCCGGACTCGTATGGGCGGTGGCACGCCGATACGGGGTGAGGCCGTACCGGCTCAGGGTCAAGACCAGGGCGGAAGATGCCATCACGCTTTTCACGCTGTTCACGGTCGGAATCTCGGGCTTTTTGGTCGAGGGAGCCAGGATAGCCCTGGCCGGCAGCCCCGCCTTCGAGCGCTGGAGCTTCGTCGGCTACTCTGTCGCCAGGGTCGGCTTCGGCTGGGTGCCCGCCGACGCGCTGGTCCCCCTGCACAGGTCGCTGTGGCTACTGCATTTTGCGTCCTTCGTCTTCTTCCTAGCGCTGCTTCCCACGACCAAGCTGCGCCACATGGTCACCTCTCCCCTCAACCTGGCGCTCCACGAGCGGGAGCGGCCGAAGGGAGCCATGCGGCCCATGCCGAATCTCATGGAGGAGGAGGTGGAGTCGGTAGGGGTGCACGTCGTCGAAGAGTTCACCTGGAAGCAGCTCTTCGACACGGACGCCTGCACCATATGCGGAAGGTGCACGTCGGTGTGTCCGGCAAACAATACCGGCAAGCCACTGGATCCGAGGGAGATCGTCCTCAAGACCGGCGAGGTCATGGCGAGGACTGCAGATACGGTCCCCTTCCCCGTCTCGACTCCTGCAGGCCTGGACCGCGAGATCGTCATCTCGGCCGACTCGGTTTTCGAGCGCATAACTGCCGAGGAGGTCTGGTCCTGCACCACTTGCAAGGCGTGTGACGAGGCCTGCCCTGTGGGCATCGAGATCCTTGACAAGATACTGGACATGCGCCGGTACCTGTCCCTCATGGAGTCGGAATTTCCCACGGAGCTGGGTCAGGCTTACAAGAACCTCGAGAACTCTTCCAACCCCTGGGGGATGGGCCAGCACAGCAGGGCCGAGTGGGCGGCGGACCTCGACGTCAAGGTGGTAGGTGAGGAAGGCTCATTCGAGGCCGAGTACCTCTACTGGGTAGGCTGCGCCGGCTCCTTCGACGACAGGAACCGGCGGGTCGCACGCTCGACTGCCGTCCTGCTCAAGCACGCCGGTGTCGACTTTGCGATCCTCGGGCCCACCGAACTCTGCACGGGGGATCCCGCGAGGCGCTCCGGGAACGAATACATCTTCCAGATGCTCGCCATGCAGAACATAGAGACCCTCGACGGGCTCGGGGTGAAGAAGATAATCGTCCACTGCCCTCACTGCTTCAATGTCTTGAAGAACGAGTACCCGCAGCTTGGTGGCAATTACGAGGTGATTCACCACAGCCAGCTCCTGCAACAGCTCATCGACGAGGGTAGGTTGGAAGTAGGGGACGCGCTTGCCGGAAAGAAGGTGGTCTACCACGACTCGTGCTATCTGGGGCGCCACAACGACGTCTACGAGGAACCCAGGCGCGTCGTCGGCGCGCTCGGGGGCGTGAAGGTGGTCGAGATGCCCCGAGCCAGGACCAAGAGCTTCTGTTGCGGTGCCGGTGGGGCGAGAATGTGGATGGAGGAACGGCTGGGCAAGAAGGTGAACCTCGAGCGGACCGACGAGGCGCTATCCACCGAGCCGGACGTCATAGCCGTGGCCTGCCCATTCTGCCTGATCATGCTCGACGACGGGGTCAAGGAGCGAAAGCGCGAGGACGTCCAGGTGGGCGATATCTCCATGGTGATTGCCGAGTCGATCGGGTTCTCCCAGCCAGGGGTGGGACTTCCAAGGCTCCAGCCTGTGGCCGTATCTGCTTCCTCGGCTGAGGACGGCCCGGAGTCGGGGAGCGCTTCCGAAGCGGCCGGCTCGCCAGGAGACGAGCAGGGCCCTGAGACTTCCTGAGCGCAACTCGAGCGGATGTCCGCCGTCGTCGAAGCGAGGGTCTTTTGCACAGAGGAAGGCAGCGGAAACCCGCTTGGGATCGTGTACACGGAGCGGCCAGCAAGGGCTCTTCCAAGAGAGGAGTGTCTCCGTCTGGCAGCTGCTTCGGGCTACCCCGAGACGATCTTCGCCTCTGTAGCTGAGTGGGAACGCAAACACCTCGTCGCAGCGCGCGTCTTCACGCCCGGTACCGAGCTTTCATTTGCCGGACACCCTTTGGTCGGTCTGGCGGCCCACTACTCGAGCACCCACAACCTCAGAGAGCCATGGAAGATCAGGGTGGCTGCAGCCGAGGTCTTCGCCTGGAGTGAAGGGGATCTTGGCTGGATAAGGGTGGCCCCTCCTCCCCTGGCCCCGGGCCCGAAGGACATCTTTCCGGTGCTCAAGATGTTGAGGGCCGACGCACTTGATATCTCGCCGAGGATGCCGGTGGCGAGGGCAGGCTACGGAAATCCGTACCTGATGGTAGCCTTTGCCGATCCAGAGCGTCTGCTCGAGATCGAGCCGGATCTTGGGGCTCTTGCGGAGTCCGCCGAGACGCGGGACGGCGTGTACTGCTTCGCCATCCGGGGCGCTGAGGTGACCGCCCGCTTCTTCGCCCCGGCGTTGGGAATCGACGAGGACTCGGGGACGGGAAGCGCAGCCGTCGCACTGGCGGCGTTTCTCTCAAGACACTGGAGGCTGGCGCCCAGGGACTTTTCGGTCATCCAGGGGCACAGAACAGCGAACCTGTGCAAGATACTCGTGCGGAGACCCGAGTCGGGGATCGAGATCGGGGGGAGGGTAGCCGTCGGACCCGAGCGCGAGATCTAGCAGTGGCGAGCGTGACCGTCCGTTCGGTCTCCAAGAGCTTCGGCCCACGCCGCGTCCTGGACAACGTGTCGTTGGACATTCCCGACGGGTCGGTCTATGGGTTGATCGGCCCCAACGGCGCTGGAAAGACGACACTGCTCAGCATCCTCGCGGGGCTGCGGAGGCCCGACGAAGGGATGGTCGCCATTGACGGTGCTCCACCGAGCGAGGCGCGCATCGGGTTCATGCCCGACACGCCCCGAGACTATCCCTGGCTTACCGTCGAGGAATCCCTGAAGCTGGCAGCCCGTCTCTGCGGCGTGGACGACGTGGACGCCACGGTCGGCGAGGCTATGGAGACGTTCGGCCTCTCAGGCTCGGCCGGGGTCAGGCAAGGGTCGCTCTCGAGAGGAATGCGCCAGCGCGCCGCGCTTGCGGCCACCCTGATGGGATTCCCGGAGGTGGTCGTGCTTGACGAGCCCTGCTCGGCCCTAGATCCTCTCGGTAGAGCGGACGTATTGCACGCAATCGCCGCGCTGAAGGGCAGGTCGACGGTGGTCTTTTCGACCCACCTACTGGCAGACGTGGAGAGGATCTGTGACCGCGTCGCAGTAATCTTCCGAGGAGAGATCGTCGCCGAAGACTCTCTCGACGGATTCCTTGGGGGAGAGGCAGCGCCGGGGTTCGTGATCATCCTGGACCGACATGTGCCTGGTCTACTTGAGCGGTTCCTCACATGCGAGTGGTGCACGGCCGCAAGGGAGCTCACTCCCGGAAGGCTCGAGCTGGACGTTTCGGACCTCTGGGCCGCACAGGAGGAGGTCCTTGGGGTACTAAGGGGCTGCGGCGCGGGGCTGATATCGCTCAGCCGGGCGGGGAGGACTCTGGAGCATGCCCTCATGGCAAGGCTCTCGAGGCGGTGATGCTGGCGCTCTTCGTCGAGAACGAGATCCGGAGGTCGCTGAGGTCCTACCGCGTACACGTTC
>FWWL01000232.1_pt1 | contig 162438 bp, 167 predicted proteins | sample 2228331 | NCBI WGS metagenome assembly FWWL01 (sample SAMEA103939775, study PRJEB20133) | metagenome | reverse complement strand
CCGGTCATTAATCGGAATGGTGGCCGGAGAATTATCGGAATCCCGGCCGGTCAATTATCGGAATGATGGCCGGTCGGAATCGGAATCCGCAGTCATGCGCGCTTTCGCGACAACCTCGCGATCGCATTGGCCGGGCGCTTCGCCGGCAAGGAGCCGAGCCCCTGGCCGGACGACAGCCTCTATAGTGGCGGCTTCATCAGCCGCGAGGACGCGATCACCTCGCGGCGCTGGCATGAGGTCGAATGGGATCAGCGCGTGCGGCTCAGCCGCGAGCTTCTCGGCGACGTCCGGCTGAAAGCCTTCGCCAATCGCTGGGCCTGGCTCGAAGCTCCCGGCGAGCTCTCCGCCGCAGAGCGCGAGAAAGGCGCGGCGTGGTTCGACCACCGCCTCGATACGCAGGACGATGTGCCCTGGCTGACGCGGCCGGCCGCTCTGCGGCGCATCGCGGTCTTGAAGGCCGTGTCCAGCCTGCGCGACCCTGCCCGGGTCCGTCAGCTCGACGCGATCGAGCGCTGGATTGCCGGGCGCGGCCGGCCGTTGTCGTGCGCCGCCTGAACCGAAGTACCGTGGCCGACATCAGGAAGGCGCTCCCGCGTGGGGCGCCTTCCTCAGTTTCAGCGAACGGAGGTGAAGCGCAGCCGATGGGGCTGTGACCCACGAGAACAAGACCATGACCGATAACGACCGGGACCGGAGCCTCGCTCCGATGGAAGCCGCCGGCGACACCGGCAGCCAGAACACGCAGGGTCCGATCAGCGATCCGCTCGCCGCCGTCACGGGGGCCATTGGTGACGACCCCGCCCTCGCCGAGCTCATCGCCTTCCGCGACAGCTCCCCAGATCTCAAGCGCTTTGCCATCGAGGCGAAGCGCTGCGAGGACGAAGCCGAGCGGCTCTGGTTCCGGCTCAGCGAGGGCAGTCACGTCAAGATGGCCCGGATCAGCCTGAAGATCGTGGCCTTGAGCTGCACCGCCATGGTCGCGATCTGGCCGGTCGATACCGTCGAGGACGCTGACGCCAAGAAGGCGGCGGCGAAAGCCACCGCTTTCCATGGCGACAACACGGATTATGGCCAGGCGCCATCCCTCGACGCCGAGATGGCCGAGCGGATCAGGCTGCACCGCGCCGCCTTCGCGGTCGGTGATCTCATTCTCCCTTCCGGACCGGCCGCTCCCGCCGCGGCCGACCGCGGGCTCGCCACCTGGCCGCTGTCGCGCTTCGATCTGGTCGACACGGTGCCGCTCGAAGGCGGCGACGCCTCGATCGCTGGCCAGCAGCTCATGCGCTGGTCGGCCTTCGTCGATGACTATCCGACGCTGTCCGATCTGGTCGATCGCTTCGCGCGGATGATGGCGACGGCCGACCGGCTCATGGTTCTGGCAGGCACCGCCTCCGATGATCCTCGCCCGCTGCGCCGTGCGGCCGAGGGTGCTCGCCTGCTCGCCTATCTCGCGGCTGCGCGAGCAGCGATCTGGCCGGCGATGCTCCACTCGACCGATGCGCAGGCAAAGCACCGGCTGGTCGCGCTCGTCAACGAGCGGGCTTGTCGGGGCGACGCCCTGCATCAGCAGGCGGCGATCCGCCACCTGATCAGCGAGGCGAACTGGATCGCGAAGCAGTTCAGCCTTGGTGCCACGCTGGAACTCAAGCCGATGTGGTTGCCGGTGGTCTGACGGAACGAGCACCGCAAGACCTGACGGAGGCGTCCCCGACGGGGACGCCTCTGTCCATGGTGGAGGGAGGGATGCCGCGGCCCGATGGTCGTAACCCCATAGGAAAGTTCCCAACATGACCAGAAATACCGAGGATGGCGGGCGCTCGCTCGCCAGACACAACGAAGGCTCCGTGGAGGAGCCGGGCAACCGGGCGCTGCGCGATCCGATTGCGATGGCGGTCGAGATCATCAGCGGCGATGACCCGAGCGTCGGCGAGTTGGCGGCCTTCCGGCGCCAGCCGATCGACCTGAAGGCGGCGGCGCGCAATGCAAAAAGCCTGTCGAACGAGGAGTTCCGGCTCAATCTCGCCAAAGACCTCGGCGAGCGCGAGTACGACCTCGCCTGTGCCGGGCTTCAGATCATGAGCCTGAGCCTGGCCGCGCTGACGGCAATCTGGCCGGCAGACGACCTCGACCAGGCCGAGGCCAAGATCGCGCTCGCCGAGGCGACCGGCGCCCTGCACCATCGCCGCGACAAGAGCTACGTCTCGACGATGGACGCTACGCTGGCGCGCCGCCTGCGCTGGAAGCGCACCGCCTTCAGCGTGCCGGCGCTCATGTTACCGCCCGCACCGCCGGCGCCAGCGAGCGACAGCCGCGGGCTGGCCGCCTGGCCGCTCGAGCGCTGGGAGCTATCCGCCGGCCTGGAGCTCCGAGGCGGCCCGCCCGCATTCGCCCACAACCAGATCGCGGAATGGGTCGGCTACGCAAGCGCCGCGCCCGATCTCGACCACCTGCTGAAGCGGGCCCGGAGCCTGTTCGAGACCTGCGACCGCCTGATCGCACTGGCGCAGCGCGGTCCGGAGAACGCGAGCGAGCTGATGGTCGCGGCCGACGGCGCGCGCATCGCCGGCTACCTCGCGGCGGCACAGGTCATGATCTGGCCGGTGCACAACCGTGCCGCTCTGGCGACCAAGAAGGAGGTCGTCGCTCTGATCAACCTGCGCGGCGAGCTCGACGATCCTGTTCACATGCAGGCGGCGATCCGGCACGTCACGGCGGATGCCGCCTGGGTCAAATCGCTGCCGCCGGACAGCCGCGACCGGCTCGTCTTCGAGTGGAGTGCCCTGGTGTAGCTGGCGCGCAGCACAAGCCATCCAAGGACACAACAAGGGAGGCGTCCGCGTGCGGGCGCCTCTTCGATTCCGGGACCGGACGGGACAGCGCAGCCGCGTGGCTGTGACCCCCAACGAACCTGGGACGACAACATGACCACCATCAATGCGCTGTCGCTCGCCGACATCGAACTCGACCTGCCGCTTCGGCCTGTCACCGACGATCTCGCCGGCTTCAGCAACCAGCTCTCGCTCAAGGCCGGGCTGGAGCAGGGCTATGCCTCATTCGCTGCCAAGACTTTCTCGCTGGGCGAGATCAGCGCCCGCGCCATCGGCTACGCCGACGATGTGACGCGCTTCGTCGCGTTGGCCGGCACCTCCGACCGCCAGCAGATCGCGTATCTCTTCGACGTGCTGATCGCGCTCTCGCTGCTCGACGCCGCCGCGACCGTCACCATCGCGCTCGCACCGCCGCGCACGCAGGTCGACTTCGCGGCCCGCCGGCGCGTCCTCGACGACGTCGTTGCGACTGTCGGGGATGACCAGGCGTTCGCGGCGCTCGCTCGCAAGGCCTTCGCTCATCCTGGCATGGACACCGCCCCTGCCGACCTCACCTTCGACGCTGCGACGGTGCCCGGCCTTGACGAGGTCCGGGACGGTCAGCCGGCGATGGTTGGCCTCGAACAGGGACTGAGCCTCATGACCTTCCTGCGCAACCTCGCGCCGGCGGGTACGCTGGTCGAGCGTGCCGACCTGCAGCTCAATGATGCCGATCGCTTCGCGGTTGCCAGCGAGGCCGATGAGCTTGATTGCGAGCGGCTCGATCGGCTTCAGGGCGCCTGCCACGGCGCCAGGCTGCTCGCTGCTGCTGATCTGGCGCGGGCATGCCTGATCGCCGCCGTCGCCACCAAGGACGATGGGACGTCTGGAGGCCGCATCAACGCGATCGTCGATCGACTTCAAGATGAGCGACTGCGCGACGTCGTCCTGTTCGCGCAGGCCGCCGCCGAGCGGCTGAAGGAGCTTCGGCTCATGCAGCGGCGGGTCGAGGACAGCGAGCGACAGCGCTGACCGGCGCACCCTGCGCAAACACCGCCGATCGCGAAGGGGGCGCCGCCGTTTGCGGCGTCCTCGTTCGTTGCCGGAGGAGACGGAGAGGTGCGTAGCCGACCGGCTAGGACCCCGATGAGAAGCCACCATGAATATCGACAATCTACAGCCGACGCTGCCGCACAGCGACGGCCCGGACCAAGATGAGTGCCCGCGCGATGCTGCGGGGACGACCTGCGGACGCCTGCCGCTCGTGCCTGTCACCGACGACCTCGAGGCGCTGGAGCGCCTCATCGACGATGACGCGCGGCCACTGCGGCGCTTCGCTGCGATCTGGCAGGACCGGCCTTCACTGGTCGCCATCCGCGCCCGCGCCCGCTTCCATACTGATGAGCTTGGCCGCCTGCTCGGTCAGGTGCGCGAGGGTCAGATAACCTCCAATACCGAGGTTCTCAGCTGCGCCAGGGCGCTCGCGCTGCTGATCGACTGCGCCAATGTCGCGACGATCCTGATCGCGCCGCGCGATGCTGAGGATCATCGGGCGCTCGCGGGCTTCCGACGAGCGCTGCGTGCGCAGGCGAGACGCTCGCGCGACGCGGCGCTCCGCCACCAGACGGACATGATCTGCGGCGGTGCGCTTGTCGCGATGAGCGATCAGCACCTTCGCCAGCCCCGGCTACCGAAGGCGTCGCCCGATGGGCTCTCCGCCCGTACCGGCGAGGCGGCGGCCTACCCGCTCGCGGTGGCCCGGTCGCTGCAGCTCTGGCTGGAGACGGGGATCGATCCCGCCGATGGGCTCGCCGGTGCGCGTGCGCTGTTCGCGCAGGTCGACCTCTGGCGGCGGGTCCAGCGACGGCTCACCGACCCGGGGCTGCTCGATGCCGCGATCAGCGGGGCGATGCTGCTGGCCTATGCAAGGCTGGCGCGGCTGGTCCTGTGGCCGGCTCGCGACGCTGACGAGGTCGCGATCCAGCGCAACGTGCTCGGTCTGATCGCGCCGCGCCATCGCGATCCCGAGCACCTGCGCACCGGCATCGAGTGGGCAGCCGCGTGTAGCGGCCACGGCATGGGACGCTGATCGCGTCAGGCTTCACAGCAGTTCGGCAAGGCTTCCAAAGGCGCGACGGTCTTCGTCGCGCCTTTGATCGTGATGGCCGGGGCCTGTGTGCAGCTCAACCGAGCCGACCCACCGGGACCAGGACCATGACCGACATCAACACCGCAACGCTTCGTGACCTCAGCCTCTCGACGGAGACAACAACCGTCCTCGACGCGCTCGCCGCGATCGAGACGCGGCTGCCCGAAATGCCCGACGATCTCGAGCGCTATGCCAGGCTGTTCGACCGCTTGCCGCCGCTCCTCGACCTGCGCGACCGGGCCCTCGTTCATGCCCGTCAATACGCGCGCTTCCTCGCGCTCGCAGAGGCTGACCCTTCCGCACTCGAGCAACGCATCGACACCGGCAATGCGCTCGCCGTTCTCGCCCACGCCGGCGAGATCGCCATGCTGCTTCTGCCGGCGATCTCCCCCGAGGATCGCGTCGCGCGGGCCATGTTGTCGCGCGAACGCGATGAGCAGTATCGAAGCGGCAGGGGCGTCCACGCCACCGAGCTGATGATGCGCGCACTGCAGCGCGCCAGCCCTTCTGACATCATAGGGCTCACCCGCGACGGGCGCGTCCCGCCGGAGCATCAAGAGACCGCGGCCCGGTTCCGTGGCGAGGTCCACGGCCACGCTTTGGAAGGCGCCAGCACCGCGCCCGGCAGCTACCTGCTGGAGGACGCTCTCGCGCTTGAAGCCTGGTTCAAGCGGCCTCCCGACCTCGCCGCCTTGCTGAACGAGGCCAAGACGCATCTGGGGTCAGTCGACGCCTGGTCGGAGCCCGATGAGGTCGGTCCGTACTGGTATGGAACGACGCGCGGCGCCCTCGTCCTCGCCTATGCGAAGCTCTGTCGCGTTGGGCTTTGGCCCGCGCGGAGCTCGGATGATCTGGTCGCCAAGCTCGACACAGAGCGCCTGATCTCCGAGCGCAACCGCGACCCCGATCACATGCGAGCCCTGGTCGAGATCGCCCTTGGTGTCGGACGCCGCATCGCGCGGCAGGGTCCGCCCTTCATCACCGCGCTCAGTGGCGTCGAGCTGTGAGGCGCGTGATGAATAGGACCAAGCCTCACTCGGACAACGACATCGACGCGGCAGAGGCGTGGCGTGACCATGGCCATCGGGCTCTGATCGACCGGCTGCGCGACCAGCGCCCTGACGGCGGACCTATGCACCGCGAGACCGAGCCGGATAGGGAGCCATCCCAGCCCACCGGACCGGTGATAGAGATCTTCGACGCCGATCGGCTCGCGCGGCGGCTGGGCCATGGCGATGGCTTCATCGGCGACCCCGCTGAAGCCAACAATGACGAGGATGCCGCGCAGGCGCGCCAGATCAGGCTCTGGAGCCGCATGCTCCACGACAACCGCGGCCCATGGCGCAAGCTCGTCATCGCGAATGAGGCCATGCTCGAGCGCCTGAGAGCACTCGACCTCGTCTGTCCGCAGTTCGCTGCGGTTACGGCCTGGGTGATCAGGGCCGCGATGCTGAGCCATGTGACGAACACGCCCCTGCGACTTGATCCGGCCGTTGTGGTCGGGGCGCCGGGCGTCGGCAAGACCTTCTACGCCCGCAAGCTCGCCGAAGCGCTCGCCGTTCCGAGCGAAGTCATCGCTATGAACCTGATGACGGATCGCGGATCGACCTTCAGCGGGCTCTCACCGGTCTGGAAAGCCTCTGGGCCCGGCAAGGTGGCGAAGATGCTCATTGAGGGCAGCCATGCCTGTCCGCTCATTGTTATCGACGAGATCGAGAAGGCCTCGCCGATCAATCCATCCGAGACGCCGATCAACGTCCTACACACACTCCTCGAATGCGAGAACGCCGCCTGCTTCCTCGACGAGTTCGTCGATTTGCCGATCCGGGCCGACCACATCTTCTGGTTCTCCACCGCCAACAGCCTCGCCCCCCTGCCGCCGAGCATCATCGATCGGTTGATCGTGTTCGACGTCGAGACCAAGGAGGCCGAGATGCTCGCCATCCAGCAGAGCATTTTCCATCAGGCAAACCTCCGGGCTGGCGGTGCCTTCGCAGAGCCGCCGCCCGCACTGTTCGAGGCGACGGCCGCGCATAACCCCCGGACCCTGTCGCGGCTCTGGACCATCGCCATGGGCTTCGCCTGCGAGGCCGGTCGCCGCGACCTCATAGACGCGGACATTCAGGGGGCCAAGCGGGTGCTGCTGCCAGGGAAAGAGGGCACGAGAAGGCCGATCGGGTTCATCCGATCTGTGTCGAAGGGAGAAACGGAGCGGGAGTGAGGGAAGGTCGGACCCCTCAGGAACCTCCAGCCGACGATACAAGCAGAAAGACGAATTCAGACATGACTACGACCGTTTCAGGCGCGCCCGTCGCCCAGCTGCGCAGGATCCAGCCCATTGGCAGCGCTGCCTCCGTCTCCTGCTATCTCAAGACGCAGTGGCCTAGGGTCGGCGGCCCAGGCATCCGGCCCCTCCCCGATTCGGCCTTCACCGATACTGCCTTCATCGGCCGCTACCAGCCGGGCGTCTGGACCTATCCCTACGTTGCCTGCTGCGGCGTCGACTTCGATACGCCTGATCGAGCGAGCGGTCTCAAGAGTGTCGCCGACCGTCTTCACTTGCCGCTGTACAAGCTTTCGGCGACCGAGCTCGCCGATCCGCGTCGCCGGCTCGAAGCCCTGAACCGGATGAGGTACGCCTCGCATGTGCGGACGCGTGATGGGCATAAGCAGGAAACAGGCTTCCAGGACTGGGAGTTCCAGCAGTTCTCTCCACAGAGACAGCCCCTGCCCGGCTCGCCCGTCAGCCTGGACGGTCATCTCTTCGCACTGCGTCGCCCCCACGACATGAGCAAGCGCGTCTTCGAAAAGCTGCTCCATCAGCGGATCAGGAATGCCAGCTTCAACGCCTTCCTGCAGACACCCGCCGGACGTCAGCATTGCGCCATGTTGGGGCTCGCCCCCGAAGAGCAGATCCGGTGGACCCGCTACAAGTTCGGTGAGACCCTTCGCATCGACAAGGCGGAAGAGATCTACATCTTCCGCCCGACGGGTGAAGATGCCGACAGGCTTCTCATCATCCTGGAACGCATCGTCCATGACTGGGTGATGGGCCAAACTTCGCACCAGCCCCGCCAATGGCGTACCCGCAGCCAACTTTCAAGACATAATGGTCGTGGGTGATGAGCCTTTCAGGTGCGGAGAAGGCTTGAATGTCCCGCTCAATCGGCTCTCACCTAACCCTTGTCCCCACCGCCTTGCTGCCGAACTGGGCCAACGTCCATCCCATTTGTTGAGCACGGTACCTTCACTCTCGGCTGCCGTACTCCTTACTTCAGGTTTTGCTGCAAGCCGGTCCGTCTAGGCCCTGCTCGCCTTGAATTGAGGGTATTCGATCGACTGAACAGCTTCATTCAGAGCGACAAGATCAAATCCGGAGCCATAACCGCTCGTCGCGTCGCCCAGGTGATGTCCCAAAACGGCCTGGGCAACGGGGTACAGGGCTCGCTTGCGAAGCTCATCGACCGCCCTGTGACGGAAGCTATGGAACGTCTTGTCCCGGTCTTTCGTCACGTATTCCCGCGCGTAGCGTCCCCACCATTTGCTGAAGTAGTGGGTGGTCTTGCCCTCATACTCGCGCAATTCCGGGAAAAGCCGCAGCACGCTCAGCTTCTGTTGCTCCTCGGCGTAGGCGAGCAGGCCCATCTCGATCAGCAGCCGGTGGATCGGCACGCGCCGGCGCGATGACTTGGTTTTGCGGCTCGTGCTCTGTCCGGGCGTTTCGTCGACCTCCCGCATATCGAAAAAGTCGATGCCATTCTCTCTCTTGATGTCGACTAAGCGCAGCTGGCCGATTTCCTCCAGGCGTGCGCCGGAATACAGGCTGATCAGCGGAAGCCATTTTTGAGCCTCGCCGCCCCCCGCATCATAACGTTGACCATCGGCGTAAACCGGGGACGCCAGCAGCCTTTCGAGGTCGCCATCGTCATAGGGCTTGCGCGTCGAGACTTCGCCCTCCTTGAGAGCAAACTTCATCCCTTCACAGGGATTGGTCTCGATCTCACCATTGCGCACAGCCACGGCCAGCACAGCGGAAATGGCACCAATCGCCTTGTCGTTGATGGTCCCACGCGAGAGCACGGGCTGGCTCTCTGACGCAGCCCAGCTGTGAAGTTCCCAGAAGGGTTGCCCAGCCATGTCTTTTGGGATGTGTCGGGGGCATCCGGTTAGCGCATCGCGATAGGCGCGGACATGCTTTTTCGAGATCGCCGAGAGCGGGAGGTCGCCGTTGATCTCAATGAAGCGATCGACGTAGAGCCGATAGGCCTCTGCCGTACGTGCCGAAGGCTTCCGCTCGGTTTTCCAGGTCTGGTAGGCCTCGACCAACCGCAAGCCCGGCTCTGCTTCCATGACGACCGGCAGGGGCGCCCGCGGTGGGGTCGGCACAGCATCCCCCTTCATGCGGTCGAGCACAGCCTGATGGCCCCTGATGCCAGCGCGTATGACTTCGAGGGCCAGGAGCCTGCGGTCCGGATGACCATGCGGCAGATCGACGCCATCTCGGCGAGAACGGCTTCGACCGCGCTTTCCCCGATCACGGCTACGAGGTCGGTTCTGACAGAGCGTGCCTGATCGACCGACAACCCCTTACCGGTCAGGCTTTCGAGCGATGGCAGTTTCCTGGCACCGTCGAAATCATAGGTGTCTACCTGACGGACATGCGCCTTCAGATGGTCCAGCTCCCGCAGATGGGCTTCCCGCTTCGCGTCGTAGAGGCTGAATTCCTTACCGTCGGCAGCCGCGGCCATGTTGCCGTAGGTGATTTCGGTCAGGTCGGCAGGGCGCCCTGACAGCGCCTCTTCATCATCGGTGGCCAGGATGCGCCGATAGACGTCATCCGCAATCTGCCGGATCGTCTCTTGGGGCAAAGCCGGCAGACGCGTGGCGCCGGGGGGACGCGCGCGTCGACGTGGAAACGTCGTCTTCGCGAAGTCGATCAGGCGCTCGACCTGAGGATGGACTTCAAGCCACCGCTGGCGCGCGATCGACAGATCGCTGGTGGCCAGGGCCACCTTGATCACGGGCCGGCCGCCGACCTTCCGCCGCTCGCTCGACCACGAGAGCTGCAGATCGCCCGAAATCGATTCAGCCAGTCCGTTGGCCAGGTGGCGAACATAGCTGAAGCCCCCTTCCGGGCGCTTCACCAGATAGATCATCCCGGAGGTTGAAGACCGTCCCATCAGCGCCCTGCCCGGCACTGATTCATACCAGGAATCCTACCAGAGCCGCCTGAGCCCGATCTTCTATCAGTGATTTCGTTGAAAATCAACGACTTAGCCAACTGAGTGGCGCGACCTACGGGAGTCGAACCCGTCTCCCCAGCGTGAAAGGCTGGTGTCCTAACCGATAGACGAAGGTCGCGGGCTTCCGAACCGCGGGCGGTTCGTGTCGAAGCGGGGCGAGGTATAGTGGCAGGCTCGCGGCTCCGCAAGCGTGCGTTTGGGCTTTTCCCGTGACGCGGCTGCGACATCCGGCCTCTCGCCCGCCGAGGGCGGCCCGATCCAGCGGCCCGGTTCAGACTGGCTTCGCCAGATCGAGGACACGCAGTTCGGCCGTCTCCCGCCCGCCCCAGCGGTTCAGGCTCAGCGTCGCCGCGAGATGCACATTCTCGCCGCGCGCCGCCAGCAGGGCGCGACCGAGCGGCTCCTGCGCGCAGCGAAAGGCGACGCCGCCGACGCTGGCGCCGTCGCCGCCCTTCAGCTTGACGCGGACATGCCCGCCGCTGCCGATCTCGACCGCATCAGTGAGGCGATGGGCGGGAAAGACGAAGACCGGCTCCGGGCTGCCCTGGCCGAAGGGCCCGGCGCGCTCGATCTCGGCGAGCAGGCGCGGCGTCGCCCCGCCGGCGCTCAGCGCGGCATCGACGAAGAGCGCTTCCGATTCGCCGGCCGCCTCGACCTCGGCGGAGAGACGCTGGGCGAGGAAGGCGTGAAAGCCATCGCCCTGCCCCGGCGCGAGCGTGACGCCGGCCGCCATGGCGTGGCCGCCGCCCTTGACCGCGAGCCCGGCCTCGACGGCGGCCCGCACCGCCCGGCCGAGATCGACGCCGGCGACCGAGCGGCCGGATCCGGTGGCACCACCCTCCGCATTGAGCGCCAGCGCGAAGGCGGGCTTGCGGAAGCGCTCCTTCAGCCGCGCCGCCACCAGCCCGACGATACCGGGGTGCCAGTCCGGCGAACTCGCCAGCAGCACGGCGAGCGCGGGATCGCGCATCAGCGCATGGTCGGCCTGCGAGATCGCCTCGATCACGGCCTGGCGCTCGATCTCCTGGCGTTCCTGGTTCAGCCGGTTGAGTTCGCCCGCGATGCTGCGCGCCTCGATCTCGTCCGCCGTCAGCAGAAGGCGGGCGCCGAGGCCGGCATCGCCGATGCGGCCGCCGGCATTGATGCGCGGGCCGAGCAGGAAGCCGAGATGCCAGGGCTGCACCGGCCCGTCGAGCCCCGCGACATCCATCAGCGCCGCCAGGCCCGGCCGGGCGCGACCGCGCAGGATGGCCAGGCCCTGGCGCACGAAGGCCCGGTTGAGCCCGCGCAGCGGCACGACGTCGGCGACCGTCGCGAGCGCGACGAGGTCGAGCGCGGCGAGCAGATCGGGCTCGCCGCCGCGGGCCGCCCAGACATCCTGGCGGCGCAGCACGGCACGGGTGGCGACCAGCGCCAGGAAGACGACGCCGGCGGCGCAGAGATGGCCGAGCCCCGACAGATCGTCCTGCCGGTTCGGATTGACCAGCGCCTCAACCTCCGGCAGCCGCTCGGGCGCCTGGTGATGGTCGAGCACGACGACGTCGAGCCCCAGCCGCCTGGCCTCGGCCAGAGGCTCGTGGCTCGTCGTCCCGCAATCGACCGTGACCAACAGCGTCGCGCCTTCGGCGGCGAGCTGGCGGATCGCTTCGCTGTTGGGGCCGTAGCCTTCGATCAGCCGGTCGGGGATGTGGATGCGTGGTTGGGCGCCGCCCGCGGATAGGAAACCCGCCAGCAGCGCCGCCGAACAGGCGCCGTCGACATCGTAATCGCCGAAGATCGCAACGCGCTCGCGGGTCGCGACCGCGCGCGCGAGGCGTTCGGAAGCGGGCCCCATGTCGATCAGCGTGCCCGGATCGGGCAGCAGGTCACGCAGCTTCGGCTCGAGAAAGGTTGCCGCCTCGTTGGGCTCGACCCCGCGGCCGGCCAGGAGCCGCGCCAGGATGTCGGGAATGCCTTCGACCTGCGCCAGCGCCTCGGCCCGGCCGAGCCCGGCGGCGTCGAGCCGGTCGCGCCAGGGCCGGCCCAGCGCGGAGCGGGTGACGCCGAGAAAAGCGCGCGGAGGGTTGAGACTCATGGGCGCAGGGCGTCGCGCAGGCGAGGCCTTTCGTCAACCGTGGGCCTGCGGCTCGCCACGACTTCCAATGCAGAACGGCCGGGCAAGCCCGGCCGTCGCGATCAGGTTGGTCGCCGGTTGCGGATCAATCCAGCTTGAACTTGCCGAAGTCGCGGTGTTCGCCGTGGATGCGGCGGACCGTGCCGGTGATCGAGCGATAGACGATCGTCTCCGTCTCGATCACGTCCTTGCCGAACTTCACGCCCCGGAGCATGCCGCCATTGGTGACGCCGGTGGCGCAGACGATGGTGTCGCCCGACGCCATCTCTTCCATGCTGTACTTCTTGTTCGGATCGGTGACGCCCATGGTCAGGGCGCGCTGACGCTTCTCCTCGGTGTCGAGGATCAGGCGGCCCTGCATCTGGCCGCCGACGCAGCGCAGCGCAGCCGCCGCCAGCACGCCCTCGGGCGCGCCGCCGATGCCGAGATAGAGGTCGATGCCAGTCTTGTGCGGCTCGGTGCAGTAGATCACGCCGGCGACGTCGCCATCGGTGATCAGGCGAATCGAGCAGCCGGTCTTGCGGACCTCCTCGATCAGCTTGGCATGGCGCGGGCGGTCCATGATCAGCGTCGAGATCTCGCTCGGCTTGACGCCCTTGGCCTTGGCGAGCGCGTGGATGTTGTCGGTCGGCGAGGCGTCGAGATCGACGACGCCGCGGGCATAGCCGGGGCCTATCGCGATCTTGTCCATGTAGACGTCGGGCGCATTGAGCAGCTTGCCGGCCTCAGCCATCGCCATCACGGCGATCGAATCGGGCATGTCCTTGGCGCAGAGCGTCGTGCCCTCGAGCGGATCGACGGCGATATGGACCTTCGGGCCTTGGCGGGTGCCGACCTTCTCGCCGATGAAGAGCATCGGCGCCTCGTCGCGCTCACCTTCGCCGATGACGATCTCGCCGTCGATCGGCAGGCGGTTCAGCTCGCGGCGCATCGCGTCGACCGCCGCCTGGTCCGCCGCCTTCTCATTGCCATGGCCGCGCAGCCGCGCCGCCGAGACGGCCGCGCGCTCGGTGACGCGCACCAGCTCCATCGAGAGATAGCGCTCGATGATCTGGGAGGAGGAAATGCGGAGATCGTCGGACATGAGCGGTTCCCTTTGGTTTTGCGAGCGAAGGCGGGCGGTCACGGCGTTGACAACGCCTGAAGCCTACTCCCGTTCGATCCGGATGACTTGCGGCGGTTCGGCGATGTGCCCGTCGGCGGAGACCTGCTCCAAAGCGGAGCGGATGGCGGCCTCGCTGGTGGCGTAGGTGATGAGGACGACCGGCACCGGGGTGCCCGAGCGGCCCGCCGGATCCTGCGCCGCAGCGGCCGGGGAACGGCGCTGGACGATGCTCTCCAGCGAGATGTCGGCCTGGGCCATGCGGGTCGCGATGCCGGCGGCGGCGCCGGGACGGTCGACCACCGAGAGGCGGACATAGTATCCGCCCTCGTGGCGCTGCATCGGGGTGCGGGCCGCGGCCTCGAGGCGCGCCACCGGCAGGCCGAAGGGCAGCCCGGCGGTGCCGCGTGCGATGTCGGCGATGTCGGCGACGACGGCGGAGGCGGTGGGGTCGCCGCCGGCGCCGGGGCCGACGAGGGTGAGTTCACGCACGGCGTCGGCATCCACCGTGACCGCGTTGAGCACGCCCATCACCTGCGCGATGGCCGAGGATTTCGGCACCATGGTGGGGTGCACGCGCTGCTCGATGCCGGCCTTGGTCCGCTCGGCGACGCCGAGCAGCTTGATCCGGTAGCCGAGCTCGTCGGCCATTTTCAGATCGAGCGGGGTGATCGAGGAAATGCCTTCGATATGAATCGCTTCGGCGTCGATCTTCGTGCCGAAGGCGAGGCTGGTCAGGATGGCGAGCTTGTGGGCGGTGTCGTAGCCCTCGACGTCGAAGGTCGGGTCGGCCTCGGCATAGCCCAGGCGCTGGGCGTCCTTCAGGCAGGCCTCGAAGGTCAGCCCCTCCATCTCCATGCGCGAGAGGATGTAGTTGCAGGTGCCGTTGAGGATTCCATAGAGCCGGGTCACCGTGTTGCCAGCGAGTGCCTCGCGCAGCGTCTTGACGATCGGGATGCCGCCGGCCGAGGAGGCCTCGAAGGCGAGCGCGACGCCCTTTTCCTCAGCCAATGCGGCGAGCGCGACGCCGTGATGGGCGAGCAGCGCCTTGTTGGCGGTCACGACCGGCTTGCCGGCTGCGAGAGCCGCCTCGACCGCGGCCTTGGCCGGGCCGTCCGAGCCGCCGACCAGCTCGACCAGGCAATCGATCTCGGGCGAGCGCGCGAGGGCAACGGGATCGTCGAACCAGGTCAGTCCGCCGAGGTCGACGCCGCGATCGCGCGTGCGGTCGCGGGCGGAGACGGCGGTGACGCGGATCGCGCGGCCGCAGCGCTCGCTCAGCGCGTTCTCCTGCCGGTGCAGGATGCGCAGAACCGACGCGCCGACGGTTCCGAGCCCGGCGAGGCCGATGCGAAGGGGGGTGGCGGCGGGCTGTGCAGGGGCGCTGGTCATGGCGGCGGCGTCGCATGAGCGGCGCGTGCGAGTCAACGGCGAAGCCCCGCCTTGCGCTCAGCCAAACCGGCAGACGACCTCAGCGGCAAGGCGGCGCAGCTTGCCCTCACCGAAGGTCAGGTGGACGCGCAGCAGATTGGTGCCGAAGGCCGTGATCTTAATGGTGCGCAAAGCTTCGAGCGTGTCGCCGTTCCAGCTCGTGGCGCTCTCGTTCACCGGCGTCCAGAACCAGGGCCTCGGCGGCTCGATCACCGCGTCGGCCAGGATCATTTCAGCCGCCGCCTGCTCGATGCCCGGCGGCAGATGACGGGCGACCACCTCGGTGGCGTCGCGGCCGCATTCGCGGGCGGTGGTCGCGGCGAGCACATCCGAAATCAGCGGCGAGTTCGTCTGCGGCACGCGCCCGCGCGAGAAATCATAGGTGCTGACGAGGCAGACCAGCGCGAAGAGAACCACGCCCCCGGCGAGCAGACGGCCTTTGCTGAACATCACGCGTGAAAGCCCCGTTCCGGACGAGTTCGTCCGTGGCGACGGGTTCCCATGTTTCGGGTTCGGGGTCCAGAGGAAGGCTGCCGTCATTCTCGGGCGCAGCGCAGCGGAGACCCGAGAATCTCTGGCAGATTGAGCATCAGCGCTGCGTGTCACGAGATGCTCGGGTCAAGCCCGAGCATGACGCTCCGCGACGGAGCCCCCCTACCCCGCCTTCGGCATCTGGATGACGTTGTGCAGGGTGTGGTCGGCCCCCTTCAGGAAGCGGCCGATGTTGCGGGCAGCCTGGCGGATGCGCTGTTCGTTCTCGACGATCGCGATGCGTACGAAGTCGTCGCCATGCTCGCCGAAGCCGATGCCGGGCGCCACCGCGACCTCGGCCTTCTCGATCAGCAGCTTCGAGAACTCCAGCGAGCCGAGATGGCGGAACTTCTCTGGGATCGGCACCCAGGCGAACATCGAGGCGGCAGGAGCCGGGAACTCCCAGCCGGCCTTGCCGAAGCTTTCGACCAGCGCGTCGCGGCGCTTGCGGTAGATCTCGCGCATCTCGCGGATGCAATCGTCGGGGCCGTTGAGGGCGGCCGCCGCCGCGACCTGGATCGGGGTGTAGGCGCCATAGTCGAGATAGGACTTCACCCGGGCGAGCGCCGCCAGCAGCCGCTCGTTGCCGACCGCAAAGCCCATGCGCCAGCCGGCCATGGAGAAGGTCTTCGACATCGAGGTGAACTCGACCGTGACGTCCATTGCGCCCGGCACCTGCAGCATCGAAGGCGGCGGGTCGTTCTCGTCGAAATAGACCTCGGCGTAGGCGAGGTCCGAGAGCAGGATCAGCTCGTGCTTCTTCGCGAAGGCGACGAGGTCCCGGTAGAAATCGAGCGAGGCGGTGTAGGCGGTCGGGTTCGCCGGATAGCAGGTGACGAGCGCGATAGGCTTCGGGACCGAATGGATCATCGCCCGCTCGAGTGCCGGGAAGAAAGCCGGCGTCGGCTCGGCCGGCACGGAGCGGATCACGCCGCCCGCCATCAGGAAGCCGAAGGCGTGGATCGGATAGCTGGGGTTGGGCACCAGCACGACGTCGCCCGGCCCGGTGATGGCCTGCGCCATGTTGGCGAAGCCTTCCTTGGAGCCCAGTGTCGCGACGACCTGCGTATCGGGATTGAGCTTCACGCCGAAGCGGCGCTCGTAATAGTTCGCCTGGGCGCGGCGCAGGCCGCCGATGCCCTTGGAGGCCGAATAGCGATCGGTGCGCGGCTTGCCGGCGGTCTCGACCAGTTTCTCGATGACATGCTTCGGCGCCGGCAGATCGGGATTGCCCATGCCGAGATCGACGATGTCGACGCCCTTGGCGCGTTCGGCCGCCTTGATCTTGTTGACCTGTTCGAAAACGTAGGGCGGCAGGCGCTTGATGCGGTGAAAATCGGCCATTCGAGTAGTTCCTTCGCCGGCCGGGCCGGCATCATGCCTGCGGGAACGCCCGGGCCGGCCCCGACGGTGCCGCGCCCTCCCCGCGATTCAGATCGTTGCGCGCAGCGCGCCTCTCGCCGCATCTTTGGTCACGGGCGGACCGAAAACGCAAGATTCAATCGCGAGCGTAGCACGGCCTGCGCGGCGGCCGCCGAGCGCCGGTCAGGTCAATTGGTGGGAATCGCGGCCGGCTTGGGGGCGGGCGTGGAGCCCAGCGTCTTCGCCACGTTGCCGGCGGCCTCGTTGGCGCTGCGCTTGGCCTCGAGTTCGGCCTCGATCTTCTTGAACTCGGCTCGCGGCTTGCAATCCTCGTTCGGCTTGCGACCGTCCGGGCGGTAGAGGAAGCGGGCCGCCTGCCCCTGCGGAACGAAAGCCGGCCTCGGCGTGTCTCCCTCGCAGAGCGGGTTCACCTGCACGGTCGTGCCAATCGGGATATAGGTTGGATCCGACGGTCGGGTTTCGCGCACGAAGGGCTTGGGTTCGGCGGCTGTGGTGGCCATTCCCGCCGCCTCCGCGACGCTCTTGCCCGTTTCGCCGGCGCAGCCCGCCACTGCGACGGCCAGACCCGTCAGCATCAGCAGCGGCAGGAGCGGCGTGGACTGGAGTCGGGCTTGCGGCATGGGTCGATCCGGCCTGTTGCGGAATTCTCTTTGTAGCCGATATCCGCTACGTCCTTAATAGGACCAAAATGGGGAGCAGACAGCAGCCCCAACAGAAGACGTGCGACGGGGAGAGCGCGATGGACCGGCGAACCGGGGAGACGTCCGCGGGTGCGAACGGCGCGGCCGAGGTGCCGGTGCCGGATCTCGACGCTTTCGCCCAGAACATGAGCCGGCTCGTCGAGGAATACGGCAAGGTCACCGCCGCCTATCTGAAACCGATCGAGCGCGGCGAGGCCAAGGGCGGGCAGGCCGACGAAGCCAGTGAAATGGTCAAGACGCTCGGCCGCGTCGCCGAGAAATGGGTCTCCGATCCGCGCAAGATCATCGAGGCGCAGGCCTCGCTCACCGGCGATTTCCTGACGTTGTGGAGCACGATGCTGAAGCGGGCCGGCGGCGAGGAGGCCAAGCCCGTGATCGAGCCCGACAAGCGCGATGCGCGCTTCGCCGATCCCGACTGGTCGGCGCATCCGATGTTCGACTTCGTCAAGCAGGCCTATCTGATCGGCACGCGCTGGGCCGAATCGATGGTCGACCGGGCCGAGGATCTCGATCCCCACACCCGCGAGAAGGCGCGCTTCTATGTGAAGCAGATCGCCAGCGCTCTCTCGCCCTCCAATTTCGTCGCGACGAACCCCGAACTGCTGCGCGAGACGCTGCAGCAGAACGGCGAGAATCTCGTGCGCGGCATGAAGATGCTGGCGGAGGACATCGAGGCCGGCCGGGGCGAACTCAAGATCCGCCAATCCGATCCCGGCGCCTTCCAGATCGGGGTCAACATCGCCTCGACGCCGGGCAAGGTCGTCTGGCGCAACGACATCATGGAGTTGATCCAATACGCGCCGGCGACCGACACGGTGTTGAAGCGCCCCCTCCTGATCGTGCCGCCCTGGATCAACAAGTTCTACATCCTCGATCTCAATGCCGAGAAGAGCTTCATCCGCTGGTGCGTGGCGCAGGGCCTGACGGTCTTCTGCATCTCCTGGGTCAATCCGGACGAGCGCCATGCCGGCAAGGATTTCGAGAGCTACATGCGCGAGGGCGTTTTCGCCGCGCTGGAGGCGATCGAGCAGGCGACGGGCGAGAAGAAGGTCAGCGCCATCGGCTATTGCGTCGGCGGCACGCTGCTCGGCGTCACGCTGGCCTATATGGCGGCGGTTGGGGACAAGCGGATCGAGAGCGCGACCTTCTTCACCACCCAGGTCGATTTCGCGCAGGCCGGCGAGCTCTCCGTCTTCGTCGACGAGGAGCAGATCCGGGCCGTCGAGGAGCAGATGACCAGGAGCGGCTATCTCGACGGCGCGCGCATGGCGGGCGCCTTCAACATGCTGCGCCCCAACGACCTGATCTGGTCCTATGCAGTCAATAACTACCTGAAGGGCAAGGCGCCGACGCCGTTCGACCTGCTCTACTGGAACTCCGATTCGACGCGGATGCCGGCGGCGAACCACTCCTTCTACCTGCGCAACTGCTATCTGGAGAACAAGCTCTCCAAGGGCGAGATGGTGGTCGGCGGCCAGCGGCTCGATCTCAAGAAGGTGACGATCCCGATCTACAATCTCGCGACGCGCGAGGACCACATCGCCCCGGCCCGCTCGGTCTTCACCGGCTCGCAATGCTTCGGCGGGCCGGTCGACTACATCGTCGCGGGCTCGGGCCATATCGCAGGGGTCGTCAACCCGCCGGGCAAGGTGAAGTACCAGTACTGGACCGGCGGGCCGGCGCGCGGAACCTATGAGGACTGGATCGCGGCGGCACAGGAGCATCCCGGCTCCTGGTGGCCGCATTGGTTTTCCTGGGTCGAGGCGCAGGCGCCCAAGCGGGTCAAGGCGCGGGTGCCGGGAGCCGGCAAACTGCCGGCCCTCGCCGATGCGCCGGGGACCTATGTGCTCAAGAAGGCGTGACCCCCCCGACAGTTCCACCCGCTGGCATTCTCTCATCAAAAAAGCCGGCCCGTGAGGGCCGGCTTTCTCGTGAGACGCTGTGGTTGCGCTCAGAACTTGCGAACCGCCGGCTGCACCGGGATCGTCTGGGCCGGGTTGTCCCAGCGATAGGTCAGGCCGGCCGAGACGATGTGGATGTAGGGCTTGGCCTCGGCGGTGAAGAAGACCGGGCCCTGCTGCGGATGGGTGCCGCCGTAGTTCACCTTGGCCTTGTTCACGTTGATATAGGTGTAGCCGACATCGAGCTTGAGCTTGTCGGTGACCTGGTAGCTCGCACCGGCCGAGAGCCAGAGGCGGTCGTTGTCCGAGATGAAGACGGTCCGGTTGGTGTCGTTCACCGGGGACAGCTCGTAGGCGACACCGGCGCGCAGCGTCAGGGCCGGGCTGTACTTGTACTCGACACCACCGCTGAAGAACCAGCTGTCGTCATAGACGAAATTAAGGCTCGAGATCGGCAGGCCGCTGATCTGGCTGACGATCGGGATGCGGCGGAAACGGCTCCAGTTGGTCCACTCGACGCCGAGATGGGCCTGCCACTGGTCGTTGATGACCTGCGACACGCCGAAGACCACAGAGTCCGGCAGGTTCAGATTGGCCTTGATCGGGCCGACGCCGGCCACCGTCGAGATCGTGCCCTCGAGGGTCTGATGGATCGAGGAGCGGTAGGCGATACCGATCGTCGTGCCCTCGCGCGGGGTCAACGTCGCACCGACCCGGAAGCCGACATCGACGGTGTCGCCCTTGAGGATCTGGTTGGGGGCGAAGGGCCCGATCGCCGTGCCGAGCGTCGCGCCGGTGGCGTTCTTCAGGCTGGTCTTGAGGTACTGCACCTGGACGGCGGCACCGACGGAGAGCCAGTCGTTGACCTTGTAGCCGATCGTCGGGGAGACGTTGATCGTCTTCAGATTGGCCGAGCGGCCATAGACCTGGCCGGCATAGACCTGATCCTCGGCCTTGGAGCGCAGGCCGAAGGGCGCGCCCGTGGTCAGGCCGATCCAGAACCGGTCGGTGAGCTGCCAGTTCGAGTAGGAGGCCGGAATGAAGGCGCCGTCGCCGCCGATGTTGCCGGAGCCGTTCTGGATCGGGCTCAGCGGCCCGACCGGCGAGCCGAGGCGGGTCGGCGAGGTCGGGTCGTAGGAGGCGTTGGCGTTGAGATAGGTGACGTTCCACTGGCTGTTGCGGCCGGGGAACATGGTGATCGTGGCCGGGTTCCAGGCCATCGCGCCCATGCCGATGCCGCCGGAAGCCGCGCCCGCATAAGCCATGCCGAGGCCCTCGGCGCTCTGGCCGCTGCGGATCGCGAAGGAGCCCGCCTGGGCCGCGCCGGCGGCGAGGAGGGCCGCGACCGAAACCGTGGCTGCGGCGGCTGTACGAACGATGCCCTTCATCGAATCCATCCCGTCTTTCGTTTCTTCGGGCTGCAACGCCCGTCTCGAATCCGAGCATGCCGCGAGCCGCCCTTCGCCGCAATGCCGCCGCGAAGTCGCCGAATTTGCTGCGGCCGCCGACTTTGACGATGGGGAAGGCAGGAAAATGCCGCGAACTTGTCCGTTTTTCCTGTTGCCGGCTTCAACGCCGCGCCAAAGATATCGTTTACATGCGAACTATCGCGGGTTTTCGTGTTTCTGGCGCGTTTCGAGACAGAGGCGCCCAAGAGACGGGCAATCCGCTTTCGCGACCCTCGTTGCATTCCCGCAACAATCGCGTCGGCAGCCCCTCGCATCCGGGGCATGCGCGCGAATGGGCTTGTCTTTCGCGACGGCGTCTTGTCAGGATCGCCTCCCAATTAGATCGTTTGAAACGGGGGAAACGACGTGAAACTGCTACGCTACGGGGCTGCCGGCCAGGAAAAGCCGGGCCTCCTCGACGCCCAAGGCGTCCTGCGCGACCTTTCCGGCATCATTCCGGATGTCGCCGGAAAGGCCCTGACGTCGGGCTCGCTGGCGAAAATCAAGGCGCTCGATCCGCAGACGCTGCCGAAGGTGGACGGTGCGCCGCGCATCGGAGCCTGCGTCGGCGATGTGCGCAACTTCATCGCGGTGGGCCTCAACTTCGCCGACCATGCGGCCGAGACCGGCGCCGAGATCCCGAAGGAGCCGATCCTCTTTAACAAGGCGCCGAACTGCATCGTCGGCCCCAACGACGACGTGATCATTCCCAAGGGCTCGAAGAAGACGGACTGGGAGGTCGAGCTCGCCATCGTGATCGGCGACGGCGGCTCCTACATCCCGGAAGACAAGGCGATGGCCGCGATCGCGGGCTTCGCCGTCTGCAACGACGTCTCGGAGCGCGAGTTCCAGATCGAGCGCGGCGGCCAGTGGGCCAAGGGCAAGGGCTGCCCGACCTTCGGCCCGCTCGGCCCCTGGTTGGTGACGACGGACGAGGTCAAGGACGTCCAGAACCTCGCCATGTGGCTCGAGGTCGATGGCGAGCGCGTCCAGAACGGCTCGAGCAAGACGATGATCTTCGGCTGCGCCTATCTCGTCCACTATATCAGCCAGTTCATGCGGCTGGATCCGGGCGACGTCATCACCACCGGCACGCCGCCCGGCGTCGGCCTCGGCTTCAAGCCGCCGCGCTTCCTGAAGGGCGGCGAGGTCGTCAAGCTCGGCATCGAGGGCCTCGGCGAGCAGCAGCAGCACTTCAAGGCCTATCAGGGCTGAGACCGCTTCCTTTGGACATGAAAAAGGGCCGCTCGCGCGGCCCTTTTTTTGTTACCACCGCCGCAGGGGCCGGCTCACTTCTCCGGCAGCCCCAGCATCAGCCGGATGTTCTGCACGGCAGCGCCCGAAGCGCCCTTGCCGAGATTGTCCAGCCGCGCGACCAGCACCGCCTGGCGCAGATCGTCGTTGCCGAAGACGCGCAGTTCCAGCTTGTTGGTGTCGTTGAGCGCCTGCGGCTCGAGCTTGCCCCCGGCCTGCGCGGCGGGAACGACCGAGACATAGGTCGAGCCGGCATAATGTTCGGCCAGCGCATCGGCGAGATCGGCCGCCTTGGGCTTGCCCGGCAGCGTGTCGAGATGCAGCGGCACCGAAACCAGCATGCCCTGCCGGAAGTTCCCGACGGAGGGAATGAAGATCGGCCGCCGCGACAGCCGCGCATAGCGCTGCAGCTCGGGCAGATGCTTGTGCTTGAGGCCGAGGCCGTAAAGCTCGAAGGCCGGGGCTGTGCCGGCCTCATAGGCCTCGATCATGCTCTTGCCGCCGCCCGAATAGCCCGACACCGCATTGATGGTGGCGGGGTAATCCTGCGGGATGAAACCGGCATCAACCAGCGGCCGCAACAGCGCGATGCCGCCGGTGGGATAGCAGCCGGGGTTGGAGACGCGGGTGGCCTTGGCGATGGTCGCGGCGTGGCCGTGCTCCAGTTCGGCGAAGCCGTAGACCCAGTCCGGCGCGACGCGATAGGCGGTCGAGGCGTCGACGATCTTGGGCGACTTCGCGCCGAGCGCGTCGGCGAGCGCGACCGATTCCTTCGCCGCGTCGTCCGGCAGGCAGAGCACGACGAGATCGACCTGCGCCATCATCTCCTGACGGGCGACCGGGTCCTTGCGCTTGTCGGGATCGATGCTGCGCACGACGACACCCGGCATCCCCGCCAGCCGGTCGCGGATGCCGAGTCCGGTGGTCCCGGCTTCGCCGTCGATGAAGATGGATTTCGGGTTCTGGCTCATCGGACCCTCGCAAGGCGTCTGGGGGATCGGCTCAAGAAGCTTGGCCGGCTTCGGGCATAAAAAAACCGCGCTCCGGGCGCGGTCGCGGACAGTCGGACTGCAAGCCGAGCGTCATCGCGGTCGCGCGGGGGCGGCCGTGACACGGCGACGTCGGGACAGGCTCATGGTCATGAGCGGGATATGAGGGAGGGAGGGGGCGCTGTCAATTGCATCGTCACTCTCACGCGGCGCGGAGCGACGACCGGCGTCATGGACGGCCTTGTGCCGACCATGACGGAAACGCGTTCTTGAACGATCCGAATCGCTTGGCGTGACCGGCGGACAATCCGATTCAACCGGCCTTCTTCAGCGCCAGCGCCTGGATGTGGTGCTGCACCAGGGTCGAGCCCGCGATCGCGGTGATGTCCGCATGGTCGTAGGGCGGCGAGACCTCGACGAGGTCCATGCCGCGGATGTCGAGATCGCGCAGGCCCCAGACCAGGCGCAGCGCCTGCTCGGCCGACAGTCCGCCCGAGACCGGCGTGCCGGTGCCCGGCGCAAAGGCGGGGTCGAGCGCGTCGATGTCGAAGGTCAGATAGGCCGGCCCCTCCCCGACCCGCTCGCGGATCCGCGCGAGCGTTCCCGCCACACCCAGGTCATGGACGGTGTAGGCGTCGAGAATCGCGATCCCGCCGTCGCGCGGCGCGACGGTGCGGATGCCGATCTGGATCGAGCGCTCGATGTCGATCAACCCCTCGCGCACCGCCTCCAGCACGAAGGAGCCGTGGCCGATGGCGCCGACGCCGTCATCCCAGGTGTCCTGATGCGCGTCGAACTGGATCAGGGCGAGCGGGCCATGGCGGGCGACATGGGCGCGCAGCAACGGCAGTGTGACGAAATGGTCGCCGCCCAGCGTCACAAGATGCGCGCCTGAGGCGAGGATGCCCGCGGCCTCCCTCTCGATGGCGCGGGCGCAACCCGGCAGGTCGCCGCGCGGCAGCAGGCAGTCGCCATAGTCGAGGGCCGTGAGATGCGCGAAGGGATCGAGACCGGAGGGGTATTGCGGATCGCCGTCGAAGATCGCGCTGGCGCGGCGGATCGCCTGCGGGCCGAAGCGGGCGCCGGGCCGGTTGGTCACGGCGAGATCGAAGGGCACGCCCCAGATCACGAGATCGCAGCCGGCGACGTCCTTGCCATAGCGCCGGCGCATGAAGGAGAGCGCGCCTGCATAGGTCGGGTCGCCCGCACCGCCGCGGCGCTCGCCGGTGAAAGCGTGGTCGATCGAGCCCGGGCCAGCCTGCTCGGTCATCGCCGCTCTCCCCGGCTCACGGGCGGCGCCCCATCAGCCAGACATAGAGGCACCAGGGCAGGATCAGCGCCAGCGCCGAGAGCACCAGCCGCAGAGTCGTCCAGGCGACCGGGTTCTGGAGCGCGCGCCCATCCAGTTCCGGCACGCCATGGATCAGACCAAGCGCAACGGCCGGCGCCAGGAAGATCACCAGCGCGCTGGCGATGCGCCGCCCGCGCGGCAGGTCCCGCCGGGCCAGCGCGATCAGGGCCGGCACGGCGATCATGCCGAAGGCGATGAGAGTCAGGAGGACACGCATGATTGTGGCCTATCGCAGCCGCTCTTCCGAGAAAACCCCGTCCGTCATGGCGAGCGCAGCGACCCATCCAGGGAAACGTCGAGCGCGCGAGGCCGGATGACCTCTCTGCGCTCGCATTGACCTGCTACCGCCCGCCGCCGACGCGCAGGATCGAGCCCGTCACATAGGACGCCGCATCGGAGAGCAGAAAAAGCGCTGTCTCGGCGATTTCCTCGGCGGTCGCGGCGCGCTGCACCGGCACCAGCGGGGCGATACGTCCGACACGGGCGGCGTCGCCGGTCGAGACGCCGTGAATATCGGTCTCTGTGATGCCGGGCGCGACCGCATTGACGCGGATGCCGGGCGCCAGCTCCTTCGACAGTCCGAGCGTGAGGCTGTCGATCGCGCCCTTGGAGGCGGCATACCAGACATATTCGCCGGCACCGCCGATCGTGGCCGCAACCGAAGAAATGTTGACGATCGCCCTGCCCTGCGCCGTGCCGTTGGCAATCAGGGCGCGTGCGGCCTCGCGCGCGACAAGGATCGCCCCCGTCACGTTGACGTCGATGCAGGTGCGGATTACGGCCGCATCCGCCTGGGCGAGCGGGCTCGCCCGCCCGGTGATGCCGGCATTGTTGACGACATGGGTCAGCGGCCCAAGCGCCTCTTTCGCCGCCTCGAAGACGCGCTTGATGTCCTCCTCGCGCGCCATGTCGCCCTGCAGCGCGACCGCCTTCGCCCCGGCTGCCTCGCAGGCCGCGACGACCTCGGCCGCGGCCTTTGCCGCGCTCTGGTAGTTCACCGCGACGTCATAGCCGCGCTGCGCGGCCATCACGCAGATGGCGGCGCCGATACCGCGGCTGCCGCCGGTGACGAGGAGAACAGGGCGGGACATGGCGGCTCCTTGGATGTTCGCGTTTCAGACCCGAGCCCTCATCCTGAGGAGCGGGACCGCGGCCCGCGTCTCGAAGGATGCTCCAGATGCCACCGTAGCGTCCTGAAGCATCCTTCGAGACGACCGCTGCGCGGTCTCCTCAGGATGAGGGCTGGAGGCTCAGTCAATACGAAAAGGGCGGCCCTTGCGAGCCGCCCTTTCCATAGATCGGACAGTCTGGAAACGATCAGCGCTTCGAGAACTGGAAGCTGCGGCGGGCCTTGGCCTTGCCGAACTTCTTGCGCTCGACGACGCGCGAGTCGCGGGTCAGGAAGCCTTCCTTCTTGAGCGGGCCGCGAAGCTCGGGCTCGTAGAAGGTCAGGGCCTTGGAGATGCCGTGGCGCACCGCGCCGGCCTGGCCGGAGAGGCCGCCGCCCTTGACCGAGACGACGACGTCGTACTGGGTCAGGCGATCGACGAGCTGCAGCGGCTGCTGGAGGACCATGCGCAGCACGGGGCGCGCGAAATAGACCTCCTGGTCACGGGTGTTGACCGTGATCTTGCCGGTGCCGGGCTTGATCCAGACGCGGGCGATGGCGTTCTTGCGCTTGCCGGTGGCATAGGCGCGGCCCTGGGCGTCGACCTTCTTGACGTGGACCGGAGCGGCCTCGGCCTGGGTCGTCTTGACGCCACCGAGATCGGCGAGAGACTGGAGAACTTCAGCCATGATCAGACCCTCGCATTCTTGCTGTTGAGCGCGGCGACGTCGAGCGTCTCCGGCGACTGGGCCGCATGGGGGTGCTCCGCGCCCTTGTAGACGCGCAGGTTGCCGAGGATCTGGCGGAAGAGCGGGCCGCGGGGCAGCATGCGCTCGACGGCCTTCTCGACGATCCGCTCGGGGAAGCGCCCCTCGAGGATGAACTTGGCCGAACGCTCCTTGATGCCACCGGCATAGCCGGTGTGGTGGTAGTACACCTTCTGGTCGCGCTTGCGGCCGGTCAGGACCACCTTGTCGGCATTGATGACGATGATGTTGTCGCCGCAGTCGACATGGGGGGTGTAGGCCGCCTTGTGCTTGCCGCGCAGACGCATCGCCACCACGGAGGCGAGACGGCCGACGACGAGCCCGGAGGCGTCGATCACAACCCACTTCTTTTCGACATCGGCGGGCTTGAGCGAGATGGTCTTCATCGCGGGCACCCTTCGGAGCGTTGAAAAAAGGACAAGCCGCCGGAGAACCGGCGGCGGTGTGAGCGGGGGATAGGGGCAGGCCGCTCCGGTGTCAAGCGTTGCTCAGTGCTTGGGAAACCGAAAAACGCATTGTTTTCAGAGAAATGCCGAAAACGGTATCATAGTACCGCATCTCGTTCGTCTTGCTCGGGCTTGACCCGAGTCTCTCGGGCCGGCGATTCTCGGGTGAGGCCCGAGAATGACGCCGCGTTGACCTCAGCGCTCCACCGGAATCGAATAGGTCCCCGTCGCATGGGCGACCATCTCGCTCTCGCCCTGCGAGTAGAGCGAGACCTCGCCGACCGCGAGCCGCTTGCCGAGCTTGAGCAACCTCGCCTCCCCGATCAGGGCTGCGGGCGCCGGCTTGCGCAGGAAGTTGAAGGACAGGCTCGTGGTGACGGCGAGCGCGACCGGGCCGATCTGGCCGAGGATCGCGGCGTAGAGCGCGAGATCGGCCAGCGCCATCATCGTCGGGCCCGAAATCGTGCCCCCTGGGCGCAGATGCTTCTCGTGATAGTCGCAGCGCATGCGGGCGCTCATCGGCCCGACCTCCTCGACGAAATAGGTCCGCCCGCCGCTGTGGAGCTGCGGGAAGACCTCGTCGAGAAAGGCCTCGAGCTGCGCGGCGTTCATGCGGGGCGTGGGGTCGCGCAGGGTCATCTCGGGCGGTCCGGCACAGGCAGCGATGAGGAGATGCCCCTTGCAGCATGGGGGAGCGCGGCGGACAATACGGCAAAACGCACAGGCAAACGCTCACGGAAACGCCGAGGTCACCGCCATGAACGCCCATGCCCGCCCCGAGGCGGCACCCGCGCTGCGGCGCGAGGACAGCGAGGGCATCGCCGTCCTCACGCTCGACCGGCCGCAATCGCGCAATCCGCTCAGCGAGGCGATGCTGGCCGCGCTGGCCGAAAGCTTCACCACTATTGCCGCCGACCGGAGCGTCAAGGCGGTCGTGCTGGCAGCCGAAGGCCCGGTGTTCTGCGCCGGGCACGATCTGAAGGAGATGAGCGCACACCGCGCCGATCCCGATCGCGGGCGGGCCTATTTCGCCGACATCCTCGGGCGCTGCTCGGGCGTGATGCAGCAGATCACCGCCCTGCCCCAGCCGGTGATTGCGGCTGTCGAGGGCACGGCGACCGCGGCCGGCTGCCAGCTCGTCGCGAGCTGCGATCTCGCCGTGGCGGGTGATGCCGCGCGATTCTGCACGCCGGGCGTCCATATCGGCCTGTTCTGCTCGACGCCGATGGTCGCCCTGACGCGCAACCTCTCGGCCAAGCACGCGATGGAGATGCTGCTGCTGGGCGAGATGGTGCCCGCCGAGGAGGCGGCGCGGATGGGGCTGGTCAACCGCGTCGTGGCGGCCGGCAGCGCGCTGGCGGAGGCGAAGCGGCTGGCAGCCGTGATCGCCTCGAAATCCACCGCGACCATCCGCATCGGCAAGCGCGCCTTCTACGAGCAGCGCGAGATGGACCTGGCTGAAGCTTACGACCACGCCTCGGCTGTGATGGTCGAGAACATGCTGGCCCGCGATGCCGAAGAAGGCATCGGGGCCTTCGTCGAGAAGCGGGCGCCGGTCTGGGAGGGGTAGGCGCGGGGAACCCCTCTCCTGTAAGGAGAGGGGCAGGGGTGAGGTGTCGGCCCCTGGACCAGATTTCTGCCGCAGCCCGCTATCGTTTCACTGGTTTACCGTCCGGCCCTCACCCCTGCCCCTCTCCCACACGGGAGAGGGGTTCCCCGCGCCTCTCCTTGCCGGATCAGAGCCTTGTCCATGTCCCACGACGCCTATCCCGACGCCCAGATCCGTCAGATTCTCAAGGACACCAAGCGCATCGCGCTGGTCGGCGCCTCAGCGAACGAGGCGCGGCCGTCCTGGATCGTGACGAAATACCTGCTCGACCGGGGCTACGACGTCATCCCCGTCAATCCCGGCCTCGCCGGCCAGACACTGCTGGGCAAGACCGTCTATGGCTCGCTGAAGGATGTGCCGGGCGCGATCGACATGGTCGAGATCTTCCGCAACTCGGAAGCCGCCGGGCCGCTCACCGACGAGGCGCTGACGCTCGATCCGCTGCCGAAGGTGATCTGGATGCAGCTCTCGGTGCGCAATGACGAGGCGGCGGCGAAGGCCGAGGCGAAGGGCGTCGCCGTGATCATGAACCGCTGCCCCAAGATCGAGTATGGCCGGCTCTCGGGCGAGATCGGCTGGCAGGGCATCAACTCCCGCATCCTGTCGTCGAAGAAGCCGGTGCTCGCCGGCAAGGGCTTTCAGAAGCTGACGATCCACCGCCCGGGGACGTGAAGACCCGCGCGGCCGATGAATTGACGCTGCCGGGACCGTTCGATAAAACGAACGCAATGTCTCGCATTCAGAAGATCGCAGGGAGTAGACGATGACCGACCGCGCACCCGGTTTCCATACGCTCGCCATCCATGCCGGCGCCGCGCCGGATGCGGCCACCGGCGCGCGCGCCACGCCGATCTACCAGACGACCTCCTTCGTCTTCGACGATGTCGACCATGCCGCCTCGCTGTTCGGGCTGCAGGCCTTCGGCAACATCTACACCCGCATCGGCAACCCGACCAATGCGGTGCTGGAGGAGCGCGTCGCGGCGCTGGAAGGCGGCACGGCCGCGCTCGCCGTCGCCTCGGGCCATGCCGCCGAGTTCCTGACCTTCCATGCGCTGCTGCAGCCGGGCGACGAGTTCGTCGCCGCCAAGAAGCTCTATGGCGGCTCGATCAACCAGTTCAACCACTCCTACAAGAACTTCGGCTGGAACGTGATCTGGGCCGATTCGGACGATCTCGAGGCCTTCGCCGCCGCGGTGACGCCGAAGACCAAGGCGATCTTCATCGAATCCATCGCCAATCCGGGCGGCGTGATCGTCGACATCGCCGGCATCTCGAGGATCGCGAAGAAGCACAACATCCCGCTGATCGTCGACAACACCATGGCGACGCCCTACCTGATCCGCCCCTTCGAGCACGGCGCCGACATCGTGGTGCATTCGCTGACCAAGTTCCTCGGCGGCCACGGCAACTCGATCGGCGGCATCATCGTCGACGGCGGCTCGTTCAACTGGGTCGGCGACGACCGCTACCCGATGCTCTCCAAGCCGCGGCCGGAGTATAACGGCATGGTGCTCGGCGAGACCTTCGGCAATTTCGCCTTCGCCATCGCGACCCGCGTGCTGGGCCTGCGCGACATGGGCCCGGCGCTCTCGCCCTTCAACGCCTTCATGATCCTGACCGGCATCGAGACGCTGCCGCTGCGCATGCAGCGCCATTGCGAGAGCGCGCTGGCGGTCGCGACGCATCTTTCGAAGCATCCGGCGGTGGAATGGGTCAGCTATCCGGGCCTGCCCGGCGACAAGTATCATGAGCTGGCGAAGCGCTATTCGCCGAAGGGCGCCGGCGCGGTCTTCACCTTCGGGCTGAAAGGCGGCTACGACGCCGGCGTCAAGCTCGTCACCGAGCTCAAGCTGTTCTCGCATCTGGCCAATATCGGCGACACGCGCTCGCTGGTGATCCACCCGGCCTCGACCACGCATCGCCAGCTCAGCGACGAGCAGAAGACGGCATCCGGCGCCGGCCCGCAGGTGATCCGCCTGTCGATCGGGCTGGAGGACGTGCAGGATCTGATCGACGATCTGGATCAAGCGCTGGCCTGATCTTCGTCAATAGCCACGCCGTCATTCCGGGGCGCCCGCAGGGCGAGCCCGGAACCCATAACCGCAGGCGGCTGCAGAAAGCACGCGGCCGCCGGTCGCCTTTCCTTGGGTGCTCGGCGGTCATGGGTTCCGGGCTCATTGCTTCGCAATGCCCCGGAATGACGGCGCGCTTCACCCCCGCGCGGCACCCTCGTTGCGCGTCACATGCACGACGCCCATCGCCAGCACGAGGAAGCCGAGCGCCTGGTGGGCGAGCCCGGCCCAGAGCGGCACGACCAGCAGCAGCGTGACGATGCCCAGCACGGCCTGGCTCAGCGTCAGGCCGGCGAGAGCGGTCGCACGCTTGGCCCCGCCCGAGCCCGGCGCCGCCCTGCGCAGCGAGAGCATGTGCCAGAGCGCCAGCGCCAGCAGCAGATAGGCGCCGATGCGGTGGTTGAACTGCACGAGAGCGGCGTTGTCGACGAAATTCTCCCAGAAGGCGGGCCGCACGAACAGCGTCTCGACGCCAGGCACCAGCGCGCCGTCCATCAGCGGCCAGGTGTTGTAGACGAAGCCGGCGCGCGAGCCGGCGACGAGCCCGCCGAGCGCGATCTGCCCGAAGAGCAGCGCCAGCAGCAGCCAGGCCATGCCCCGGCCCTGCGCCGGTTCGGCCCGGCGCGGCGGGGTCAGGAATGTCGCGAAGGCGACGACGGAAGCGAAGAACAGCGCGGCGAAGGTCAAATGCAGCGTCAGCTTGACCGGCGCGACCGCGATCATGCCGGGCTGCAGGCCGGACGCCACCATGATCCAGCCGATCGTGCCCTGCAGGCCGAGCAGCAGCCCCATGCCGAAGAGCACCAGGGCCTGGCGCCAGGACAGCAGCCGCAGGGCAGCAACGACGAGGAAGCCGCCGAGATAGACCAGACCGATGAAGCGGCCGAGTTGGCGGTGGCCCCATTCCCACCAGTAGATGAACTGGAACTCGCCGAGGCTCATGCCCTGGTTCAGCAGCTGATATTGCGGGCTGGCGCGGTACTTTGCGAACTCGCTCGCCCAGGTCTCGGCCGAGAGCGGCGGCAGGGCGCCGGTGATCGGCTTCCATTCCGTGATCGAGAGGCCGGAGCCGGTGAGCCGCGTCGCGCCGCCGACGACGACCATGACGAAGACCAGCGCCGCAACGGCCCAGAGCCAGCGGCGAATGCCGGCATGCTGGCCGCCCTGCAGGATGACCGAGGGGTGTCTGTCGAGAGCGATCGTCACGGAAGCGGGGCCTTCGGTCGCATCGAATTGGCTTCACAAGCGCGGAAGCAGGTGACAGATAGTCGGCGCGCCGGGAGCCGACAACGCCCGCATTGCCGCAGGCCGCGCGCCCCGCCCCGAACGCCAGGACGAGACCGCCCGATGAGACAGACCCACCGCAAGCTGATCGGCGCCGTCGTCATCATCGTCTTCGTCTGCGTCTACGCTCTCGTCGCCATGGCGCTGGCGCAGGGGCGCATCACCGAGGCGCCGAAATTCGTGCAGACCATCGCCTATATCGCGCTCGGCCTCGCCTGGGTGCTGCCGCTGCTGCCGCTGATCAAGTGGATGGAGCGGAAGGACGGGCCGTAACCTCCCACCAAATACGCCTAACTGATCCAATAAAAATACACAATCAACATGTACGGGACCACCATAGATATCATGCCGATCCTTGTGTTAAAGTTCGAAATCATCCCACTGAAAATGAAAATACCATACACTATTACTACGCTATTATCATTTGTATTTGGCGTAATAGATCGAGAAAATTGAACCATCGCGATGAACGGCAACAAAATAAGCACGCCTATTATCTTCGATAGGATAATTTTTCGCGGAGATTCATCAACATAAAACAACAGGCGCCCAGCCACAAAAAGAAGCGCCGGCACAATTAAAAATCCAAGCACCTCACCGCTCATAATTGAGCCCCGTCATACTAACCCACATTCACCCGCCGACCCCGGTTCCAGAGCCAGAACGGCAGCCCCGAGAGCAGCGCCCTGACGGCCGCCTCGCTCTGATGCAACCCGTTGAGCGAGACGCGCGGCAGAGCGTGGAGGTGGTCGGCATGCTCCGCGAAGAGATGGCCCGGCCGCGTCGTCACCGCGCTGGCAAAGCCTGCCGCCTTCGCCATGGCGAACTCCCGCGGACCGGCCGAGGTGGGGTCGCCGACCGGATAGGCGAAGTGGCGGATGGGGAGGCCAAGCTCGGCCTCGATCCGGGTTCTGCTCTCGGTGATCTCGGCGTGGGCGAAGGCCTCGTCATGCTTGGCCAGCATCGGATGCGTCAGCGTGTGGGCGCCGATGGTGACGCCCGGCGCGCCGGCCAAAGCGCGCAGCGTCTCCCAGGGCAGGCATTCGCGCTCCACGAGCGTGGCGGGGTCGATGCCGGCCTGTGCCGTCAGATCCGAAATCGCCGACAGCAGAATCGCTTCCGGCTGTTTGCGCAGACGCCAGTAGAGCGCCTCAAAGGCGCGCTGCTTGTCGGCATCGCCCGCTGTCCGGGCCGTGAAGGGGCCGTCCGGCAGGGAAAGCGAGAGCGCCGGCAGCGCGCGGATCGCCTCCTCCAGCTCCAGCCACCAGAGCCGCGCGGTGCGGTCGGCGAAACCCGGCGTGACGAAGAGCGTCCACGGCGCATGATGCTTCGCCAGCACCGGCCAGGCGTGCTCGACATTGTCGCGATAGCCGTCGTCGAAGGTCAGCGCGACGAAGAAGCGGCCCGGTCGCGGCGCCACCAGCCTCGCGAGCGCCTCGTCGAGCGAAACCAGATCATAGCCCTCCGCGCGGATCAGGCCGAGCGTGCGGTCGAGGAAGTGGGGCGTGATCTCGAGCAAGCCGTTCGGTCGGAAGCCGCCCGCGGCTCGCGGCCGGACATGGTGCAGCGTCAGGATCACGCCGCGACCTTGCGCGAGGCCCCTGCCCCAACGGTCGGCGCCCGTGGCCGCGATCGCCCTGAAGACGGCGGAGAAGGCGAGGTGGCGCAGGTTCATCTGTCCGTTCCGCGGCAACCGCCCGCTAACGCTGTTGTCCGATGGCGGTGCCATCGCGAGCGATCTTGGGCGATCTTGGCCTGTCCGTTCACAATAGCGGGTTAAGGAGGCGGCATTGCCGTTGCTTCCGAGGCTTTCAGATTCATGTCAGCGCTCGTCGAACAGAGTTCATCCGCCCCCCCTCGCCTCACCGATCAGCCGGTCGCGCGCGAGGCCGGCGTCGCGCGAGGCTGGGCCAGCCTGTCGGTGGTCGAGGACATCGCGGCGCTGGCCGAGGATTGGCAGTGGCTCGAGCAGCGCGCCCTGGTCACGCCCTACCAGGCCCATGGCTGGGTGCGCGCCTTCGGGGAGACGGTCGGCCGGGCCGAGCGCATGGTGTTCCGCCATGCCGTGCTGCGCGGCGCGGCCGGCGAACCGCTCGCGATCCTGCCGCTCGTCATCACGCGCCGCAACGGCATCCGCTTCGCCGAGTTCATCGGCGGCAAGCATGCCAACTATCATATGGGGCTGTACGACCCGGCCTTCGCCGCCGGGCTGGACGCTGCCGCCGCGCGGCTGATGCTGGCCGAGATCGGGGCGGCCATCGGCGGGCTCGACGCCTTCATCTTCGTGAACCAGCCGACGCAGTGGCAGGGTGTGCCGAACCCGCTGGCCCAGCTCGCCGGCGGCCCGAGCCCGAGCGGAGCCTACAAGCTCGCCCTCACGCCCGGCGATGCCGAGGGTTCGCTGCGGCGCTCGATGAGCAGCCACGCCCACAAGAAGCTCAAGAACAAGCGCAACCGTTTCCAGGCCTATGGTCCCTCCGAAGTGGTGCGGGCCCGGACGCCGGAGGAAATCGCCCGCGTCATCGACGCCTTCCTGCGCCAGAAGGCGGCGCGTTTCGCGATGATGGGCATCGCCGATCCGTTCGCACCGCCCGCGGTGCGCCGCTTCATCGAGCGCGGCGCCCGGGCGGATGGCGAGACCGCGCCCGCGCTGGAGCTCTATTCCCTCGATGTCGGGGGGCAATCGGTCGCGACCTATGTCGGCGCCGTGCAGGGCGCGCGCTTCTCGGGCATGGCGACCTCCTTCGACATGGACAGCGAGGCCGCCAAGAGCAGCCCCGGCGAGATCCTGCTGGTCGAGCTGATCAAGCTGAAATGCCGGGAGGGCGTCACGGTCTTCGATCTCGGCGTCGGCGAGGCGCGCTACAAGACGACGATCTGCGACGAGCGCGACGATCTCGTCGATACCTTCCTGCCGCTGACGGCCAAGGGACGGGCGTTTGCCCTGTTCAGCCGGGCCAAGCGCGAGGTCAAGCGACGCATCAAGGCCTCACCGACAGCGCTGAAGCTCGCCCACCGCATCTCGGGCTGGCTGCGGCGCGGGCGCAAGCCCGCCGCCGAGGAGTAGACGCCGTCAGAGCGGCGCGGGGTCGCGCTCGCGCAGCTCGCCCATCCGCGCCGGCTCGGGCGCATCGAGGATCAGCGTCACCGGCGCCTTGGTGAGATCGGCCAGGCGATAGGCCGCCTCGACGGCATGGCCGTTTCCGAGCTGGCCGGCCATGACGAGCCCGCCCTGGGCGCGCTTCGCCAGCGGCGCGAGCATCGTGAATTCGTCGTTGGAGGCAGCGGCGACGAAGACCCAGTCATAGGTCTCGCAGAGCGCGTCCAGCGCGACCTCGACGAGGTCGGGCGCCGCCAGCACCGCGTCGCGGCCCGCGCGCCCGGGACCGATGCGATGCAGCCGCGAGCCGGTCTGGCGGGTGATGATGTCGGAGAACAGCGCCTCGCCGGCGAGCAGCTCGGAGAAACCGGGCTGGCTGCGCCCTTCGTCGGCCGCGAGATCGACGATGATGCAGCGGCAGCGCTGGGAGAGCAGATCGGCGAGATCATGCGGCGTGGTCGCGCCCTCGCCCGCCCCGTCGAGCACGAGCACCATCGGCGCCATGCCGCGCGCCGGCTCCTCGATGCGCTCGGCGAGATCGGCCAGGGTCTGCTCGGGATGGACGAGATCGATCGTGACCTGGCCCAGCCGCCCGCCATGGGTGAGCAGGCCGGCGACGCGCTCGCGCCTCGTGTCGGTCTGCGGCTCCTCGCGGCGCGGCGCCCCCGTGGTCCCGCCGCCGACCCAGCCCGGCGTGCGGCGCGACCCCGAAGCCGGCACATCGCGCTGCCCGTTCAGCAATTCGCGCGAGACGACTGTCGCCAGCGAGACCAGGAAGGTCGCGAGCGTCGCCACCAGCACCGTCGGCAGCTTCTTCGGGAAGGACGGCTCGGTCGGCTCGATGGCGCGGGAGATGACGCGGGCATCGGCGGGCGTGGCGTTCTGGGTGTCGCGGGCCACGGCCTCGCGGTAGCGCAGCATGTATTGCTCGAGCTGCTCGCGCAGCGCGCGCGCCTCGCGCTCCAGCGCGCGCAGCTGCACCTCGCTGTCATTGCCGGTCGAGACGCTCTTCTTCTGGCCGTCGAGGGCGGCGGTGAAGCTCTCGACGCGCTGGCCGGCGATCTTGGCCTCGTTCTCGAGCGTCCGGACGGCCCGTTCGGCCGCGGCGCGTAGCTGACCCTCGAGATCGGCGAGCTGGGCGTTCAGCTCCTTGATGCGAGGATGCTCGGAGAGAAGGTTGCGGGATTCGAGCGCGATCTGGGCGCGCAGATTGACGCGCTGCTCGATCAGCCGGCGCACCAGCTCGTTGTTGGCGACGTCGGGGATTTCGAAGGTGCGGCCCTGCTTGATCGCCTCGCGGATCAGGCCGGCCTTCGCCTGCGCCTCGGCCTGCTGGCTGCGGGCGGCGGAGAGCTGGGTCGAGAGATCGCCGAGCTGCTGGGCGTTGATCGTGGTGTTGTTGCTGCCGACGAGCAGCCCGTTGCGGGAGCGGAAGGCCTCGACCTTGGCCTCGGCCTCGGTGACGCGCTGGCGCAGCGGCTCGATCGTGGTCGAGAGCCAGGAGGAGGCGCTGCGGGCGGAGTCCTGCTTCGCCGCCTCCTGCAGCTCGAGATAGACATTGGCGATGATGTTGGCGCCCTTGGCCGCCAGCGCCGGATCCTGCGAGGTGAATTCCACCGCGACGATGCGCGAACGGCCCACCGGATAGACCAGCAGGCGGTCGTAGTACTTCTCCAGCACCCGATCCTCCGGCGAGCGGTCGGCCGGATGGCCGCCGAGCCCGACAAGGACGCCGATCTTGCGCAGCGCGTTCAGCGCGCCGGCGCCGGAATCGAATTCGGGATTGCCGACGAGCCCGATGCGCTTGATCGCCTCGCGGGCGAGATCCCGCGACATGATGATCTGGACCTGGCTTTGCACGGCCTCGGAATCGAACTGGGCCGAAGCATCGGCGGACTGGCCGGGCAGCGCGAAGAAGGTGCCGCGGTTCTCGAGCAGGATGCGCGCCTCGCCGGTGTAACGCGGCGAGACCAGGTTCACGGCAACGAAGGACAGGCCGAGCACGGCGAGCGTCGGGCCGATGATCCAGCCGCGGCGGCGCTTGACCGCCTCCCACAGCGCGGAGAGATCGAGCATCTCGCCGCGACCGTCGTCGCGCGCCGCCGGCTCACGCAGATCATCCCTGACGAGGCTCTCGGTGTGAGCGGTCATGACCCATCCATTCACGCAAAACGCACGCGCCCCGGACAGGACGCGGAAGGGATGAAAGCGCAGTAAGGTTATTGCCGGGTTAAGCGCCTGCGGGCGCCTTCGTCCCGAACCGGCGCGAAAGCGCTCGCCCGGAAGCTTTTCTTAACCATATCGCGCCCATGCTTCGCGCAGCTTCGCATGGGTATCGCTTGTGATGAGTCGTCGTCTCGCCCCTCTCGCACTGGCCATCGCCATGACGGCCGGCGCCTGCGCGCCGCGCGTCGGCCCTTCGGAATACGCCCTGGCCCAGCCTGCCGGCCCCTACCGCCTCGCCAGCGGCGACCGGCTGCGCATCATCGTCTTCGGACAGGACAATCTCTCGAACATCTATGCCGTCGATGGCTCGGGCCGGATCGCGATGCCGCTGATCGACACGGTCGAGGCGCAGGGCCGGACCACGCAGCAGCTCGAACGGGCGATCGAGGGCAAGCTGCGCGCCGGCTTCCTGCGCGAGCCCAAGGTCTCGGTCGAGGTCGACACCTACCGACCTTTCTTCGTCCTCGGCGAAGTCACCAATTCGGGCCAGTTTCCCTACGTCCACGGCATGACCGTGCAGACCGCGGTGGCGATCGCGGGCGGCTTCACCCCTCGCGGCCAGCGCAGCAGCGCGGAGGTGACCCGGCAGATCGACGACCGGCTCGTGACCGCGAGCGTCCCGATCACCTATCCGGTGCAGCCGGGCGACACGATCGTGATCAAGGAACGCTGGTTCTGAGCCTGCGCGGAGAATCCCGATGACGGATGCCGCGCGGCTGCGGATCCTTCACGTCTTCCGGGCGCCGCTCGGCGGACTGTTCCGGCATGTCCTCGACCTTGCCCGCGGCCAGGCGGAGCGAGGCCATGAGGTCGGCATCTTCTGCGATGCCAGCACGGGCGGGACCCGCGCCGACGCCGTTTTCGCCGAGTTGTCGGGCCGGCTCTCGCTGGGCATCACACGCGTGCCGATGTCGCGCTATCCGAGCCTCACCGATGCGCGCGCGCAGTTCTCCGCCATCGCACTGCGCCGCGAGCTGGCGCCGGATGTGGTGCACTGCCACGGTTCCAAGGGCGGGGTCTATGGGCGAATGCCGGCGCTCATCAGCCCCGGGCGGCGCTACATCACCGCCTATACGCCTCATGGCGGCAGCTTCAACTACAAGCCCGGGAGTACCGAGCATAAGGTCTACATGGCGGTCGAGCGGCTGCTCGAACGCGCCACAGACATCTTCCTGTTCGAGAGCCGCTTCATCGCCGGGCGCTTCGAGGCCTCTATCGGCCACGAACCCAGGACGGACCACCGCATCGTCCTCAACGGCGTATCCGACCCGGAATTCGAGCCGATCGACCACAGCGAGGCGGCCTTCGACCTCGTCTATCTCGGGGAGTTGCGCTCGGCCAAGGGCATCGACACGCTGATCGAAGCGCTCGGCCTGCTGAAGACGCGGGACAGGCTGACGCCGCGCATCCTGATCGTCGGCTCGGGGCCCGACGAGGCGGAGCTGCGCTCGCTGACCATCGCCCGCGGCGTCGCTGCGCAATGCGTGTTCGAGCCGCCCGGTCCGATCCGGCAGGCGCTGTCTCGCGCGCGCGTCATGGTGGTGCCGTCGCGGGCGGAATCGCTGCCCTATGTCGTGCTGGAGGCGGCGGCGGCGGCGCAGCCGCTCGTCGCCACCGATGTCGGCGGCATCAACGAGATCTACGGACCACGCCATCGCCACCGGCTGATCCCGCCCGACGACGCCCCCATCCTCGCGGCGGCGATCGCCAAGCTGCTGGCAGCGCCGGAAGCCGATCGCGCGGCCGAGGCCGCCGATCTCGCGGCGCATGTGCGCGAGAATTTCCGTCTCGCGCCGATGATCGACGGCGTGCTCGACGCCTATCGCGACGCGCTGGCGAAACGCGCAGGCGGCTGAGCCGTCAGAGCGATTTCAGTGCGACGACGCCGGCCACGACCAGAACGATCCCGGCCCAGCCGCTCGGCCTGATGCGCTGGCCGAAGGCGAAGGCGCCGACCAGAGCCGTGATTACCAGCCCCGCTCCGCCCCAGACGGCGTAGGCCACCGAGAGGTCCATGCCACGGATCGCCTGGGCGAGAGCGGCGAACGCACCGATGACCAGCAGGATGCCGAGCGCGCCCGGGAGACGCCGGCGCAGCCCGTCCGATAGCTTGAGCAGGCAGGATCCGGCGACTTCGAGGACCACCGCCAGAGCGAGCCAGGCGATGGCCAGCCATTGCGGCAAGAGGGCGGAGGTCATGCGAGCCTCCCCTGGTGCGGCGCAGCGGCATCGGGACTTTCGCCGACTCCGCGCTCGAGCAGCAGGATGCCGGCGAGGATCGCGGCCAGGGCTACGATGCGCCCCGGGGTGAGGTGCTCACCGAAGAGGAGATGGCCGATCACGGCGATGCCGACGATGCCCAAGCCCTCCCAGACCGCATAGGCGACGGCGAGCGGGATGACCCGCAGCGCGACGCTAAGCAGCGCGAAAGAGAGACCGATGAGAAGGAGCGGCAGGAACGCGACCAGCCAGGATTCGGACACGACGGATTTCAGCGCGGCCGTCGCGACGATCTCGACGGCGATGGCCGCGAGCAGGAAGAACCAATGGGAAGACATGAAGCACACGGGCCGATCGGGCGGCGGCCATCGCGGGGGCGAGGCCGGACGATCAGCAAAAGTTCGGGTTCGAAATCAGCGTCCGGAAGAACAGGCCACCGCAGGATAACCGCAAGGCAGCACGGCGACGTGCGCGCCATTAGCTCTCAGGCCGCAGCGGCAATCACCCAGAAATATGCTTCTCAGACACTCATCGCCGGTGGATATAGCCTCGCGATTGCTTTTCGTCAACCTTTCATCACTTACAGGCACCGACCCCGATCTGGATCGAAGGCATTTCGTCGGCTCAAAACCTGCATCAATACCTTGTTAGACCAAGACAATTCCGGCCTTCCGGAGCAGACGAAAAGCGATGGTGGCGGCACCGAGCTCGGCACCACAGCTTCCGCACCGTGCTCAGGGAAACAGCGATGCGTCCGATTAAGCCTTCCGTGAGCATTTTCCGGTAGGCCAGCGGCAAGATCGGCGGGCCGGTGATGATCGCATCCAGCGCCGCCGACCGCGACGGGGATGTGACGTCATGGGTGCCTTCGATGTCCGCGACCTGATGAAGGCGGATGCCGCCGCCTCGGCGACGCCCGACATGTTCGGGCCGGCCCGCAGCGGCACGCGCGTGTTTCATCCGCTGGCCGAGCGCATCGCCGCCATCCCCGTGAAGCCGACGCTGTCGCCGGTGATGATCGAGGGGCTGGTGCGCCTGCTCGACGTCATCGCCATCGTCGGCGCCGGCGGGCTGATCTACTGGCTCTATGCCGCCGGCACGACCGAAAGCATTCTGCCCTACCAGATCACGATTCCGGCTCTCGCGGTCGGGGCGCTGGCGGCCTTTCAGGCGCTGCATCTCTATCATGTCGGCGCGCTGCGGAACTTCATCGCCATGGCGGTGCGGCTGGCCAGCGGCTGGACCCTGCTGTTCCTGATCACGCTGGCTGCCTTCTTTTTCCTCAAGATCGGCGATCAGGTCTCGCGCGTCTGGCTGCTGGGCTTCTACAGCGTCGGCGCAGCCGCCCTGCTGGGCGAGCGCCTGGCGGTGACGCTCGCCGTGCGACATCTGACGCGCTCGGGGCGGCTCGAACGACGCACCGCCATCGTCGGCGGCGGCGAAGGCGGCGAGGCGCTGATCAAGGCGCTGGAAGCGCAGCGCGACACGGGGCTGCGGATCTGCGGCGTCTTCGACGACCGCAACGACGACCGCTCGCCCGATCTGGTCGCCGGCTATCCCAAGCTCGGCACGATCGACGATCTGGTCGAATTCGCGCGACGCACCAAGCTCGATCTCGTGATCTTCACCCTGCCGATCTCGGCCGAGGCGCGGCTGCTGGCGATGCTGCGCAAGCTCTGGGTGCTGCCGATCGATATCCGGCTCTCGGCGCATATGTCGAAGCTGCGCTTCCGGCCGCGCTCCTATTCCTATTTCGGTGCGGTGCCGGTGCTCGACGTCTTCGACCGGCCGATCGCCGATTGGGACATCGTCGTCAAATGGGCCTTCGACAAGGTCGTCGGCACGCTGGCGCTGATCCTGCTGTCACCGGTGATGCTGGCGACGGCGATCGCGATCAGGCTGGATTCGAAGGGGCCGGTGCTGTTCCGGCAGAAGCGCTACGGCTTCAACAACGAACAGATCGAGGTCTTCAAGTTCCGCTCGCTCTATCACGAGATGACCGATCACCACGCCGCCAAGCAGGTGACGAAAGACGACCCGCGCGTCACCCGCGTCGGTCGCTTCATCCGCAAGACGTCGCTCGACGAATTGCCGCAGCTCTTCAACGTGGTGTTCAAGGGCAATCTCTCGCTGGTCGGCCCGCGCCCGCATGCGCTGCACGCCACCGCCTCGAACCGTGCCTATGAGCAGGTGGTCGACGGCTATTTCGCGCGCCACAAGGTCAAGCCCGGCATCACCGGCTGGGCGCAGGTCAATGGCTGGCGCGGCGAGACCGACACCGAGGACAAGATCCAGCGCCGCGTCGAGCACGACCTCTACTACATCGAGAACTGGTCGGTGCTGCTGGACCTCTACATCCTCATCAAGACGCCGTTCTCGCTGATGACGAAGAGCGAGAACGCCTATTGAGCGCGCTCGCCGACAGGAGCAGCCCGGAGCCGGCGCGGCGCGGCGGCTTGCGCATCTCCTATGCGACGCTGAAGCGCGGCGTGCTCTGGCTGCTGACCGCCTGCAGCGGGCTGGCCCTGATCGAGCCCTCGCCCTACGAGGTCGTGTTCCTGCTCGCGGTCTTCGTTTTCGCGCTGACGGGCATCCGCTTCTCGCAGAAGCTGCTGCCGCTGGCGCTGCTGCTGCTGTTGTACAATATCGGCGGCACCTTCTCGTTGATCCCCTGGATGGACGATGCCGCGGCGGTGCGGTTCACCGCCGTCTCGGTCTATCTGATGATCACCGCCGTCTTCCTCGCCGGGATCATGGCGGAGGACCCTGTGGGGCGCCTGGAGACGCTGCGCCGGGGCTATCTGTTCGCCGCCTGGGGCGCGGGATTCGCGGGCATCCTCGGCTATTTCGACATCGCGGGCCTCGGCTCGATCTTCACGCTCTATGGCCGCGCCTCGGGCACCTTCAAGGACCCGAACGTGCTCGGGCCCTTCCTCGTGCTGCCGATCGTCTATCTGCTCCAGCATGTTCTGATCGGCCGGCTCGGCCTGATGCGGGGCCTACTGCTGATGAGCGTGCCGCTGGTCGCGCTGTTCCTGACGTTCTCGCGCGGCGCCTGGGGTAATCTGGTGGCCGCCACGCTGCTGATGGTGGCGCTGACCTTCCTGACGGCGCCGAGCGCGGCGCGACGGGCGCGCATCATCGGCCTTTCGCTGCTGGCGCTCGGCTTCGTGGTCGTCGCCCTGCTCTTCGCACTGTCCTTCGAGAACATTCGCAGCGTCTTCGAGGTGCGCGCCAACCTCGTGCAGGATTACGACGGCGGCGTCACGGGCCGCTTCGGCAACCAGCTGCGCTCGATTCCGCTGCTGCTGGACGAGCCCAACGGCTTCGGGCCGCTGCGCTTCCGCTGGCTGTTTCCGGAGGACCCGCACAACGTCTACATCAACGCCTTCGCCTCCTATGGCTGGCTCGGCGGCTTCTCCTGGCTGGCGCTGATGGCGGCAACCTGCCTCGTCGGCTGGCGGCTGGTGTTCCAGCGCACGCCGCGCCAGACCCATGCCATCGCGCTGTGGTCGGTGCTGTTCGTCACGATCCTGCAGGGGATGCAGATCGATACCGACCATTGGCGTCATATGTATCTGATGCTGGGTCTCGTCTGGGGGCTCGCCGCCCTCCCCGCCGCGCCGCAGACGGCGCCTCAGCCGCGATCCTTGCGCACGACGACATAAGCGTAGGTCGTCACGAAATCCCAGCCGATCTTCGCCGCCAGCGCGTTGAAGGCGTGGTCGATCTGCTTCAGCCCGGGCATCCGGTCGAAATAGCCGTGTCCCCAGAAGCGCTGAATGTGGATGTCGGTGAAGCCGGCGCGGTTCAGCATCGGCGCGAGCGTCGCCCGGCTGCCGCGGCACCAGTCGTAATGGGCCGGGAACTTCGGATCGCCGCCACCGTCGCGCCGCGCCGGAAACAGCGCATGCACGATGGCGCGCGAAGCCTTCTCGGGCAGGATGTGGTTGAGCGCAAAGACCGGGGCCCAGAGCGTCGGGAAGAAGGCGAGCGCAACGCCGCCCGGCGCCAGCAGAGCGTGGATGTTGGTCCAGGCGCGCTCGACATCCTCAACATGCTCGAAGACCATGCGCGAGACCATCAGATCATAGCCGCCGCGAGCGATGTCCGGTTCGGAAAGATCGCCCGCAATGTCGAAGCGCGCCGTCTTCAGGCCCGCTGGCGTCAATGCGAGTTCGCCCGCGTCGATGTCGTTGACTATGAGGTCGATGCCATGGCCGGCCGCCTGCTCGGCGGTAAAGAGCGGATCGCGGCCTCCGCCGATCTCGCAGACACGGCGCAGGCCGAACTGCCGCGCAAGGTTGAGAATCGTCGGCTCGTAATGGTCCCAGGCCCATTGCGAATGCCAGTCGGGCGCGAGTTCACGGAAAAAACCCTCGACGGACCGGTTCGGGTTGGCATGAGCGCGCGAAGCGGGCCGGATCGGATCGGCCGTGACAGTCGCCAGTGACATGGTCTTCTCCGCCTGCTCGACCCCTTGGGAATACTCAAAACAATGCGGATTTGCCCCGAAAACCGCAATCACCGAGTGTTTCGACAGTTAATGGGCCCTGACATCGGCCGGTTTCGGCCAGCCTCGGCAAAGGTGCGGAACGAATGGACGGGTCGCGCCGCAAAACAACCGACGCAAGCCGATTGCATCCGCGGAACACCGCCACTATAAGCCGACCCGTCGGAGCGTAGCGCAGCCCGGTTAGCGCACTTGTCTGGGGGACAAGGGGTCGGAGGTTCGAATCCTCTCGCTCCGACCATTTTCTGCCGATCCGCTTCCCCCTCCTCGCGGTCGGCCGCAATCCGGTTTGTCCACAGGCTCGCCGCGACCCGTCTCTTGCTGCGTCATGGAAATGACGAAACGTTAGGGCTCTGCTTCGCCGGAGCCCGTCGCCATGCCTGCGTCCCCGCGTTCCGTCTCGTTTCGCGTCTCAGGTCAGAAAGCCGTTCTGCTGCGGATGGCCATGGTTCTGACGATCGCCATGGCGATCGCCTTGCCGCTGCTGGCCTGAGTCCGTCCTCCGGGCCTTTGCCGTCAAAACCCTGCGACGTGGCTCGTATCCCGACGCAATCGCAGGTAAGCTCCGCCATCAGCGTGCGAGAGAAGGATGAGAACGATGGTAGGGGACAACCGGGGACCGCGCGCCTGGCACGACGTCAACACCGTGCAGGAGGCACCGCGCGAGAAGCAGAAGTCGAGCGGGCGCATCGCCGCCGAGGAGGCTGCCGCCCGCAAGAAGATCGAGGCGCTGCGCGCCCAGCGACTGGCCAAGCAGGCCGCCGAGCCGCCGCCGGCTCCGCCCGCGCCGAAGACGCCGCGCCGCAAGGCGGCGGCGCCGTCGGCCTGAGCGATCAAGGGCGGCGCGCAGCGCCGCCCTTAGTCGTTGCGCTCGCCGCTCAGGCGGCAAACCAGCCCGCGAGCAGGTTGATGTCCGCCTGGGACAGGCCATGGCCCGCCGGCAGCGTGCGATGATCGACGCTCGCCCCATTGTCCGACAGCGTCCTGGCCAGCCGCCCGACATCGGCGGCCGGAACGATCGGGTCCATCGCGCCGGAGAGGATCAGCACCCGCTTGCCGCCGAGATCAGCCTCGGGCGGCTCCACGAAGGGCGACATCGCCCGCAGCAGCGCCGCTCCGGCCAGCACCTGCGGCCGCAGCAGCAGAAGGCTGGCCGCGATGTTGGCGCCGTTCGAAAAGCCGAGCGCGACAGGCTGGGCGAGGCCGTAGCGTTCCCGCGCCGTCTCGACGAAATCGGCGAGTTCATGGGTGCGCCGGCGCAGGTCGTCCTCGTCGAACACGCCCTCCGACAGGCGCCGGAAGAAGCGCGGCATCGGGCCTTCGAGCACCTTGCCGCGCGGCGAGAGCAGAGTCGCCCCCGGCGCCACCGCCCGGCCGAGGCCGAGCAGGTCGCGTTCATCGCCGCCGGTGCCATGCAGCAGGAGGAGCGGCGGCCGGGCGGCATCGGCGCCGGGCTCGTGGATGTGGACGAAGTCGGTGGTGGCGGTGGTGTCCATCGGACATCCTCCTTTCGAGAACGGTGACACCGCCCTGCCCCGCCCGAGGGCGGAGCAGGGTGGCGATCAGGCAAGAGCGGGCAGCACGGCCTCGATGCGGGCACGCTGCGCCTCGAGACCCGGCGGCAGCTTCAGCGCCTGGCCGAGGCTGTCGGCCGGCTCGTCCACGGCGAAGCCCGGCACGTCGGTCGCGATTTCGAAGAGCACATGGCCGGGCTCGCGGAAGTAGACGGAGCGGAAATAATTCCGGTCGCGCTGCTCCGTCGTGCGGATGCCGTGGTTCTCCGCGAGCTTGCGGACCATCTCCTCCTGCGCCGCGTCGTCGGCCGCGCGGAAGGCGATGTGGTGCACCGAGCCCGCGCCCTGCCGCGCCGGCAGGAAGCCGCCGGCGATACGCAGGTCGACGACATCGCCCATCGGCGCGCCATTAGCGCGGTAGCGCACCAGCGTCTCCTCGCGACCAATCTCGCGGAAGCCGAAGACGTCGCTGAGGATCGCCCCGGTCGGCGCCGCATCGGCGACGAGCAGGCTGACGCCGTGGAATCCACGGATCGCATGCTCGACCGGGATGCCGCCCTCGGCCCAGGCAGGCTCGGCCTCGATGCCGGGCACACCGACGACCGAAAGCCGCATCCCGTCGGGATCGCGGAAGGCCAGCACGGTTTCGCCGAAGCGCTTCACCGGCACGTCATGGGGCACGCCGTGCTCGACGAGGCGATGGGCCCAGTAGCCGATCGCGCCCTCCGGCACGCGGAACACCGTCTCCTGCGTCTCGCCGACACCGAGGCGGCCCGGAGCCGCATGCTCCCAGGGGAAGAAGGTCAGGATCGAGCCCGGCGCCGCGGCGGCATCACCGTAATAGAGGTGATAGGTGCCCGGATCGTCGAAATTGACGGTCTTCTTGACGAGGCGCAGGCCGAGCACGCGGCCATAGAAGTCGAGATTGCGGCGGGCCGGACCGGCGATCGCCGTGACGTGATGAATGCCGTTGATCTGCATGGCGGTGGTCCTTTCGAACCGGGGCGGCGCCCCGTTGCCGCTGAGATTGGACCGACGGCGCCGAAAAGCCAGCGCAACACCATTGCTCATTCGCAATGTCGACATTGAGATCTAGCCATTTGCATTGCGTCGATGCGAGAGCGATCTCTTGGGGCGAGACCAGCCCGGTCCCGTTCAGGAGACTGCCCCCATGATCGACACACGCCTCGCTCCCTATGCCGCGCTCGGCCTTCGCATCGCGCTCGGCCTGATGTTCATCGCCCATGCCTATCTAAAGATCGCGATCTTCACCCCGGCCGGTTTCGCCGGCTTCCTCGGGCAGGTCGGCCTGCCATCGTTCCTCGCCTGGCCGATCATCCTGGCCGAACTCATCGGCGGCCTCGCGATCCTCGTCGGCTTCTACGGCCGCTATGTCTCGCTGCTGCTGCTGCCGATCCTGCTCGGCGCACTCTTCGTCCACGCTCCGAATGGCTGGGTCTTCAATGCGCCGAATGGCGGCTGGGAATATCCGGCCTTCCTGGCCCTGACCGCCCTCGCCCATGGCCTGCTCGGCGACGGCGCGCTGGCCCTGAAGTCTGCCCGGCTGCCGGCCCTCGGCACCCCCGCCGCCGCCTGACGCCGCCCGCCGCGAACCCCTCGCCGCCTTCGAGGCCTCCCGGCCTTGAAGGCGGCGATGTCCTGTCGGAGAGTGCGGCGATGCCTGCTTCCGCCAAGCCCCCCTCCGCTGCCGGCCCGCGCACCGGACCGCAGACCCTCGCCTGGGACGATTTTCGCCTGATCAAGGCGATCGCCGAGCGCCGAGCGCTCCCGGCTGCCGCCACTGCGCTCGGCCTCAACCATTCGACCGTGTTCCGGCGCCTCGGCCAGATCGAGCAGGCGCTCGGCGTCAAGCTCTTCGAGCGCCATCGCAGCGGCTATGTCGCGACGCCGGCCGGCGACGAGATGGCGCAGCTCGCCGAGCGCGTCGATAGCGACATCAGCGCCTTCGCCCTCAAGCTCGCCGGCCAGGAGATCAAGCCCGCGGGCGATTTGCGCGTCACCACCAATGACACGCTGCTGGTGGACCTGTTGACGCCGGTCTTTGCCGGTTTCCTCGGCCAGTGCCCCGACATCCGGCTCGACGTGCTGCTCAGCAACCAGGCGCTGAACCTGTCGAAGCGCGATGGCGATGTCGCCATCCGCGCGACCGACAATCCGCCGGAGACGCTGGTCGGCCGGAAGGCGGCCCGGATCGCCTGGGCGCTTTATGGCAGGGCCGTCGATTTCACCGGCGCCGAGCCCGTCGCCATCGAAAGCCTCTGGCAGCGCGCTTGGGTCTCGCTGGGCGACAGCTTCTCCGGGCTGAAGGCCGTGCGCTATCTGGCGCAGCATGTCGCGCCCGAGCGGATCGTCTACAAGGTCAATACGGTGCTGGGACAGGCGGAAGCCGTCGAGGCCGGCATCGGCATCGGCTTCCTGCCCTGCTTCATCGCCGACCGGAAGCCGGCTCTGACGCGGCTGGCCCCGCCCGATGACGGGCTCGGTGCCGATCTCTGGCTGCTGACCCATCCGGATTTGCGCCATTCGCCCCGCGTGCGCCTCTTTCTCGATTACATGGCCGGCGAGCTCGGGCGGATGAAGCCGCTCATCGAAGGAGAGTTCCCGCTGGCGCCGCGCCATGCGGACGGCGAGCACGGTTCGCAGGCTCCGGCGGCATGAGTGGCGAGCTGAACGGCCTGACCTGGCTTCTGCTGCTGTCGATCCCGCCCGGCCTCGCCTTGGCCGGCTACTGGGCGCGCGGCCGCTTCGGAGACAAGCCACCGAAGGTGCCGCCCGGCGATCCGGGCAATCCGACCTGACGCGGAACGACCCCCGACGGGGTTCCGCCGCGGGTCGCGTCCGAGGTCGGCAAGAGCCGGATCAGGCCGCCTTGCGGTTGATCCCGGTCTCGGCGAGCTTGGTCAGCTTCTCGTCGGCAGCATGTTCCTCGTCGAGGTTCTGCTGCAGCAGGGCGGCGCAGTCCTCGCGGCCGAGCTGCTTGGCCCAGGCCGTCAGCGTGCCGTAGCGCGTGATCTCGTAATGCTCGACCGCCTGCGCGGCGGCGACGATGGCAGCGTCGAGCACCTGCTTGTCGGCGACCTCGCCGACGACCTCGTCGGCCTCCTTCAGGATGCCGTCGATGGCCGGGCAGTCGACCGCCTTCACCTCGGCGCCATGCTGCTTGAAGACCTGCTCGAGGCGGGCGATATGGCCTTCGGTCTCAGTGCGGTGCGCCGTCAGCCCCTGCTTGAGGGTCGAATCCGTCGCCTTCTCGATCATCTTGGGCAGCGCCTTATGGATCTGCTTCTCGGCATAATAGATATCCTGGAGCTGATGGACGAAGAGGTCGTCCATCGTCTTGATGTCCTTGGAAAACAGTCCCATGGCGGTCTCCTGCGGTTTCGGGATCGTCGGAAAGAGCGTGCGGCGCCGCCGGGCACCGGATGCGCCGCTCCTGTCGAACGAACGTGCGCGCCGGCCATGTGTTCCGCTCGCGGAGGCCCCCAGGCGGTGCGGCCCGGGTTTCGCGGCGCGGCTGCTTCCTCTAGGCTTCCGCCATGGAGATGATGATACCCCTGATGATCGGCCTGACGCTGATCTGGCTGATCGGCCGCGGCACGCCCTGGAACGCCCGGCTGATGACGCTGGCGGTGACGCTCGCGGTCATCGTCCTCATCGTCGCGCTTGAGCGTGGCGGCTACTGGCCGGCGGAGTGGCGCCGGCAGTGATGCCGCGCGCTCAGGCGACGAGCTTGAGGCCGACGATGCCCGCCACGATCAGACCGATGCAGGCGAGCCGCAGCGCCGTCGCAGGCTCGCCGAGCACGACGATGCCGAGAATGGCCGTCCCGACCGTGCCGATGCCGGTCCAGACCGCATAGGCGGTGCCGACCGGGAGGCTCTTGAGCGCCAGCCCGAGCAGGCCGAGGCTGACCGCCATGCTGGCGAGCGTCAGTACGGTGGGAACGAGGCGGGTGAAGCCCTGCGTATATTTCAGGCCGATCGCCCAACCGACCTCGAATAGACCCGCGATGAAGAGATAGAGCCAGGCCATGACGGCGCTCCGCGTCGAAATGGCGAGGTCGTCCACGCCGGACCAGACAGGCGCCGTCGCGCCGGGGTCGTCCCCGCTCCCGATCTAGGACGGGGACCAGGCGCTTTCAACCGGCGGCGTCAGGCGAGTTCCGCCGGGGGCTGCAAGGCGCGGTCGAGGATGCGCTTGCACTCGCCGAGTTCGGCCAGCACGGCGGTGAGCAGGGTGATGTCGTCGAGCCCGGGCGGCACCGGCGCGCGGCCTGGCTGCGCCGCGTGAGCGCCGGCGCCTTCGCTCCCCTTGGCGGCTCCCGTCGGCGGCGGCCCGATCGGCGCACCGCGGCCGATGGCCTGGACATGGCGAGGCCCCTGTTCCTTCAGGATCCGCTGCAGACCTTTGATCGTGTAGCCCTCGCCGTAGAGCAGGCGGCGGATGCCCTTGAGCAGGGCGACATCGTCCGGGCGATAATAGCGCCGGCCGCCGCCGCGCTTCAGCGGCTTGATCTGGGGAAAGCGCGTCTCCCAGAAGCGCAGGACATGCTGGGGAATATCGAGGTCTTCAGCGACCTCGCTGATGGTGCGGAAGGCATCCGGGCTCTTGGTGTCCATGTCGGCCTCTGTCTCGCCGGTGTGGAACTCCAGGCTCACTGATTTCGGCTCACGCGTCTTCGCTCTCGCTCGTCTGTCCGTTGATCCGGGCCTTCATCACATTCGAAGGCTTGAACACCATCACGCGGCGCGGCTCGATCGGCACTTCCACGCCCGTCTTGGGATTACGCCCGATTCGCTCGCCCTTGTCGCGCACGACGAAGGAGCCGAAGGAAGAGAGCTTGACGTTCTCGCCGCGCGCCACCGCGTCGCAGATCTCGTCGAGCACCGCCTCGACGAGCTTGGACGACTCCGTCCGCGAGAGGCCGATCTTCTGATACACCGCCTCGCAGAGGTCCGCCCGCGTAACCGTGTGCCCCGCCATCCACATCCTCCAAGGCGTTATCTCGGCCGGCGGGTCTGCCACCTGCCTTTCGCCATTCCGGACGATGAACGCTAGGCGCAGCCCGCAGCCGGGTCAATGCTCGAACAGGCGCCGAAACGCCATGACGCTGAAATTCAGCTGAAACCGCGAGAAAATCCGGAAAATATGACAGTTTTCTCGCTGGCGTTGGTCACCACCGGATCAAGGCCGACCCCCAGGTGAAACCGCCGCCCATGGCTTCGATCAGCACGAGCTGCCCGGGGCGGATGCGGCCGTCGCGATGCGCCTCGGCCAAAGCCAGCGGGATCGAGGCCGCCGAGGTGTTGCCGTGCCGGTCGACCGTGACGACGACACGGTCATGGCCGATGCCGAGCTTGTCGGCGGTGGCGTCGATGATGCGCCGGTTGGCCTGGTGCGGCACGAACCAGTCGATGTCGGCGCCGCTCAGCCCGGTCTCCGCGAAGGTGTGGCGCACCGTGTCGGCGAGGTTCTGGACGGCGTGGCGGAAGACCTCCTTGCCTTCCATGCGCAGGAAGCCGACCGTCTTGGTCGAGCCCGGCCCGCCATCGACATAGAGCTTGTCCTTGTAGCGGCCGTCGGAGCGGATATGGGTCGCGAGCACGCCGCGATCGGCCAGGGTGCCCTCGCCCGGCTCGGCCCTGAGCACGACCGCCCCCGCCCCGTCGCCGAAGAGCACGCAGGTGGTGCGGTCCTCCCAGTCGAGGATGCGTGAGAAGGTCTCGGCGCCGATCACGAGCGCGGTTTTGGCCGCGCCGGTGCTGAGAAACTTGTCCGCCGTCGCGAGCGCGAAGACGAAGCCGGAGCAGACCGCCTGGAGATCGAAGGCGACGCCGCCCGCAATGCCGAGCGCCGACTGGATCTGCGTCGCGGTCGCGGGAAAGGTGTGGTCGGGCGTCGCGGTCGCGACGATGATCAGGTCGATCTCGGCCGGCTCCATGCCGGCATCGGCCAGCGCCGCCTGCGCGGCCTTCAGCCCGATGATCGAGGTCGTCTCGTCCTCGGCCGCGACATGGCGCTGACGAATGCCGGTGCGCTGGACGATCCACTCATCGGTGGTGTCGACGCGCTGGGCCAGTTCGGCATTGGTGACGATGCGCGCGGGCAGATAGGAGCCGCAGCCCGCGATACATGAACGCAAAATCGACAAACCGGTGTCCTCAATGGGCCGCGGCTGACCGTGCCGCGGCCTCCTGCTGGGCGGACGCCTCCTGGCGCGCGGAGGCTTCCTGGCGGGCAGACGCCGCGACCATTTCGCGGACCTTGGCCATCAGGTTCTCCCGCGCCATCTCGTAGCCGAGCTCGGTCGCGCTGGCGAAACCGACCGCATCGGTGCCGCCATGGCTCTTGATGACGATCCCCTCGAGCCCGAGGAAGACGCCGCCATTGACCTTGCGCGGATCCATCTTGTCCTTGAGCGCGGCGAAGGCGCCGCGCGCAAAGAGATAGCCGATCTTGGCCATCAGCGAGCGACCCATCGCAGCCTTCAGATAGGAGCTGATCTGGCGGGCGGTCCCCTCGGCCGTCTTCAGCGCGATGTTTCCGGTGAAACCCTCGGTGACGACGACATCGACCGTGCCCTTCCCGAGATCGTCGCCCTCGACGAAGCCGTGATAGCTGAGATGGGGCAGGTTCAGCTCGCGCAGGATGCGCCCCGCCTCCTTGACCGCCTCGACGCCCTTGATCTCCTCGACACCGACATTGAGCAGGCCGACCGTCGGGCGGTCGAGATCGAAGATCACGCGGGCCATGGCTGCGCCCATCACCGCGAGGTCGACGAGGTGGCGCGCATCGGCGCCGATGGTCGCCCCGACATCGAGCACGACGCTCTCGCCGCGCACCGTCGGCCAGAGACAGGCGATTGCCGGCCGGTCGACCTCGGGCATCGACTTCAGGCAGAATTTCGACATCGCCATCAGCGCGCCGGTGTTGCCGGCCGAGACCGTGACGTCGGCCTCGCCGGTCTTGGTGGCGTCGATGGCGCGCCACATCGAGGATTTGTAGCGGCCGTAGCGCAGCGCCTGGCTCGGCTTGTCGTCCATCTTCACCGAGACCTCGGTGTGGTGGAAGGTGGTGACGGCCTTCAAAGCCGGGTGCTGGTCGAGCAGCGGCAGGACTTCGCCCTCGTCCCCGAAGACGACGAAACGCGCATCGGGCCGACGCTCCAGCGTCAGCGCGGCGCCGGGGATGACGATGGCAGGGCCATGGTCTCCGCCCATCGCATCGAGCGCGATTGTAACCGGTCGTGTCATGGAGTGATGGTTGATCCCAGGAGCGGCCGACCTTCAGTCCGGGGCGGCTCGATGCGGGCGGGACAATAGCGACTTGGGCGCCCGCCGCAAGCTTCCAGAGAGGGGGAACGGGCCCTCAGCTGTCGCGCTTGAGCCGCGCCAGCTTGGCGAACGGCGATTCCGGCGGCTCTTCCGGCGCAGGCTCGGCGAAAACCGCCCCGGGCTTGCGGGGATAGGGATCGAGCGCCAGAGCGAGGAATTCGAGCGTCACGGCGCCGAGATCGATCGCTCCGTCGACGATGGGCTCGGGCGGATCATCCTCGTTGAGCCTCACCTCGATATCGATCTCGCCCGAGTCGTCGGCTGCGGCGCGCCGGCGCGGCTCGGCCGGTTCCTCGGGCGCGAAATCGAGCTTCAGCGGCACCTCCAGCGTCACCGGAAACGGATCGAGCGTGACCGTGCAGGTCTGGTGGAAGGCGGCCTTGATCGTGCCCTCGAGCTTCACGCGCTCGCCGCTGCGCGACAGCATGTAGCGCGCCTCAAGCGATTCGACGGAGGGCAGATCGAGCATCGCCGCGATGCCGGCCTTCTCCTGCGACTCGGCTTCGAGCGCGAACGGCGTACCGCGCAGCTTGATCGCGTCGACGCGGACGGGCCGGCTCAGCGGCAGGGGCGGCAGGGAGGGAGATGTCATCGGGCATTCTCCTGCGCCGGCGGCGGAAACGGCTCCGGCTCGTTCAGGACGCCGTCCATGTCGAGCGCCGCCAGCCTGGCCTGGATGCGGCGCGCATAGGCCGCGAGATAGGCCGCCCCGCCGCGCTCGGCGGTCGCGTTGCGCTGCAGGGCTTCCTCGAGCGCCGAGGGCTCGGGCGAAACCAGCGCCGCCTCATAGGCCTGGACGCGGCCATAGAACATCTGGCCGATCTTCTTCATGCGCTTGGGCACGGCGATGTCGCTGACGCCGCCATTGCGGACGCCCAGTTCGAGATAGGCGAAATTGGCATCGACCAGATCCTGCGCCAGGTCATCGGCCGGGGCAGGCAGCTCGCGCAGGCGGCGCAGGACGAGAAAGACATGCAGGGTCAGCGATTCGAAGCGGCCCTCGAAGCTGTCCGGGATGCCGCCCTGGAGATAGAGCGCGGGGCGGCGCGACGCCTCGGCGATGCGGGCGAAGACCGCATCGACCGGCGCCGTCCTGCTCTCGCGCTTGCCGAACCATCCGAACATGACGTTGCGATCCCTGGCCGGCGGCGCGGAAGAGGTCCGTCGCCTTGCCAAAGCCATGCTCGGGCGTTACGCCAACCCTCACCCGTTTGACAAGCGGCCCGGGCCTCGGCCCATTGCCGCAGCGCCACTGGATGCCTTCCGCATGATCGCCGTCTCCCGCCGCACCGCCCTCATCGGCCTCCTCGCGACGACGTCCCTGGCGCTGGGCGCCTGCGGCCCCAATGCCGGCGGCTTCAAGCTCGCCACCTCGGCGGGGATGAACGAGGAGTTCAAGCGCGGCTTCGTCGCCGACGACGCGCTGATCGCGCAGATCAAGGTCGGCATGGACGTGCAGCAGGTGCTGTCGATCCTCGGCACGCCGTCGACGACCTCGACGGTCGGGAACCGGACCTTCTACTACATCAGCCAGACCGTGCGGCGGCGCTTCCAGTTCCAGGATCTCTCGGTCGTCGACCAGACGGTGCTGGTGGTCTATTTCAACAAGGGCTTCAAGGTCGAGCGCATCGCCAATTACGGCCTGCAGGACGGCGTGATCTTCGACTTCATCAGCCGCACCACCGCGACCGGCGGCGAGGAGCAGAGCTTCCTGCGCAACCTCTTCCGCGGCGTGACCCGCTTCAACCCGCTGGGGGCGTGAGCTCTTCCACCGGGCCTGACGAGACAAAACCCGCGGCTTGCGCCGCGGGTTTTGTCGTTTGGGGCGAACCGGTCGCTGCGTGACAGACAACCGGTAGACGCAACATGAAAAACCCCGCGGATCGCTCCGCGGGGTCGGTGTCATCACGATGGGCCGCGCGGCTCAGCTGTGGGCCAGGATCGCCAGCAGCAGCAGCGCGATGATGTTGGTGATCTTGATCGCCGGGTTCACGGCGGGGCCCGCCGTGTCCTTGTAGGGATCGCCGACGGTATCGCCGGTGACCGAGGCCTTGTGCGCCTCGGAGCCCTTCATGTGGCGCACCCCGTCCTTGTCGACGAAGCCGTCCTCGAAGGACTTCTTGGCGTTGTCCCAGGCGCCGCCGCCCGAGGTCATCGAGATCGCGACGAAGATGCCGGTGACGATGACGCCCATCAGCATGGCGCCGACCGCCGCGAAGGCCTGGTTCTTGCCGGCGATGGCGTTGATCGCGAAGAAGGTCACGATCGGCGCGAGCACCGGGAGCAGCGACGGCACGATCATCTCCTTGATCGCCGCCCGGGTCAGCATGTCGACGGCGCGGCCGTAATCGGGCCGCTCGGTGCCGTCCATGATGCCCGGCTTCTCCTTGAACTGGCGCCGGACCTCCTCGACGACGGAGCCCGCCGCGCGCCCCACCGCCGTCATGCCCATACCGGCGAAGAGGAAGGGGATCAGGCCGCCGAGCAGCAGGCCGACGACGACATAGGGGTTCGACAGCGAGAAATCGACGACCACGCCCTTGAAGTACTGGAACGAGGTCGCGCCCGCCTTGTTGGCCTCGGCGACGAAGAAGTTCAGGTCCGAGGTGTAGGCCGCGAAGAGCACCAGCGCGCCAAGGCCGGCCGAGCCGATCGCATAGCCCTTGGTGATCGCCTTGGTGGTGTTGCCGACGGCGTCGAGCGCGTCGGTGGAGTGGCGGACCTCCTTGGGCAGGCCGGCCATCTCGGCGATGCCGCCGGCATTGTCAGTGACCGGGCCGAAGGCATCGAGCGCCACGACGACGCCGGCCAGAGCCAGCATGGCGGTGGTGGCGATGGCGATGCCGAAAAGGCCGGCGAGGCCATAGGCGACGATGATGCCGGCGATGATCACGATCGTCGGCAGCGCGGTCGATTCCAGCGAGACCGCGAGGCCCTGGATGACGTTGGTGCCGTGTCCGGTGACCGAGGCCTGGGCGATCGAGACGACCGGGCGCTTGCCGGTGCCGGTGTAATATTCGGTGATCACGACGATCAGCAGCGTCACGGCGAGGCCGACCAGCGCGCAGGCGAAGAGCCCACCCGAGGTGAAGGTGACGCCCTGGACCGTGGTGAAGGAGGCCGAGAAGCCGCCGAACATCCACTGGTTGACGGCCGCAATCGCGCCGATCGAGAGCACGCCGGTGGCGATGAAGCCCTTGTAGAGCGCGCCCATGATCGACTGGTTGGCACCGAGCTTGACGAAGAAGGTGCCGATGATCGAGGTGACGATGCAGGCGGCACCGATCGCCATCGGGTAGAGCATCATCGTGCCGAGCGCGGCCTGCCCTGCGAAGAAGATCGCCGCCAGCACCATGGTCGCGACCAGCGTCACCGCATAGGTCTCGAACAGGTCGGCCGCCATGCCGGCGCAGTCACCGACATTGTCGCCGACATTGTCGGCGATGGTGGCCGGGTTGCGCGGATCGTCCTCGGGAATGCCGGCCTCGACCTTGCCGACGAGATCGGCGCCGACATCGGCGCCCTTGGTGAAGATGCCGCCGCCGAGACGGGCGAAGATCGAGATCAGCGAGGCGCCGAGCCCGAGCGCGACAAGCGAATCGATCACGACGCGGCTCGAGGGCGAGAAGCCCAGCATCGAGGTCAGGACGCCGTAATAGACGGCGACGCCGAGCAGGGCGAGGCCGGCGACCAGCAGACCGGTGACGGCGCCGGCCTTGAAGGCGACGTCGAGCCCCTCGCCGAGGGACTGCATCGCCGCCTGCGCGGTGCGGACATTCGCGCGCACCGAGACGTTCATGCCGATGAAGCCGGCCGCGCCCGAGAGCACGGCGCCGATCAGGAAGCCGATCGCCACCCACTGGCCGAGCAGATAGGCGAGCGCGACGAAGAGCACGACACCGACCATGCCGATGGTGATGTATTGCCGCTTCAGATAGGCCTGAGCCCCCTCTGCAACCGCCGCCGCGATCTCCTGCATGCGCTGGTTGCCGGCATCGCGCTTCATGACGTCGGCATAGGCCCAGACGCCATAGGCGATCGATAATGCACTTAAGACGATGATGATGAGCAGGGCTGACATTCGGTTTCCTGACCTTGAGCTTCCGACCGAGCGGGAGCGCTGTCGCTCCTCATTTGCCGCTTTGGACGCCAGGCTCAGGAAAATCGCGCCGAAAGACTTGTCGGCTCGCTTCGCGTCGCCAGTGTCGGGCGAATTTGTGGCAAGTTTCGCAAGGAAGCGCAAACGCGATGACGATGAGACCCGCGATCGAACCGCCGGCCGTGGCCAGCGCGAGCACATTGTGCTAGCGTGTGTACATGTCGCGGAGGGAACCACCATGACCAGCGTGACGATGACCATCCGCCTGAGCCAGGACACCAAGGACGCGCTCGGTCGTATCGCAGCCGCGACGCGCCGGACGAATTCCTATCTCGCGGCCGAGGCGATCGAGGCCTATGTCGCGCAGCAGATGGCCATCGTCGAGGGAATCCAGGCCGGTCTCGACGATCTGAAGACTGGCCAGACGGTGCCGCATGACACCGCGATGGCCCGCCTGGAAGCGACCATCGCCGCCGCAGAGCGCGCGAAGGGATGAGCCGGCGGGTCGAATGGTCAGCGAACGCACTCGACGATCTCGATCAATCGGTCGCCTACATCGCTCGCGACAGTCCAGCCGCCGCGCGGGAGGTTGCCGCCACAATCGGACGCAACGCTCTCGCCCTCGCTCTTCGGCCGACCGGTCGGCCCGGTCGCGTTCCCGGCACCTATGAGAAAAGCGTCGGTGGACTGCCTTACGTCATCGCCTATGCGGTCCCCGACGAGTCGCGTCTCGTCGTGCTGCGGGTGATCCACACCGCTCGGGACTGGCCAAGCGGCGCCTGGCCCAAGGTCTGAGGTTCGCTGCGGGCGTAGGCCTCAGAGCGCCACGTCGCGGTTGACGTTCTTGTAGAGCAGGTAGCAGGCCTGCTCGAAACCGGTCGGATAGAATTGCTGGGGGCAGTAGCCGCCCATCCAGATGAAATCCTGTGCCCAGATCTCGTGCCAGTCCAGCCCAAGGAAATAGAGCCCCTGCCCTTCCAGCATGTAAAGCCCGTGCTCCATCACATGGGTCTCGACATCGGGAAAACAGGTTCCTGGCTTGAACCACATCAGGTTCATCTCGAAATCGAAGCGCAGATCGCCATAGGGCAGCAGGAACTGGAAACCCCGCCCCTCCATGCCGGTGTGGTTCGTGACCGGGACCGCGTCCTGATGGGAGAGGATCGGCTCCGGTACGGCGAACCCGGGCGCTGGCTCGTAGCGCTTGCGCAGCGCGAGCACGCGAACGGGCGCAGCGCTCTCGTTGCGCAGGCTGAACGACGTGCCCGGCGGCAGATAGGCGAAGCTGCCCTTCCCGAACGCGACGGGTGTGCCGCCCGCCACGGCAAAGGCGGCCTCGCCCGACAGCCCGTAGTAGAAATGCTGAATACCGTCCTCGGCGAAGGGCGCGCGTGTGCCACCCCCCGGCTCGATCTCGAAGACATATTGCGCGAACGCCGCCCCCAGCACGGGCGCGGCGAGAATGCGTACGATCGTCTTCTCGAGATGCGGCAGGCGGCTGACGAGGACGCCCTCCGGCGGCATGAAGGCGTAGTTGCGCGCGACCACGCCGCGGTTGTGACCGATCGCCCCGACGGGAGGCCTGCCGGAGACCTGGGGCATCTGGTGGGGGCGCATGGCGGGATCTCCTCTCGGCAGGGCGCCGCAGCGAGGTTCAGGCCGGGACAGCCGGCTTCGACAGAGCCTGCCAGAGCACCATCGCCATCGCCACCGCCACTGGCGGGAAGACCAGCCAGTTGACGCTCTCCCAGCCGCCGGCATGCAGCAGCCCGCCCGAGGAGAAGGAGGCGATCGCGACCGAGCCGAAGACCAGGAAGTCGTTGGCGGCCTGGACCTTCACCCGCTCCTCCGGCCGGTAGCAGTCCGTCACCAGCGCGGTGGCGCCGATGAAGCCGAAATTCCAGCCGACCCCGAGCACGATGAGTGCGATCCAGAAATGCGCGACGCTGAGGCCGGTGAGACCGATCACGGCGGCGAGCGCGGTGAGCAGCAGCCCGGCGATGGTGACCTGAGCCTTGCCGAAGCGCGTGATCAGCCGCCCGGTGAAGAAGCTCGGCCCGAACATCGCCAGCACATGCCACTGGATGCCGAGCGCGGCATCGCCGACCGAATGGCCGCAACCGACCATGGCCAGCGGCGCGGCCGTCATGACGAAGCTCATCAACCCATAGGTCACGAGCGCCGCCGTCACCGAGGCGATGAATTTCGGCTGCCGCATGATCTCGCCGAGCGGACGCCCGCCGCTCATCTTCGCCTGCGCCACCGGTGGCGCCCGCAGTTGCAGGATGACCAGCATGGCGATCAGCGCGAGGCAGCCCTGGGCCAGGAAGCTGGCGGCGAAGGGCGCGGCCGGCGTGAGGTCGCGCGTCCAGTAGACCGATTGCGGGCCGATCACGCCGGCCGCGATGCCGCCGATCATGACCCAGGAAATCGCGCGCGGCCGGAAGCTCTCGGTCGCGGCGTCGGCGGCGGCGAAGCGGTAGCTCTGGACGAAGGCGCCGTAGAGCCCGCAGGCGAAGGTGCCCAGGCAGAACAGCCAGAACAGCCGCGTGCTGGCACCGGCCGCCGCGGTCGCGGCCGCGCTCGCCCCGATCAGCGCGCCCAGCAGATAGCCGTTGCGGCGCCCATGACGGCGCATCAGCATGGCAGCGGGAATGACGCCGACGGCGATGCCGAGCTGCATCAGGCTCACCGGCACGGTCGCGAAGTGCTGGTCGGCGACGAGCTGCGAGCCGACGATGCCGCCGAGCGAGATCACGATCGAGGGGCTGGCGCCGCCGAGCGCCTGGGCGCAGGCCAGGACGACGGAGTTGCGCTTGGCGAGCGCGTCGGCGTCAGCGACCGGAACATGCTGGTTCATGATTTTGCCGTCCCCGCGAAGACGGCCCGGGGCCGGCTTCAGAAATGAGCGAAGGAGCCGGCCGCGAAGCTGCGCGTCCTGCCCCTCTCGCGATACTCGATGGACCCGGCCGCTCCGGACACCACGCCGATCGCCGTCAGCGGGATGCCGGCGGCCGCAGCCGCCGCAGCCATAGCAGGAAATTCTCCCTGCGAGACCGTGCAGAGAATTTCGTAGTCGTCTCCGCCGGTCCAGGCCAGTTCCGCCAGCGCAGGATCGGCCATGATCGCAGCGCGCGCCGCCTCCGAAAGCGGGACGGCGTCGAGATCGACCTCGGCGCCGGCGCCGGAAGCCTTCAAGAGCTTGGCGAGGTCGCCGACGAGCCCGTCGGACACATCCATCGCCGCCGAGGCATGGGCCTGCAGCGCGGTGGCGAGCCCCAGGCGCGGCTGCGGATGGAGATAGCGATCCGCCAGCGCCGCGCGATGCTCCTCCGACAGCCCTGCCGCCCAGGGCGGAGCGGCCGGGCCATGGACCTTCAGACCCAGTGCACCGTCACCAATCGTGCCCGAGACGGCGAGGACATCGCCAGGCCTTGCTCCCGAGCGCAGCACCATGCGGCTGGCCGGAACGCTGCCGAAAGCGGTGATCGAGAGCGTCAGCGGTCCCGGCGTGGAAACGGTGTCGCCGCCGATCAGCGGACAGGCTCCCTCGTCGGAGGCCTCCCTCAGCCCGGCGGCGAAAGCGGCGAGCCAGCTCTCGGTCCAGCCCTTCGGCAAGGCGAGCGCCAGGACGAAGCCTTCGGGCTTCGCACCCTTGGCGGCGAGATCGGAGAGATTGACCGCGAGCGCCTTGCGGGCGATCGAGCCCGGCGGATCATCGGGAAAGAAATGCACGCCGGCGACCAGCGCATCGGCGGTCACGACGATCTCGTAGCCACGGGCCGGCCGCAGCAGCCCGGCATCGTCGATGAGTCCGAGCCCGCCAGGCCCGGCGATGGGGGCGAAGTGGCGCGCGATCAGCTCGAATTCGCCGGGGCGTTCCAGAACGCTACTCCGCCGCTTCCGGAGGAGCGAAATGCAGCCGGCCACCTGCTACGGTCCGTCGGACGTCGAGCAGTTCGATACCGACCACACCGCCCCCCTCTGCGAAATCGATCACGATGCCAGGGGCGACCTCTTCCGTCCGCGCGATCTGCCCCTCGCCGACGCGCAGATAAGCTGCATCGGCCTCAGGATCGTAAGTGCTGGCGATATCGCGCCTCATGGCGTGCGGCGTCCACGGTTGCGATCGGGGGTGACCGTGATCACACGGATCACGTCGGTGTCGACAACATAGACGATCCGCAGCATGCGGTCACCAAATTCGGGAACGCGGCCCCAGCACCGGCGCTGGCCATCATCGGCGGGGTCAGGTTCGTCGATCAGAGGCGCATCAAGGATCGCCTCGACCCAGCTTGCCGGAATATGGCGTTCGCGAAGCCGTTCGCGGGTATGGATCGTGTAGACGATGCCTTTCCCCGACCTCTCCATCTCACGCCGCGGGCGCGTCGAACTCGTCTGAACGGAAGTCGCGGGCCAGCTTGTCGAGGACCGCATTGACCATGCCGATCTCCTCGCCCTCGTAGAAGGCGCGGGCGACGGCGACATATTCCGAGATCACCGCGCGGGCCGGCACGTCCTTGCGGAAGGCGAGCTCATAGGCGCCGGCGCGGAAGATGGCGCGCACGACGGCCTCGATCCGCTTCAGCGGCCAGCCCGATGCCAGCGCCTCGTCCACCGAGCGATCGACCAGGCGCTGTTCGCGCACGACGCCGCCCAGCAGGTCGCGGAAGAAGGCGACCTCCGCCTTGGGCAGCTCGATGTCCTCGACCTGCTTGCCGATCCAGAAGGCCTCGAACTCGGCCATGGCCTCGACCACGCCGCGCCCGCCGATCTCCATCTCGTAGAGCGCCTGCACGACCGAGAGCCGGGCGCCGCGGCGCATCTCGGCCCGGTTCGGTTCCGGCCGGCCCGTTTCGGACCGGCTCATGTCGACTGCTCCCCGAGCGAGCGCTTGTAGCGCAGGACCGACAGCGCCGCTTCGGCCGCGCCGCCGCCCTTGTCCATCTCCGAGCGGTTGGCGCGGGCCCAGGCCTGCGCCTCGTTCTCGACGGTCAGGATGCCGTTGCCCAGCGGCAGCGCGAAGGCGACCGAGAGGTCCATCAGCGCGCGCGAGCTCTCGCCGGCGACGATGTCGTAATGGCCGGTCTCGCCGCGGATCACGGTGCCGAGCGCGACCACCGCCTCATAGGGGTCGACCGCCTCGTCGGCGGCGCGCAGGCCGATGACGATGGCCGAGGGGATTTCGAGCGCACCGGGCACGGTGACGACATCGACGCGGCAGCCTGCCTTGTCGAGCACCGCGCGTGCGCCTGCCAGAAGCTCGTCGGCCAGCGTGTCGTAGAAGCGCGCCTCGACCACGAGAACGCGCGCGCCGTCGAGATCGACGGCAGAAGTTGCGGCCGGTGCGGCCGAGGATTGCCGGGGTCCGGCCATGGTTCTTGTCCTATTCGAAAGAATGAGGCCGCTGGTTAGACCTCCGCACGCGCCTCCGCAAGCCGCGCGGCGTAGCGCGCCATCAGATCGACCTCGACATGGATGGGATCGCCCGCCTTCCGCTGCCCCCAGGTGGTGACCGCGAAGGAGTGCGGGATCAGCAGCACGGTGAAGACGTCGTCCTCGACCGTGTTGACGGTCAGCGAGGTGCCGTCGAGGCAGATCGAGCCCTTGGCGGCGATGAAGCGCGCCAGCCCCTGCGGCGCGCGGATGTGGAAGCGCGCGGTCGCGCCCCAGGGCTCGTCGGGATCGGGCGCGATCGGCTCGATCGTCAGGATCTGGCCGACACCGTCGACATGGCCTGTGACGAGGTGGCCGCCGAGCTCATCGCCGACCTTGAGCGAGCGTTCGAGATTGATCGCGCTGCCCACCTCCCATTCCCCGACCAGCGTCTTGGCGAGGGTCTCGGCCGCGGCCTCGACCTGGAAGATGCAGCCGGGCTCGCCATCCGTCCGCGGCCGCAGGGCGGTCACCGTCAGGCAGACGCCGGCGCAGGCGATCGAGGCGCCGATCTCGATGCCAGCCGCCTCATAGGGGCAGGCGATGGCGAGCCGCTTCAGGCTCGGGCCCTTGCTCTCGCTTTCCACGACGGTGCCGATGGCGGTGACGATGCCGGTGAACATCAGCCTGTCCTCACGAAATGCTCGAAACGGTCGTGGCCGATCAGGCCGGTCTCCGCAAGGCGGTAGAGATCGGGGTCTGCCAGCGCCGCCGCAAGGCCCGGACGCACGGCGACGACGCCGGGCTGGCCGAGCGCCTTCGGCGAGGTGGAGACCACGACCTCGTCGAGCAGCCCGGCGCGCGCGAGCATCTCCGCGACCGTCGGTCCGCCTTCGGAAAAGACGCGGGTGATGCCGCGCGTGCCCAGCAGGGTGAGCGCCTCGGCGAGATCGAGATGACCCTGCAGGTCGGCGGAGACGCGCATGACCTCGACGCCGGCGGCGACCAACGCCGTCTCGCGCTCGACCGGGGCCGTCTCGGCCGCCACAACCCAGAGCGGGACCTCGGCCGCCGTCCGCACCAGTTGCGAGGCCACGGGCAGCCGCAACTGCGAATCCAGCACAACCCGCACCGGCGAGCGCGCCGCCATCCCCGGCAGGCGCACGGTCAGGAGCGGATCATCGGCCAGCACAGAGCCGATGCCGAGCATGATGGCGTCGTGATGGGCGCGCTGGAGATGGACCCAGCCATTGGCCTCCGGGCAGGAGACGGCAAGCCGCGCCCCGCCCGGCCCGCCCGCATAGCCATCCGCCGTACGGGCGATCTTGAAGGTCACCATCGGCCGGCCCTGCGTCACGCGCAGGACATGCCCGCGATGGGCCTGCTGTGCCTCAGCCTCCAGCACGCCCGTCGTCACTGCGATGCCCGCCGTCCGCAGCAAAGCGAAGCCCAGGCCCTGGAACCGCGGGTTGGGATCGGCCATCGCCGCGACGACACGGCGCACGCCGGCGAGGATGGTGCGCTCGACGCAAGGGGTGGCGGCGCGAATGGTGCGGTGCGAGCAGGGCTCGAGCGTGACGTAGAGCGTGCCGCCGGCCGCGGCATTCGGCCCCGCCCGGTCGAAGGCATTGGCCTCGCCATGGGGGCGCCCGCCGGGCTGGGTGTGGCCGCGCGCGACGATCACCGGCCCGTCCGCGGTGTCCTGTGTCACCAGCGCGCCGACGCAGGGGTTCGGCCAGGTCGTACCCTGCCCGCGCGCGCCGAACGCCAGCGCCTGTCGCATGAAGTCGCGGTCGAGGGCGGCGCGGTCCGCGGTGGCCTCAACCATCGGCCCGGGGCGGCTGCGGGGCGGCCTCGCCCGCCTCCTCGTCGCTGCTGAGCTGGCCGAGAATCGCCTCGAAATCGCGGGCCTCGCGGAAATTCTTGTAGACTGAGGCGAAGCGGACATAGGCGACGTCGTCGAGCGCCTTCAGCCCCTCCATCACCAGCTCGCCGATGGCGGAGCTGGCGATCTCGCCCTCCCCCGAGCTTTCGAGCTGGCGGACGATGCCGTTGACCATGCGCTCGATGCGCTCCGGCGCGACGGCGCGCTTGCGCAGCGCCACCTCGATCGAGGTCTGCAGCTTGTCGCGGTCGAAGACCGTGCGCCGTCCCGAGCGCTTGACCACGGTCAGCTCGCGCAACTGCACCCGCTCGAAGGTGGTGAAGCGGCCGCCGCAATCGGGGCAGACCCGCCGGCGGCGGATGGCGGCGGAATCGTCGGTCGGGCGCGAATCCTTCACCTGCGTGTCGAGGGAGCCGCAATAGGGACAGCGCATGGTGGGCTCAGGGTTGCGCAGCGGAGGCGACGGCCTCCGTGCTCAGGGCTGCGGCGAGATTGGCGCTGGACCAAGACGGCCAGCCCGTTCCCGCAAAGTCGCGGTCATGCGACCAGATGTCGGCGTCGTAAGTCCAGGCCAGCGCGAGGATGTGGGCGTCCTTTGCGCTGCCGTTCCGCGAGGCGGGGGCTTGACGAAGCGCTACGGCCGCTTCCGGTATCAGCGCGTCGTAAAGACGCGGCGACGGCGCTTCCAGCAATGCGATCAGAGCCTGGGCATCGGCTGGGGCGTGAGGAAAACGTTCGCTGTTATGCGCGATCACGGCCATAGCCTCGGCAACCGCCTCGGTCGACAGGAGCAGACGTCGGTGCACGCTCGCCAGAACCCAAGACGGTCGCCGGCGCGAACTCAGAATTGTAGAGACAAGAATGTTCGTATCGACGACCAGAGCCGCAGACGGGCTTCGCCCGTGCATCACCGCTCCCGCTCTTCGAGAAAACGCTCGAGCCACTGCTTCGAGTCCTCAGGCAACGCATTGTAGTGCTCCTCGATACGGTCGAGCACAGCCTTCATGCGTTCGGGATCGGGCCGGTGGAGCGGCATGAGCATACCGACCGTCTCGTCACCGCTGGTGATCGGAACGGCATGCGGGAGAGACTTGATCGCCGCGGCCGACATCTTCTGCAAATCGCGCATCGTCACGGCGGCCTTGCCCATATCGACCTCCATTGCCCGATCCGTATGTAAACCCGTAGGGCGGCCACCTCAAGCCGCCCTGCGGGGCCGCAACCTCAGTAGATCGGGAAGCGCCCGGTCAGCTCGTGGACCTTCGCCTTCACCGCCTGTTCGACGGCGGCGTTGCCCTCCTCGCCGTTGTGGCTGAGGCCGTCCAGGACCTCCGCGATCAGTTCGCCGACCTTCTTGAACTCGGCGACGCCGAAGCCGCGCGAGGTGGCGGCGGGCGTGCCCAGCCGGATGCCGGAGGTGACCATCGGCTTCTCGGGGTCGAAGGGGATGCCGTTCTTGTTGCAGGTGATGTGGGCGCGGCCGAGCGCGGCCTCGGCCGCCTTGCCGGTCACCTTCTTGGAGCGGAGGTCGACCAGCATCAGGTGGTTGTCGGTGCCGCCGGTGACGAGGTCGAAGCCCTTGGTCTTCAGCGTGTCGGCGAGCGCCTTGGCGTTCTCGACGACGGCGCGGGCATAGATCTTGAACTCCGGCTGCAGCGCCTCCTGGAAGGCGACCGCCTTGGCGGCGATGACATGCATCAAGGGCCCGCCCTGGATGCCCGGGAAGATGGCCGAGTTGAACTTCTTCGCCAGCGCCTCGTCATTGGTCAGGATCATGCCACCGCGCGGGCCGCGCAGCGTCTTGTGCGTGGTCGTGGTCGCGACATGGGCGTGCGGGAACGGCGACGGATGCGCGCCGCCCGCGACGAGGCCGGCGAAATGCGCCATGTCGACGAAGAGATAGGCGCCGACCTCGTCGGCGATGGCGCGGAAGCGGGCGAAATCCCAGTGCCGGGCATAGGCCGAGCCGCCGGCGACGATGACCTTGGGCTTGTGCTCGCGGGCCAGCCGTTCGAGCGCGTCATAATCGATGAGCTGATCGACCACGCAGACGCCATAGGAGACGACGTTGAACCATTTGCCGGACTGGTTGACCGGCGCGCCATGGGTCAGGTGCCCGCCGGCGGCGAGGTCGAGGCCCATGAAGGTGTCGCCCGGCTGCATCAGCGCCATGAACACGGCCTGGTTGGCCTGGCTGCCGGAGTTGGGCTGGACATTGGCGAAGCCGCAGCCGAAGAGCCGGCAGGCCCGCTCGATCGCTAGCTTCTCGGCGATGTCAACGAACTGGCAGCCGCCATAGTAGCGCCGGCCCGGATAGCCTTCCGCGTATTTGTTGGTCATCACCGACCCTTGAGCCTCGAGCACGGCGCGGGAGACGATGTTCTCCGAGGCGATCAGCTCGATCTCGTCGCGCTGGCGGCCGAGTTCGAGGTCGATGGCGCGCGCGATCTCAGGGTCGGCATCGGCCAGCGAGGCGCCGAAGAACGAATTCGACAGGTGTTTTTCGGCGGCGGCGTCATGGCTCATGGCGAGGCTCCATCGGCGCTGGATCGTCGCACGGGCCGGATGTGAGGCCCCTGCGGTTTCAGTCTGGCTTGCGGAATCCGCGCGCGATCCCGCCATCGGCGGGTCCGTAGCACCCGCAGAGCCCCTTTCCAAGCGTGAAGCGGGTGACATGAGCGCGCGGGGCGGGCAAAAGGGATCTCGTTCCGCAACAGCCGAGGAGCCCGATCAGGCATGCAGCCGACTTCCGACGACGCCCCTTTCGCCAGGCGCTCCCCTTTGGGCGCCTTCCTGAAAAGCGAGGCCGCCGGCGGCGTGCTGCTGATGGTTTCCGCGGCGCTGGCGCTCATCATCGCCAACTCGCCGGTCGCGCCGCTCTATTTTGCGGCGCTGGGCAGCTACGTCGCCGGCCTTAGCATCCTGCATTGGATCAACGACGCGCTGATGGCGGTGTTCTTCCTGCTTGTCGGGCTCGAGATCAAGCGCGAATTCCTCGAAGGCCAGCTCTCGAGCTGGTCGCGCCGCGCCCTGCCCGGCATCGCGGCGCTGGGCGGCATGGTCGTGCCGGCCCTCATCTATCTGGCGCTGACGCGCGGCGACCCGGTCGCGATGCGAGGCTGGGCCATTCCCGCCGCCACCGACATCGCGTTCGCGCTGGGCGTGCTCGCACTGCTCGGCTCGCGCGTCCCGGTCTCGCTCAAGATCTTCCTGACGGCGCTCGCCATCATCGACGATCTCGGGGCGGTCGTGATCATCGCGCTGTTCTACACCAGCAACCTGTCGCTGCCGATGCTGGGGCTGGCGGGTGCCTGCATCGTCGGGCTGCTCGTGCTGAACCGCCTGCACGTGACGAAGCTCTGGGCCTATCTCGCACTCGGCGCCCTGCTCTGGTTCTTCGTGCTCAAATCCGGCGTCCATGCGACGCTGGCCGGCGTGGCCCTGGCGCTGACGATCCCGATCGGCGACGGCAGCGACAGCGACGAGCCCGAGCACTCTCCGCTGCATACGCTGGAGCACTGGCTGCATCCCTACGTGGCCTTCCTGATCGTGCCCATCTTCGGCTTCGCCAATGCGGGCGTGTCCTTTGCCGGCATGACGCCGGCCAGCGCGCTCGCCCCCGTGCCACTCGGCATCGCGCTTGGGCTGTTCGTCGGCAAGCAGATCGGCGTCTTCGGCTTCTCCTGGCTCGCGGTGAAGGCGGGGCTGGCCGCCATGCCGGCCCAGGCCAATTACGCGCAGCTCTATGGTGTCGCCCTGCTCTGCGGCATCGGCTTCACCATGAGCCTGTTCATCGGGGCGCTGGCCTTCCCCGATCATCCGGAGTTGGGCGACGCGACCAAGATCGGCGTGCTGCTGGGCTCGGTCGTCTCGGCCCTGCTGGGCGCGGCGGTGCTGCGCCTCGCGGGACGAGGCAGGGCGCCGGAGCGGCAGGCGGAGTGAGAGGCAGCCGCAGCGCCTTGATCTCGCCGGAGCGCCCCCTTATCTGTAACATGTAACGGATTGCGGAGGTGCTCATGCCCACACCCGTCAACCAGCGGGTTCAGAAACGTCGGGATGCCCTTCGGGCCGCCGGGCTGCGGCCCGTTCAGATCTGGGTGCCCGACACGCGCCGTCCGGGCTTCGTCGAAGAGTGCCACCGTCAATCCCTCGTCGTCGCAATGGCGGACAGCACCGATAACGAGCTGACGACCTTCCTCGATGCCGCCCTCGCCGATCTCGCCGGCGAGGACGAGGCGTGACGCGTGGCGAGATCGTCACCGTCGCGATGACGGGCGATTTCGGAAAGCCCCGCCCTGCCCTGGTCGTCCAGGCCGATCCTTTCGATCAGACCGGCACCATCACCGTTCTGCTGATCTCGGGAACGTTGGTCGATGCCCCCCTGATCCGCCTGACAGTCCAGCCGACCCCACAGAACGGACTGCTCAAACCCTCGCAGATCCAGATCGACAAGACGATGTCGGTCCAGCGGCACAGGGTCGGCGCCGTCATCGGGCGATTGGACGACGTAGCGATGCTGGCGGTGACGCGGTCGTTGGCCCTGTTTCTGGGGATTGCGTGAGAGGGGCGCGGCTGGTCGGACGCACGCAAGTTCCCGAAACGACTCGTTGCGGACGACGCTGAGCAAGGGCACTGTCTGGCAAACGCGAACGTTTTTGTGGTGCGGCGATGCTCAAGCGCTTTCTCGATTTCATCGACCCACTGCGCAATGCTGAGCCCATATTGAAGCGGTACTTCCTCAATTCGGGCGTGGAGGCTCTGGCGATCTCATTGGTGCGCTTCAAGGGCGAACTCAAAGTGGTTTTCGCACTGCCTCAAGATGCTGACCAGAGGGCCGCAAACCCCGTTGCTTTGGGACCAGAGAAATTGGACGACCTGATCGCCTTCCTGCAGGAATGCCGGAGCAGAGCTACCCAAGCTCAATGACTGTTTCCGACCCTGAGCGGAAGCTACCTTGGGCGATCACAAACGCTTCTTTCGCCACCTTGGAAAAGGCCAGAGCATTACCGCAGCTAAGATGGTGATGAAGAGATAAGGCCACACACCACCGAAAGTCGCCTTTCCGAGGGGGTAGATCACCCATCCTATCAAAGGAAAAGCAACAAGGTAATTGAAGGCTAGCATGCCGCATCCAAAGTCGAGGCGGCTATGTGCTTCTGGTGGATCATTCTCCTCGGTCAAGGCTCATCCAATCATTGATGCGCAAAGGTCGCACTTAACCGTTTCGGCGGCAACTTCATTTTTCGACAAGTTGCCGAACTCAGGAGCTAGAGGCAGGTTCTACATCTGAACCGCCCCGAGTTTTCTAGACGCCCTCGGCTCGCGCGTTGTGCTGCCGTTCGAACTCGACGGGCGACAGCATCCCGTTTCGTGCATGCTTGCGGGTCGGGTTGTAGAACATCTCGATGTAGTCAAACACGTCGGCCCGCGCCTCATCCCGCGTTCGGTAGACCTTGCGCCTGATCCGCTCGCGGTTGAGCAGGTTGAAGAAGCTCTTGGCCACGGCGTTGTCGTGGCAGTTGCCCCGCCGGCTCATGGATGGCTCCATGTCGTGGTGCTTCAGGAACGAGGCCCACTCCAGACTTGTAAACTGGCTGCCCTGATCCGAATGCACCAGCACGCGGCCCTTCGGTTTGCGCCGCCAGATGGCGGCGAGCAGAGCTTGCAGGACGACATTGGTCGTCTGCCGGGGCTGCATCGACCATCCGACGACGCGGCGCGAGAATAGGTCGAGCACGACCGCCAGGTAGGCGAAGCCCTCGTGGGTACGGATGTAGGTGATGTCGGTCACCCAGGCCTTGTCTGGCGCCTCGGCATCGAACCGGCGATCGAGCGTGTTGTCGACGGCCAGGGACGGCTTGCCGCCATAGTGGCCGGGACGACGCTTGTAGCCGATCTGCGCCCGGATGCCGGCGAGCCGCGATAGGCGCGCGATGCGGTTCGGACAGCAGCTCTCGCCCATGTCCGCGAGGTCGTCGTGGAGCTTTCGGTAGCCGTACACCTTCCCGCTGTCCCGCCAGGCCGCACGGATGAGTTTGGTCTGCCTCTCGTCTTCCCGCGCTCGCCGGCTGAGCGGATCCTTCAGCCAGGCATAGAAGCCGCTGGGCTGCACCGACAGGCAACGGCACATGGCGCGGATCGAAAACACCGGACGATGCTCGGCGATGAACGCGTACCTCACCTTGCATCCTTGGCGAAGTACGCGGCCGCTTTTTTTAGGATATCGCGCTCCTCGGTGACCCGCTGCAACTCGCGCTTCAGGCGGCGGACCTCGGCGGCCTGATCGTCATCGCGAGGTGCCGCAGCCGGCTTTGCGTATCGCTTCTTCCACTCATAAAGCGAGTACTTGCTGATCCCCAGGCGAGCGGCGACCTCGGCAACCGGGTAGCCTCGCTCAGTGACCTGAAGGGCCGCGTCGCGCTTGAAGTCCTCGGTGAAGTTCGCTTTGCCCATCGGGGCCTCCTTGCCTGAAATTTAGGGAAGAAGGCGTCAAGGAATCTAGGGGCGGTTCAATCCAATGAATTTGAGGCAGTGCAATGTCAGCATGCATTTCCGGCGGCTGGGCCACGTTCGGCACATATCTGATTTTTATAGGGAGTGGAGCGCTCTACCTAAAGTTTGCAGCGCGCATATTGCATGATGCACAACTTCAGTCGAATGACACCTCTATATTCGTTGGCTCGCCGGTGCTTGCGCTTATTGGGCTTCATCGAGTGCAGCGTCTTCGAAAAAAATTCCCGACGCTCTCAGAGCACGACCATCAACTCGTCCAACGGACACGAGGCCGCTTGGCGAGGCTATCTCTGTTTGGAGGCTGTATCGGGTTGCCTCTCTGGTTCCTGCTCGTCAGCCAAACGTGCACGTTCCAATCGTGGCGCGGTTGAGTCCCGCGTCCGCCCTCAGCAAGCGTTACCCTCTCCGTCCCACCACGAAAAAACCCGCCGTCACCGGCGGGTTTCGTCGTCTCGGACGGCTCGCAAAAGGTCGCTCAGATATCCTGCTCGCCCTGGAGCGCGGCGACAGGGGCCGGGCCGAGGCCGTCCTTGTTGTAGATGTCGTCGCGGAACTGGACGCCGCCGTCCGGCGTCGCCCAGGCGGTGATGTAGACCCAGTAGCAGGGCACCGGATTGCTGATGCGGGCATTGATGCGCTCGCCGGAGGCGATCACCTGGTCGATCTTGGCGCGGTCCCAGCCGGGCGTCTCCTTGAGCAGCCAGGCGATATAGTCGCGCACGTTCTGGACGCGGATGCAGCCCGAGGAGACGAAGCGGAAATCGTCGCCGAAGATGCCCTTGGCCGGGGTGTCGTGCATGTAGACGCCGTGCGGGCTCGGGATGTTGATGCGCACGAAGCCGAGCGAGTTGAACTCGCCGCCCGGGTCCTGCCGGAAGGTGTAGCGGGTCGCCTCGTCGGAGTTCCAGTTGACGCGCTCGGGCGCGATCTCGCCATTGGGGCCGATGATGCGGATCTTGTTCTCGGTGAGGTAGTTCGGCTCCTTCCTCATCTTCGGGATGAGGTCCTTGCGGATGATCGAGGCCGGCACCGTCCAGGTCGGGTTGAAGTTCACCTCGGGGATCTTGGTCGAGAGCAGCGGCGACTGGCGGTCGATCTTGCCGACGCCGGCGGCATGACGCGTCGCGACCTGGCCGTTCTCGACCGTCTCGACCATCGCGGCCGGAATGTTCGCCACGACATAGCGGTTGGGCAGGTTGCCGGCCCAGGTGCGCAGCCGCACCACATTGGTCTCGAGCTGGCGGATGCGGCGGTCGATCGGCACGTTCAGCGCCGCGATGGTGGCGCGGTTGATGGCGCCCGTGGTCGAGAGGCCGACGCGGGCCTGGAAGTTGCGCACCCCCGCCTCGACGTAGGAATCGTAGACGTTGCTCGTGCCGGCATTGGCGTCGAGATCGCCGGTGATGATCAGGCGCTGGCGCAGCGCCACGACGCCGGGCCCGCGCGAGCCGACCGCCATGCGCTCGGTCAACTGGATCGCCGGCCAGCCGCCGCGGGCGGCGAGATCGCGATAGGCGACGATGGCGGCTTCGGTCGCCTGCAGCGATTCCGGCGACATCATCGGCGTATGCGAGCGGGCGACGGCGTTGCGCGCGCCGGAATCATAGCTCTGGCGCCATTCGGCCTGCTGGGCGACGGCCGGCACGGCCGAGGTCGCGGCGGCGCCCGAAAGCAGGGCCAGCACTGTCTCGCGGCGGGTCAGGCTCATCGTCGGCATCACGTCCCTCTCGACATCGTTCATGGTGCGGCCGTGGCGGCCTCCGGGCTGCGCGCCCGAGCGGGCAGCCTCACGGCCGGCGAAATTGCCGTAACACAATTAACGACGCGTGATGAGCGCGGCGAATTTAGGGCATGGCCGCATCCGGCGACAGGCGGGGCGCGATTGTGGCAAGGACGCAACGCGCCGCCGTTCCCGACCCGGAGGGCGGCAACGGCGGCGGCGTCGACAAGCGCGGCGAAGCGGGCGCCGCGCGCCTTTTTCAGAGCTTGTAGCGGATCTGGTCGGTCCAGAAGCGCTCCAGGCGCAGCAGGGCGTTGTTCATCCGCTCGAAGTCGTCGGCCGCGATGCCGCCGATCTGCTCGACCGTGCGGACGTGCTTGTCGTAGACGCCCTTCACGATGTTGTGCACTTCGGCGCCCTTCTCGGTCAGGCTGATGCGGACCGAGCGGCGGTCGATGCGCGAGCGGGCATGGTGGAGATAGCCGAGCTCGACCAGCTTCTTGACGTTGTAGGAGACGTTCGAGCCGAGATAGTAGCCGCGGGTGCGCAGCTCGCTCGCGGACAGCTCGGCATCGCCGATGTTGTAGAGCAGCAGGGCCTGCACGCTGTTGACGTCGTCGCGGCCGCGCCGCTCGAACTCGTCCTTGATCACGTCGAGCAGGCGGCGATGCAGCCGCTCCACCAGCGTGAGGGACTCGAGGTAGAGAGGCTTCACCTTCAGGTCAGCCTCGTCGGACCTTTCGACGACCGAAGTCTTGACGCTCGCTTTCATGGTATATCCCGCCTGTTGACTGCCGGTCAGGATTGATCTCCCGATCCGCTTCTGAGAAACACCATAGGCGGGCCGGATGAAAACGAGTTTAAATATCAGGATGAATCGGGGATTTACCCCTTTGGGTGAATCCAAGATGAAGCCAGAAACGCTTAAGCTAAAGCGTTAATTACCAGGACCGCCGGCAATCGACGTGTCCGCCGGTCATTCGGCCTCGTTCTCGGCCGCCCAGGTCGCGAGGAAATAGGCCAGGATCGCGGCGATATAGGCGCCGGTCAGCCAGGGCGTCATCGGCAGCAGGCGCGGGAAGAAGAAGGCCAGCAGCAGCTGGCTGATCGCCGCCAGCAGCCAGAGCACGCCGCCCCAGGTCGAGGTCAGCCACAGACCCACCGCCGCGACGAGATCGATCACCGCGAAATAGACCGTGATCGCCTGGAAGCTGAGCAGGCGATTCTCGAAGGGCGGCTGCGCCTCGCCCCAGACACCGAAGATCGCGGCCCAGGCCAGCAGGCCCTTGGCGAGCCAGAGCACGGAGAGGATGCGCAGCATCCAGACCAGCAGCGTGCGCCAGCGGGTCGAGGCCGCGGCGGCTGCGCCGGCCTCGTCGCTGCGCTGGCCGCGCAGGACATCGCCGTCCCCGCCCGGCATCAGGAGGCCAGCTTCAGTTCGTCCGCGCCGAGGGGCGCGAAATAGGCGGCGATGTCCGCCGGGTCGACGGCATCGAGCGCAGCCGGCCGCCAGTGCGGCGCCTGGTCCTTGTCGATCACGACGGCGCGGACGCCCTCATAGAAGTCGTGGCCATGGGCGATGCGGGAGACGATGCGGAATTCGGTCCGCATCGCCTCGGCGAAATCGAGGCCGGCGCCACGGCGCATCTGCTCGAAGGCGATGGCGACGCTGGTCGGGGACTTCACCGCGAGCGTCTGGCGCAGCTTGCCGGCAAAGGCGCTGCCGCCGGCCGCCGCGGCCTCGAGCCGGGCGAGGATCTCGGGCAGGCTCGCGGCCCCGAAGCCATCCGCGATCAGCCCGCGCTCGGAAGCCAGCGCGGGCTGGCCGGGATCGTGGGTGAAACCGGCCAGGATGTCGTCGAGCGCGCCGCGGCGGGTCAGTGCGTCGGTGAGTTCCGCCATCCGCGCGCTCGGCACGGCATGGGTCGCGAGCCCGAGCGCCAGCGCATCGGCCGCGCCGACACGGTCGCCCGTCAGCGCGAGATAGATCCCTGCGGCGCCCGGCAGCCGCGGCAGGGCATAGGTCGCGCCGACATCCGGGAAGAAGCCGATGCCGACTTCGGGCATCGCGAAGAGATAGCGCTCACCCGCGATCCGGTGGGAGCCGTGCAGCGAGATGCCGACACCGCCGCCCATGACGATGCCGTCGATCAGCGCGACATAGGGTTTGGCGTAGTTCTGGATGCGGGCGTTGAGGATGTACTCCTCGCCCCAGAAGGCGAGCATCTCGTCATGCCGGCCGGCCTTGCCGAGATCATGCAGGGTCCGGATGTCGCCGCCGGCGCAGAAGGCCTTCTCGCTGGTGCTGGTGACGACGACCCGCTCGACCGCCGAGTCCTTCTCCCAGGCGTCGAGGGCGCGGGCGAGCTCGCGGACCATCGCCAGATTGAGCGCATTCAGGGCCTTGGGCCGGTCGAGAACGACCACGCCCGCCGCGCCGCGCACCTCGCACTGGATCTCCGGGGTCTGCGACATGCGGCTGCGCTCCCTGCTGCTTCGGCCCGGTTCTGGGCCGGGCCAAGGATGCTTGTCAACGCGTCCGGAAGCCTGACGGTCCGTGCGACCACAGGCCCTTTTTTGGAACGGTTCCGATGTGCTACGGTCTTGCGACCGGCCCTGCCGGCACACTCAGCCGACGGAGGCCTCATTGGACAACCGGAACGTGCGGCCCTTCCCGGCGCCGCAGTCTCGCCCGGATACGGCCCCCGCCCTCGGCCTGACGCGCCGGATGCGGCGCAACCGCAAGGCGGAATGGTCGCGGCGGCTGGTGCGCGAGACGCGGCTGACCACCGACGACCTGATCTGGCCGCTCTTCCTGATGGATTCGAGCGAGGCGCGAACGCCCGTCGCGTGGATGCCGGGCGTCGACCGGCTCAACATCGACGAGGCCGTGCGCCAGGCCGCGCATGCCGCGTCGCTCGGCATTCCGGCGATCGCGCCCTTCCCCTTCGTCGACAAGGCGCTGCGCGACCCGACCGGCTCGGAAGCGCTGAACGCGCGCAACCTGATGTGCCGGGCGGTGCGCGCCATCAAGAGCGAGGTGCCGCAGATCGGCATCATCTGCGACGCCGCGCTCGACCCCTACACCTCCCATGGTCATGACGGCGTGATGGAGGGCGAGCGCATCCTCAACGATGCCAGCGTCCATATCCTCGTTCAGCAGGCGCTGGCGCTGGCCGATGCCGGGGCCGACGTCATCGCCCCGTCCGACATGATGGACGGGCGCGTCGGCGCGATCCGGGCCGCGCTCGACGCGTCCGGCCAGGAAGACGTGCAGATCATGGCCTATGCGGCCAAATATGCGTCGGCCTTCTACGGCCCGTTCCGCGACGCCATCGGCACCAATGCGACGCTGGTCGGCGACAAGCGCACCTATCAGATGGACCCCTGCAATTCGGACGAGGCGATCGCCGAGGTCGGGCTCGATCTCGAGGAGGGCGCCGACATGGTGATGATCAAGCCCGGCCTGCCCTATCTCGACGTCGTGGCGCGGGTGAAGGACCATTTCCGGGTGCCGACCTTCGCCTATCAGGTCTCGGGCGAATACGCGATGATCGTCGCGGCGGCCGGCAACGGCTGGCTCGACGGCGAGCGCGCGATGATGGAGAGCCTGACGGCCTTCAAGCGCGCCGGCGCCGATGGCGTGCTGACCTATTTCGCCCCCAAGGTGGCAGAGAAGCTCAAGGCCGCCGGCTGAGGGCGCGCACCTCCGCTCGTCATTGCGGGCGCAGCGAAGCCATCCAGCGCCATGGCGCTCGACGCCGCTGGATGGCTTCATCGCTGCGCTCCTCGCAATGACGAATGGCGCGCGGCCGGTTCTGCGCTAGGCTGCGCGCCGCATGCGCCCTCTCCTGCCGACGATTCTGCTGGTTCTCGCGCTCGGTGCCTGCAGCGAGCGCTTCGACACCGACCAGCAGCGGCTCTGCCGCCAGGCCATTCCCGCGCTGAACGCACCCGGCACGCCGATCACCATCGAACGCTCGGGAACCGGATCGCACCCGCATATCCTGCGGATGATTTATCTCGCGGGCCCGTCCGAGGGGCCGGTGCGACGGCGCAGCATCGATTGTCTCTTCGCCGGTGAGGGCCAGGGTCCGCGGAGAGGCGCGCTGATCGGCCTCGCCTCGGATGGCCAGCCGATGAGCGACGCCAGCTTCTATCTGCTGCGCCGCTTCTATCTGGAGGACCGGCTGGACCCGCCGGTCGATCCCGGCGCAGCCGCCCCGCTCCGGCTGCCGGAGCTGTCGCCCGCTCTTGCCTATGGGCTGCAGCAGGCACTCAGCGGGCTGCCCTCGGCGGCCATCTACGCCCTGCTCGCCTGCGCCTATGCCCTGATCTATGGGCTGAGCGGGCGCATCATCCTCAGCTTCGGCGAATTCGCGGCCCTGGGCGCGACGGCCGCAGTGGTGGGCGCGGCCCTGTTCGTCTCCGTCGCGGCCTCGACGCCGGTCGCGGGGCTCGCGGCGGCCTTCGTCGTCGCCATTCTCGTCGCGGCGCTGCATGGTTTCGCGATGGGCCGCTTCGTGCTCAGACCCCTCGCCCAGGCCCGGGGTCAGGCGGTGCTGATCGCCACGCTCGGCCTCGCGCTCGCCCTGTCGGAATATCTGCGGCTGGCGCAGGGCACGGGGCTGCGCTGGCTGCCGCCCGTGCTGAACGAGCCGATGGCGCTGGCGCGGGCCGGCAGCTTCGTCGTGACCGCGACGCCGCTCGGGCTCGGCGTCGCGGCGGCCGGCTTCGCGGCGACGCTCGGACTCGTGCTGCTGATCGCCCGCTCGGCCTATGGGCGGCAATGGCGCGCGGTCGCGGACGATGCTCGCACGGCGGCGCTCTTCGGCGTCGATCCACGGGCGGTGCATGACAAGGCGCTGATCCTGGCCTGCGCGGCCAGCGGCATGGCCGGCGTCATCGTCACCGCCGTCTATGGCGGCATGGGCTTCGCCGGCGGCTTCACGCTCGGGCTGAAGGCGCTGATCGGCGCCATCCTCGGCGGCATCGGCACACCGGCGGGCGCCGCGCTGGGCGGGCTTTGCATCGCCCTGTTCGAAGTGCTCTGGTCGGCGGCGATGCCGCTGGAACAGCGCGACATCGCCGTCTATGCCCTGCTCGCCGTGGTCCTGATCCTGCGGCCGGGCGGCTTCTTCGGCGATGGCGCATTGGCGCCGCGGCCGGTCTGAACGCCTGCCCTCGCCTTTCCCCGCCTTCGCCCCTCCCAGCCACCGGACTCTCCCTCATGAGCGAGCCCTTCACGATCACGCCTGCGGATGTCGAGACGGCGGCCCGGCGCATCGAGGGCCATGTGCTGCGGACCCCGCTGGTGCCGGCGCCGCGCCTCTCCGACCTCACGGGCGCAACCGTGCTGGTCAAGCACGAGAACATGCAGGCGACGGCCTCCTTCAAGGAGCGTGGCGCGGTCAACAAGCTGCTGACGCTGGACGAGGACGAACGCGAGCGCGGCGTCATCGCCATGTCGGCCGGCAACCACGCCCAGGCTGTGGCCTATCACGCGCGGCGCTTCGGCATTCCCGCCACCATCGTGATGCCGGAGACGACGCCGCTGGTGAAGGTCGAGAATACGCGCTCGCACGGCGCCCGCGTCGTGCTGCATGGCGAGACGCTTTACGAATCCGCGCAGAAGGCGCGCGAACTGGCGGCCGCCGAGGAACTGGTCTTCGTGCATCCTTATGACGATCCCGCCGTGATGGCCGGCCAGGGCACGATCGCGCACGAAATGCTCGAGGACGATCCCGATCTCGAGGTGCTGATCGTCCCGCTCGGCGGCGGCGGGCTGATGGCGGGCAATGCCGTCGCCGCCAAGGCGCTGAAGCCGTCGATCGAGCTGATCGGGGTGGAGGCTGCGCTCTACCCCTCCTTCTTCAACGCCATCAACGCCGACGATCTGCCTGTCGGCGGGCCGACGCTGGCCGAGGGCATCGCGGTCAAGACCGTCGGCGTCCAGACCCTGCCGATCGTCTCCAGCCTCGTGTCCGACATCGTGCTGGTCGGCGAGGACATGATCGAGCGGGCGGTCTATGCCTATGCCAGTCTTCAGCACAGCCTGGCGGAAGGCGCCGGCGCGGCCGGGCTGGCCGCGATGCTGAAGGAGCCGGGGCGCTATGCCGGGCGCAAGGTCGGGCTCCTGCTCTGCGGCGGCAATATCGACACCCGCCTGCTGGCGGCGATCATGGTGCGCGAGCTGGAACGCGAGGATCGCATCGTCGCCTTCCGGTTGACGACCGCCGACCGGCCGGGCCTGCTCGGCAAGGTCGCGAGCCTGCTCGGCGAGCAGGGCGCCAACATCCTCGAGGTCAGCCATGGCCGCCTCTTCCTCGACGTGCCGGCCAAGGGCGTGACGCTCGACGTAACGGTCGAAACCCGCGGCAGTGCCCATTCGGCAGCCATCGAAGCGGCGCTGCGCGAGAGCGGCTTTGCGCCGCATCGCGTGCTGCCGCGCGGTCTCGCCGGCCGCGACCTTGCGGAACCGGGGCGCTGATCAAACATTGTGTGGAGGGCCAGATCGGCCCGACCGAACACAGGATGCGATTTCAGATGACCGACACCCGCTACGGCCAGCCCCCGATCGTCGCCTTGGGCGAGCGACCGGTCCAGGATGTCAGCGGCGTCCTGGGCTCGCGCATCTTCGCCTGGATCGGCGACATCATCATCCTCGCCATTCTCGGTTCGCTGGTCTGGTTCGCGCTCGCTGTTCTCGGCATCGTCACCTTCGGCGCGACCTGGCTGCTGATCCCGATCGCGACGGTCGCGACCGCGCTCGGCTACGCCGCGCTGACGATCGGCGGCCCGCGTCAGGCGACCTGGGGCATGCGGATGGCGGGCCTGCGCGTGGAGACCGCCACCGGCGGCCGCCCCGACGGGCTGGCGGCTGCGGTGCATGCCCTGCTGTTCTACGTCGCCGCTGGTACGATCGGCCTGTGGGTGCTCGACGTCCTCTTCGGGATCCTGCGCAGCGACCGGCGACTGGGCCACGATCTGCTCACCGGGCTCGTGGTGGTGCGCGCCTGAGAGCGTTCCCGCCCTTGTTGATACAGGTGCGGCTGCTACACTCCGCCTCGACCCCCACGCCGGAGCGAGCCTGACGTGACGCGCCCGTTGCGGGATGCCCCGCAATTCTACCTGACGTCGCCGACGCCGTGCCCCTATCTGCCCGGGCGCGATGAGCGCAAGGTCTTCACCCATCTCGTCGGGGCCCGCGCCCGCGATCTGAACGACGTGCTCAGCCATGGCGGCTTCCGGCGCTCCCAGAGCATCGCCTATCGCCCGGCCTGCGAGACCTGCCGGGCCTGCATCTCCGTGCGCGTGCTGGTCGACGATTTCCGCCCCTCGCGCGGCTTCCGGAAGGTGATGTCGCGCAACAGCGATTTGGTCGGCGAGTGGCTGCCGCCGCGGCCGCGCTCGGAGCATTACTCGCTGTTCCGGACCTATCTCGACGAGCGCCATCCGGATGGCGGCATGGCGACGATGTCGGCGCTCGATTTCGCCATGATGATCGAGGACACGCATGTCGAGACCTCGCTGATCGAGTATCGGCGCCGCGGGCCGGACAGCGGCTTCACCGGGCGCGGCCAGGGCGATCTTTTCGCCATGGCGCTAACGGACCGGCTGAGCGACGGCCTCTCCATGGTCTATTCGGTGTTCGATCCCGCGCTGGAGGCGCGCTCGCTCGGTACCTTCATGGTGCTCGACCATATCGAGCGGGCGAGGCGCCTGCGCCTGCCTTACGTCTATCTCGGCTACTGGGTCGATGGCTCGCCCAAGATGGCCTATAAGGAGCGTTTCCTGCCGCAGGAACGCCTGCTGCCGCAGGGTTGGGAGCGCTTCGGCTAGCCGTATCCCCCGCCGTTGGCCATAGCGCTGACGCTACGACAACAGGTTTTGTTCATACCGTTTTTCGAGAATGGTTTGCGCAAGAGCCGCACCGCGTCACACTGGATGCGGTCCTGCGGGGCCGGCCCGTCATGGGAAAGGCTTGGGGGCGTCATGCTGCACTCGCTGTTCAAACTGGCCGCGGAGTCGTCCTCCGACGCCCGTCGCCGGCTGCTGCAGGCGGTGACCGACCTGTTTTTCTGCGATCCCGAGCCCACGGGCATGTCGAAGCATCACTATGGCGAGATCGCGCTGCGCGCCCTGCCGCATCTCGATCCGCAGGCGCGGCAGGGCTATGCCGACGAGGTCGCAGCCGAGCCGAACCTGCCGCGCAGCGTCGCCAATGCGTTGGCGGGCGACCCCGATGGCGAGGTTGCCCGGCTCGTCCTGCGGCTGTCGCCCGTGCTGACCGACCGGGACCTCGCCGCCATCGCGCTCAACCAGTCCCAGGCCCATCTGACCGCCATCGCCGAGCGCGTGCGGCTGTCGGAGAACATAACCGACATCCTGGTCGAGCGCGGCGACGACGATGTGCTGAAGACCGTCGGCGGCAATGAGGGCGCCGCCTTCACGGAGGAAGGCTTCGAAAAGCTACTCGACCGTGGCCGCGAGGCGGCGGCGATCCCGCTCGCCGTCGCTGTCCGCACCGATCTGAGCGAGGCGCGCGCCGAGCGGGTGCTGCGCGTGCTCGCCGAACTCGGCGAACAGGGTGAGATCGACCCCGACAGCGAGGCGGCAGCGATTGCCAGGCTGGCGCGGCGGCAGCGTCTCGAGGTCAGCCAGCTGATCACCGACCTCAAGGGCGAGACACGGGTTCTCGACGAGGTCGTCGTCATGCTGGCGGACGAGGACCGTGCCTACCACCTCGCACAGGTCCTGGCCCGCATCTCCGACATCAGCGTCGAACAGGCGTTGCGCGCCCTGCTCCAGCGGGATGTCAGCGGCATCGCGCTCGCCTGCCGCGCGCTCGATATCGGCATCCCCGGCTTCGCGGCCGTGCTGGCGCTGCGGGCGCGGCGACTGATGTTCGCCAACAAGGATACGGAGGAAGATCTGCGTCGCTACGCTCAGATCGAGCCCGCCGCCGCCATCCGCGGCATGCGCTTCATCCGCATGAAGGCGCGCGTGGCCTGACCCGGCTTCGCGCTGGGCGGCCGCACACCGGCGCCCGAGATAGGGCGGATAACCCAGGGTCATCTTAATGATCGGTCAAACCATCGGCGTTACTTTGCGTGTCTCAACCGATGCCGGACGGCCCGATGCTCAGCGAACTCTCCCGTATGCCTGCCGAAATGTCGTCGGAGAGCCGGCGGCAGCTGCTGAACGCGGTCACCGATCTGTTCCTGCTCGACGAGAGCCCCAACGAGGCGTCGCAGGCGCATTATGGCGACATCGCCCTGAAGTCGCTGCCGCATCTGGAGGCCGAGGCGCGGCGCGACTATGCCGACCGCGTTGCCGAGACGCCGACCCTGCCGCGTGACGTCGCGGTCTCGCTCGCTTCCGACCCGGATGCGGATGTGGCGCGTCTCGTGCTGAAGCTCTCGCCCGTGCTCACGGACACCGATCTCGCCGCCATCGCGGTGACGCAGTCGCAGCGTCACCTTGTGGCCATCGCGGAGCGCGCGCGGCTCTCCGAAAGCGTGACGGACATTCTGGTCGAACGTGGTGACCGCGCCGTGCTCCACACCGTGAGCGCCAACGAGGGCGCAAGCCTCTCCGACAAGGGCTTCGACCGGCTGATCGAGCGCGGCGGCCATGACGGCCAGATCAGCCTGGCCCTCTCCTCCCGATCCGACCTGACGCCAAACCGCGCCGAGCGGGTCATGCGCATCGTCGAGCAGATCGGCGATGACGGCACGCTCTGGAACAAGCCCGGCAGCGAGGCGCTCAGCCTGGCCCGGCAGGCGCGCCAGCAGCGCCTCGAGATCAAGCTGCTGATGGCCGATCTGAGCGCGGGCCGCCGCCCGCTCGACGAGATCGTGACGATGCTGGCGGAGGAGGACCGCGCCTTCCATCTCGCGCTCGTCTTCGCGCAGGTCGCAAGCCTCAGCACCGACCAGGCGCTGCGCGTGCTGATGCAGCGTGATCCCAGCGGCATCGCCGTCACCTGCCGCGCGCTCGGCGTCTCGACGGAGGCTTTCGGCGCGGTGCTGCGGCTGCGGGGACGGCGGATGATGTTCGCCAAGACCGCGACCGAGGACGATCTGAAGGCCTATGCGGCGCTCGACCCCGCCACCGCCGAGCGCACCATGCGCTTCCTCAAGCTCAAGACCAAGCTGTCCTGAGGGTTCGGCGCGGCCACAAATCCGCGACATTCCGGCGGCCTCATGCTAGCCTGCTTCCAGCATCGGCTGCGACGAGGACCCTAGTGATCGTGAGAGTGCCGCTTCTCTCCGCCGCCATCGCCGGCGCCCTGCTCCTGCCGGGCGCGGCCCGCGCACAATCCTGGCTGCCCTTCGACGGCTTCGCGCCGCTGCCCTCCTTCGCCTGGTCGCAGCCGACGCTCGCGCCCGGCGGCGTGCGGTGGGAGGGCTCCTATGCCCGCATCTCGACGGGCTTCAACGTCACCAGCTCGAAGCGCTTCGGCAGCAGCGCCGGCCCCACCTTCGGCCTGGAAGCCGGCGTGATGAAACGCGAGGGCAATTTCGTCTACGGCATCGTCGGGGCACTCGACTACATGCCGAGCTTCGGCGGCGCGAACACGCCGGGCTTCGGACAGGCGAGCTTCACCCGAGACTTCGCCGGTGCCTTCCAGATCAAGACCGGCGTCCTGGTGACGCCGGACGTGCTGCTCTACACCAAAGTCGGCATGGCCGCCGCCAACGAGACCTATCGCTGGGGCGCGACGCCGTGGTCGGCGCCGTTCTCGCGCAGCGACATCGCGCTGCGGCCCGAGGCACGCGCCGGCGTCGAATGGGCCGTGACCAACAATCTCACGCTCGGCCTCGAAGTCGGCGTCGTCGGCCAAAGCCTCCGCTGAGAGATTGATTCAGGCGGTTGTCGCGCTGATTCCGCCGCTGGGCGCAAGTGATTGGCGCATCTCGCTTTCCACTGCGTTATGCTCGCCCTTGTGGCGAGCATCCACGTCTTGAACACCGCACTTTCCCGATGAAGACGTGGATGGTCGGGACAAGCCCGACCATGACGGTGGCGCCGAGCGCCTCCCTCGGGCTCAGCCCCCGAACTTGTTGCTTTTCGGGAAGCCCTTGGGCGGCAGGCGGCCGGCTTCGCCGCGGTGGCCGAGCCATTCCAGCAGCTCGGCCTGCGCCACGGTCCAGGTCCGGCCCGAGGTGTCGCGCCAGGTCAGGCCGTCCGCCAGCTTGAAGGTCTTGGCGTCCGAGACGCCGCCATCCTTGTAGCGCTGCAGCCGCACACCCTTGCCGCGGCTCATCTCCGCCACTTCCGAGAGCGGGAAGCAGTTGAGCTTGCGGTTCTGGCCGATGATCGCGACATGGTCGCCTTCGGCCGGGGTCGCCAGCAGCGCCTCGACCGGCATCTCGACATTGAGCACCTGGCGGCCCTTGCGGGTGTTGGCGACGACGTCGTCGGCGGGGGCGACGAAGCCGCGACCGTCGGTCGTCACCATCAGGAGCTTGAGGCCGGGCCGGTAGGGGAAGGCCTCGACGATCTCGGCATGCTCCTCGAGGTCGATCATCAGCCGGATCGGGTCGCCGAAGCCGCGCCCGCCGGGCAGCTTGGCCGCCTCCAGGGTGAAGACCTTGCCGTTGGTGGCGAGCACCAGGATCTTCGCGGTCGTCTCGGTGAAGAAGGCGGTCTTCAGCCCGTCATCGCCCTTGAAGGTCAGGGTCGACTGATCCTGGACATGGCCCTTGAGGGCGCGGATCCAGCCCTTCTTCGAGATCACCACGGTCACCGGCTCGCGCTCGACCATCGCCTGCGTCAGGTCGATGTCGGCGGTGTCGGGCATGTCGGCGAAGGAGGTGCGGCGCTTGCCGATCGCGGTCTCCGGCCCGAAGAGCTTCTTCACCTCGCGGATATCGTGCTGGATCAGCTTCCACTGCACGGGCTCCGAGGCCAGCAATTCGTCGATCTGGCCCTTCTCCTTGGTCAGCTCGTCGAGTTCGGTCTTGAGCTGCATCTCCTCGAGCTTGCGCAGCGCGCGCAGCCGCGTGTCGAGGATCGCGTTGGCCTGGATTTCGGTGAGCTCGAAGACGCGCATCAGCTCGATCTTCGGCTCGTCCTCCTCGCGGATGATCTTGATGACGCGGTCGAGGTCCAGATAGACGATCAAGAGGCCGCGCAGGATTTCGAGCCGCTTCTCGATCTGGCCGAGGCGGAAGCGCGAGCGCCGCAGCAGCACGTCGCGACGATGGTCGAGCCAGGCGCGCAGCGCCTCGTTGAGGCCGAGCACGCGCGGCACGAGCCCGCCGGTCAGCACGTTCATGTTCATCGAAATGCGCGATTCCAGCTCGGTCAGCCGGAAGAGCGACTCCATCATCAGCGCAGGATCGACGTTGCGGGCGCGCGGCTCGATGACGACGCGGATGTCCTCCGCCGACTCGTCGCGGATATCGGCGACGAGCGGCAGCTTCTTGTCGTTCAGGAGCTCGGCGATCTTCTCGATCAGCCGCCCCTTCTGGACCATGTAGGGGATCTCGGTGACGACGACGTGCCAGGTTCCGCGGCCGAGATCCTCGGCATGCCAGCGGGCGCGGGTGCGGAAGGCGCCGCGGCCGGTGCGATAGGTCTCGGCCATCGAGGCCCGGCTCTCGACGATGATGCCGCCGGTCGGGAAGTCCGGTCCCTGCACGAAGGTCATCAGCTGTTCGGAGGCGGTCTCCGGATGCTGGATCAGATAGAGCGCCGCGTCGCAGAGTTCGGCGGCGTTGTGCGGCGGGATCGAGGTCGCCATGCCGACCGCGATGCCCTGCGAGCCGTTTGCCAGTAGGTTCGGGAAGGCGGCGGGGAGCACGATCGGCTCCTCGTCCTCGCCATTGTAGGTCTCGCGGAAATCGACGGCGTCCTCGTCGATGCCGTCCAGCAGCAGCCGGGCGACCTCGGTCATCCTCGCTTCGGTGTAGCGATAGGCGGCAGCGTTATCGCCGTCGATGTTGCCGAAATTGCCCTGACCGTCGACGAGCGGATAGCGCTGGGCGAAATCCTGCGCCAGGCGCACCAGCGCGTCATAGACGGACTGGTCGCCATGCGGGTGGAACTTGCCGATGACGTCGCCGACGATGCGGGCGCATTTCTTGTGGACCTGGCCGGGGTCCAGCCGCAGCAGGCGCATCGCGTGCAGGATGCGCCGGTGGACCGGCTTCAGCCCGTCTCGGGCATCCGGCAGGGCCCGGTGCATGATGGTGGAGAGCGCATAGGCGAGGTAGCGCTCCTCGAGCGCCGCCTTCAGGTCGATGCGCTCGGATTCCTCCTCCGGCGGCGGATCGACCGGCTTCCCCATGGCTTGCTCACCCCCGCTTCCGATTCCAGACGCGCCTCTATCGCACGACGCGAATCGCCCCGCTAGAACGTTGGCGGGCGAAGCACGGCGTTGCAATCGATCGGCCCCTCTCGGCCGCCAGGGAGACCCGCATGACCCATCCAGACCCCAGCGCCGAGACCGGCGTCTGCGCGCTGACCGGACGCACGCTGCCACGCCGCCATCTCATCGGCCTCGACGCGCTGCGGCCCGCGCTGGCCGACGCGATCCGCCGCGACCATCCCGATCTCCCGGCCCATGCGCTGGTCTCGCAGGACGCCGTCGCCGGCTACCGCTCGCGCTACATCAACGCGCTGCTCGCCAGCGAGCGCGGCGAGATGACCGAGCTCGACCGGCAGGTGGCCGAGAGCCTCGCCTCCTCCGAGCTGATCACCAGCAACACCGACGACGAGATCGACCGGGACCGGACCTTCGGGCAGCGGCTGGCCGACCATGTCGCGAGCTTCGGCGGGAGCTGGGCCTTCCTGATCTCGTTCGGCGTCGTCATCGCGTTCTGGATGACGATCAATGTCGCCGGGGCGACCAGCTTCGACCCCTACCCCTTCATCCTGCTCAATCTCGTCCTGTCCTGCGTCGCCGCCGTGCAGGCGCCCGTCATCATGATGAGCCAGCAGCGGCAGGAGGCGAAGGACCGGGCCCGCTCGCGCAACGACTACCAGGTCAATCTCAAGGCGGAGCTGGAGATCCGGCACCTGCACGAGAAGATGGACCATCTCGTCAACCGGCAATGGCAGCGCCTCGCCGAGATCCAGGAGGTGCAGATCGAGCTGCTGCAGGAGCTGCGCAGCGCTCAGGCCTCGGACGCGAGCGCGGCGCGCGCCGCGAGTTCGACCAGACGCGCCCGCTCGGGCGGCTCGGCCAAGCCCCGCGGCTCCAAGACGTAACGGCGCAGGAAGAAGCCCGTCAGCGAAAAGCCGGCGGCGAGATCGGCGGGGGATGGCGATCTCGCGCCCTGGCCCTCGCTCAGGAAGGGCGGCAGCGGCAGCAACCGGTCGCGATAGGGCTCGGCCGCCTTGCGGCTGACGGCCTTGCCCGATTTCGGCGAGACATGGCTGAGATCGTCGGGCGAGCCGGTGACGGCGCAGCGCGCCAGATCGAGCCCGAAGCCGAGTTCGGAGAGCATCGCGACCTCGAAGCGCACCACCAGCGCCGGCGCGAGCGCCGGCTCGTCGAGATGCGCGACCATCACGGAAAGCGCCTCATGCAGGCCGGGATGCGGGTCGCGCTCCGGCAGCAGCCGCAGCAGCGCCCCGATGGTGCCGAGGCCATAGAGCGCCACCGGCGCCGCGATCAGCCGCGCGGCATGGGAGGCGAGCAGTTCGACCTTGTACTCGCCGAGATGCTCGTCGAGCCGCGCCCGCCAGGTCAGCGCGACGGCGTTGCCGGGCTGGAGCACCGGCTGCTGCTTGGCCGAGCGGCCGCCGCGGACGAGGCCGAGATGGCGGCCATGGCCACGGGTCATCACCTCCAGGATCACGGCGCTCTCGCCATGGCGCCTGACGCCGATGATCGTGCCCTCGTCGCTCCATTCCATGGGATGGGTTTAGGGCGGCTCGCGCGAGGCTGCAATTTCGGGGGTGGAGGCGCGACGCTCACGCCACATACTGCGCCACGCCGCCGCCGAAGGACCAGTCCTCGCGCTTGACCTCGACTAGGTTGATGAAGACGTCGTCCGGCTTCAGCCCGGGCTCCTGAGCGAGATTGGCCGCGATGGCGGCGAAGAGCGCCTTCTTCTGCGTGACGCCGCGGGTGTTGGCGACCGTGATCTGGATGATCACCAGCCCGGCCGAGCGCTGGAAGCCGAAGAAGTTGGCGTCGAAGACGAACTCCTCGGCCTCATGCTGGTGGACGACCGCGAAGAGATCGTTCTCCGGCACCTCGAAGGTCGCGCGAAGCGCCCGGTAGACGCCGTCGATGATGGCCGCGGGATGCGAGGCGGGGCGGCCGCGGCGCATCGAGATTCGGATCAGGGGCATGAGAGGTCTCCGTGAGCGCGGCGGGCCAAGTCCCGTCGGCGAGAGCGACCCTAAGCTTGCGCAAGGCATCCTGAAACCGTATCAAAATTGATATCATCGATATCGATTGAGGATCATTCCATGCTCGCTGCGCTCGATCCCGACACCGTCGCCGCCTTTCTCCGGACGGCCGATCTGGCCAGCTTCACCCGGGCGGCCGAGGCGCTCGGCACGACGCAGTCGCTGGTCAGCACGCGAATCCGCCGGCTGGAGCAGCGGCTGGGCAAGGTCCTGCTGCAGCGCCATCCCCGACTGGTCCGGCTGACGGCGGAGGGCGAGCGCTTCCTGCCCGCGGCGCGCGAGCTGATGGCCGCGCAGGCCAAGGCGCTCACGGTCTTTGCCGCCGCGCCGGAGCGCATCGCGATCGGGATCAGCGAGCAGGCGGTCGGGGCGGAGATTCCTGCGGTGCTGGCGCGGCTGGCGGCGGCGCATCCAAGTGTCGTGATCGCGCTGCGGATCGAGCCGTCGCGGGCGCTGGAAGCGTCCTTCGAGCGGGGCGAACTCGATGTCGCAATCATCCGCCGCCTCGCGCCCGGCCGCAGCGGCGAAGTGCTGCGGGAGGATGCGTTCGGCTGGTTTGCCGCGCCGCGGCTGATCCGGCGGCCCGACGAGGCGCTGCCGTTGGTCAGCCTGATGCCGGATTGCTGGCTGCGCCAGCACGGCATGGCTGCGCTCGACCGCGCCGGCCTCGCCTGGCGGGAGGCCTTCATCGGCGGCGGCATGGCCGCGGTGCTGGCGGCGGTGGCGGGCGGGCTCGGCGTCTCGCCGCTGGCGGCACGGCTGGCGCCGGCGGGCACGGTCGATGTCGGGCCGGAGTGGGGGCTGCCCGATCTCGGCAGTTCCTGCGTCGTGCTGCGCAGCCAGGTCGCGACGCCAGGCGCGAACGCCTTCGTGCGGGAACTCGCCGCCGCCTTCCGGGCCGGCTGAGGCCTAGCCGACCACCCGCTCGACCCGGCTGATCACCCGCTTCTCGCGCAATTCGCTGATGATGGCGCTGAGATGCTTCAGGTCCCAGACCGTCAGGTCGATTGTGACGTTGGTGAAGTCCGGGTTCGGCCGGTGCATCGCCACCGCGTCGATATTGCCGTCATGCTCGGCGATGGTGGTGGTGATCTGGGCGAGCGAGCCGGGCTCGTTGATCGAGTTGAGCGCGATCCGCGCCGGGAAGCGCTGCGTCGCCTTGTCGTCGAGATCCCAGCGGACATCGAGCCAGCGCTCCGGCTCGTTGTCGAAGGCGGCGAGCGCGGGCGACTGGATCGGGTAGATCGTCACGCCCTCGCCCGGCGTCAGGATGCCGACGATGCGGTCTCCCGGCACCGCGCCGCCATTGGGCGCGAAGCGCACCGGCAGGTCGCCGCCGAGGCCGCGGATCGGGATCGCGTCGTCGCCGGAGACCTCGTCGCCTCCCCCCTCGCCCGGGAGCTTGAACTTCAGGTTCTCGCCCTGGCGCAGTTCGAACCAGCCTTTGCTCCCGCCGGCCGCAGCGGCCGCCGCCTTGGTATCGGGCGCGTTGCGCTTCTCGGGTTCGAGATCGGGATAGACCGCCTTGACCACGTCGCCCGAATACATCTCGCCGCGCCCCACCGCCGCCAGCACGTCGTCGACGGCGTTGCGGGCGAGGCGCTTGAGCGCCGCCTTCAGCTTTTCGTCGGTGAAGGGCCGGTCGACACGGCCGAAGGCGCGCTCGAGGATCTGGCGGCCGAGGCCGGAATATTGCCGGCGCACGGCGCTGCGGGTGGCGCGGCGGATGGCGGCGCGGGCCTTGCCGGTGACGACGAGCGATTCCCAGGCGGCCGGCGGCGTCTGCCCTTCCGCGCGGGTGATCTCGACCTCGTCGCCATTGGCGAGTTCGGTCAGGAGCGGGGCGATGCGGCCGTTGATCTTGGCGCCGACGGCGCTGTTGCCGACGTTGGTGTGGATCGCATAGGCGAAGTCGATCGGGGTCGCGCCGCGCGGCAGCGCGATCAGCCGGCCCTTCGGCGTGAAGCAGAAGACCTGGTCGTGGAAGAGCTCGAGCTTGGTGTGCTCGAGGAATTCCTCGGGGCTGTCGCCCTCCGCGAGCAGATCGACGGTGCGGCGCAGCCACTGATAGGCGCGGCTTTCATCGGCATACTGGGCGAGTTCGGTGGTCCGCCCGTCCTTGTAGTGGGCGTGGGCCGCGATGCCGTATTCGGCGATGCGGTCCATCGTGTCGGTGCGGATCTGCAGTTCGACGCGGCTATGGGCCGGCCCGACGACGGTGGTGTGGATCGAGCGGTAGTCGTTCTGCTTGGGCGTCGAGATGTAGTCCTTGTAGCGTCCCGGAACCATCGGCCAGGTCATGTGGACGATGCCGAGCACGCGGTAGCAATCCTCCGGCGTGGCGACGATGACGCGGAAGCCGAAGATATCGGAAAGCTGCTCGAAGGAGATGGATTTGCGCTCCATCTTCTTCCAGATCGAATAGGGCCGCTTGCGCCGGCCGGAGACCTCGGCCTGGATGCCGCTGGCGGCGAGCTTCTCCTTGAGGTCGCGCTCGATCTCGCCGATGACGCGGCCCTCGCGCTCGGTCACCTCCTCCAGCCGCTTGGTGACGGTGGCGTGGGCCTCGGGCTTGATGTGGCGGAAGGCGAGCTCCTCCAGCTCCTCGCGCAGCTCCTGCATGCCCATGCGGCCGGCGAGCGGCGCATAGATCTCGACCGTCTCCTCGGCGATGCGCAGGCGCTTCTCGGGCGCCATGAAATGCAGGGTGCGCATGTTGTGCAGCCGGTCCGCGAGCTTGACCAGCAGCACGCGGACATCGTCGACGATGGCGAGCAGGAGCTTGCGGAAATTCTCGCCCTGGGCCGCCTTCTTGGAGACGAGGTCGAGCTTCTTGATCTTGGTCAGCCCGTCCACCAGCCGGCGGATGTCGGGGCCGAACATGCTCTCGATCTCTTCGAGCGTCGCCGCCGTGTCCTCGACGGTGTCGTGCAGCACGGCCGCGACGATGGTCGCGTCGTCGAGCTTGAGATCGGTCAGCAGCGCCGCGACTTCGAGCGGATGGGCGAAGAACGGGTCGCCCGAGGCGCGCTTCTGCGTGCCATGGGCGCGCATGGCATAGACATAGGCCCGGTTGAGGAGGTCCTCGTCGGTGTTCGGATTGTAGCTTCGAACCCGGTCGACGAGTTCGTATTGCCGCATCATGCCCATGCGGGCCCTCTGTCACGCCTGCCTGATCTGGAGTCGCCCAATATCGGGGCAGCAAGGGACGGCAGCAAGGCGTATTCCCCGATCGGGACATGAAAAAGCCCGGCGGCGCCGGGCTTTAGCGGATGGGGTGAAGAAGCCGTTAGGCTTGCATCCCGGCGAGGCTCAATCCTCGTCGTCGGCGCTCTCGGTCGGCGGCACGAGACCGTCGAGGCCGCGCAGCAGGTCTTCCTCGCTCATGCGGTCGAACTGCACCTCCGAATCCGGGGTCGAGGCGCTCTGGCCGGGGGCTGCGAGCAGCGGAACCGTCTCGGCCTCCGGCTCGTCGACCTCGACATGCTTCTGCAGCGAGTGGATCAGGTCTTCCTTCAGATCCTCGGGCTTGAGCTTCTCGTCGGCGATCTCGCGCAGCGCCACGACCGGGTTCTTGTCGTTGTCGCGCGGCACCAGGATCGCCGAGCCCGACTGGATCATCCGCGCGCGATGGCTGGCGAGGAGAACCAGCTCGAAGCGGTTGTCGACCTTGTCGATGCAATCTTCAACGGTGACGCGAGCCATGGGCGGCTCCTTCTGATCTGTCGCGATGCAGGGAAAGGGGTAGCGCGTGGCCTTACAGGCAAAGCGGCGCGGATGCAAGATTGGCGTCGGCCGCCCAAAGCCTCAACCGCGCATGCGCCGGACCATGTCGTCTAGCCCCGGCTCTCGCCGTCCGTCCGTGCCGGTGACGACGTCCATCGACGGCAGTTCGTGCGGGGCGAGCTCGGCGAAGCGCATTCGCATCGTCGTGGCGACGCCCTCGCCGAACGCGATCGCCTCGCGGTTGCCGACCGAGGAGAGGAATTTCAGCGTGCTGGCCGAGGCATCCGAAATGGCGGAACGGATGATCTGCTGGTCGACCTCGTTGGCGAGGCGCATCGCGAAGATCGTCGAGCATTGCGACAGGATGGTCGGATCGAGTTCGCCGGGGCGCTGCGTTACCACGCCGAGATAGGCGCCGTATTTGCGGCCTTCCTTGGCGATGCGGGCGATGGCCTGGCGCGTCGGCTGGAAGCCGAGCGACGGGTCGGCGGGCACATAGCGATGCGCCTCCTCGCAGAGCAGCAGGATCTCGTAGGTGCCCTGGCTCGCCCAGGCGAGATCGAAGGAGAGCCGCGCCAGCACCGAGGCGACGGCATCGACGACCTCGGAGGGAAGCCCGCCGAGCTGGAAGACGGTGATCGGGCGGCCGTGATGCGGCAGGCGGAAAATCTGCGACAGCACCGGCGCCATCGTCTCCATCATGTTCGCGCGGGCGAACATGAACTGGTAGCGCGGGTCGTTGTGCAGCGTCTCGAGCCGGACCTTCAGCGAGCGGAGCGAGGCGTGCGGCCAGCGCTTCTCGTGCAGGCCGATGAACTCGTCGATAATCGCAATGGCGTCGACGATGCGATAGGGCGTCGGCATGTCGCCGGCGGTGGTCGTGCCCTCCTCACGCCGGCCGAGCCCGATGTCGAGCGGGCGCTTCAACAGCGTCGAGTTGAGGTCGCGCATGGCGTTGCGGGCGGTGCCGGAGCGATAGCGCTCGCGGGCGCCCAGCACCACCTCGCGCAGGATGTCGTTCTCTTCCTCGAAGGCGGCGCGGCCGCGGAAGACGACCTCCGCGAACTCCTCGAGCTTGAACATCCAGAACGGCAGGTCGAGCGCCTCGGCGTCGATCGCCAGAGCCCGGTCGGGAAAGGCAGAGGCGTATTCGTTGTGCGGATCGAGGATCAGCACGCGCAGCCGCGGCCGCGCGGCGACGGCCCGGCGCAGCAGCAGCGAGACGGCGCTCGACTTGCCGACGCCGGTGGTGCCGACCAGCGCGAAATGGCGCGCCAGCATGTCGTCGATGCAGATGGTGGCCGGGATGGAGGGATCCTGCGTCAGCGTGCCGATGGCCACGGCCTTGCGCGTGCCGAGATCATGCACCAGCGCGAGATCGCCGGCGCGGATGCGATGGGCGACAGCCCCGATCGGCGGATAGGTCGAGATGCCACTCTGGAAGCTGGTACGACCGTCGGCGCTCTCTGTGACCTCGCCGAGAAGTTCGACCTGGACATGGATGGCGTTGTCCGCCCCCTCGTCCCAGACGGCGTTGACCGCCGACATCTCGTAGACGAGACCGACGATGCGGGTGCGGCCGAGATTGATCGAGATCATCCGCCCGACGGTCCAGGATTCGGGGCCGAGGCGGGCGATGCCGGCCACCGTGCTGGCGATGGTCGCGCGGGAGCCGTCGCAGGAGACGACCCGGCCCAGCGAACGGTCGGGATCCTGCGCCGTGTCGCGCCGGTCGCGCGTCAGATCGGTCTCGAACGTTCCCGACTTTACGGCCAACTGCACGATGCGCGCCCCATGACACCCAAACCCCCGATCCGTCAGCCTAGGGAGGAGTGCTTACGATTGCCTTATCCGCCGCATCGCGCACGCCCTCGCGGGCGACGCGGTTAGCGAAGCCCGAAGACCAGGGCGCCAATCCTCGCGACCCATCCGTTTTCGTGATGTCGGCCGTGACAATGCGTGTCTTGAGAGGGCGGCACCTTGTCGTCTATGCACGCCGGGTTCCGAGGAGAGTTGACCCATGGCGAACCGGCTGCGACTGGGCGTGAACATCGATCACGTCGCGACGGTGCGCAATGCGCGCGGCGGCGCCCTGCCCGATCCTGTGCGGGCCGCGCATCAGGCCATCGCCGCGGGCGCGGACGGGATCACCGCGCATCTGCGCGAGGACCGGCGCCACATACGCGACGTCGACATGGCGCGCCTGGCCGCCGAACTGACCAAGCCGCTGAACTTCGAGATGGCGGCGACCGAGGAGATGATCGCGCTGGCAGAAAGGCTGAAGCCGCATGCGGCCTGTCTCGTCCCCGAAAAGCGCGAGGAGCGCACCACCGAAGGCGGGCTCGACGTGGTCGGCCAGGAGCAGGCGCTGCGGCCCGCCATCGCGCGATTGAAGGCGGCCGGCTGCCGTGTCTCGCTCTTCATCGAGGCAGACGAGGCACCGATCGCGATGGCGGCGAAGCTCGGCGCGCCGGTGATCGAGCTGCATACCGGGACCTGGTGCCATGCCGTCGCGGACGGCCACGCCGACAAAGCGCAGGCCGAATTCGCCCGTCTGGCGAAGGGGGCGGCCTTCGCCGCCTCGCTCGGGCTCGAGGTCCATGCCGGGCACGGGCTCGACTACGACACGGCGCGGCAGCTCGCCGCCGTGCCGGAGTTCGTCGAGTTCAACATCGGCCATTTCCTGATGGGCGAGGCGATCTTTGTCGGTCTCGACGCCGCCCTGCTGCGGATGCGGCAGGCGATGGACGAGGGTCGCGGGGCCGTCTAGACGGAGGCCATGATCCTCGGCATCGGCTCCGATCTCTGCGACATCGACCGCATCCAGAAATCGCTGGACCGGTTCGGCGAACGCTTCACCCACCGCATCTTCACCGAGGGCGAGCGCGCCAAGTCGGACCGGCGCGCGACGCGGGCAGCGTCCTATGCGCGGCGCTTCGCGGCGAAGGAGGCCTGCTCCAAGGCGTTGGGCACCGGCCTGCGCGCCGGCGTGTTCTGGCGCGACATGGAGGTCGTCAACCTGCCCGGCGGGCGGCCGACACTGCGGCTGACCGGCGGCGCAGCGGCGCGGCTCGCCGCGATGACGCCGCCGGGGCACGAGGCCTTCGTGCATGTCTCGATGACCGACGACCCGCCGATGGCGCAGGCCTTCGTGGTGATCGAAGCGCGGCCGCTTTCGGACGCCTGAAAGACTGCCGGTCAGGCCCTGCGAGAGACCCTCATCGCGCGGACCGAGACGGCCGCTTCCGGGTGGCGCCCCCCCCCGCCCTCAGAGCGGGAAGACGATGCGCGTCGCGAGGCCGGGGTTGGACTGGCGCGAGACGCTGCCCTTGAGCTGCTTCGCCAGCGCCTCGACGATGCGGTTGCCCAGCCCGTGGCCCGGGACGGCATCGTCCGGCGTGGCCGGAAGACCGACGCCGTCATCGGCGATCGTCAGCTCCGCCTGCCCATCATCGAGCCGGCGCAGCGAGACCGTGATCTGGCCGCCCCGGCCGTCCGGATAGCCGTGCTTGAGCGAGTTGGTCACCACCTCGGAGACGAGCATGGAGATCGTCGTCAGCCTCCGAATGTCGAAGGTCATCTCCGGCACGTCCACAGCGCAGCGCACGCCCGAGAGGCCGCTGGTCTCGACGACATCGGCGCAGAGATCCTGCAGATAGGAGCGCACCGGCAGATCGACCTGGTTGGGGTCGTGCAGGCGCCGGTGAATGCGGGCCATGGTCTCGATGCGGTTGCGCGCATCGTCGAGAATGGCGGGCGCTGCCGCGGGATCGGCGGCGAGGCGCCGGCGCGACATGTTCAGCAGGCTGGCGACGAAGGCCATGTTGTTGGCGACGCGGTGCTGCAGCTCCTCGAACATTGTCCGCTGCTGTTCGGCCAAGGCGTTCGAGACCCGCTTCTCAGCCTCCAGCCGTCGCATCGCGCGCGTCATCAGATGGATCAGCACGATGTCGACCGCGACGATGAAGACATAGAAGCCGAGCGCGAAGGCGCTCTGCCGGTCGAGCGAAAAGCCGTCGGGCGGGATGAACCAGTACCAGGCCGCCAGCCCACAGAGCAGCGCGCAGAGCGTGCCCGCCGCGGTTCCGCATAGAAAGCTCGTGATGATCGCCGCAGGAAAGAAGGTCAGGAAGGGGTAGCCGGCCGGCAGCACGCCTTCGAGCGCGAAACGGCCGAGAACCGCAAAGGCGGCGATCAGGCAGGCGAGCGCGATCCCCAACACCGTCCCCTGGAACGGCTGCGGGCGCGACAGGAAGGGTGGCAGATCAACGGTCTTCACGGAATCCTGAACGTCAGATCGATGGGGCGGCAGGCCTCGCGCGGCAGGCGCGCCCGAAGCAGCAAGGTGGCGTCTTCCCTAGATCGGTTGATCAGGACATCCATGTCAAAAGATGGGTCGCATGTTAATTCGCCCTGACCTGCCGATGTAAGCCCCTGCTGCGCCTGCCATCCCCTCCTTCCCGGCGTTGTCTGCCGCACGACATTCCGCTAGACCGCGCGCTGGACCCCCGTCCCAGGAGCGCCCGCGTGGCCAACGACGTCGATTCGAAGAAGAAGACCGCCAAGGACGAGGGCGGCATCATCGAGACCATCAAGGTCGTCGTTCAGGCCCTGCTGATCGCGCTGGTGATCCGGACGCTGCTGTTCCAGCCCTTCAACATTCCCTCGGGCTCGCTGATCCCGACCCTGCTGATCGGCGACTATCTGTTCGTCTCGAAATACACCTACGGCTATTCGAAGCACTCGATTCCGTTCAGCCCGCCGCTGTTCTCGGGCCGTGTCTGGGCGGCCGAGCCCAAGCGCGGCGACATCGCCGTCTTCAAGCTGCCGACTGACAATTCGACCGACTACATCAAGCGCGTGATCGGCCTGCCCGGCGAGCGCATCCAGATGATCGACGGCATCCTGCACATCAACAACCAGCCGGTGAAGCGCGAGCGCATCGCCGATTTCGTGACCACCGACAATTGGGGCCGCAGCGCGCCGGCGATCCAGTATCGCGAAACGCTGCCGAACGGCGTCTCGCACAACATCATCGAGCGCGAGGGCGACAAGGGCACCTTCGACAACACGCCGGTCTTCGTCGTGCCGCCCGGGCATTTCTTCATGATGGGCGACAACCGCGACAACTCGCTCGATTCGCGCGACCGCAGCGTCGGCTTCGTGCCTTTCGAGAATTTCGTCGGCCGGGCCGAGATCATCTTCTTCTCGATCGAGGATGGCGAATCCGCCTGGAAGATCTGGGAATGGCCCTGGACGGTGCGCTGGAACCGCCTGTTCAGCGCGATCAAGTGAGCATGGTTCGCCAGTGAACGGGATGCACACGTGAGCAAGCCCGGCGAGAACGGGCGCAAGCCGCCCGAGACGGGGCGCTTGCAGGCCACGCTCGGCCACGCCTTCAAGGACCAGGGACTGCTCAACACCGCCCTCACCCATATGAGCGCGGAAGGCCCGCGGCTGCAAAGCTATCAGCGGTTGGAGTTCCTCGGCGACCGGGTGCTGGGGCTGTGCATCGCGGACATGCTGTTCGCGCGCTATCCGACCGCGGCCGAGGGCGACATGTCGCGCCGGCTTGCCGATCTCGTGCGCAAGGAGACCTGCGCCGAGGTCGCGCAGGGCTGGAATCTCGGCGCCTTCATGCGGCTGGGCGAAGGCGAGATCCTCGGCGGGGCGCGCAAGAACAAGGCGATCCTGGCCGATGCCTGCGAGGCGATCATCGGCGCCGTCTTCATCGACGGCGGCTACGAGGCAGCGCGCGGGCTGGTCGAGCGCGCCTTCGGCGAGCGCCTGCTCAAGCCGGTGCGGCCGTTGCGCGACGCCAAGACGGCGCTGCAGGAATGGGCCCAGGGCCAGGGCTATCCGACACCGACCTATTCCGAGCGCGGCCGTTCGGGCCCGGACCATGCGCCGGTGTTTCGCGTCGCGGCGCGCATCACCGGATTGGCCGACGCCGAGGCGCAAGGGCCGTCCAAGCGCCTGGCCGAGCAGGCCGCCGCCGAAGCCTTCCTGCGCCGCGAGGGGCTGTGGACCGAAACGATGGAGAGCGACCATGGCTGACGAGACGGGCGGCGCTCCCGCCGGACCGACCCGCGCCGGCTTCGTCGCGCTGATCGGCGCGCCCAATGCCGGTAAGTCGACGCTCTTGAACCAGCTCGTCGGCGCCAAGGTCTCGATCGTCTCGCGCAAGGTGCAGACGACGCGGACGCAGGTCCGGGGCATTGCCATGTCGGGTGCGGCGCAGATCATCTTCGTCGACACGCCCGGCATCTTCCAGCCCAAGCGCCGGCTCGACCGCGCCATGGTGACGAGCGCCTGGGGCGGCGCCACCGACGCCGACCTGATCGGCGTGCTGATCGATGTCGAGCGTTACGACAACGAGGAGAACACGCGCCTGCTGGAGAAGCTCGCCGAGCTGAAGCAGCCGAAGTTCCTGATCCTCAACAAGATCGACACCATCGCCAAGGACAAGCTGCTCGAGATCACCGCGAAGGTGAATGCGCAGGGCTCCTTCGAGACGACCTTCATGATCGCGGCGCTGACCGGCTACGGGGTCAAGGACATCCTGGCCTGGCTGGAGACACGCCTGCCGCTCGGGCCCTGGCTCTATCCGGAAGACCAGATCTCGGATGCGCCGCTGCGCTTCCTCGCCGCCGAGATCACCCGCGAGAAGATTTTCGAGCGGCTGCATGACGAACTGCCCTATCGCTCGACCGTCGAGACCGAGCAGTGGCAGCAGCGCCCGGACGGCTCGGTCAGGATCGAGCAGACGATCTATGTCGAGCGCGAGGGCCAGCGGAAGATCGTGCTCGGCGAAGGCGGCCAGACGATCAAGGCGATCGGCCAGAAGGCGCGTGTCGAGATCGCGGAAGCCGCCGAGACGACGGTGCATCTGTTCCTGTTCGTGAAGGTGCGCGAGAACTGGAGCGACGACCCGGCGCGCTATCGCGAGATGGGGCTGGAGTTTCCGAAGGGCTGAGGGGCGATCGCATCCTCATCCCGGAAGGGCGATCAGCGATGGATTTGCCATCGATACGGGAATCCCGTAGTCTTCCTATCATATGACGGACGAGCGGTTCGACCCTGCGAAGGATGCGGCCAACCGCGACAAGCACGGCGTTTCGCTGGCCTTCGGCGACGGGATCTTTGCCGACGAGAACCATCTGATCCTGCCCTCGATCCGCGAGATTGACGGCGAAGAGCGATTCAAGGTGATCGGGATCGTCGGCAAGAGGCTCTTTACCGGCGTCTTCGTCTGGCGGGGCGATGCGCCCCGCTTCATCTCGGTGAGAAGGAGCAATCAGGGTGAAGAACGCGCCTATCGCAGTGGCAGCTGATCCCACTGATCCCTCTGACTTCGACGTGACGGTCGAGGCGCTCGACCGCGGCCAGCGCGCCCGTCTGATCCGAAGGACGAGGACCGGGCTCGGCCTCTCGCAGGCGGAGTTCGCCAGCCGCTTTCGCGTTCCCGTCGGCACGCTGCGGGACTGGGAACAGGCCCGGGCGACCGCGCCGGACTTCGCCGTCGCCTATGTCCGCGTGATCGCCCAGCATCCGGACATGGTCGCGCAGGCAGTCGCCTGAGGCGTCCTGGCCTTGAGTTTTGCGCAGCGATGCCCTTTATCGCGCACACTGACGGAAGCGACCACTTGATGACGGGGCCTACCATGACCAACGACGAGGTTCTCGCCGAATTCCGCGAGGCGGGTGCGCTGCTCGAGGGGCATTTCATCCTGTCGTCGGGCCGGCGCAGCGGCGTCTTCCTGCAGAAGATGTTCGTCTTCCAGGATCCGGTGCGCACCGAGCGGCTGTGCAAGGCGCTGGCCGCCAAGATCGAGGCGCGCTTCGGCACAATCGACTACGTCGTGTCTCCCGCGGTCGGCGGCATCGTGCCGGGCTACGAGACGGCCCGGCATCTCGGCGCCAAGGCGGTTTTCGTCGAGCGCGAGGGCGGCAGCTTCCGGCTGCGCCGCGGCTTCACCCTGCCGGCGGGAGCGCGCTGCGTCATCATCGAGGACATCATCACCACGGGCCTTTCGCTGCGCGAATGCCGCGATTCGGTGAAGGACGAGCCAGGCACGATCGTCGGCGCCGCCTGCCTGATCGACCGCTCGGCGGGCCGTGCCGACCTCGGCATGGAGCTGGTCAGCCTGATGGAATACGCCGTGCCGGACTATGCGCCCGACGCGCTGCCGCCGGAGCTCGCCGCCATTCCCGCCACCAAGCCGGGCAGCCGCGGCCTGAGCGCCTGAGCCTCACCCCGCGCCTTCCGAGGCGCCGTCAGCGACGACGATGGCTCCGGGCGCGGCTGCCGCCGCGCCGACATGCTTCCACCGCCTTTCCTTTTCATTCTGATTGTTCAAAAGCGATTTCAGACGGAGCATTTTCCATGGCGGCCGATCCGCGCATCGCGCTCTTCATCGACGGGGCCAATCTCTACGCGACTTCGAAGCAGCTCGGCTTCGACATGGATTACCGCCGGCTGCTGCGGGAATTCCAGGGCCGCGGCAACCTGATCCGGGCCTTCTATTTCACCACGCTGATCGAGAGCGAGGAGTATTCCTCGATCCGGCCGCTGGTCGACTGGCTCGACTACAATGGCTACCGCGTCATCACCAAGGCGGCCAAGGAGTTCACCGACGCCACCGGGCGCCGGCGGATCAAGGGCAATATGGACATCGAGTTGGCGATCGAGATGCTCGAGCTCGCGCCGCATCTCGACCAGATCTACCTGTTCTCGGGCGATGGCGATTTCCGCCCGCTGGTCGAGGCGGTGCAGCGCAAGGGCGTGAAGGTCTCGGTCGTCTCGACGGTCTCGACGAGTCCGCCCATGGTCTCCGACGATCTGCGCCGGCAATGCGACGAGTTCATCGACCTCGCTCAGCTGATGCAGAAGATCGGCCGCGATCCCTCCGAGCGCAACGCCCGCAGCGGTGCCGCCGGTGCGCCGGTGACGCCGGGCAATCCCGGGCTGGAGCGGCGCTACGGCATTCGCCAGGACGACCCGGCCGAGGGCTGAACCCACCACGCACCGAAAGCCCCGGCCGGCTGATCACCGCGGGGTTTTCGGGCTCTTCGAGTGCGGATCCGAGGGGATGCGCGGGACGATGGTGGCGTCGCAGTCGACGGCTGCGTGCCGATGTCGATGTCGAATGTCGTGTCGAAGCAGCGCCAACAGCCGCCGCCCCGTCCCGCGCGCAGGTGTTTGATGCCGACCAGATCGCCTTCTGGTTATCCGTGCCACGGGTCGCGCGGCCTGACTCACCCGCGCGATGGCGATCTGCGCCTCCGCCGCCTTCGGCCCGCAACGGCCTCGACGACGAAACCCGCAACCCCGCCCGGCCGCACGATGCCTCGCGACAGCCCCCTTGGTCGGGCGGAGCGGGAGGAGAATAGGCATGGGTTCGGGCAGCGGGGATAAGTCAGCCTCCTTCTCCCCTCGGGGGAGAAGGTCCGGCAGGGGATGAGGGCGCGATCCGCGGCGCTGCCCTCATCCGTCACGGCTTCGCCGTGCCACCTTCTCCCCCAAGGGGAGAAGGGGTTCCCTCGCCCTTTTTGTCACGCGACGCGCCTCACGCCCCCGTCTTCATGATCCGGGCCTTGTCGCGGTTCCAGTCGCGGGTCTTCTCGGTTTCGCGCTTGTCGTGCAGCTTCTTGCCCTTGCCGAGGCCGAGTTCGACCTTGGCCCGGCCGCGGTCGTTGAAATAGACCTTGAGCGGGATCAGGGCCATGCCCTCGCGCTGAACGGCGCCCATCAGCTTGTTGATCTCGCGGCGGTGGAGCAGCAGCTTGCGCGGCCTGCGGACCTCGTGATTGAAGCGGTTCGCCTCGAGATATTCCGGGATATAGGCGTTGAAGAGGAAGAGCTCCTCGCCCATCGGGCCGGCATAGCTCTCGCCGATCGTCGCCTTGCCGCCGCGCAGGGACTTGATCTCGGTGCCCTGCAGCGCGATGCCGGCCTCGAGCGTCTCCTTGATCTCGTAATTGAACCGCGCCTTGCGATTGTCGGCGGCGAGGCGGTAGCGGGCGGGATCGGGCTTCGTCATCATCTCTCGCCCGCGAGCCGGGCTCCCTCGCGTCGGCCGGGGAGCCCGAACGACCGCAATCCGTCTATCTAGGTATTCAGCAGGCCCGCGAACACCATGGCGTCGCGAATGACCTTGCCGGTGGCGGGCGTCACCGGCAGCAGAGGCAGGCGGACCTCCTCCTCGATGCGGCCGAGCAGAGCGAGCCCGTGCTTGGCGCCGGCGAGGCCGGGCTCCTTGAAGATCGCGTCGTGCAGGGGCACGAGCCGGTCCTGCACCTTCAGCGCGCCGGCATAGTCGCCCTTCAGCGCGGCGGTCATCAGATCCGCGCAGAGCCGCGGCGCGACATTGGCGACGACCGAGATGCAGCCATGGCCGCCGGCGGCCATATAGGCCAGCGCGGTCATGTCCTCGCCCGAGAGCTGGATGAAATCGGGGCCCATGGCGTGGCGCTGCTGCGAGACGCGGGCGAGATTGGCGGTCGCGTCCTTCACGCCGGCGATGTTCTTCAGCTCGTAGAGCCGCGCCATCGTCTCGACCGACATGTCGACGACCGAGCGCGGCGGGATGTTGTAGATGATGATCGGGATACCGACCGCATCGTTCACCGCCTTGAAGTGCTGGTACATGCCCTCCTGGGTGGGCTTGTTGTAATAGGGCGTGACGACCAGCAGCGCCTGGGCGCCGGCCTTCTCGGCATGGACGGCGAGGTCGATCGCCTCGGTGGTGTTGTTCGAGCCGGCGCCGGCGATGACGGGCACGCGGCCCTTCGCCTGAGCGATCACGATCTCGACGACGCGGCGATGCTCGTCATGCGACAGCGTCGGGCTCTCGCCGGTGGTGCCGACCGGAACGAGGCCGGAGGAGCCGTTCTCGATCTGCCAGTCGACCAGGGCGCGCAGCGCCTCCTCGTCGATCCGGCCGCCTTTGAACGGCGTCACCAGCGCAGGGAGCGAACCGGTGAAGGCGGGATGCTTGGTCATGGAGGCGGCGTCCTGGGGCGGATGATCGTGACAAGGGCGTCACACATAAACTGTCGCGTCCTGCAGGCAAAGCCGGGCTGCCGTAAAAACAGGCCCTTGCATGGTTAACGCTTCATAAACCCCCCTGGCCGAGCATCACGGTCGACGCATCCGACCGTGGAGCCCGCCATGGCCTCGCCTGCCATCCGCTCGCGGATGTTCGCCTTCCTCCTGCCGCTGCTGCTGGCCACCCCTTCGCTCGCCGGCGACGACGCCGGCCAACCCTCCCAGCGCGATCCCGTCGATGCCGTCGATGTCGAGACCACGGCGGCGTTGCCGCCCTACCCCGCCGACGCGCTGCGGGCGTCCGAGGTCGATCTCGACCTGCTCGCCAAGGCGGTGAGCGCCTATCGGCGCGGCCAGCTCTCGGAGGGAGACGCGATCGCCGCCTCGATCGACGAGCGCGCCGCCCGCGCCCTGCTCGAATGGGTCGCCATCCGCAGCGCTGCGAGCGTGCTGCCGTTTTCGCGGATCGACGCCTTCCTGAAGGCGAACCCGAACTACCCCGCGACCAGCCTGTTCCGGCGCCGCGCCGAGGAAATGCTGGTTGCCGAGCGGAAGAGTCCGACAGTGGTGCGGGCCTTCTTCGAGGGCCAGAAGCCGGTCAGCCCCGCCGGGCGCATCGCGCTCGCGCTCGCGCTGGCAGCGGAGGGCCGCAGCGCGGAGGCGCTCGAACTCGCGCGCCAGAGCTGGCGGCAGGACCATCTCGGCGCGCCGCTCGAGAAGATCGTGCTGGCCGCGTTCGGCCAGGATCTGACCGCCACCGACCACCGCCTGCGGACGGAGCGCTACATCTTCCGCGGCAACGATGCCGCCGCGCTGCGCAATGCGGCGCGGGTCTCGGCCGATTACGTCCCGCTCGCCCGCGCCCGCCTCGCCAGCGGCGATGCGCGCCGGCCGATCGCACCGTCGCTGATCGCGGCGGTGCCAGCCTCGCTGCGCGGCGACGTCTCCTTCGCCTTCCTGCAGGCGCAGCAGGCGCGCCGCGCCGACAAGCCGCAGGAGGCGGCCAGATGGCTGGCCGGGGTACCGCGCGACCCCGCCCTGCTCGGCGATGGCGACGGCTGGTGGATCGAGCGCCGCCTCGTCGCGCGCAAGCTGCTCGACGAGGGCGACGCCGCCACCGCCTATGCCGTCGCCGCCGGCCATGGCGCGGAGGACGCGGCGGAGCGGATCGATGCGGAATGGCATGCCGGCTTCGTGGCGCTGCGCTTCCGCGATCAGCCGGGGATCGCGCTCGAGCATTTCAACGAGGCCGCGCGCCATGCCGAGACGCCGATCTCGGTTTCGCGCGCGGCCTATTGGCAAGGCCGCGCTCTGGAGGCGATGGGCAAGGAGAACGAGGCGCGCGCGGCCTATGAGCGGGCGGCCGAGCACCCCATCGCCTATTACGGGCAGCTGGCGCGGGCGCGGCTCGGCCTGCCCGATCTGCCGCTGCGGCGCTCCGCCGCGGCGGCGCTGCAGCCTCTGCCCGGCCATGCCGGCGTGCGGCTGCTCTACCGGATCGGCGAGCGCGACCTCGCGGCGCAGATGCTGGTCGATCTCGGCCAGCGCCTGCACACCACGCCTGCCCTCGAGGCGCTGGCCGCCATCGCCCAGCGCGAGGGCGACACGCGCGCCCAGCTGGCGCTCGGCAAGAGCGCGCTGCAGCGCGGCTTTCCCCTCGACAGCGCCGCGTTCCCGACCACCGGCGTGCCCGAGTTCTCCGTGCTGGGCGACCCGATGGAGCGCGCCATCGTCCATGCCATCGCCCGCCAGGAAAGCGCCTTCGACCCGACCGCGACCTCCCATGCCGGGGCCCGCGGGCTGATGCAGATGATGCCGGCGACGGCGCGCGAGACGGCGCGGCGCGCCAACCTGCCCTTCGACTGGCCGCGGCTGGGCCGCGACCCGCTCTATTCCGCGCAGATGGGCGCCGCCCATCTCAACGACTTGCTGAAGGAGTGGCGCGGCTCCTACATCCTCACTTTCGCCGCCTATAATGCCGGCTCGGGCAATGTGAAGAAATGGATCGCGGCCTATGGCGATCCGCGCAAGCCCGAGGTCGACGCGGTCGACTGGATCGAGCGCATTCCCTTCTACGAGACGCGCAACTATGTGCAGCGGGTGATGGAGAACCTGCAGGTCTACCGCCAGCGGCTGAACCAGCGCACCGCCTATCTGATCGACCACGACTTGAAGCGCGGCGGGCGGCGGGATTAGGTTCGCCGGGAGATGGCAGGTTTCGCGCAGCCCTCATCCTGAGGAGCCGCGGTACGCGGCGTCGCGAAGGATGCTCCAGCGCGATCTGGAACCATCCTTCGAGACGCGCCTGCCGGCGCTCCTCAGGATGAGGGCTGAGTATTGACTGCAACGGAAACAAGAACCGGCTTCACCTCGCTCTTCGTGACCGCCCGCGACGGGCTGCGGCTGCATGCGCGCGATTACGGACCGCTGGCGTCGACCGCCCTGCCGATCGTCTGCCTGCCGGGTTTCGCGCGCACATCGGCTGATTTCCACGAACTCGCGCTCGCCCTGTCGCAGGACGAGGCCAAGCCGCGGCGCGTGTTGGCGCTGGATTATCGCGGGCGCGGCCTCTCGGGCTATGACCGCAACTGGAAGAATTACGAGATCCGCGTCGAGCTGGACGATGTGATGCAGGTGTTGGTCGCGGCCGGAATCGAGGCGGCCGTCTTCGTCGGCACCTCGCGCGGCGGGCTTTTGACCATGGCCATGGGGACGGCACGGCCGGGCGCGATCCGCGGCGTCGTGCTCAACGATATCGGGCCGGTGATCGATGCCCGCGGACTGCTGCGCATCCGCGGCTATGTCGGCAAGATGCCGCTGCCGCGCAGTTTCGCGGAAGGTGCCGAGATCCTGAAGCGCCTCGCCGACCAGCAGTTCCCGCTCTTCGGCGACGCCGAATGGGAGATGATGGCACGCCGGACCTGGACCGACCGCGACGGGCCGCTGAAGCCAGACTACGACAGCAATCTGATGAAGGTGCTGGAGGAACTCGACCTCGAGGCGCCGCTGCCGATCCTCTGGCCCTATTTCGACGGGCTCAACGCCGTGCCGATGCTGGCGATCCGCGGCGCCAATTCCGATCTGCTCGCGGAGAAGACGCTGGTCGAGATGGGCGAGCGCCATCCCGATTGCGAGACCTTCGTCGCGCCGGGCCAGGGCCATGCGCCGATGCTCGGCAGCAAGGACATGGTGCGGCGCATCGGCCGCCTCGTCGCCCGGGCGGAACGCCGGGCAGCCTGACGGCGCTCAGGGCTTGGCTGGTTCGTCTTCGTCGCGGGAGGTCTCGACCAGCCCAGCCCGTGCCCGCTTGGCAAAATCGGTCTCGCCGCCAGCTGCCAGCGTCTTCGCCTGGCCGACCCAGTCCTCGCGCTCGATACGGCCCGGGAAGGCCAGATAACTCCCGACCCATTCGACGTTTTCCGGCGTCCAGGCGGCGATCTGCTCGAAATGCCAGATGCCGAGCGCCTGCAACCGGTCCTCGTTCTGACGCCCGATGCCCTTGATCAGCTTGAGATCATCCGGCCCGGCCTGCTTCGCCGCGACGAGCCCGGCCGGGCGCCGACCGGGAATCTCCGCCTCGCCCAGCACCGGCGGCAACGTCGCTGCGGCGCCTGTGTGTTCGGCCAAGCCGGCGCGCGGAGCCGGCGCGAGCAGCGCGCCCAGGATGCAGCCCGCGACATAGACGGCGGTGAACAGCAGCGCGCTTTCGACCCAGACCGCGGCCGTGCCGTTCAGGAACTGGAGCCAGGTAAGGCCGGCGCCGGCGGCCCACAGGGCGGCGAACCACCCGACGGCCGCTCCGCCGAGGCGCAGACGGGAGCCGTCTCGCCCGATCCAGCCCATGACGAAGCCGAGCGCGAAGGCGGCGGCGAGGAACCAGACGAACTGGCTGGCGAGATACAGCATGTCCGCCCCCTTACTTCGCGACCCTGAACTGGACGCGCCGGTTCATCGCCCGCGCCTCGGCCTGGCCGTGTGGCACCAGCGGTCGCTTCGTCCCGAAGCCCTGCGTCTCGAGCCGCGCCGGATCGATGCCGCGGCGAACCAGTTCATCGCGTACGCGCAGGGCGCGGCGAGCCGACAGATCGAGATTGTCGAAGCCGCCCCGCTCGCCGTCGTTGTTGGCATGGCCCTCGATGGTGATGCGGGCCGCCGGGCACTGGTTCAGGATCGCCACCGCTTCGCCGATGACACGCTCGGTCGGCGCATCGAGCGCGACCACCGAGGTGCCCTGGGCGAAGAGGACCGTGTTGCGCTTGGTCAGCATGTCGAGATCGTTCTGGCAGGTCGCCGGCGGATCGACGACGCAGCCGGTCTGACGGAGCCCGATGGTCGCATCGACCCTGAAGCCGGCTGGCAGGCCGGAGGCCGCACTGGTCTCGACCTCGCGCTGGATCAGGTCGCGGCAGGTCAGCCCCCGAAGCGTGACGACATCGTCCAGGATCTCGGCCGAGCCGAGATCCAGCCGCAGCAGATTGCCGACGGCCATGGCGGCGGCAGCCGCGAAACCCTGCGGCGCGCCGGGCACGACTCGCGTCTCGTCGCGCCCGAGATCCTTGAGCGGCGAAGCCTCGACGAGCGCTCGCAGCGCCTCCCGGGTCTGGGCATCGGGAAGGGAGCCGGCCAGAGACAGGCCGCTGCGATCGACCGAGAGCGAGAGGCGATAGGGCCGCGGCACCACGGTCGCGGCGCCCTGCCCGGTCAGGGAGAGACCCGCCGGGAGGGGCCGGCGGCGCAGCAGCGCGTCGAGCTCCGCCCAGGCGGCGCCGTCGGGGACCTCGCCCACGATCCCGAGGGCCTTGTCAGCCAGCGTGACCGTGCCCGCTTTCAGACGGCCGAGCAGCTCGAGCGCGAAGCCGGTCGCCTCCGCATAGCCGCCCGCCTCGCGCAGATTGGCTTCGATCGCGAGACGATCGGTGACCGCCCCGCCCAGTCCGAGGGCCCGCGCCTTCGCCAGAAGGGTGTCGCGGGCAGCGGCATCCGGGGCCTGCCCTTGCAGGGTCACGCCGTCCGGGCCACGCGTTGCAGACCAGGACAGCGCGACAGGCGCTGGCGGCGGCGGTGGCGGCGACGGCGTCACGGCGGGCGCCGGAGTGGCCTCGATGCGGGGCGCAGGCGTTTCCGGAACGGGCGCGGGCGCGGGCGGCGGCAGGTCCGATGGCAGGAAGATAGGATCGGGAATGGCGGGCAGCGCCGGGATGAGGCTTTCCACAGGGGGCGGCGGCGGAGGCGGCTCGGGCGGGCAGGCGATCGTCGCCCGTGCCACGGAATCGGGCCCGTCGCCCTGCGCGATCTGGAGGCGCAGCGCCTGGCAGGCCTCGAAGGCGTCCGGCCCTTCGCCCGACAGGCGATAGGCATCGGCCTCCAGCTCGGCGCGCCCCTGCCGCAGCCGGGCGAGATCACCCAAGGCGCGCGTGACGCGCGTCAGAAAGGCCGGCGGCTCGCCCGAAGCGGGCTTGGTGAGGTCCTCGATTGTCATCGGAGCCGGAAAGGCCCGTCGCAAGGCCTCCTGAACCGCTTCGCGCAGGGCCGGCGGGACGAACCCCTCGATCCGCAGCGCCTCCTGCGAGAGTTTCTCGGCGCTGAAGCGATAAGGCGACACGGACGGCGCCTCGAGCGTGCAGGCGACCGGCTGGAAGCCCTCGCGCGGCAGGTTGGCCAGCGCGCTTCGCAGCGCGAGATAGGCATCCGGCGTCGCGGCCACGCCCTCGATGCAGAAGCGCATATCGTCGAGCGCCACCTTCCCGGAGGCGAGCCTGGGCAGTTCAGCCAGCACGGCCGCCGCCATCGACGCGAAGCCCGCCGGTGCGCCGAAGGCGAAGCTCTGGCGATCCTCCACGCGCAGGCCCGGCAGACCTTGCTCCGCCGCTGCGACGAGGCTGCGGGCCGTCGTCTCGTCCGGGACGAAGCCGGTCAGCGTGACGATATCGCCACGGCGGGTGGCCGACCAGCTATAGGGCTTCTGGGCGACGACCTGGGACAGTCCACCCAGCGCGCGCCGGACGCCGAATTCGGCCCTCAGCCGGGCAATCGCGCGTGCCGCGCCATCCGCCGACAGGGCCTCGCCGCTGATGGTGACGTCGCGGCCGTCGATCCGGGCAGTGACCGGGCGGGCGCCCGGCGCCTCGCCCGCCGCGGCGGCCGCCACGGCGACGGCCCGGCGCCCGACATCCCGCTCGATCGCTTCCCCGAGAAACAGGTTTCCGGCGCCCCAGAGCAGCGCCAGCGGCACCAGCCCCCAAAGCCAACGTCCCGGCTGCGACATGCCTTACCCCCAAGCCCCTTTTCGTCCGGGCCGACGCATCGCGACGTCGGTGCCCTGGACGACGCGCCCCGCACGGGAGCCAGCGGACCGGGCCCCTGCTGCGGGTGAAGGTCGCGCTGTCCGGCCGGGCGGAGCGGCGATCTCAGGAAGCGGCTTCACCCGCCGCCTGTCAACCATCCGAGGGAGTTACGTCCCATGCGAGCTGCCCAAACGAAAGAAGCCCCGGGTTTCCCCGGGGCTTCCATTCAGATCGTTGCGAGACGATCAGAAGTCGCGCTGGATGCGCAGACGGCCGGCGATCGTGTCCTCGCTCTTGATCAGGCGAGCAGCGTTCGAACGGACGCCGAAGTTGTCGACGGCGACGACCGGCTGACGGAGCTGCAGGTTCGAGTAGAGAACCTCAACACCGATATCCAGGCCGGAGACCGGCGACCAGATCAGGTTGGCGGCGGCGATGAACTCCTTGGGGTCCATCGAGCGCTGCAGGCCGACCGTGCCCGGCGTGACGTAGCCGAGCTTCAGCTCGGAGTACGAAGCCGAGATCTCCGAACGCAGCGTGGGGGTCCAGAAGTGGCGGAAGGCCGCGACGAGCGAGTAGCCGGTCGAGTTCTTCATCGAGCCCGTGACGGTGTTCAGAGCGGTGTCGAACAGAGCCAGGTTGCCGATGCGGCCGAGACCGAAGGCGCCGACGCCCGAACCGGTGTAGCCGAGGTAGCCCAGCGCGCCGTCGGCGTAAGCCGCCTGCAGGAACAGGGTGTCGCCAGCGGCGAGCATCGGCAGGTTCAGCTTCACGCCGCCCTGGATGGCCCAGACGAACTCGTCACCCTCGACAGCGCCGAGACCGACGGCAGCAGCGCCCTTGCGGTTGCCAACGGCACCCGACAGCTGAGCGGAGCCCCAGCCCTGATCGACGCGCAGCGAGCCGACGAGGTCCGGATAATCCTGACCCTGACGGACGAGCGTCGCACCGGCGAGCGAGCCGACGCCGAGATCGCGACCACCGCCGGTGCCGGCGCCGGAGACGCGGTCTTCGAGCGAGATCGTGGCCGAGAAGCCCTAACCGAAGGTGGCGGTGTAGGCCAACAGGTTCAGACGGGTATCAGCCGTGCGGATCGAGTTGAAGTTGAAGTCCGAGGCGTAGAAGTCGAAGAACGACTGCGCGCGACCGGCGGTGATCGGACCGAACTGGATGAAGGCCAGATCGACCAGCGACGTCGTCGCCGAAGCGGCGATCGTGTTGAAGCCGGCGACGGTGCCACCGACGTTGAAGCCGGCCGAACCGTTGTTGTACATGCCCGAGTTGTTCGTCAGCTCGTAGCGGATGAACGTGCGGAGCGTGCCGTAAGCGGTCGCGGTGCGGGCGTCGATGTTCAGACGGCCACGGGCGCGGGTGCCGTAAGCGTCGGACTCGCCGAAGCGCTCACCGACAACATACTCGGCGCGGACGCGGCCGCCGACGCGGAGGCAGGTCTCGGTGCCGGGGATGTAGAAGAAGCCTGCGCCGTAGGCGGAGCAGACGCGAACGTATTCGACCGGAGCGGCCTTCCGCGAGGGAAGGTCGGCGGCCTGAGCCCCGGCGACCGCGGCGAAGCCGGCGGCGGAACCGAGGAGGAGGCTCTTAACGAGCTTCATTGGTAACCTCCAAAAGAGTTTCGAGACCCTCGGGCTTCCGCCAGTTCTGTTGGTGACCAGCCCCAGGAGACCCAATCACCGAACCAGCTTGTTCCCGGTCTTTCGCCCGCGTCCCTGACCATTCAGAGGCGAAGACGAAAAACAGCGACCGGGAACGTCCCGACGCAGGACAACCATACGAATGCCCGGATGCCGATCAACCGCGATCACGCCGCCGAGAGCCGCAGGGGGGTGCTTTGGAATGCGGTGTTGCAGGCAGGCCACGCTTTGACGGGCGAAATTTACCAACCGTTAACCGCGCCCGACCGGCAAGCCCCGTTTCGAGGCGTTCCAGGGTGGAATCGGCGTGAGCCCTGCCGCCCGTCGCCGCGCGGCCCGATTCCCCCATTCCCCCTCAGACGATCGGGCCGCTCCGCCAGTCCATGGCGCTGAGATCGGCGGCTGGCGGGCAGGCGGGCCCGCTCAACGGGGGTCGCCGCGCCGCAAGCGCGGACGAATCAGTACTCCCACTCGGCGCCGACGCCGACCGCCGCCCCGCCCTCGGCATTGGTCTCGGCCTGAAGCTTGAGTCGGCGCGTCAGATCGATGTTGACCGAGACACCACTGTCCTCCGGCCGCGCGCCCGCCTTCACACCCACTGAGACGTTGTCGCTGATGTAGCGCGAGACGCCGACCGTCGGCCCGCCGGCTCCGACCTGAATGTCGAGATTGTCGACGCCGAGGGATTTGCGCAGCCGCTCGAAGGAATCATCGCCGCCGCCCCCGGCGAACTGTGCGGCCGTCTGCGCCAGTTGCAGTGCCTGGAAGGGCGAGAGCGAACCCGACGCCCGCGCGAAGAGCAGGCGCGACAGCACCTCGTCCTGCGGGAGATCCGGATTGGAGGTGAAGGCGAAGGACGGCGCATCGGCCGGGCCGGTGACAATGACGCGGGCGGTGACGTCCCCGGCCCGGGTCTCGGCCACGAAGTCGAGTTCCGGCAGCGTTCCACCCGAGAAGGTCAGCCGGCCGCGGCTGAAATCGAGACGCTGGCTCAGCACGGTGAGGCGCCCGCGGCGCAGTTCAAAGCCGCCGTCGAGCTGCGGGGTCGCCAGGCTGCCGCCGACCCTGAGCTGCCCGCCAAGTTCAGCATCGATGCCACGGCCCCGGACAAAAACACGGCTCGGCGCCGAAACCGTGAGCGCGAGCGCGGCGTCGAAGGCCGGCGCCGGACGGGCACCCCGCCTGGCTGGGCGGGCGTTGCGCTTCTCCGCGGCGAGGCGAGCGGCCGCCGTGCCGGTCGGGCGGATATGCTTGATGCCGTCGACGGGACGCAGGGTCGCCGGCAGCCGGTCGGGCACCTTGACATCGAGCGAGAGCACGTCGACGCGCCCGCCGATCCGCGGCCGCTGGGCCAGCGGGCCCGCGATGTCGAGGCCGAGATTGGCGACGGCGGTGACGATATCGCTGGAGACGAGCTGGGCGCGATTGCCCTGGATCCGGATGGAGCCCGGAAAGCCCGCAGCGGGATCAAGCTCGACGCGCCCCGTGGCCGAGAGCGTGCCGCCATTGGGCGTGCTGGCGCTGGCGCGTTCGATCGTCAGGTTTTCGCCATTGGCGGCGACCCGCGCCTCGATTGCGGTCAACCGGACGCCCTGCAGCACATCCGTGAAGCTGCCGCCGCTCAGCGTGGCCGACCCGCTCAGCCGCGGAGCGGCGAGCGAGCCCGCCGCGCGAAGATCGAGCGCGACGCTGCCCGTGACCCGCTGCCCCTGCGCGCCGATGAGCGGATTGGCGAGCGCGGCATCGACCCGGCCCTGCGCCACGAGGTCGAGCACGCCGGCTGCGTTCAGCGGCGCCGTGCCGCGCAGCGTCAGGGTTGCGCCCCGGCCGGCATTGACCGTCGCATCGACGCTCGCGACCTCGCCCTTCAGCGCGCCGGATGCCGCGATCTCGACCGGCGGCAGGCCGGCTCGGCGCGTCTCGGGCGTGACCAGACGTGAAATCCTGACGCTCCACGGCCCTGTCGGCGCAGCGGCTGTGCCGCCGATCTTCGCCTGCGCCTCCAGCGTCCCCGCGAGGTCGAGGCCCGGCGCGATGATGCGAGCGGCCGAAAGCGGGACGTTGCGGGCGGCGATGTCGAGATCGAGCGTCTCCCCTGCGCGGCCGGCGAGCGTCAGGCGCCCGTTCTCGATCGCCAGCGCGAAGCCTGCGATCTCGACGCCCCCGGCCGGGAAGCGGAAGCTGGCGGGGTTGGCGAGCGCGATGCGCCGGCCGTCGCGGCGCGCCTCGAAGCTCGCCAGTTCGAGGCTGAGCGGTTCGCCGGGGACGAGACGGCCGGCGCCGTTGAGGGCAAAGCCGCGCGCGGCGGCGCTCAGGGTGAAGGCGCTGGCCTGGGGCGCGCCCTTCGACTCGAAGCGGATGGCGCTGATGGCCTCGCCGGCCAGGACGGCGCGGTCGATGGCGAGCGCGGCATCGAGCTGCGGGCGGCCATAGACGTCGCGGGCGGCCGCCGTGGCGTCGAGGCGGTCGATCGCCAGCGAGGGACCGGCGAGCTTCGTGCCCCTGGCGGTGAGATCGAGATTCTGGCGCCCCTCGACCACTGCGAGGCGGAGATCGGCGTCGAGCTGGCCGCCGAGCTTGGTCAAGGCGAGCGCCGAAAGATCGTCGAGATTTCGGGCGGCGAGCGTGATGCGCCCTTCGGCGCGGCTGGCGGGATCGAGCGTCAGACCGCCGTTCAGCCGGACGGAGCCGATGGCGATGTCGAGCGCCGAGAGGTTCAAGCCGTCTCCCGGCAGACGCGCGAGCGCGACGGTGCCGGTGGCGGGCCGAGAATCGATCTCGCCGTTCAGGGTCAGGCGGCTGTCGAGCGCGCCCTGCAGGTCGCGGATCACGGCATCCAGGGTCAGGCGCGGGATCGGGCGGGCGAGTGCCGTCGCGTCAGCGATGGCGAGCCGGGCCGTGGCGTCGAGCCTGTCGCGCGGGCCGCTGATCTGCGCCGTGAGGTCGCCGCGGCCCGAAAGCCGCGGATCGGCGCGCTTCAGATCGGGCAGCGCCAGGGCGAGGCGCAGATCGGAGGCCTGGCGTCCGATGCCACCATCAGCCGTGATGGTCGCGTGCTCGCCGGCAAGCCGAAGGCCGCTGACCGTGATGTCCTCCGCCAAGGACCTGACCCGGCCGTCGAGGGTCAGGCGGCCCGCCAGCAGGCGGTCGAGGCGGGCATCGCCGGTGGCGAGGCGGTCCCCTCGCCCGCTCAGCGTCGCGGCGTAGTCGTTGCGGCGCGGCGTGGCGTCGATCTCGGCCGCGATCTCGGCACGGCCGCCGAGCGGGCGCCCGGCCAGGCCGCTCAGGCGGGCGAGATCCGGCAGCACCGCCTGGAGGCGCCCCTGCGTGCGGGCATTGCCGGCCTTGCCCTTGTAGTCGAGTTCGACACCCGACAGGGCCAGCCGCAGCGTCTCGAAATCGGCGGTGCCGTCATCCTGCGCCGTGCCGCGCAGGGTGAAGGTAACGCGTTCTCCCACTGCCCGCGCGAGCGCCCGGTCGGTCAGACTGATTCCCGCGGCCTCGCCGTCCGCCGTCAGCGCGATGCGCGTGCCGGGCTGGCCGATCTGGCCGGTGGGCGTGGCGTTGAAGGTCAGGCCGAGGCGCTCGAAACCGCCGGCCGGCAGGCGCGCCTCGCGCGCGTCGAGAGTCGCGACGATCGTCGGCCCCGCGGCCGGGCCGCGAATGGTCGCGTCGAAGGCGAGACGGCCGATCTCGGTGCCGGAGGCGACCGTCTTGCCGCCGGCATTGGGCAGCGCCGCCGCAGTGACGCGCAGATCGAGCGTGCCGTCGGCCGCCGTGCGCCCGCCCACATCGAGCCGCGCCAGCGCCGAGACCAGAGCGAGACTGCGGATGTCGATGCCGCCGCCATCCGGGAAGCCGACAGCGCCGTCGAGCCGCGTCGAACCGGCGAAGACCGGCGCGACGGGGGCCGGCATCAGCCCCTCGATGCGCGAATCGAGCGCCAGGGTGAGCAGTCGCTCGGTACCGCGTCGGTCGAGCCGGGCATCGCCGCGTGCGCCGATGGTCGGGCCGGCATTGAAGATCAGGGTCGAGCCGAAGGAATCGAGCGGCCCGTCGCCGCCGAGATCGAGCGTCACCGGCGGCTCGCCGGGAAGGCCGGCGATCTTCGAGATCAGCCCGCCGGCCGGCTCGTCGAGCTTGACGTCGAGCTGCAGCCGCGTCGTGTCCGGCACGAAGGAGAGATTGACGTCGAAGCGGCCCTGCGCGTCGAGACGGCGCGCCGCGAGCCGCAGGTCCAGCCCCTCGCTCGGCGGCCCGAGACTCGCCGAACCGGTGGCACCGAGCCGTGCGGCGACGCCGACCACCGGCTCGCCCAGGGCGAGCTCGTTCAACTGGAAGGCGCGGACGATCACCTTCAGCGGCAATTCGGGCAGGATCGGCCCATCGGGCGGTGGAGCAGCGCCCGGGGGTGGCGGCGCCTGCCTGCGCAGAAGCTCGAGCTTGCCGATCTCGAGCCGGTCGATGTCGAGGCGGCGCAGCAGCAGCGCGCTGCGCGTCCAGATCAGGCGGGCCCGGTCGAGCCGCAGCCAGGGGCCGTCGCGATCCGACAGGACGATGTCGCGGATTTCGACATCGGAGGAGAGCGCGCCATTGACCGCGCCGATCGAGACCTGGCTGGTGTCGCTGGAGAGCGCCTTCGAGATCAGATCCGCAACCACGCCGCGATCGGTCTGGGCGTTCTGGGCAATGCCGCCGAAGGGCACGAAGGCGACGAGAGCTGCCAACAACAGCAGTGCCGGCAGGGCGAGACGCAGCGCGAGGGGCCTCAGCGATGTGAGATTTGTCCGCATCAGAAAGCCTGCCCGATGCTGACATAGAGCGCGACGGGTTTATCGCCCTTGCGCGGGTTGAGCGGCGCGGCGACGTCGACGCGGATCGGCCCGATGGCCGTGTAGTAGCGCAGGCCGAGACCGGCAGCCATCTGCAGGCGCTGCTTGAAGTCCGGCACGCTGCCCTCGAAGGCGGTGCCTGCATCGAAGAAGGGCACGACGCCGATGGTGTCGGTCACCTTGATGCGCGCCTCAAGCGAGGCCTCGAACAGGCTGCGCCCGCCGGTCAGGCGGTTGAGCGGGCCGAGTGGCGAGAGCGAGCGATAGGCATAGCCGCGCACCGAGCCGCCGCCTCCGGCATAGAAGCGCCGGGTCGCAGGCACCTCGTCGAGATCGGCGCCAGCGATCGAGCCCAGCCCGACGCGGCCAGCAAGCACATAGCGCGCATCCTCGTCGAGCGCGTAGAAGGCCGCGAGCGACGCCTTGCTCTGGACGATCCCGACGGTCGAGCCGAGGAAGGTCGGATAGGGCGCGACGGAGGCCGTGGCGCGGATGCCGCGCGTCGCGTCGAGCAGACTGTCGGTCGAATCGTATTTCGCCGAGAGCGGGATGCCGACGAGGGTGTAGTCGACCTGGCCGAGCACGTCCGAGGTCTGGCCTCGTTCGACCTCGAGCCCCGCCGAGATCGAGAAGGTGTCGCTGAAGCGACGCTGGATCGCGGTCGTGACATTGCCGTAGCGGGCGGTGTAGCCGCCGAAGCGGTTGGTGCCGACGCGCTGGCGCGTCGCGACGCCGTCGAGCAGCCAGTCATAGCGGCTGCCCCACAGCGCGGGTTTCAGGAAGCTGAAGGCAAAGCGGCCGCCGAGATCGGAGCGCTCGAAATCCTCGAACTTAGTGATCTTGGTGCCGTCGATGCGGGGGGCGAAGAAGACATCGCCCTCCAGCCGCAGGCGCTCGGCCCCGCCGAAGAGGTTGCGGTGCTCCCAATAGGTCTTCACCGCCGGGCCATCGATGGTGGAATAGCGCGCCGAGAAGCCGAGCAGGCGCTTGGGCCGCTCCGTGACCTCGACGAAGATCGGCAGGTTGCCGGCCCCGTCCAGCCGCTCGCTCTCACGGATCCGCACCGAGCCGACGGCGGGGATCGTGCCGATGGATTTGCGCGTGTCGGTGAGGGCCTTGGGCGAATAGGGATCGCCCGGCTCCAGATAGATGAAGGAGCGGATGACCTCAGGCGGGATGTCGCCGGTCTCTTGGACCGAGACCGTGCCGAAACCGGCGACCGGCCCCGGCTCCACGACATAGGTGACGTCCATCGAGCGGGCCGCGTGGTCCACCACCGGCTGCAGATCGACGACCTTGGCGAGCGGGCGCGACTGGGCGCGCAGGTGATCGACCAATGCCGCCCTCGCCGCCCGCAGCGAAGCCGAGGTGGCGGGGTCGCCCGGCGTCAGCCGGCTGACCTTGAGCGGATCGGCGATGGCGGGTGCGCCGGTGATCCCGCGTTCGTTGACGCCGACATGGCGGAGCGCGAAGACCGGCCCCGGCCGAACCGTGGCGGTGATCGGCACAGCCTCGCGGTTGCGGTGCGATTCGAGGGCGCGGATCAGCCTTGCATCAGGCTCGGCGCCGACCCGCAGCGCCACGCCGTCGACCACGAGCGCGACTTCGGCATCGAAATAGCCCTGCGACCAGAGCGCATCGACCAGAGGGTTGAGATCGGCCGCCATGCGACGGGCGAGCGTCTCGCCGTCGGGCGGCGCGTCCTGGCGCAGACGGTAAAGCAGCGAGGCGTCCTGCAGCGTCCGCGTCAGAGCCTTGGCGTCATCGGCGCCGCCGAGATCGAATTCCAGCCGGTAGGGAAGCGTCGCCTGGCTGACCGCCGGCGGCTCCTCCTTCTTCGTGAACAGCCCGAACAGGTCCAGCGACGACAGGTCGAAAGCCTGCACCGGAACCGGCCGCAGCGCGACCATCAGGGCGAGCGCACAGCTTCCGCTCAGCGCAAGCGCGCTGCCCGCTCTCCGCCAGGACCGCATCCAACCTCCAAGCAACTCCCCCCACGACGCAACGGGACCACTCTAGCGAGGTTCCTGCCGCAACCATACAGAAACAAATCCGGCGCGGGCAAATGCGCCGGATTCGAGCGATGTGGCTAACGAAGCGTTAGCGATACGCCGCCGAGCGGGGCGAGCTTGGTGACGATCTCGCCCTTGCCGGGCGAAAGCACGCCGCCGCAGAGGCTGCCGGTGGTGACGATCTGGCCGGCGCGCAGCCCGCCCATCAGCTCATCCTTGCGGTTGGCCCAGGCGAGGAAGGGCGCCACCGGATCGCCATTGGCGTGGACCGCCGGCTGATCGTAGATCGTGACGCCGTTGAGCGAAATGAAGCAGGTCAGCCCCGCGACCTCGTCCAGGACCTTCATGTCCAGTTCCTGGCCGAGATAGTAGCCGCCATGGCCGAGCGCGTCGGCCAGCCAGAGGGCGAAGGGCACGCCCTGCCAGTTGGCGAGACGGCTCTCGACGATCTCGATGCCGAGATAGGCCTTGTCGCAATGCGCCAGCAGCTCGGCCCGCGAATAGGGCTGATTCGGCCGCATCGGCACGTCCTTCGCCAGCCGCAGCGCGATCTCGATCTCGACGCGCAGCTCGGCGCCGATCGCGCCGTCATAGACGTCGCCGGGGGCGAGCCAGGGGCCCGGCATCAGGCCGGCGACCGGCGTCCCGTCCTCGGCGATGGCGACTTTCCAGCCCGCTTCGGCATGGCCCAGTGTCTTCGCGATGTCGGCCTGGATCGCCAGTCCGTCGAGGAAGGAGGCCGGGACCGGCTGCGCGGCCATCTCGATCAGGCTCCGGTCGCGGCGGCTCGCAACCAGCGCGGCGCGCAGGGTCTCGTGGGTGGTCGGCATGGCGTCTCGTCCCTGTCCTTATCGAACCGGCCTGGCCGGTGTCCGGGGCGCACCCTGCACGAGCCGCGCGCGCGAGGCCACCCCCGCGGCGATGGGGAACCGTCGTGGCGCAGCCGGGTTGACCCCGTATCCACAGACCTTCCGGAAAGGCAGTTTGCCGCGATGAAACGGCTTCTCCCGATCATGACCGCGACCCTGATCTGGTCGCTCGGTGCCGGCGCGCAGACGGCCATGCCGCCGCAGGATTTCGTCCACAAGGCCGCGGTCTCGACGATGTTCGCTGTCGAATCGGCGACGCTCGCCTTGCACAAGACCACCTCGCCGGAGATCAAGAGCTTCGCCCACCGGCTTGCCAACGACCGCGGCACCACGGGCAGCAGCCTCCGGCAGATCATCGCCAAGCGCTCCGACATCGCGCTGCCGGAGCGCCCGGACGGGCGCCAGCTCGATCTGCTGCGCGATCTCGCAGCATTGCAGGGCCCGGAGTTCGACCGCGCCTATGTCGCCGCGCAACGGCAGGCACAGGAGGAGAGCCTCGCCGTGATCGCGGCCTATGCCGAGAGCGGTTCGGACCCCGAACTCAAGGCCTTCGCCGAGAAGACGCTGCCGACGCTGCAAAAGCTCGACGCCGAGGCCAAGGCGCTGCCGAAGCCATAACAACCGCCTTGCCTGCCCTGCTCGCTTGACAGCGGGGCGCCGCTCCCCTCCGCTCCGCGTCAAAAGACGTTGAGGGGACGGAAGCGGCCATGCTCACCTTGCGGCAGATCGAGGTGATCCGCGCCATCATGATCACGGGCACGATCAGCGGCGCGGCCAAGCTGCTGGTAGTCTCGGCGCCGGGCATCAGCCGGCTGATGAAGCACACCGAGAAGACGCTGCGGCTGAAGCTGTTCGAGCGGCGGCACGGCCGCTATGTGCCGACGCCGGAAGCCAAGGACATCTTCGAGCAGATCAATGGCGTCTATAAGAAGGTCGATGACCTCCACTACACGCTCGCGCGGATCGAGCGTGGCGGCGGGGTCGAATTGCGGATCGGCTCGGTGCCGAGCATCTGCCATGTGATGGTGCCGCGCGCGATCGAGAAGCTGAAGCGCAAGCACCCGGACCTTCGGCTCGACATCAACATCCTGAAGATCGAGGAGGCACTCGACTATCTGCTGCTCGGGCGCGGCGAGATCGCGGCGATGAGCTACAAGCTCGACCATCCGGGCATCGACTTCCTGCCGCTCAGCCGGGGCGAGCTGCTCTGCATCGTGCCCGAGGGTCACGAACTCGCCGGGCGGCCGGTGATCTCGGCGACCGAGATCGTGCGCCATCCGCTGATCGGGATCGACCCGAACGACCCTTATGGGCGGATCATGGCCGAGATCTTCTCCCGCCAGGGCCTCGCCTACGACATCGTCATCAAGGCGCGCTTCGGCACCACCGTCTGCTCGCTGGTGCGCGCCGGGCTCGGCATCGCCGTGATCGACCAGTTCACCGTCGCGCATGGCTCGATGCAGGGCATCACGACCATCCCGATCGCCGAGCCGACGCAGTTCCAGACCTATGTCGCCATCAAGAACGACAAGGCGCCTTCCGTTTATGCCGAGACCTTCGTGACGCTGCTGCGGCAGGAGATGGACGCGGTCGTCAGGCCACGTGCCCCAGAGGCGAGAAGCCGGCTGGCAGGATAACATCAGGTTAGGTAATGCGATCAAATTGGTCATCGCGTTAGCGCGAGCGATCGGCTTATCTGATGGCGGCAACGCCTGCGGTCATGATGGGCGAGCCACAGGGACGAGACCATGCCGGACATTGCCATCGCCAACCGGACGAAGCGCGTGCTGCTGGGCCTGATCGGCACGCCGATCGCCCATTCCGCCGCGCCGGCGATGCATGAGGCCGCCGCGCGCGCGGCCGGTTTCGAGCTGCATTACCACCTGATCGAGATCGCCGAGGCCGGGCGCACCGATCTGGTCGCGATCCTCGACGGCGTCCGGCGCATGGGCTTTTCGGGCATCAACGTCACCTACCCTTACAAGGAAGCGGTGGTGCCGCTGCTCGACGCGCTGTCTCCCGAAGCGCGGGCGATGGGCGCGGTCAACACGGTCGTGGCGCGCGACGGCGTGCTGACCGGCCACAACACCGACGCGACCGGCTTCGCCACCGCCTATCGGGCGCTCGGGCGCAGCGATGGTGAGGCACCCGTCGCGATCATCGGCACGGGCGGCGTCGGCAAGGCGATCGGCTTCGCGCTGGCCGGCTGCGGCGTCAGTCATCTGCGGCTCTATGACAGCGACCGCGCCAAGGCGCAGGCGCTGGCCGACCAGATCGGCACGCGCGCGCAGGTCGAGATCTGCGCCAGCGTCGAGGCGGCGGTGTCGGGCGCGGCGGGACTCGTCAACGGCACGCCGGTCGGCATGCTGCCCAACCGCGACAGCCCCATCCCCGCCGATCTCATCCGAAAGTCGCAGTGGGTGGCGGACGCCGTCTATCATCCCCTCTGGACACCGCTGCTCAAAGCCGCGCAGAAGGCGGGCGCCATGGTGATGACGGGCCGCGAGCTCAGCATCAACCAGGCCGTCGACGCCTTCTCGCTGTTCACCGGGGTCCAGGCCCCGGAGGGCGCGATCGCCGACGCCTTCGACCGATCCCTCGCCGCGCAGGAGGCCAGGCACCGCGCAGCCTGAGATCACGCCACGTCAAACACGGCCCAAGGGCCACCCAAGAAGACCAAGAAGACCAAAACCAGAGCTGGAGGAGACAAGAATGAAGACCCCATGGATCATCGCTGCGGCCGTCACAGTCGGGCTGGCTGCGCCGGCGCTGGCGCAGGAGAAGGTGAAGCTCGTCAACGTGGTCGAGCTGTCGGGCGCTGGCGCGACCGCCGGCACGAACTGGAAGAACGGCATCGACCTCGCGGTCGCCGACATCAACGCCAAGGGCGGGATTCTCGGCCGGCAGATCGAGATCGTGCATTACGACACGCAGACCAACCCGGGGAATACCCGCGCCGCCGTGCAGCGCGCCATCGACGAGGGCACCTATGCGGTGCTCGGCCCGGTCTTCTCCGGCCCGATCGGCGCCTCCATGCAGATCGCGCAGCGCGCCGAGATCGCGCAGATCGTCGGCGGCGAGGCGGCCGGCCTGACCAAGCAGGGCAACCAGTACCTCTTCCGCACCTCGCTCAGCCAGGCTGCGGCGATGCCGAAGATCGCCAAGTACCTCAAGGACACCGTCAAGGCCGGCTCGGTCGCCGTGGTCTGGGTCAACAACGACTTCGGCAAGGGCGGGCGCGACGCGATCATCCCCGAGCTCGAAAAGGTCGGCATCAAGGTCGCGGCCGACGTCTCGACCGAGCAGGGCCAGGCCGATTTCGCCGCCGACGCGATCAAGATCAAGAACGCCAATGCCGACGCCGTCTTCGTCTATCTGAACGAGGAAGAGAGCGCCCGATTCCTGCGCGCCGCCAAGCAGCAGGGCATCACCAAGCCGATGGTCGGCGAGACGACGCTGCTCGGCGCCAAGGTGATCGAGCTCGCTGGTGACGCCGCCAATGGCGTGCGTGGCCATGTCGGCCTGTCGATCGACGCGCCGATCCCGGCCTTCCAGGAGTTCGGCAAGAAGTTCCAGGCGAAGTACAACTACGCCTCCGACCATAACGGCCTGAAGGGCTACATGGCCGTCCACATGATCAAGTGGGCGACCGAGAAGCAGAAGAAGTTCGACAAGAAGGGCGTCGCCGATACGCTGCGCGGCGCGACGATCAAGCCCTCCGAGGAGCCGGGCATCCTGATCGAGACCACGGTCGAGACCAATGGCGACCTCGACCGCGAAAGCTTCCTCGCCGAGGTCCAGAACGGCAAGCAGATGATCACGGCGACGCTGCCGAAGATCAAGCCGTAAGCCGCGGGAACCACGACCGAGACCCCTCCCCCTCGTGGGGAGGGGAAGGGTCGAGCCAAGCAAGGTGATTTTGCTCGGAAACACGGCGTCATCCTGGACAAGCCGCGAAGCGGCGCAGCTCCGGGATCCATCATAGGGCTCCGACGATGCCCTATGATGGATCCCGGGACGACCTTCGGTCGCCCAGGATGACGGCGGAGGGTTGAGCGACATCATCGCGCTTCAAACAGCCTAATCGAGCGAGGCACCCCCATGGCCGAATTCATCGCTTATCTCATTGCCGGCATCGCCACGGGCGCGATCTATGCGCTGGCTGCGATCGGCTTCACGCTGGTCTGGCAAACCTCGCAGACGATCAACTTCGCCCAGGGCGAGTTCGTCATGCTGCCGGCCGTGCTGGTGCTGCTCGCGATCAAGCTGTTCGGCGCGCCAGTGTTGCTCGGCGCGCTGATCGGCATCGCCGCCTTCATCCTGATCTTCGGCGTCGGCTTCAAGCTCACCGTGGTCGACCCGATGATCAAGCATGGCGTGCTGCCGCTCGCGATCGCCACCATGGCGCTATCGATCATCATGAAGGAAGGCGCCAAGGACGGCTTCTCGGCCGAGGCGCAGAACTTCCCCTCCTTCGTTCCCACCAGGACCATCGAGGTCTTCGGCGCGGCGATCTCGCTGCAGCATCTGGCGATCATCGCCTGCGCCTTCGCGGTCATCGGCCTGCTGCAATGGTTCGTCGGCGGCACGCGGCTCGGCCGGCAGATGCAGGCGACGGCGCAGAACCCGACGGTCGCGCGCATCCTCGGTATCCCCGTCGAGCGGATGGTGCTTCTGACCTTCGTGATCAACGCCGCGCTCGCCGTCGTCGCCTCCGTGCTGATCTCGCCGATCTATCTGGCGAAATTCTCGAATGGCGAGGTCATCGGCCTGTTCGCCTTCATCGCCGCCATCGTCGGCGGGTTCAACCAGGTCCGCGGCGCGCTGGTCGGGGGGCTGATCGTCGGCATCGTCGACTCGCTTGCCGCGGCCTATGTCTCGAGCTCCTACCGCCTGGCGGTGCCGCTTGTGCTGCTCGTCGTGATCATCCTGCTCAAGCCGGAAGGCCTGATGGGCCGCAAAGAGGAGCGCCGCGTATGAGCGTGCAAGCGACCCGCGACGCCGCCTCCCCTCGCCTCGGGCGGCTGCCGCTCGGCGGCACCTTCGACGGCGCCTTCCTGACCCTGCTCGCCGGCGCTGTGATCCTCTGGTTCGCGCCGGTCGGCATGGGCCGCTACGGCACCTATGTGCTCTCGCTCTGGCTGGTGATGAGCATCGCCGTGATGGGGCTGAACCTGACGCTGGGCTATGCCGGGCTGAAATCGCTGGCGCAGGCGGCCTTCATGGGGATGGGCGCTTATCTCACCGCGATCCTGACGACGAAATACGGCGTCTCCTGGTATGCCGCCTTCGGCCTTTCGGGCCTGCTGACCTTCGCGGTCGGCATCGTACTCGGCTTCCCGGCCCTGCGGGTGAAGGCGCATTACCTCGCCTTCGTGACGCTCGCCTTCTCGACGCTGGTCTGGCTGATCCTGCGCAACGAGCAGTGGCTGACCGGCGGCGTCTTCGGCATCTCCAACATCAACCGGCCGGACTTCTTCGGCATCAAGCTGTTCGGCGCGCTGGAATTCCACCGCTTCGTCGTCGTCGTGACCTTCATCCTGGCGGTGGCTTTGTGGTGGCTGATCCGCTCGCCTTGGGGCCGCGCCTTCACGGCGCTGCGCGAGAACCCGATCCGCGCCGCGAGCCTCGGCATCGACACGCGCGCCTATACGCTGCTCGCCTTCGCGATCGGCTCCGCCTATGCGGGTTTCGCGGGGGCGCTCTATGCGCCGCTGGTCGAGTTCATCGACCCCTCGCCGTTCTCATTGTCGCAGAGCTTCTTCCTGCTGCTGATGGTGGTGGCGGGCGGCTCCGGCTATCTGCTCGGGCCCTTCGTCGGCGCGCTGCTCGGCGTCGTGCTGCCGGAATGGCTGCGCTTCGCCGGCTCGCTCTACCTGATCATCTTCGCCGCCATCGTCATGCTGCTGCTGATCGCCTGCCCGCAGGGGGTGAGCGGGCTGATGGAGCGGGCCTGGGCGAAGCTCACCGGCCAGCGGGGAGACGGCCGATGAACACGGTTCTCGAAGTCGACAACCTCCATAAGGCCTTCGGCGGCATCAAGGCGGTCAACGGGGTGTCCTTCTCGGTGAAGGAGGGCGAGATCCTCGGCATCATCGGGCCGAATGGCTGCGGCAAGTCGACCCTGTTCAACTGCATCCTCGGCCAGCTCGAGCCGACGGAGGGCAGCGTGAAGCTGGACGGCCGCGAGGTCACCCACATGCGCCCCTCCGAGCTCAACCGGCTCGGCGTCAGCCGCACCTTCCAGCTGCTGCAGGTCTTCCCCGAGCTGTCGGTGCGCGAGAACCTGATCCTGGCCGGCCAGGAGCACGAGGGCTCGATGCTGTCGCGCCTGTTCGGCGCCCGCGATGCCGGGCTCACCGAGAAGGCCGAGCAGATGATCGGCTTCTTCAAGCTCGGCCATCTCGCGGACGCCAAGGCGGGCGGGCTCTCCTACGGCCAGCAGAAGCTCCTCGACGCGGCGATGGCCTTCATGGCCGGCCCCCGCCTCGTGCTGCTCGACGAACCGGCGGGTGGCGTGAACCTCACCATGCTCGGTGACCTCAAGGAGCGGCTGCGGGCGATCAATGCCGAGCAGGGCGCGACCTTCGTCGTCATCGAGCACAACATGGATTTCGTGATGAGCCTGTGCTCGCGCGTGATCGTGCTGGCGGAGGGACGGGTGCTGGCGGAAGGCACTCCGGCCGAGGTCCGCGCCAACCCCGCAGTGATCGACGCCTATCTGGGGCATTAACATCCGTCATGCTCGGGCTCGACCCGAGCATCTCCTGCAAGAGATTCTCGGGTCTGCGCTGCGCTCCGCCCGAAAATGACGCGGAAGGGACTGGAGACCGGAATGATCACCCCCATCCTCGAACTCGACGGCGTGGTCGGCGGCTATGGCGCCATGACCATCCTGAACGGCACGACGTTCAAGGTGCGCCGCGCCGCCATCACCACGGTGATCGGCCCCAACGGCGCCGGCAAATCGACCGTGTTCAAGGCAATCTTCGGCCTGCTCAAGCTGCGCGAGGGCGCGATCCGGCTGGAGGGCACCGACATCACCAACTGGAGCCAGCGCAAGCTGCTGGAAGCCGGCATCTGCTATGTGCCGCAGGGGCGCAACATCTTCCCCGAGCTGTCGGTGCGCCACAATCTCGAACTCGGCGCGGTCGCAGCGAGCGCGCACATCACCGACATGCCCCGGCGGATCGAGGCGGCGCTCGACCGTTTCCCGGCGCTGCGGGCCAAGGCCGACGTCCAGGCCTCGACGCTCTCTGGCGGCCAGCAGAAGCAGCTCGAGATCGTGCGCGGGCTCCTGCTCGATCCCAAGCTGGTGCTGATCGACGAGCCCTCGATCGGGCTCTCGCCGATGCTGGTGCAGGAGACCTTCGCAATCCTGATGGAGCTGCGGGCCAAGGGCGTCACCATCCTGATGATCGAGCAGAATGCCCGCTCGGCCCTGGAAATCTCGGACGAGGGCCTCGTCCTCGAACTCGGCCAGACCCGGATGCAGGGGCCGGCCGCGGAGATCCTCGCCGATCCGCGGGTGGCGCAGCTCTTCCTGGGCGGCGCCCTGACGGAAGCGGCGTGATGGCGAACCTCAAGATCGCCCTCGTCGGCGCCGGCCTGATCGGGCGCGCGCATCTGGAGCGGCTGGACGCGTCCGCCGATTGCGACTGCGCCGCGATCTGCGATCCGACCGAGGCGGCGAAGGCGCTGGCGGCCGAGCGCGGCACGCCCTGGTTCGCCTCGATCACCGACATGCTGGCGGCGATGAGGCCGGACGGGGCGATCATCGCGACGCCTAACGCGCTGCATGTTCCCGGCGCGATCGAATGCCTCGAGGCCGGTGTCCCGGTGCTGATCGAGAAGCCGCTGGCGGAGAGCGTCGCGGCGGCGCAGCGGCTGGTCGCGGTTCAGAAGCGGACCGGCGTGCCGGTTCTCGGCGGCCATCACCGCCGCCACAACCCGATCGTCAAGGCGGCGCGCAAGCTGGTGCGCGAGGGCGGGATCGGCCGGCTGGTCGCCGTGACCTCGCTGTTCCTGATCCGCAAGCCGGACGACTATTTCGACGTCGCCTGGCGGCGCGAGCCCGGCGGCGGGCCGGTGCTGATCAATTTGATCCACGACATCGACAATCTCCGCTTCATCTGCGGCGAGATCGAGAGCGTGCAGGCGATGACCTCGAACGCGACGCGCGGCTTTGCGGTGGAAGACACCGCCGCCCTCGTCTTCCGCTTCGAGAACGGCGCGCTGGGCACGGCCACCGTCTCCGACGTGACGCCAACGCCGTGGAGCTGGGAACTGTCGTCGGGCGAGAACAAGGTCTATCCGCAGCGCGACGGGCTCTGCTACCTGATCGCCGGCAGCGAGGGCTCGCTCTCCGTGCCGGCGCTCGATCGCTGGCACTACGAGGGCCGCCAGGGCTGGTGGGAGCCGCTGCTGCGCGAGACCCTTCCGATGACGCCGCTGGAGCCGCTGGCCGAGCAGATCCGGCATTTCTGCGCGGTGATCCGGGGCGAGGAGCAGCCGATCACCGATGCGGCGGATGCGGCCCGGACGCTGGCGGTGATCGAGGCGGTTGCCGAGGCGGCGCGGCGGGGCGAGCCCGTCACCATCGACCGGGCAGAGGGCTGACAGCCATGACCAACCCCGCGACGAACCCGACCTCGATCGCAACCGTCTCGCTGAGCGGCGACCTGGCGGAAAAGCTGCAGGCGATCGCGGCGGCGGGGTTCGATGCGGTCGAGGTGTTCGAAAACGATTTCCTGACCTTCGATGGCGGGCCGCGCGAGGTCGGCCGCATGGTCGCCGATCTCGGCATGAGGATCTCCGCCTTCCAGCCCTTCCGCGATTTCGAGGGCATGCCGGAGCCGCTGCGCGCGCGCGGCTTTGCTCGGGCGGAGCGCAAATTCGCGATCATGAACGAGCTCGGCACCGACCTGATGCTGATCTGCTCGAACGTCTCGCCTCAGGCGCTGGGCGGGATCGACCGCGCGGCGGCGGATTTCCACGAACTCGGCGAGCTCGCCCGGCGCTTCGGCGTGCGCGTCGGCTACGAGGCGCTGGCCTGGGGCCGGCATGTCAACGACTATCGCGACGCCTGGGAGATCGTGCGCCGGGCGGATCATCAGCGGATCGGGCTGATCCTCGATTCCTTCCACACGCTGGCGCGCCAGTCGCCGCTCGGACCGATCGCGTCAATCCCGGGCGACCGCATCTTCCTGGTCCAGCTGGCGGATGCGCCGAAGCTCGACATGGACGTCCTGAGCTGGAGCCGGCATTTCCGCTGCTTTCCCGGCCAGGGCGATCTCGCGGTGGCCGAGTTCATGCGAGCGGTGGCGCAGACCGGCTATGCCGGGCCGCTCTCGCACGAGATCTTCAACGACCAGTTCCGCGCCGGCTCGGCGCGGCGCCTCGCGACCGACGGCATGCGGTCGCTGATCGCGCTCGCCGACCAGGCGGAGCCGCATCTGCCGGCGCGCGCCAAGGTGCTGGACGTCGAGTTCATCGAGTTCGCGCTCGACGAGGACACCGCTGCGGACCTTGCGCGTCTGCTGGCGGCGCTGGGCTTCCGCCACACCGGCCAGCATGTCAGCAAGGCCGTTGCGCGCTGGAGCCAGGGCGGCATCAACCTGCTGCTCAACACCGAGACGGATGGTTTCGCGCAGTCGCATGCGATCATGCACGGGCCGGGCGCCTGCGCCATCTGCCTTCGCGTCGACGATGTCGATCAGGCGATGACCCGCGCGCTGGGGCTGAAGATCCAGAGCTTCGAGCAGGCGGTCGGGCCGGGCGAGCTTCACATCCCCGCGATCCGCGGCGTCGGCGGTTCGCTCATCTATTTCACCCAGCCCAGCGGCGAGTTGGGCCAGATCTGGGAGCGGGATTTCGCGGCGGTTGCGCCCGCGGCCGGCGCGCCCTCCCCCGCCCGGCTGGCGCGGGTCGACCACATCTCGCAGTCGATGGACTATGAGGAGATGCTGTCCTGGCTCCTCTTCTACACCTCGCTCTTCGCGCTGGAGCGGATTCCGCAGCTCGCCATCGCCGACCCAGCCGGGCTCGTCGAGAGCCGGCCACTGGTCTCGCCCGAGGGCGGCGTGCGCTTCGTGCTCAACGGCTCGCAGGCGACGCGGACGCTGTCCTCGCGCTTCGTCTCGGAGCATTTCGGCTCGGGCGTGCAGCACATCGCCTTCAGCGCGCCCGACATCTTCGCGGCGGTCCAGGCGATGCGCGAGGCGGGGCTCTCCTTCCTCGCCATCCCCGAGAACTATTATGACGACCTCGAGGCGCGGCACGGGCTCGATCCCGCCTTCATCGACCGGCTGCGCGACCACCACATCCTCTATGACCGCGACGGCGAGGCCGAATTCCTGCAAGTCTACACCCATGTCTTCGCGCAGCGCTTCTTCTTCGAGATCGTCGAGCGGCGCCGCGGCTATGCCGGCTTCGGCGCGGTCAACGCCCCGGTGCGGCTGGCGGCGCAGGCGCGCGAGGCACGGCCCGTGACGATGCCGCGTTCGCTGCGGGAGCTATAGGGCTCGGCAACCCACAGGCGAGCCAACGCCATTGACCGGCGGGTGTGCAACTGTGTATTGTGATCCACATGATCGAGGTCGTTGAGACGGCCGAATTCTCGCAGTGGCTGCGACATCTTCGCGATGTGTCGGCGCGTGCCCGCATCCTCGTCAGGATCAGAAGGGCCCAGCTCGGCAATCTGGGGGACGTCAGGTTCTTCGACGGCATCGGCGAAATGAGGATCGATTTTGGGCCGGGCTATCGGCTGTACTTTGTTCAGCGCGGCGCCGAACTGGTGATCCTCCTGTGCGGGGGCGACAAGCGTCGGCAGGCAGCGGACATCGCCAGAGCGAAACAGATGGCGAAGGACCTTTAGGATGCCCATCGAAACCCGGGATTTCGACGTCCAGACGTACCTCGCGACCCCCGAGGAGCAGGCCGCCTATATCGAGGCCGCGCTCGAAGAGGGCGATCCGTCCTTGATCGCCGCAGCGCTCGGGGACATCGCCCGTGCGCGGGGGGTTACGGCTTTTGCAGCCGAGAGTGGACTCAGTCGCGAGGCGATCTACAAGGCGTTCCGACCGGGCGGAAACCCGACGCTCGAAACCCTCTCCAAAGCGACCAAGGCGCTCGGGCTCAGGCTGTCGGTGGTCGCAGCCTGAGGCGGAAGCTCGCCGGCCCCCGCCCGGCCGCTCATTCCCAGGCTCTCATCCTCCACGGCTGACCGCTGCGTCACGCCGCCTGCGCTGTCTTCAGCACGACGGATTCGAAGGCCCGCACCAGCGCCGCGTCGAGCTTTGTGCCCATCAGCACCAGCATGGCATAGGCGTGGTCCGGCGCCATCGGCGACTTGTAGCTGCGCCGCTCGATCAGCGCCGCATAGATGTCGCAGATCGTGATCATCCGAACGATGTCACCGATCTCCGCGTCCTTCAGCCCGTCGGGATAGCCGGAGCCGTCGAGATATTCGTGGTGGGAGCGCACGGCCGCCAGCACCTCGGGGCGCAGGCCGCCCTGCCTGACCAGCATCTCGTAGCCGAGCATCGGATGCCCGCGCATCACCGCCTGCTCGGCGGCATCGAGCGCGCCGGGCTTGTGCAGGATGTCGAGCGGAATGCGCGCCTTGCCGATGTCGTGCAGAACGGCGGCGCGTGTCACCAATTTGCGGTCCTCCGCCGAGAAACCGAGCTGATGGGCGAAGCTCGCGGCCAGGCCGGCGACCAGCATGCAGTGCTGATAGGTGAGGTCGTCATAGCTCCAGACGACCTGCAGGAGGTCGCCGATGTCGCTGGCACCCGCCGCCTGCTCGATCGCCTCGACCGACGCCTCGACGGCGCGTAGCGGGACAGCTCCGCCGCTGGCGACCGCCCCCAGCATGTCGGCGAGCGAGGCCGCCGCAGTGGCCAGCTGGGCGCGGGTGAAGGCGGCCGTCTCCTCTGCGGGATCGCCGTTTCCGCCATCGCCGAGCAGCTGGTCGATGGTCTTGACCAGCAGCGCGGCCGGAGCGTCCGCCGCCAGCACCTCCGTCGCGCCGATGGCGCGGGCCTGGATGGCGGTGCGGACCGTCATTTCGCGCAGCAGGCAGAGATAGGGCGTCGTCTTGCCGCGATGGCGCGCCAGGGCCTGGCGCATCGCTTCGACGCTCTCGCGCCGGCCGAGATCGACATCGCCGACGACGATGGCGGGCCGGGGTTCGCAAGGCGAGGCTTCGGCACCGAGGATCACGGTCTCGCAGGACCGAATCAATCCGAGCCGGCGCGCGAGATCCGGATGGCCGTCGACACGGTCGGTGATCAGAAGCATCCGGAAACAGTTCCGCTACGGCCCATCCGTTTCAGTGAGACACGCCAAGCGTAAAAGAGCCGTTGTCGCGGCTGCCTAAAGATCAGGCAGCGCGCGAGGCATCGGCCTCTTCGACAAGCCGCCGCGCGATGACTTGCGCCTGGATCTCGGCGGCACCCTCGAAGATGTTGAGGATGCGGGCGTCGCAGAGCACGCGGCTGATGGCGTATTCGAGCGCGAAGCCGTTGCCGCCATGGATCTGCAGCGCGTTGTCGGCCGCCGCCCAGGCGACGCGGGCGCCGAGCAGCTTGGCCATGCCGGCCTCGAGATCGCAGCGGCGCTCGGCGTCCTTCTCGCGGGCGGCGAAATAGGTGAGCTGGCGGGCGATCATGATCTCGGCGGCCATCATCGCCAGCTTGTCGGAGACGCGCGGGAAGGCGATCAGCTTCTTGCCGAACTGGATGCGCTCGCGGGCATAGCGCAGGCCGAGATCGAAGGCGGACTGGGCGACGCCGACGGCGCGGGCCGCGGTCTGGATGCGGGCTGCCTCGAAGGTCTGCATCAGCTGCTTGAAGCCCTGGCCCTCGACCCCGCCGAGAAGGTTCTCGGCCTTGACGGTGAAGCCGTCGAAGGCGAGTTCGTACTCCTTCATGCCGCGATAGCCGAGCACCTCGATCTCGCCGCCGGTCAGCCCTTCCACGGGGAACGGGTTCTCGTCCGTGCCGCGCGGCTTCTCCGCGATCAGCATGGAGAGGCCCTTGTAGCCGCTCTCGGACGGATCGGTCCGCACCAGCAGGGTCATGATGTCGGCGCGGACGGGATGGGTGATCCAGGTCTTGTTGCCGGAGACCTTCCAGACAGCCGCGTCCCCTTCGCCCTCCTTCACCGCCCGGGTGCGCAGGCTGGCGAGGTCGGAGCCGGTGTTGGGCTCGGTGAAGACGGCGGTGGGCAGGACCTCGCCCGAAGCCAGCTTCGGCAGCCATTTCTCCTTCTGCTCGGCGGTGCCGCCGCAGAGGATGAGTTCGGCCGCGATCTCGGAGCGGGTGCCGAGCGAGCCGACGCCGATATAGGCGCGCGACAGCTCCTCCGAGACGACGCACATCGAGACCTTGGTCAGCCCCATGCCGCCGAATTCCTCGGGGATGGTCAGGCCGAAGACGCCGAGTTCAGCCATCTTCTCGACGACCTCGATCGGGATGTAGTCGTTCTTCAGGTGCCATTCATGGGCATGGGGCGTGACCTCCGCGGCGCAGAAGCGGCGCATCTCGGAGCGGATCGCCTCGAGCGTCTCGTCGAGGCCGGGATCGCCGACGCCGGCGGCGCCGTCATCCTGGCTGAACAGGTCGACGAGGCGGGCGCGGTTCTCAGGCGTGTTGCCCTGCGCGATCAGGGCCCGGGCGGCCGGCGTATCGGCGGCGGCGATCGCCTTCTCGGAGAGGCCGAGCGCAGCGAGGCGCACGATCTCGCCCTGGCTCATCGGGATGCCGCCGAAAATCTGCGCGGCATATTCGCCGGCACCGATGCGGATCGAGTAATCCTCGATCGCGCCATACCGGTTCTCGGATGCGAGGCGTTCGCCATAGGCCTTGAGCTCGCGCAGCGCCATCACATAGGTCGCGAGCCAGGCGAGGCCGTGAGCGGCGTGCTGCCGCGCCTCGAGCCGGGCGGAGGAGATCTTGCCCTCCACCGTCACAGCCGCGCGCACGGCCGCAACGGCATTCTGCAGCAGGGTCTCGAAACCCGGCAGCGCGGCGGCGATCAGCGCCGTGACGCTCGCGGGGGCGGGATCGGCGATCTGGACGGCGGCTTGTGCGCTCATGGTTTCTCTCCCTTGTGCGTCGCAGCATAGGGCGAGAATTTCGCAGGCGGAATGCCTCTTTCGGCGCAAGATCGCCGCATGGCCCGCACGTGCGGCAGCGGCGCTATTTGCGGCTGGCGAGCGCGACGCCGACGATGGTGAGCGCCATGCCGGCGATCTGGATCGGCGTCAGCGTCTCGCCGAAGAGAATCCAGGCCTCGACCGCCACCAGGGCCGGCACGAGATAGAGGAAGGTCGCGATGCGCGAGACCTCGCCGCGGCGCAGGATCAGCAGATAGAGCCCGATCCCGCCCAGCGACAGCGCCAGCACCGACCAGGCCAGCACCAGCGCCATGGTCAGGTTCCACTCGATCCGCATCGGCTCCAGCGCGAAGGCGAGCGGCAGCGTGAAGGCGAAGGCGGCGGCGTATTGGATCGTGGTCACGGTCCGCAGGTCGCCGGAGACGATGCGCGCCTTTTGGAAGAAGGAGCCGAAGGTGACCGCGACCATGCCGACGATGTTCACAACGACGGGGATCAGAATGCCCCAGAGCGCGGCGGGATCGACGCCGACCAGCTTGGGTTCCAGCACCAGCGCGATGCCGACGAAGCCGAAGGCGATGCCCGCCCAGCGGACGAGCGAGATGCGCTCGCCGACCAGCGCCGGCGCCAGCAGCGCGGTCAGGATCGGCTGCAGCCCCGCGATCAGGCCCGAGATGCCGGCCGGCAAACCATGGCGGACCGCCCACCAGACGCCGCAGAGATAGATCGCGTGCAGCAGGACGCCGGAGATCGCGCAGTCGACCCAGGCGCGTGGCGTCTGCGGCCAGGGTGCGCCGACGGCGAGCGACAGGGCCGCCAGCAAGACCCCCGCGGTCGCGAAACGCAGCGCGAGAAAGGTCAGCGCGTCGGCGTACTGCGCCGAATAGCCCGCGACGATCCAGCCCGACGACCAGAGGAAGGTGAAGACGAGCGGGACGGCGCGCAGGAAGAGCGGTGAGGAGAGCATGGGACGCCTTTGCGAGCGCGATGCTCTACAGCCCTTCCCTGCACGGCGACAGCGCGTCTGCGCCGCGCCGCCATGTTCCGGCCGCGCGCAGCTCGACCGCCGCGCTTCAATCCCGATCCGGAGCACCGAGTGGGAAAAGGTGGCGATAGGGCCTCGCCGCCTCGACGGCACGGGCGACCGAGGGGCGGGCCAGCAACCGCGCGCGGTAGGCGCGCGTGTTGGGGAAGGCCGCGTCGATCTCGTGAACCCAGTCGGCATAGAACAGCGAAGGCGCCGCCGCGCAGTCCGCCATGGTGAAATCGCCTTCGCAGGCCCAGTCCCGTCCGGCGAGGCGGCCGTCGAGCCACTGATAAGCCGTGTCGAGCAGCGCGCGCGCCTCGGCTACGCCAACGGGGTCGCGGTCGGCCTCCGCCCGGATCCGGTCGAAGACGATCCGCATCATCGGCGTCATGACGTAGTTGTCGAAGAAGCGGTCCATCGCCCGGACGGGAAGCGCCTGCTTCGGATCGCGCGGCAGCAGCGGCCGGGCGCCGGGATAGTTCAGCTCGAGATGCTCGATGATGATGCTGGATTCGACGACCGTCTCGGCCCCGTCGACCAGCAGCGGGAAGCGCTTCAGCGGCCAGAGCGCCGCGAATTCCTCGCCGTTGCGCGGGTTGTCGCTGCTGAGCAGGCGGAGCGTGAAGGGCGTCGCGTTCTCGTCGAGGGCGATCAGCACCTTCTGCGAATAGGAGGAGAAGGGGTGGGCGAAGAGCTGAAGCGACATGGGATCCCCGTTCGGCCAATTACTTTACCGAACGTTTAAGTTTTATCGCTCCAGCGCGCAAGCCCCGAACCGCCCCTACCCCGCCAGCGCCTCGATCACGTCCTCATAGGTGCGCAGGCCCGTGCGCGGGGCGTAGACCAGCACGGACATGTTGCCGGGCGCGTGCTCGTTCTTCCACATCTTGTGATGGGCGAGCGGGATCTTGTCCCAGGGGAAGACCTCCGACATGCAGGGGTCGAGGCGCCGGTCGATGACGAACTGGTTGGCCGCGCTCGCCTGCTTGAGATGGGCGAAATGCGAGCCCTGCACGCGCTTCTGCCGCATCCAGACATAGCGGGCGTCGAAGGTGATGTTGAAGCCCGAGGTGCCCGCGCAGAACACCACCATGCCGCCGCGCTTGGCGACGAGGCAGGAGACCGGGAAGGTCGCCTCGCCGGGATGCTCGAAGACGATGTCGACATCCTTCTTGCCGGTGATGTCCCAGATCGCCTTGCCGAACTTGCGGGCTTCCTTGACCCAGACATCATATTCCGGGCTGTTGACGGTGGGCATCTGGCCCCAGCAGTTGAAATCCTTGCGGTTGATCACGCCCTTGGCGCCCAGCCCCAGCACATAGTCGCGCTTGGTCTCGTCCGAGATCACGCCGATGGCGTTGGCGCCGGAGGCCGCGCAGAGCTGCACGCCGAAGACGCCGAGACCGCCCGAAGCGCCCCAGACCAGCACGTTGTCGCCCGGCTTGATCGTGTGCGGGGCGTGGCCGAACAGCATGCGGTAGGCGGTGGCGAGCGTCAGCGTGTAGCAGGCCGCCTCCTCCCAGGAGAGGTGCTTGGGCTTGACCATGAGCTGGCGCGACTGCACCCGGCAGAACTGCGCGAAGGAGCCGTCCGGCGTCTCGTAGCCCCAGATGCGCTGGGAGGAGGAGAACATCGGGTCGCCGCCATTGCACTCCTCGTCGTCGCCATCGTCCTGGTTGCAGTGGACGATGACCTCGTCGCCGACCTTCCAGCGCTTCACCTTGGAGCCGACCGCCCAGACGATGCCTGAGGCATCGGAACCGGCGATGTGGAGCGACTGCTTGTGGACGTCGAAGGGCGAGATCGGCTGGCCCAGCCCCGCCCAGATGCCGTTGTAGTTGACGCCGCCGGCCATCACGAGGAGCAGCACCTCCTCCTCGCCGATCGCCCAGGTCGGCACGACCTCGACCTGGAAGCTCTCCTGCGGCGGGCCGTGGCGTTCGCGGCGGATGGTCCAGGCATACATGTTCGCCGGCACATGGCCGAGCGGGGGCAATTCGCCCAGTTCGTAGAGGTCCTTGAGCGGTTGCGCGGCGGCCTGCGTCTTCGACATGGTCGTCTCTCCCCTGCTGTCCGCCCGCCGGCGGGCCGGCCGGGGGTGGTTGGAGCGATCATGCACCATATGCTGCGTCGCGCCATCAGCCGATCGAACTATATTGCGCCGCAAAATGCACGAGCCGCAGATGATGGCGCGGAGCCGCGGAGGCGGGCGGCAGCTTCCCCTTAACCGCTTGCCGCTAAAGTCAAGGGCCCTCCGGAGACCCGACGATGCGCACGCTGATCCTGATGCTCGGCCTGCCCGACATGTCGACGCCGCAGCTCGTCGTCTTCCTGGCCATCGTTGGAGTCGGGCTGCTGCTGTTCGGATGGATTTCCGACATGCTGCTGCGGGACGGCGCCTTCGGCATCATCCTGAACGGCGTCATCATCACCGGCGGCGCGATCGGCGGGACGCTGCTCTGGCGCAAGCTGGGCTACACGATCGGCACCAACCCCGCGCTGACGACATCGCTGGTGGCGCTGGGGAGCGGGCTTGCCCTGCTGATCCTGCTGACGGTAATCCGGCGCTGGCTGTGAGCGCCCGCCGGCCTCAGGCCTGCCGATAGGCCACCATCATGTAGTTGACGTCGGTGTCGCGCGAGGCCGACCAGCGGTCCGTCAGCGGGTTGTAGGTCACGCCCGTGGTCTCGCCGAGGTCGAGCCCGCAGCGGGCGATCGCGTCGCCGAGTTCGTCCGGCTTCACGAACTTCTCCCAGTCATGGGTGCCGCGCGGCAGCCAGCGCAGGACGTATTCGGCCCCGACGATGGCGAGCGCATAGGATTTCAGCGTGCGGTTCAGCGTCGCCATCACCAGCATCCCGCCCGGCTTCACGGCCGCGCAGCAGGCGCCGACGAAGGCTTCGACGTCGGCGACATGCTCGACGACCTCCATCGCCAGGACGATGTCGTAGCGCACCCCCTCGGCGACGAGCGCCTCGATGGTCTCCTGGCGGTAATCCACCGAAAGACCCGCGCCCTCGGCATGGGAGCGGGCGACCGCGACATTGGTCGGCGCGGGATCGAGCCCCGTCACCTGCGCGCCCAGGCGCGCCAGCGGCTCGCTGAGAACGCCGCCGCCGCAGCCGATGTCGACGAGCGTCAGCCCCTCGAGCGAGCGGATCGTCTTCGGATCGCGGCCGAAACGGGCGCAGGCGAGATCACGGATGAAGGCGAGCCGGACGGGGTTGAACTTGTGCAGGACCGCCATGGGTCCCTTCGGGTTCCACCAGGTCTTCGCAATGCCCTCGAAGCGCGCCACCTCGGCGGGATCGATGGTGGAACCGTCCCGGGTTGCGCCCTCGGTCCGTGCGCTCGCCACCATGCTCGTGCTCCCTTCGCCGCCGACCGGGCCTTCGTCGCATTGACAGGCCCGCCGCTCCCCGTCATCTACACGCGCCCCGCGCCCGGCGCGAGGGTGACCTTTCGTCCCGCCCGTCGGGATATCCCGTCTTCGAGAGCCTCTGGACCGCCATGGCCCGTCTGGTGATGAAATTCGGCGGCACCTCAGTCGCCACGGTGGAGCGGATCAAGAACGCGGCCCGCCATGTCAAACGCGAGTTCGACGCCGGCCATGAGGTCGCGGTCGTCGTCTCCGCCATGTCCGGCAAGACCAACGAGCTGGTGGCCTGGTGCAAGGAGGCTGCGCCGCTCTACGACCGCGCCGAATATGATGTGGTCGTCGCCTCGGGCGAGCAGGTGACCTCCGGTCTGATGGCGATCGTGCTGCAGGAAATGGGGCTTCCGGCCCGCTCCTGGCAGGGCTGGCAGATCCCGATCTACGGGTCCGACGCGCATGGTTCCTCGCGGATCGAGAGCGTCGACGGCGCCGGGATCCTCGCCGGCTTCGACCGCAACCGCGAGATCGCGGTCTGCTCGGGATTCCAGGGCGTCCACGCCCAGACCAACCGCGTCGTCACGCTCGGCCGCGGCGGCTCGGACACCTCCGCCGTCGCGATCGCGGCGGGGCTGAAGGCGGATCGCTGCGACATCTATACCGATGTGGACGGCGTCTACACCACCGATCCGCGCGTCGTGCCCAAGGCGCGGCGCATGGACAAGGTCTCCTTCGAGGAGATGCTGGAGATGGCCTCGCTCGGCTCGAAGGTGCTCCAGGTGCGCTCGGTCGAGATCGCGATGGTGCATCGCGTGCCGACCTATGTGCGCTCCTCCTTCGACGACCCCACCAATCCCAATCCAGGCACCCTCATCTGCGACGAGGACGACATCGTGGAACAGCAGATCGTCACCGGCATCGCCTTCTCGCGCGACGAAGCCCAGATCACGCTCCGGCGCGTGGCCGACAAGCCCGGCGTGGCGGCGGCCATCTTCGGTCCGCTGGCCGATGCCAACATCAATGTCGACATGATCATCCAGGTCGTGTCCGACGACCAGGCGACGACGGACATCACCTTCACCGTGCCCACCGCCGATTACGAGCGCGCCAAGACGCTGCTGGAGAGCCTGCACGGGCAGATCCATTACCAGGCGCTTCAGGGCGCGACCGACGTGGTCAAGGTGTCGGCGATCGGCGTCGGCATGCGCAGCCATGCCGGCGTGGCGGCCCGCGCCTTCCGCGCCCTGTCGGAAAAGGGCATCAACATCCGCGCCATCACCACCTCCGAGATCAAGTTCTCAGTGCTGATCGACGCCGCCTATACCGAGCTCGCGGTGCGCACCCTGCACTCGCTGTATGGGCTCGACGCGGCTTAAGAAGGCGCTGAAGACGGCGCGAAAATGTTTCCGAATTCGCGCCGCCTTTGTTTAGGGGGGCCGTGAGATCGTCAAAGCCGGCGAAACGTCGGCACAGGCGCATCTTGACCCAGGATACACCCTCTTCCGCGGAACCCGCCGCGATCACGCGCGCCGGCATCGAGAGACTGTTGACCGTCTCGGGTGTCGACGAGCGCTCGATCGCCGTGGCGCGGTCGCTGCTGCCGGTGGTGCGCGCGAGGGCGCGGGCGGCGACGAACGACTACTGCGACCATCTCGAACGCTCCGTCGCCGATATGAGGCCCCATGTCGAGCGACATCGCCAGCCGATCGTTGAGGCCGAAGAGCGCCATCTCGAGATGCTGTTCAGCGGAGGGTTCGGCGACGACTATGCCGCCGACCTCAACCGCGCCGCGACCAGCGACTACGGCGACGCGATGGGCATCCGCACGCGGCTGGGAACGGCGCTGCGGCTGATCGAGCCGCTCTTCGCGGAGATCGCACGGCGGCGGCGCTTCAGCAGCCGCGCAGCCATCGCCGATGCGGCCGCGCTGACCCGACTCCTGCTGTGCGACGCCCTCGCCGCCACCTCCTGCCACCAGCGGGCGAGCCGGATCGGGCTGACGCGCCGCGAGAACGCGCTGCATCTGGCCGCATCGTCCTTCCAGGACCAGATCGGCCAGCTCTCGGAGAGCCTTCGGCTCGCCGCGAGCACGCTGCGCGACTATGCGGCGACGAGCCTCTACCGCAGCGGCCAGGCCGACCGCGAGGCGACGGTGGCGGAAGACGCCGCGCGCGCCTGCACCGACCGTATCGAGCGCGCCGTCGCCGCCACCAACGGCCTCGTCCGCGCGCTCGACCATGTCAGCCAGGAGACGCAGCAGAGCTTCAGCATCGCCGCTGCCGCCGTCGCCGATACGCGCGAGGTCACCGATGCGATGGCGGTGCTGACGGAGGCGACGGGGCGGATCGGCTCGATCGTGACCCTGATCGAGCAGATCGCGACCAAGACCAACCTGCTCGCCCTCAACGCCACCATCGAGGCGGCCCGCGCCGGCGCCGCCGGGCGGGGCTTCGCCGTCGTGGCGGCGGAGGTGAAGTCGCTGGCGCATCAGACCGCCGGGGCGACAGGTGACATCGCCGGTCAGATCGCCCAGGTGCAGGCGGCGGCGCAGAGCTGCGTGTGGCATGTCGGCTCGATCAGCCAGACCATCGGGCGGATGGAAGAGACCGCCGCTTCGATTGCCCAGACCGTCCGCCAGCAATCGGCGGCGACGGGCGATATGGCTGCGGATGCGCAGGAGGCGGCGACCCGCACCCGGGAAGGTCTGACCTCCGCCCAAGCCGCGCGGCTCTCGATCGGCGACGTCGCCAAGATGTCGATCGAACTCGACAGCGCCGCCGTGCAGGTCGAGGCCTCGGCCGGGATGATCAGCGACCTCGTCGCGCATTTCCTCGCGAGTCTGAGGCCGGCCGCCTGAGCGTCTGCGCGCCGAAAGGCCAATGGCGCGCCGCGCCCGACGGTGGCACAGCAAGAGCCCCATCCCCGCGGTCCTGCCGCCCATGCGCCTCGCCGTCCTCACGGATCTGCACGCTAATCGCGAGGCGACCGAAGCTGTCCTCGCCACGGTCGCGAGGCTGGCGCCGGATCGCATCGTTCTGCTCGGCGACATCGTCGGCTATGGGCCGGACCCTGTCTTCGCGGTCGAGGCCGCGGCGCGGCTGGTCGAAGACGGGGCGCTGTGCCTGCTCGGCAACCATGACGAGGCGGCGGTCCAGGGGCCGGGCGGGATGACGCCGCATGCCCATGACGCGATCGTCTGGACCCGCGGACAGCTCTCGCCCGCCCATCTCGCCTTCCTCTCCCGCCTACCCCTGACGGCGGAACTGCCGGGCCTGCTGCTGGTCCATGCCAGCGCCGCCGCGCCCGGCAAATGGCCCTATCTGCGGCATGGGAAGGCGGCGCGCGAGTGCCTGGCCGCCACCACGGCCCCGCTCGTGCTGTGCGGCCATACCCATGTGCCGGCGATCCATTACGCGCTGCCAGGGCGCGAGCCGGTGTGCTTCACGCCGCTGCCGCAGATCGCCGCGCCGCTCTCGGCGATCCGCCGCCATGTCGTGGTGGTCGGCGCCGTCGGCCAGCCGCGCGACGGCAATCCTGCCGCCTGCCTCGCGCTTCTCGATACCGACCGGCGCGAGGTGACGATGATCCGCGTGCCCTATGACACGCAGGAGACCGCCCGCAAGATCGCCGCTGCCGGCCTGCCCGACTGGCTCGGCCTGCGGCTGCAGATCGGCCGCTAGGACGAAGGGAAACGCCATGGAGACGCGCCGCATCGGCTCGGTCATCGACGGCTTCACCCTGACCGAGCGGCTGCCCTCGGGCGGCATGGCGACGCTCTGGCGGGCGAGCCATCCCGACCATGCCGGGCCGCTGGTGATGAAGATCCCGATCCTGACCCCGGCGCCGACGTCTCGACCATCGTCGGCTACGAGACCGAGGTGATGGTCCACAAGCGGCTCTCCGGACCGCATGTGCCGGCCTTCGCGGGCGCCGGCGACCTCGCCGCGATCCCCTACATCGCGATGGCGTTCGTCGCGGGCGAGCGGCTGGCCGAGACGATGCACAAGGCGCCGCTGCCGGTCGCCGAGGTGGTGCGCATCGGCGGCGCGATCGCCGTCGCGCTCGCCGATCTCCACCGGCAGAAGGTTGTGCATCTCGATCTCAAGCCCGAGAACGTGATGATGACGCCGAGTGGCGCCGTGCTGCTCGATTTCGGCCTGTCACGCCATGCCGAGCTGCCGGATCTGCTCGGCGAGGAAAGCTCCGCCCCGATGGGGACGGCGGCCTATATCGCCCCCGAACAGGTGCTGGGCGACCGCTCCGACCCGGCGAGCGACATCTTCGCGCTGGGCTGTCTGCTCTATCAGATGGCCACCGGCGAGGAGCCTTTCGGCCGTCCGGCGACCCTGCCGGGCATGAAGCGGCGGCTCTACCACGCGCCGCGCCCGCCCCGCGCGCTGCGGCCGGATATGCCGGCCTGGCTGGAGGAGATCGTGCTGCGCTGCCTCGAGGTCGACCGCAGCCGCCGCTATGCGGACGCCGCCAAGGTTGCCTTCGACCTGCGCCATCCCGACCAGGTCGTGGTCGCCCGCCATCGCAAGCCGTCAGCTCCGCCCAGCCTGGGGCCGCGCCTGCTGGCGCGCTTCCAGAAGCGCGAGGAGAGCGAGGTGCTGGGGCCGCCGACGAGCGCGCGGCGCGAGGCCGGCCCCTCGATCGTGCTGGCGGCGGTGGATCTCTCGGGCGCCCATGACGAGCTGGCGCAGGCGATCCTGGCCGAGACGCGCCGCCTGCTCGACGCGCGGGAGGATTCCTGGCTCGCCTGCCTGAGCATCCTGCGCACCGAGCTGTTGCGCGACAATCAGGGCCTCGATGCGCAGGGCCGCTCGGCCTATATCGGGCGGCTGGTGGCGCTGAAGGACTGGGCCCGGCCGCTGCATCTGCGCGAGGACCGGGTGAGCTATCACGTGATCGAGGCCGTCAGCGCCGCCGACGCGATCCTCGGCTATGCCGAGCACAACGACATCGACCATATCGTGCTCGGCGCCCGCAGCTCCTCGGCGGTGCGGCGCCATCTCGGCAGCGTCTCGACCAAGGTGGTGGCCGAGGCGCGCTGCTCGATCTCGGTGGTCAGGATCAAGGGCGGCGCGACATCGTGACCGGCCCGTTGCGTTGACCCCGCCCCTGCCCCTGAAGATGATGCCGCCCATGCCTGCGCCCGCCCCCGCCCCGCTGGAATTCGACGCCGCCCGTCTCGATGCCTATCTGCGCGCGGCCCTGCCCGGCCGGGCTGCGGGGCCGATGACACTGGAGCGGATCAGCGGTGGCCAGTCCAACCCGACCTTCTTCCTGTCCTATCCCGATGCGGGCACGCGCCTCGTCCTGCGCAAGAAGCCACCGGGGCCGCTGCTGCCCTCGGCCCATGCGGTCGATCGCGAATACCGGATTCTCAAGACGCTGGCGGGCTCGGCCGTCCCGGTGCCGCCCGTATTGCTGTTCGAGGCGGATGAGGGCGTCGTCGGCACACCCTTCTACCTAATGGAGCGGCTGGAGGGCCGCGTCTTCCACGACACCGCCCTGCCGGGCGTGACGCCCGGCGACCGCAAGGCGATGTATTTCGCCATGGCCGAGACGCTGGCCGCGCTGCACGGCTTCGACTGGCAGGCGGCGGGGCTGGCCGACTACGGCAAGCCCGGCAACTACTACGCCCGCCAGATCGCCCGCTGGAGCCGGCAGTGGCAGGAGACGAAGACGCGCGATATCCCCGCGGTCGACCGCGCCTTCGCCTGGCTGAGCGAGCATCTCGACGAGACGCCGGAGACGACCATCGTCCATGGCGATTTCCGGCTCGGGAACCTGATGTTCGCGCCCGATCGCCCCGAAGTGATCGCCGTGCTCGACTGGGAGCTCTCGACGCTAGGGCACCCGCTGTCGGACGTCGCCTTTTCCTGCCTGCCCTGGCATTCGACGCCCGCCATGTATGCCGGCATCGTCGGGCTCGACCGGCAGGCGCTGGGCATTCCGACGCAAGCCGCCTATCTCGACCGCTACTGCACCGCCGCCGGCCGCGCCGCGGGGCCGGGCCGCTTCCACCTCGCCTTCTCGCTGCTGCGCTTCGCGGTGATCCTAGACGGCATCGCGGCGCGGGCGAAAACCGGCAACGCCGCGGCGGAGAATGCGGTGGCGGTCGGCGAGATGGCGGAGAGTTTCGCGCTGCGGGCAGAGGCCGTGATCGACGGCCGCGACTGAGGGACGACACCATGGATTTCGCCTATTCCGCCAAGGTCGAGGAGCTGCGCAGGCGGCTGCAGGCGTTCATGGACGCCCATGTCCAGCCGGCCGATGCGCGCTATCGCGAGGAGGTCGAGGCCGGGCGCTATCCCATCGCGCTGATCGACGGGCTGAAGGCGCGGGCCAAGGCGGAAGGGCTGTGGAACCTGTTCCTGCCGGCGCTGAAGCCCGACGAGCCGGGCACGCGGCTCTCCAATCTCGAATATGCGCCGCTGGCCGAGATCATGGGCCGGATCTACTGGTCGTCGGAGGTGTTCAACTGCAACGCGCCCGACACCGGCAACATGGAGATCCTGCATCTCTTCGCGACGCCGGAGCAGCGGGCGCGCTGGCTGGTTCCCCTCATGAACGGCGAGATCCGCTCGTGCGTCGGCATCACCGAGCCCGGCGTCGCCTCCTCCGACCCGACCAATCTCCAGACCACGATCATCCGCGACGGCGACGACTACATCGTCACCGGCCGCAAATGGTGGACGACCGGGGCGCTGCATCCCAACGTCACATTCTGCATCGTGATGGGGCTCTCGGACCTCTCTCCCGATGCCGACCCGCACAAGCGCCACTCGATGATCATCGTGCCGATGGATGCGCCCGGCGTCAGCGTGATGCGCAACCTACCGCTGCTCAACCACCATTCGCCGGAGGGGCATACCGAGACCGATTTCGACGCCGTACGCGTGCCCGCCACCAACCTGCTCGGCGAGGAAGGCGCGGGCTTCGCGCTGGCGCAGGCGCGGCTGGGGCCCGGGCGCATCCACCATTGCATGCGCTCGATCGGCCAATGCGAGGTGGCGCTCGAGCTGATGGTGGAGCGGGCTCTGCAGCGCAAGGCCTTCGGCCGCACCCTCTCCGACTACGCCAATGTGCAGGACTGGATCGCCGAGGGGCGCATGGAGATCGACCAGGCGCGGCTGCTCTGCCTGCGTGCGGCCTGGATGATGGACACCCACGGCAACAAGGCCGCCCGCACCGAGGTCTCCGCAATCAAGGTGGTGGCTACGCGTCTGCAGACCAAGATTGCCGACCGGGCGATGCAGGTCTTCGGGGCGGCCGGGCTCTCCAACGACACGCCGCTCGCCTTCATCTACTCTTGGGGCCGGGCCCTGCGCTTCATCGACGGGCCCGACGAGGTGCATCTGCGCACGGTCGCCCGCGCCGAGGTCAAGAAGCACCAGCAGAGCAACCGCAGCACCTTCGCCGAGCAGGGGGGCAGGGTGCCTTACAGCAAGCCGAACGCCTAGCGATGGATAGCTCCGGACCGATCCTGCTCTATGACGGAGTCTGCGTGCTCTGCTCGAGCGGCGTCCGCTTCGTCCTGCGGCATGAGCGGGGGCCGGCGATCCGCTTCGTCGCGGTCCAGTCGCGCGAGGGCCGCGCGCTGGCGCAGGCCCATGGCATCGACCCGGACGATCCCGAGAGTTTCCTGTTCATCGAGGATGGCAAGGCGCTGGCGAAGTCCGATGGCGTGCTGGCGCTGCTGCGCCATCTCCGTGGGCCGGCGCGGCTGCTGCTGGTCGGCTCCGTGCTGCCGCGCGCGATGCGGGACTGGCTCTACGACCGCGTCGCCCGCAACCGCTACCGCTGGTTCGGCCAGAAGACCGCCTGCGAGAGGCCCGATCCCGCCCAGCGCCACCGCTTCACTCTGCCGGAGGGGACGTGATGCGCGACGCCGCTCACGATCCGGGTTTCAGCACCGCGCGCGCATAGGATTCCAGCACGGCGTTCATCCGCGTCTGGTAGCCCTTGCCCGTCGCCTTGTAGGCGTCGAGAACGGAGTGCTTGACGCGCAGGGTCACGGGCCGCGTCAGGTCGGGCTCGACGACGCGGGCATTCTTCCAGAACGCGTCGCCGAGCTCGGGAATGTCGCTGTAGTCGATCTCGGACTCCGGCATCGCGGCCAGTTCCTCAATCGTCGGCTCCTGCTTGTATCGCGTCTTCATAACGTCTCCTTTCCGCCCGGTTGGCTCGCCGGGCGGAGATGATCCTGACCACGCCCTGTCGATCGGTGTGGACGACGGTGAGGAACAGGACGGACTCGACGAGGCCGATCGAGATCTCACGGACCTCGCCATAATCAGCCCGCCCGTCGACGACGGTCAGAACCCGGTTATCGAAGATGCGCGACGCGCGCTGAAAGCTGACGCCGTGCTTGGCGATGTTGGCCGCGTTCTCGTCCTCGTTCCATTCGAACATGATCGCCGATTGTCAATACAAATTGTATTGCCGATCAACGGTGCGCTTACTCAGCCGGAGCTGGCAGAGGTTTCACCTCGCCCCGCGGGCGACTGAAGAGCCGCCCCACCCCATCCGACAGCCTGTCCATGTAGATGAACAGGACCGGCGTGATGAAGAGCGTCAGCACCTGGCTGATCATCAGCCCGCCGACGACGGCGATGCCCAGCGGCTGGCGGAGCTCCGCGCTGGCGCCGGCGCCCAGCGCGATCGGCAGCGTGCCCATCAGCGCAGCCAGCGTCGTCATCAGGATCGGGCGGAAGCGCATGACGCAGGCCTGGTGGATCGCGTCCAGCGCGCTCTGGCCCTCGCGCTTCAGTACCAGCGCGACGTCGATCATCATGATCGCGTTCTTCTTGACGATGCCGATCAGCATCAGGAGGCCGATGATCGCGATGACCGAGAGGTCGAGGTCGAACAGGCGCAGCGCGCCGAGCGCCCCGATCGCGGCCGAGGGCAGCCCGGTCAGGATCGTGAGCGGGTGGATGAAGCTCTCATAGAGGATGCCGAGCACGATGTAGATCGTCAGGATCGCGCCGGCAATCAGCAGGCCCTGGTTGGCGAGCGAGTCCTGGAAGGTCTTGGCGGTGCCCGCCAGCGTGGTCGAGAGCGAGGCCGGCAGGCCGATCTGCGCCTTCAGCGCCTCGATGCGCTGGACGCTGTCGCCCAGCGCCACACCCGCCGGCAGGTTGTAGGCGATCGTCACCGCCGGGAGCTGCCCGAGCTGGTTGACGGTGAGCTGGCCGGCGCGGCGCTCGACATGGGCGAAGGCGCCTAGCGGCACCAGCGTGCCGTTGCCGGCGCGCACGCGGATCTGGTCGAGGCGGTCGGGCGTCCAGCCGCCCTTCGGGTCGAACTCAACCACGACCTGATAGCTGTCGCCGGCGGTGTAGATGGTCGAGACCTGGCGGACGCCGAAGCCGGAATACAGAGTCGAACGAAGGACATCGGCGCCGATCTTCAACTGGTTTGCCTTGTCGCGGTCGACCACCAGCGTCGCCTCCAGCGCGTTGTTCTGGAGGTCGGTGGTGACGTCGGCGAAGCTGGCCCGATCGCGGCCCATCGCATCGGCCAGGCGCACCGCCCAGTCGTTCATCAGGCCCTGGTCGAGCCCCTGCACGACGAGCTGGTACTGGCTCTTGGCGGCGCGTGCGCCGATGTTGAGGTTCTGCACCGGCGTCATGAAGACGTTGATGCCGGCGACGCGCGACAGGTCGCGGCGCAGGTCGGCCAGCACTTTCTGTAGCGCCGGGCGCTCGCCCTGCGGCTTCAGCTCGACGAACAGGCGCCCGGCATTGAGCGCGCCAGCGCTGCCCGAGCTGCCGCCGACGGTGGAGGCGACATGGGCGACATGGGGCGAGGCGCGGAACACGCGGGCGACCTCGTCCTGCGCCTGCTTCATCGCGGTGAAGGAGATGTCCTGCCGCGCCTCGGTCGAGACCTGCAGCTGGCCGATGTCCTCCTGCGGGAAGAAGCCCTTGGGCGTGGTCTGGAGCAGCCAGACCGTAGCTGCCAGCGTGGCGAAGAAGGTCAGCAGGATCACCGGCTTGATGCGCAGGCACAGCACGAGCGCGCGGTCATAGCCCGCCAGCAGCGCCGCGAAGGCGCGCTCCAGCGCGCGGCCGAAGGCGTTCTCCTCCTGCGCCGGCCCGTGATGCGACAGAAGCCGGGCGCAGAGCATCGGCGTCAGCGTCAGCGAGACGAAGGCCGAGGCCAGGATCGAGACCGTCACGACAACGGCGAACTCGTTGAAGATGCGGCCGATGACGCCGCCCATCAGCAGGACGGGGATGAAGACCGTGACCAGCGAGAGCGAGATCGAGACGATGGTGAAGCCGATCTCGGAGGCGCCCTTCAGGGCGGCATCGAAGGCCGAGAGACCGTCCTTCTCCATGTGGCGGACGATGTTCTCGAGCATCACGATGGCATCGTCGACGACGAGGCCGACCGACAGCGTCAGCCCGAGCAGCGAGATGTTGTCGATCGAGAAGCCGAAGGCATACATCGCCGCCAGCGTGCCGACGATCGAGATCGGCACGGCGACAGCGGGGATGAAGGTCGCCGCCAGCCGCCGCAGGAACAGGAAGATCACCATCACCACCAGCGCGATCGTCAAGAACAGCGTGAACTGGACGTCCTCCACCGCCTGACGGATCGAGCGCGAGCGGTCGTTGAGCAGCGAGAGCGAGGCGGCGGCCGGCAACTGCTCCTCGAAGGCCGGCAGCATCGCCTTGACCTTGTCGACCACCGCGACGGTGTTGGCGTCGGGCTGGCGCTGGACGGCGAGGACGACGGCGGGAATGCCGTCATAGGTGCTGGCGGTCTGCAGGTTCTCGACGGAGTCGATGACCTTGGCGACATCGCCCAGCCGCACCGGGCGGCCATTGCGGTTGGCGACGATGACATTGGCGAACTGGGCGGCGTCGGCGAGCTGGGTGCGGGCCTGGATGGTGAGCTGCTGGTTCGTGCTCTGCAGCGTGCCGACCGGGGTGTTGGCGTTGGTGGCGGTGATTGCGCTCTGCAACTCGTCGACGCCGATGCCGCGCGCGGCGAGCGCGACCGGGTCGATCTGGATGCGGACGGCGTATTTCTGGCTTCCGAAGATCTGAACCTGGGCGACGCCGTCCACGGTGGAGAGTGCGGGCGAGATCACCTGCTGGGCGAAGGCATCGAGCTGCGACAGCGGGATCAGGTCGCTCTTCAGCGCCAGCAGGATGATCGGCGCGTCGGCGGGGTTTACCTTCCGGTAGCTCGGCGGCGTCGTCATCTCCAGCGGCAGCTGCTTCTGGGCGCGGGCGATGGCGGCCTGCACGTCGGCGGCGGCCGCGTCGATGTTGCGGTTGAGGACGAACTGGATCGCGATCGAGGTCGAGCCCTGGGAATTCGTCGTTGCGATCGAATCGATGCCGGCGATGGTGGCGAACTGCTTGATCAGCGGCGTCGCGACCGAGGTCGCCATCGTATCGGGCGAGGCGCCCGGCAGCTGGGCCGAGACGTTGACGACCGGGAACTCGGCGCGCGGCAGCGCGGCCACCGGCAGGAAGCGCCAGGCGAAGAGGCCCGCCATGACCAGCGAGGCCGACATCAGGATGGTCGCGACCGGATGGCGGATGCAGAAGCCGGAGAGGTTCATGAGCGCTCTCCCTGGGCGACGGGGGCCGGCTTCGGCGCCGCCGGCGGGGACTGCGGCGGCTGCGGCTCACGGAAGCGGGCACCCTCCTTCAGCCGCTGTTGGCCGTCGACGACGACACGCTCGCCGGGCTCGACGCCGGCGGTCAGGGCCGTGCGGTCGCCATCGGCGAGGGCGACGGTGACGGGGCGCAGCGAGACGGTCTGGTCCGGCTTCGCGACGAAGACGTAAGGCCCCTTCTGCCCGGCCTGGACCGCCACGGTCGGCACCACGACGACGTCTTTCAGCGTATCGGCGGCAATCTCGACATCGACAAACTGGCCGGGCCAGAGCGCGAGATCGTCATTGGCGAAGAGCGCCTTGGCGGTGATCGTGCCGGAGCTCATGTCGACGGCGGAATCGACGAAGTTGAGCGTGCCCGTCACGGCCGGGCGGCCGCTGTCGGGGATGCGCGCGCTGACGGCCACCGGCCGACCCGAGGCGAGCGCGCCCTGCAGCACCGGGAGATCCCGCTCCGGCAGGGCGAAGCCGACGCGCAGCGGCTTCATCTGCGTGATCGTCACCAGACTGGCGCCGGAGGTGCCGGCGGCGACGAGATTGCCCGGCGTCACCTGCACCGCGCCGGCCCGCCCGTCGATCGGCGCGGTGATGCGGGCGTAGCTCAGCTTCAGCCTGTCGGCCTCCAGCGCCGCCTTGTCGGCGAGGATGGTGGCGGCGGAGGAGCGCTCGTCGGCCGTGGCCTGATCGACCGATTGCTGAGTGCCGGCATTGCGCGCCAGAAGCTGCTGGTAACGCGCGAGATCGGCTTCGGCGCGCTTATGGGTCGCTTCGTCTCGCGCGATTGCCGCTTCGTCCTTGTCGATCTGGGCGCGGATGTCGCGGTCGTCGAGGCTGAAGAGCAGGTCACCCTTGCGGACGAACTGGCCGTCGACGACGTGCTGCTCGACGATCTGGCTGTCGATGCGCGACTTCACCACGACGCTGGCCGGCGTCTCGACGAAGCCGATGGCGCGCTTGCGGACCGGCATGTCGGCCCGCTCGGCCATGGCGGTCACCACCGCCGCGGGCGCGCCGTCGCCGCTTCGGCCCGCACGGGCGCTGCGGGCGCCCTCCGTGGGATCCACCGCGCCACGCGAGGTGGCGAGCCAGTGGCCGCCGGCGAGCCCGACGGCGGCGAGGCCGGCAATGGCGAGGATGGTCTTGCGCTTCATCGATCGGCTCCGGTGATCAGGCTGCGCCGGCGGTGGGATCGGCGGGTCCGGCCTGGCGTTCACGCCGGCCGTCGCGAATGCGGCTGCGGATGGTGGCCAGCGTGTCGAGCGTGGCGCGCAGGGCCTCGTCCTCGACATCCCCCAGCAGTTCGCCGGCGATCTCGGTGCGCAGCGCATCCAGCCCCTCGACCAGCGCCCGGCCCTGGGGCGTGAGGTAGAGCAGATGCGCGCGCCGGTCGGCCGGGTCGGCCCGACGCTCGACCATCCCCTGCCCTTCGAGCCGGTCGATCAGCCGCGCCACCGAAATCGGCTGCATGTCGAGCTGCTCGGCCATCGCGACCTGGTTCTGGCCTTCGCGGCGGCGCAGCCGCGAGAGGATGCCCCATTGGGCGCGGGTGGTGCCGTGCTCGCGGGCACGCTGGTCGACATGGGTGCGCATCAGCCGCGCCGTCTCGACCATCTGGAACATCAGTTCGCGCCGAAGGGGCCGCTCCATTGCAGTCTCCTTATGATAAGCAGGCTTATCAATTGCTGCGATTGCGGCCAAATGCGGGCGGACCTTCGCGCCCGCACAATCTCTTGATGCGCGCCGGCGGCAGTGGCCGCAGGCGCGGCGGGCGCCTATACCGGGGGTCGCCTCAGGAGACCCGTGATGAGCCAGCTCTTCAGCCCCTACCAGATCGGCGGATTGACCCTCGCCAACCGCATCGTGATCGCGCCGATGTGCCAATATTCGGCCGAGAACGGCCAGACGACCGACTGGCATACGATCCATCTCGGCAATCTCTCGCATTCGGGCGCCGGCCTGCTGATCATCGAGGCGACGGCGGTCGAGCCGGCCGGGCGCATCAGCCCGCAGGATGTCGGGCTCTGGGACGACGGCACGGAGGCCGCGCTGGCCAGGACGCTGAAGGCCGTGCGCAGCCATTCCGACATGCCGATCGCGATCCAGCTCGCCCATGCGGGCCGCAAGGCGTCCGTGGCGCAGCCCTGGCATGGCGGCGGCCAGCTCGCGCTGGATGCCGGCGGCTGGGAGACGGTCGCCCCCTCCCCGGTCGCCTTCGACGGTCATGCACGCCAGCCCCGCGCGCTGACGAGCGACGACATCGCGCAGCTCTGCGAGCAGTTTGCGGAAGCGGCCCGGCGTTCGGTGCGGCTCGGCTTCGCGGCCATCGAGTTGCACGCTGCCCATGGCTATCTGATGCACCAGTTCCTCTCGCCGCTCTCCAACAAGCGCGAGGACGCGTTCGGCGGCGCGCTGGAGAACCGGATGCGCTTCCCGCTCGCGGCCTTCGAGGCGGTGAAGGCCGTGGTGCCGGCGGGTTACCCCGTCGGGGTCCGGCTGTCGGCGACCGACTGGGTGCCGGGTGGCTGGGACCTCGAGCAGACGCTCGCCTTTTCGCAGGCGCTGAAGGCGCGCGGCGCCGATTTCATCCATGTCTCCAGCGGCGGCAATTCCGGCGCGCAGCAGATTCCGCTGGGGCCGAACTACCAGGTGCCCTTCGCGCGGGCGGTGAAGCAGGCGACCGGCCTGCCGACCATCGCGGTCGGGCTGATCACCGAGGCCGAGCAGGCGGAGGCGATCGTCGGCACTGGCGACGCCGATCTCGTCGGCATCGCGCGCGGCATCCTCTACGATCCGCGCTGGCCCTGGCACGCCGCCGCGCAGCTCGGCGCCACGGTCAAGGTGCCCAACCAGTATCTCCGCTCGCAGCCGCGACAGTTCAAGACGCTGTTTGGCTGAGGCGTGGGTTCAGTCTCCGCCGTCATCCCGGCCGGAGCGCAGCGGAGAGCCGGGATCCATTCCTGACCCTTTCCGCTATCGTTCCGGACTAGATCCCGGGTCTCCCTTCGGTCGCCCGGGATGACCCAGCGGGATTTGCCATAATCAATCGAGACGAACCGTCATGACCGCCTATGCGAACCTCTCCGCCCATTTCGGCCGGGCCGCCGCGCTCGGGAACGCCATCGGCATCCTGCAATGGGACAATGACGTGATGATGCCGAAGGGCGCGGCCGGCACGCGGGCCGAGAGCCTGGCGCTGCTGCGGGTGATGCATCACGGCCTGACCACCGATGAACGCATCGGCGACTGGCTGGCCGAGGCCGAGGTGCAGGACGGGCTCGGTCCCTGGGAGCGGGCCAATCTGCGCGAGATCCGGCGGCTCTGGACGGTCGAGACCGCCTTGCCGGCCGATCTCGTCGAAGCCTCCTCCAAGGCGATCTCGGCCTGCGAGATGCGCTGGCGGCAGGCCCGGGCCGAGAGCGATTTCGCCGGCCTGCTGCCCTTCCTCGCCGAGGTGCTCACGCTGCAGCGGGAAATCGGCCGGGCCAAGGGCGAGAAGCTCGGCCTCTCGCCTTACGATGCGCTGCTGAACGACTACGAGCCGGGCGGCCGCTCGGCCACCATCGACGCGCTCTTCGACGATCTCGCCGCCTTCCTGCCGGGCTTCACGCAAGAGGCGCTCGCGGTTCAGGCGCGGCGCCCGCAGACGCCCGATCCGGAAGGGCCCTTTGCGATCGAGGCGCAGCGGGCGCTCGGCCTCCGGATGATGGCGGCGCTGGGCTACGACTTCGAGCGAGGGCGGCTCGACGTCTCGACCCATCCCTTCTGCGGCGGCGCCGACAATGATGTCCGCATCACCACCCGCTATGACGAGGCGGATTTCGCCAAGGCGCTGATGGGCGTGCTGCACGAGACCGGGCATGCGCTCTACGAGCAGGGCCGGCCTCAGGCCTATCTCCACCAGCCGGTCGGCCAGGCGCGCGGCATGAGCCTGCATGAGAGCCAGTCGCTGCTGGTCGAGATGCAGGCCTGCCGCTCGGAAGAGTTCATCGCCTATGCCGCGCCGCTGATGCGCGAGGCCTTCGGAGGCTCCGGCCCGGCCTGGGAGACGGACGCGCTGTGGCGGCGCTACACCAGGGTCGAGCCGGGCTTCATCCGCGTCGATGCCGACGAGGTGACCTATCCGGCCCATGTCATCCTGCGCTACCGGCTGGAAAAGGCGCTGATCGCCGACGCGATGCCGCTTTCCGAACTGCCCGTCGCCTGGAGCGCCGGCATGAAGGAGCTGCTCGGCGTGACGGTCCCGAACGACCGCCTCGGCTGCCTGCAGGACGTGCATTGGCCGAGCGGCGGCTGGGGTTATTTCCCGACCTATACGCTGGGCGCCATGACCGCCGCCCAGATCTTCGACGCCGCCTGCCGGGCCCAGCCCGAGATCCTGCCCGGCATCGGGCGGGGCGATTTTGCGCCGCTGCTGGCCTGGCTGCGGACCAACATCCACAGCCAGGGCTGCCTGCTGGAGACCGACGATCTGCTGACGCAGGCGACGGGCCGGCCGCTCGATGCCTCGGTGTTCAAGGCGCATCTTCAGCGGCGCTATGGCGGCTGAGGTTCGATCGAATTAAACTTATTCCAAACAATGACTTAGGCGACCATTCACGCCGGCCGGCCATGTTCGGAAAAGGCTTGCCAGCGCAGCCGCGGCGGCCGATGCAGGCGCATCGACCCCGAGGTGTGACATGACCGAAACCAAGCCCCTGCCCCGCATCACCATCACCTATTGCTCAATGTGCCAGTGGATGCTGCGCGCCGCCTGGCTCGGCCAGGAGCTGCTCTCGACCTTCGGGCAGGATCTCGGCGAGGTCGCGCTGATCCCGCGCACCGGCGGAATCTTCCAGATCCATTACGAGGGCGAGCTGATCTGGGACCGCAAGAGCGAGGGCGGCTTCCCCGATTCCAAGGTGCTGAAGCAGCGCGTGCGCGACCGGCTCGATCCCGAGCGCAGCCTCGGCCATGTCGACGGCCATGCGGCGACGGAGAGCGTTTGAGCCGGAACCGTTCCCGTCGTCATTCCGGGGCGCCGCGTAGCGGCGAGCCCGGAACCCAGAACCGATGTCGTGCATCCAGATCCGCGCATGCGGCGGTCAGGCCAAGCGTCGAAGGACGTCGGTTCTGGGTTCCGGGCTCATCGCTTCGCGATGCCCCGGAATGACGCAGTGGTTCCAGTGAAAGCGCCCTATGTCACACCGCGCGGCTGCGTGTTGCCGCGATCCAGGCCTTCAGGCGCGCCTCCGGATCGGCGTTCAGCGTGATGTCGGTGACCGCCGAGACGATGTCGGCGCCCGCTTCGAAGACGCCGGACGCGCGCTCCAGCGAGACGCCGCCGATGCCGACGAGCGGGATGGCGCCGAGGCGGCGCTTCCAGTCCGTGACGCGTTCCAGCCCCTGCGGCGCCCATTTCATCGCCTTCAGAATGGTCGGGTAGACCGGGCCGAGCGCGAGATAGTCCGGCTGCGTGCTCAGCGCGCGCTCCAGTTCCGCCTCGTCATGGCTGCTGACGCCGAGCCGCATGCCGGCCTTGCGGATCGCCGCGAGATCGGCGCCGTCGAGATCCTCCTGGCCGAGATGGACGAAGTCGCAGCCCTCCTCGATGGCGAGGCGCCAGTAATCGTTCACGACCAGCACGCAGCCGGCATCAGCGCAGAGCGTCTTCGCGCGGGCGATCTCGCGGCCGGTCTCGGCTTCGCTGCGGTCCTTGACGCGCAGCTGCACCAGTTTCACGCCGAGCGGCAGCATGCGGGCGAGCCAGTCGGCGCTGTCGAAGATCGGATAGAACGGGTCGAGCTTCATCGAGGCTGCTTTCACGAGAGGAAGGCCTTGCCCATGACCGGGGTCGAGGGCGCCGCCATGTCGCGCGCCTCGATCGGCTGCGCCTGGAAGGCCTGGTGGCCGGCCTCGATCGCCTTCGCGAAAGCCTGCGCCATCAGCACCGGATCGCCCGCCTTGGCCACCGCCGTGTTGAGCAGGATCGCGTCATAGCCCAGCTCCATCGCCTGGGCGGCGTGGGAGGGCAGGCCGATGCCGGCATCGACCACCAGCGGAACACCGGGGAAATGCGCCCGCATGCTGCGCAGGCCGTAGACATTGTTGAGTCCACGCCCGGAGCCGATCGGCGCGCCCCAGGGCATCAGCACCTCGCAGCCCGCATCGAGCAGGCGCCCGCCCACGACGAGATCCTCGGTGGTGTAAGGGAAGACCTCGAAACCATCGTTTGTGAGGATGCGCGCCGCCTCGATCAGCCCGACGACATCGGGCTGGAGCGTGTCGTCCTCGCCGATGACCTCGAGCTTGATCCAGTTCGTACCGAAAACCTCGCGCGCCATCTGGGCGGTGGTGACGGCCTCCTTGACGCCGTGGCAGCCGGCCGTATTGGGCAGCACGCGCACGCCGAGATCGCGGATCAGCGACCAGAAGGCCTGACCCGCCCCGCCCTCGCCCGCCTCGCGCCGCAGCGAGACGGTGACGATCTCGACGCCCGACGCCTTCACCGCATCCGCCAGGATGGCGGGGGACGGATATTGCGCCGTGCCGAGGAAGAGCCGGCTCTTCGGCTCGAACCCATAGAAGCTCGCCATGTCGGTGATCCTCTCAGCCGCCCTGCATCGGGGCGACGACCTCGATGCGGTCGCCCTCGTTGAGCGTGACGGTCTCGCGCTTGCGGGCCGGGACGAAATCGCCGTTGACCGCCGTGGCCACGACCTTGCCGGCATAGCCGAGCTCGGCCAGCGCCTGTTCGAGCGTGGTGGCCGTGACCTCGCGCGGCTCGCCGTTAAGCAGCAACGTCATGAAGCCTCTCCGGGATGCTGGCGGGATCGAGCAGGGCCTCCGCCGCCAGCCGCGCCATCGCGGGGCTCAGCAGAAAACCGTGCCGATAGAAGCCGTTGACATGGATGACCCGGCCACGACGCGTCAAGCGCGGCAGGTTATCGGGGAAGGCAGGGCGCGCATCGACGCCGATCTCGACGATCTGCGCCTCGCCGAAGGCCGGATGCAGCGCATAGGCGCCGCCGAGCAGTTCCAGCATCGAACGCGCGGTGACGGCGCTGCGGTCGCCGCCCTCGATCATCGTCGCGCCGACCATGAAGATGCCGTCCGCCCGCGGCACGACATAGAGCGGGATGCGCGGATGCAGCAGCCGAACCGGGCGCGACAGGGTGACGTCTCGGGTGCGCAGCAGCAGCATCTCGCCCTTGACGCCGCGCAGATCGGGCAGCGCCTCGCGGGCGGCGAGCCCGCGACAATCCAGCACCGCGTCAGCCGCGACGTCCTCGGGCGCGACCTCGCGGCCGTAATGGATGCGCCCGCCCAGCGCGATCACCTTCGCCGCCAGCCCTGCCAAGGCGAGGCGCGGATCGAGATGGCCCTCGCTTTCGAAGAACAGCGCCTTGCCGAAGCGCCCGGCGAGATCGGGCTCGAGCGCGGCGATGGCCTCGGCCTCGATCTCGACCAGATGGGAGGTGCGGCTGGCGAAGCGGCGCAGTTCGGCGCGATCACGGCTGGGAGCGACCACGAGCGTGCCCTTGCGGACGACGCCCTCGACATGGCGCTCCCACCAGCTCGCCGCCTCCTGGCCGAGCCGGACCACCGGCTCCTCGGCGCTCTCGCCCTCGCACCAGGGCGCCAGCATCCCGCCGGCCCACCAGGAGCAGGCTTTCGCCCCGGCCGTTTCGCCGCGCTCGAAGACCTCGACCTCGGCGCCGCGCCCGAGCAGTTCGACCGCGCAGGCGAGGCCGACGACGCCGGCGCCGACGATGCCGACGCGCAGCGGTGGGTTCGACCGGGACTGGATGGATGCGTGCGGCATGCCCTACCCTCGCGGCCTTGAAGGCTGCGGCCGTGGCAGGACGGGTGAAGCGACGCTGCGACGACCGTTCCCTTCGCCGGCATTATCCGGATCAGGTTCGATGGGTTGGCGACTTGCGCCTCTCAGCCTTGCGGCACCCCAACGGATCGACCTCAATCTAGGCCCGGCGGGCCGCCCGGGCAACCCTCCAAGCCATTCCGGGGCCGCCGCGCGGGCATGTCCCCCTCGTGAGAGCAGCTAGGCTAGCGGCTTGGCGAAACGGGCGAAGGCGTCGCTCGTGGGCGTCGTGCCGGCGCCCGGCCGCTGGGGCTTCAGGAAACAGCCATCGACGACATTCGCCGGCTCCTCAAAGGCGTCCTTGATCCAGGGGATGTATTCGAGAACCGGCGTCGCCTGATGCCAATAGGCGAGATGGACATGGACCTGGCTCATCTCGCCGGCATGGGGCGCGACCGGCAGGCGGCTCGCCAGAGCGAGATCGGCGACCTGGATGTATTCGGTGATGCCGCCGAGCCGCGTCACATCGGGCTGGACGTAGTGGATGGCATCCGCCGCGATGAAGGCACGGAAGGCGTCGAGCGAATAGAGCTGCTCGCCGAGTGCGACGGGGATCGACGTGTCGCGGGCGAGCGCCGCATGCGAGCCGACATCGTCATACCAGAGCGGCTCCTCGAACCAGAAGATGTCGAGCGGCTCCGCCCGGGCGCAGAAGCGCTTGCAGGTCGGCAGGTCCCATTTGCCGTTGCCGTCGATGGCGAGCGAAACATGGGGGCCGACGGCTTGGCGCACCGCCTCGAGCCGGCCGATGTCGATGCCGGGATCGGCATGGCCGACCTTGACCTTGATGCGGTGGAAGCCGTCGCGTTCGACCGCCTGGCGGCATCCCTCGACGAGCTGGTCCTTCGGGATCGAGAGCCAGCCGATATCGGTGTTGTAGGCCTCGAGCCGCGGCTTGCTGGCGCCGCCGAGGAGGTGCCAGAGCGGCACGCCGGCCTTCTTACCCTTGAGATCCCAGAGCGCGACATCCACCGCGGCGAGCGCGAGCTGGGTGATGCCGGCGCGACCGACCCATTGCAGCGCTGGATGGCGGGCGAGCTTGAGCCAGAGCCGGTTGCTCTCCGAGGCATCCTCGCCGACCAGCAGAGGCGCGTAGCAATCACGGATGCAGGCGGTGATCAGCTGGTCGGAGGGCAGATCGGCATGGGTGCCGGTGAAGCCATAGCCCTCCAGCCCCTCCTCCGTGACGATCTTGGTGCCGACCACGCCCCAATGGCTGATGCGATGCGTCGAATCGGCGATCGACCCGCCGGTGACGGGGATATGCAGGATGAAGGGTTCGATTCTGGCGATGCGCATGGCTGTCCTCCCGGGCCTCCGCTCGCGACCGGCCCGGCCGCGGCGGCTTGTTGGGCCCGAGACGACCACAGCCGCAGACGCGCTTCAACGCCGGAAGCGGCGCCCCGACATGCAGACGCAGAGGGGCGGGTCGCCGGGCGCCGGATCAGGCGAGGCCCGTCACGGTGATGCGGACCCGTGGCCAGTGTGCGGCGACCATCGATGATCAGGAAGAAAATGGTGCCCAGAGCTGGATTGCGCTTTTCTGACCCAATTTTGTTGAATCTAAAGGGAAATTCGGCCCCGTCAAGCGGGTTTGTTACACAGGTAGGTTACGCGGTTGGATTCCATGCAGTCGTTGCATCAAGGAACACCGGGGGCATGGCCTGATGCTAACCGTTTTCTCCACACGAGGAACGGGAGGCCTCCTCGACGCATCCGTGAGTTACCCTTAATATCGCAGAACGGCGTCAACGGCGGGGTCTACAATGGTAGAGGTTGCGGCTAAAAATTCGAATGACGTCGATGAAGCGGCGCTTAAAGAGAGGCGGGCTAAAGCACCAGTTCGAAGGGAAATTCCCGGCAGCCTACCGTATCTTCCAAGCGCCGGCACTTTGAAAACTGTACTTGAACGCATCGTTGATGCTCACCGGCCCGACAAGTTTACCGCTGATTTCTTAGAAAACGTGCTCAATCTTAAAGGAGGGACGCCCCGCGCTTCTATCGGCCTCCTCAAAAAGATGGGATTTCTTCAGGGTGATGGCTCACCGACCGAGCTTTATGCTAAGTTCAAGACCTCTGGCGGAAGAAGCAATGCCGCATATCTTGGCCTAAAGAATGCTTATCCTGAAATATTTAAGAAGAGCGAATACGCCCACAACGCTAACGAAGGCAAGCTGAACGATCTCGTTGTCGAGATAACAGGTCTTCAAAAATCTGACCCGATTGCCCGACAAATCAAAGGCACGTTCAACGTAATTCGTGGGTTTATCTTAGGAGAGCCGGGCAACGAACAGGTTTCGGAGTCAGATCAGTCGGAATCCCAACCCGCATTCGTTTCGCGTCCTCAACCAGTCGACAATGAGAGTGGAAACAGTAATGGAATTCGGTTGGCATACAATATCAATATCGTTCTACCCGAGACGTCTGACTTGGCTGTCCTAGATGCGATATTCAGAAGCTTGAAGGAAAACCTCTTGCGATGAACACGGACGCGGCTGTCGAGCTTTTTATCCTCAAGTGCGCTTCTCTCAAGCTAGCGGTTGACGCTTCAACTGAAGCCACGGGCAGCCCACCTCCTGCTATCACTGGGCACGAACCGTCGCTAAGTCCCTTTCTATCACAATTTCCTGCACAAACACGGCTCAGTGCTGAAGCAATGGCTGAGCACTATAAGCTGTTCTATATGTTGGAAAACGATATTAGAAAGCTCATTGACGATACAATGATTGAATCTAAAGGACATGCGTGGTGGGCCGCTAACGCGCCGGGTAGTGCAAAGGAAGAGTGTAAAGCAAATCAAAAGCGAGAACAGGAAGCGGGTGTTACAAGTCGTTCAGAAAATGAATTAGACTACGTATCTTTCGGGCAGCTCGGTGAAATTATCCGGGCACATTGGGATTTGTTCGGCGGTATCTTGAGCAACGAGAAGGCGATGGGGCGCGTGATGTTTGCGCTGAATATGCTGCGGGGTCCGATCGCACATTGCGGAATGCTTGCTGCGGACGAAGTAGATCGTCTGAAGCTCGCCGTGAAGGATTGGTTCCGCGTGCTTGAAGGCCCGCGATAGTTCCATACGACATGACATGCGCCCGTTTTTGGGTGCTGCGTTACCGGTCAGACCTCCTCAATCCAAGGCGGCCTGCGGCTCCCCTCAGAGAACCGACCGCGAAGGAAGCCCCGAGACGCCGCCGCATCCCCATCGAGCGCCATAGTGGCCAAGTCCTGGAGCAGCATGCGGATGGCCTCGCGCGGATCGCCCTTAGCCTCATAGAGCACTGCGTCAATATCGGCGGCGGTGACCTCAACGGGTCCGGAGCAGCCTCTTCGGACTCGGCTCTTGGGGCGGCGTTCACTGCTCCCCTCCCGCCATCATCACCTCAAGGTCCTCAGGCAGTTCCCCGTGACGCGAGATAACCACGGCGGGCTCGAAGTCCCCGCTGCTGGGGTCTCCAGTCCGCGAGAAGGCGATGGCTCCGGGGTTATGGATGGCAAGGCCGGCCGCGCGGGATTTCGCCTGCCATAAGTTGAGGGCTTCGACGGGTTCGCCTGGAGTCAGCTCGCCGTCCTCTGTTCGGACAATTGGAAGCGCGACGTAGTACGTGATGTTGGCCATTGCGCCATCCGTTTTTTAGAACGAAATGGGAACATACCGCGTGATGCGGAGTCAACCCATCGAGGCTTCAACCCTTAGGTATCCGCACGCTGATGCCGGAGCCCGGTCCTGGCGGAATTCCCAGCGCCGTCTCCACTCCCACGCTCGCTCGTAGATCAATCAGCAGCGTCCCCGGATCAACCAAGAGCCCGATCTTTTTCCTCGGACTCCCGGCGGGGGTTAGCAACCTGCTTGGCGCGGTAAACTTGGAGCCGGGGCAATGCGCTGTCCACCGCCCGCCTGCTCAGCCCCCGTGCGTAGTATCTATTGAACTCGCTTTCGGCCAGAACTTCAGGTGCATTGTGAGGTACACGGGCAGACACGATTTTACCGGTCGCCATTTGGCGCTGCGTCATCTGGTTGAATGCACGCAGCTCCCTCAGTTGCGTTGCCAAGGTCTCATCTGAGCCGTTACGAGCGGCGCCCAAGATGTAGTCGGGCCAGCTACCTTGAGAACGCTGATTTAGATAGGAGCTTCGGTATATTCGATCGGATGCGATATCCATCTCGATCTCTTCAACCATAAAACGCCGCGTCTCTTTATCCAGATCTTCATACTTCAGACCCATCTCCCGCCCCCCCGAACGAATCAAAAGTTGGTCCACTACGTCACACAACCACTGGTCGAGCAATCTCGCGTGCAGACCGTCGGCGTGTGGGGCAACTAGCTCAGCACAGGTCCGCACGCTGCAGATTTCGGTAATGGGTCGAAAGCAGAAGCGATTTTCGTAATCCTGTGCCCTGCACCTCATGTCCGCCCCGTGCAATCCTGCATTGAAGGATGCGCGGCACTGATTTAGCTTCGCTTAGGTCACCAGAGAACTGGCCACGGGGCGGAACGTCAGCGGCTGGCTTATCATCGGGGCATGCGTGTTGACCTTCGCCAAGTGCGGCGGAGAGACGAAGCCGCCGAGCGTCGCCGTACCGAACCCTCTGCCCGTCGTCAGTCGGGAGGTTGTCGCCAAGCCCACACCGATAGCGACCGTTTCCATTTTCGACGCGCCAGCCTCTACCCCGGTCCAACAGCCGACGCCGCGCCGACAACCCGAAGTCACCCTTAGGCCGATTAAGCGCAGCCTCTATGTCACCGGCAAGGAAGTCCCGATGCCGGCGGCGCCTGACGGCAAAGCCGCGATCCTGGACCGGTTGCCGACGGGGATGCAGGTCAGGAGCTGACACGGCGTGAAGGCTGGGCTGAGGTGCGCCATCCCATCAGCTCGGCGAAGGGTGGATGAGCACGCGGCGGCTTTGCGCGAAAGCCCCGGCAGCAGACGATGAGGCAGACGAAACGCCGGCCGCCAAGCCCAAACCCACGACACCGGACCCTATCGACACCATAGCGATCGGCGCCGCGCTCATAGCCCGCAGCATCGCGAGTTATCCGGGGAGTTGCGCGTGCCCGCACAATGTTGACCGTGGCGGACGGCGATGTGGCGGACGCAGCGCCGATTCCCGAGGTGGCGGCCGGGCTCCTCTTTGCTATCAAGAGGATATACCCCCGCGATGATCGCAAATTATCGGGCGAGAGGTGGGAGGTAACGACACTGCAAAGGCCGCGCGTGCGAGGTGGCATCATTGCTATCCGCCATATGGAGCATCCCCTTGGACATAACCGTGAAGCCAATCACCGCGGCAGGGTGGTCACTTATCGACTTACTGGGCAGGGACGTTGGGTCGGTCATAGAGAAAGCGTCTGGGGAGTTCCGAATTGAGCCCCGCGTCCACTATCTGCCTGCGCAGGAGACGACAAGTTAACGCAAATAAGTCTCAGATGATCAGTGTAGCTTAGTCGCAAATCGGACGCGATCGCTCCGCTACCCGATTAATGGAAGGAGTGATAGGTGAATAGACTGCAAGCGAGAACGGCAGATATTAACGACGAAGGATTTGAAGCCGGGTTTGTTGCTCCAACGCTCATCAAAGATTGGGTAAAATATCTCAACAAAATTCGGCCGGCATCAGACCCCGAAAAGAGAATAGCAGACCGTCATAAGAGAAACATTGGCTACCGTTTGCAATTGATTGAATTTGAGTGTGCTTTAATTATTTTACACATCGAGACAATGAGGCATCGCAAGTCTTCAACCCTCCATTCAACGGTCTTCGCATTCAAGAACCATCAATTTATGATTTTGGCTAATTCGATATTGGAGGGGATAGGTGCGCACTTGTTCCGTGTTTCGAGCATGGCGGCCGGAAAAAACATCGCTCCTGGAAATAAAATTCAAACACTAGAGTGGCGGGGAGCATTAATTAATCAAATAAATCCACCCGATGGTAGAAACGACGAAGTTAGGAAATATTTAGATAATCAACTATCTACGCTGTCAAACTGGAGGAATCTCATTCATATGGATAGAATTGATGCAGATGGACCGTTAGATTTTGATAAATTGTATGGACCAGATAAATTTGTTATTGCGTACAACACATTTAGAGATGTCATGACGAAACTTAATCCGGATTGGCCTAAGACCTGTCTCAATGAAAAATTGGACTAAGATTGCATTCCTCACTCAAAGTCGACGGCATTCAGAATCGCTCCCATCTTCAACGCATCGTACTTAATTGCTCTAGATACGGCGATGGCATCGAGCACTGAGCAGAAGGGGATAGTTAGTTGTACGGCTGGCCTACCACGGGGCCGGGTCTGTGTTGTAGCCCCCAAAAGCCCGGACATTTCTCACGGTGCTGCTTGGGCCGCGATGAACTCGCGGGGTGAACGATATCCGAGCGCCCGATGC